>LNAP01000241.1_pt1 | contig 61333 bp, 50 predicted proteins | sample 602601 | NCBI WGS metagenome assembly LNAP01 (sample SAMN02440304, study PRJNA202911) | soil metagenome | biome: Subtropical and temperate rainforests or woodlands; isolation source: soil samples (1 kg each in a 20% v/v slurry with milli Q water) were... ...
ATTGCACTCGGCAACGTAGGCGTACTCTTCCTGCAACTGCTCGGCCACGCGTTGGTACTCGGCGCGGGCGCGGGCGTCGCGGCGGCGGGCTTGGCTGCCTCTGGTTTGGCCGGGGCTGCGGGCTTGGCCGACGAAGCAAGGAAATTATTAAAATCGATCGCGTTGGCCTGCAAATCGAAAACGATTTTAGGATCGGCAAGCTGATTCGCTTTCAAATCGAAAGCCAGCGAGCTGCCATTGATAATCGCGTTAATCTGGCTCGACACCTGGTCCTTCACCAGGTCGGCATGCACATTTCCAATCAGGGGAAACTCGAATGCTCCGTTGGGCAAGCCCGCGCCCTCAATTTTCACTTCGCCCTTGATGGCCGAAAGCGCCCCTTGCTCTTTGACGGCATTCCATTCGGCCGGCGATGAAACATTGACCTGCACGACACGGTCCCCCTGCTTAAGGCTGCCATCGATTTTCAGCTCTTTAAGGCTAAGGTGCTGGGCGTTCCCCCCCAGTCCTTTCAGCCCCAAGGCCACACCCAGCACCTTATCGCCCGTCAGCTTGACGGTACCCGACACCGCCTCGCCTTTGGCGAGGTCGGGCGAGACCACCAGGCTGGGCGCGTCAAAAGCGATATCGAAAGTCTGGGTAGGCCAAGCCCCTTTCGCCCGAAGAGAGAGTTTTTCGACATTCAGCTCGGACCGGCTGCGATCCACCTTCAAGCGCGGTGCGGAAAGACTGGTATCCAGGTTCTTGATAGGCACATCGCCTTGTACGGCGCCTTGCACCAGTAATTCAAAATTACTGACATCCAGCAACTTTGAAAATGCGTTGTACGCCAGATTCCCTTGCAAGGTCGCCGTTTTTGCCTGCAATGCCCCAATCGCGCCCGCTATTTGCAGGTTGAGCTTCTGCGCCGAATACGCGCCCTGATCCGGATTCAGCCTGACCTGCGCATTGCCTTCAATCGTCGCATCCGCAATGGGTAAATCGCCGATCAGCTTGCCGCTTAATGCGACATCGAACGGCTGGTCGACGGTCATGCGCCCGGTATTTACCTGCAAATTGACGATATGTCCGACATAACTGCTTATCGCATCGTAGGCATGGATCTCACCGTTTTTAAGCTCAAGTCCGGCAATATCGATTTGGAAATCCGTACTCTCGGCCGGCGGCGCAGTCAGGGCAACAGGTAATAACTGCGGCTTGGCGCTTGCCTCGCCGGCATTCAGACCGGCCTTGCTTACAGAGACAGGCGACGGCTCGGGACGCACGCTTCCCAGCGGCTGCGGCCCGTTTTCAAGCAGGTTCTGAAAATTGAATTCACCATTCTTATCGCGAATCACCCACGCTTTGAAACCGCTCACCGCCACATGGTCGACCACAAGGCGATTGGACAGCAAGGGCCAGATGGCGACGGCAAAGCGCGCGCTGTCGATCGACGCAAAAATATCGGTGCTATTGCGATCGGACAAGGACACGCCCTGAACCGACAAGCCGATACGAGGAAATAGCGACAGCTCGATATCGCCCTTGATGGCAAGCGTGCGTTGGTAGCGGTTGTAGACAATTTCTTCAACCTTGCTTTTATACGAGTTGGGGTCGAACGTAAGCAGGAAGAGTGCGAGGCCGATCAACGCAACAATCACCACTAGAACTAGACTAACAAGTATCCGTTTGAACCAAACTTTCATTTCCGGCCTCAAGAATGGGGAACCCCCAACAACGTCACACAACGAATAGTGAATGCTAACCCAACTGCCGCCGGTATTCGCACTCTGTATTAGGGTTTTTCATAGTGATGTTTCACAAAAAGCGCTATAGCTGACTATTTGTCACACTAAATCTCTTATAGTTATATAGCAAACACGCAAAGATATGACCCAGCTGCGCGGAATTAGGTACGATTCATTTCTGTTGCGATTCAAACCAGACCCACACGAGAAAGAGACAACTCCATGAAACTTGAAACCTTGGCGATACACGCCGGCTACCAGTCTGACCCGACCACCAAGGCATGCGCCGTACCGATTTACCAGACCACCTCGTATACGTTCGACAGTACGCAGCACGGCGCCGACTTGTTCGATTTGAAAGTCGCCGGCAATATCTATACCCGCATCATGAACCCCACCAGTTCCGTTCTCGAGGAACGCGTTGCCGCGCTTGAAGGCGGCGTGGCGGCCCTGGCTGTGGCCTCGGGCATGGCGGCCATTACTTACGCCATTCAGACCATCGCACAGGCTGGCGACAATATTGTATCGGTCAGCAAGCTCTATGGCGGCACCTACAATCTGTTCGCCCATACGTTTCCCCGTCAGGGCATTACCGTCAAGTTCGCGCCGCACGATGACGTGGCCGCGCTCGAAGCGCTGATCGACGACAACACCAAAGCCGTTTTCTGCGAATCCATAGGCAACCCGGCCGGCAATATCGTGGACATCCAGGCCATCGCCGATGCCGCCCACCGCCATGGCGTGCCGCTCATTGTCGACAACACCGTGGCTTCACCGGCGCTATGCCGGCCTTTCGAGCATGGCGCCGACATCATTGTGCACGCCTTGACCAAATACATGGGCGGACACGGCACCACGATTGCCGGGGCGGTGGTCGACTCCGGGAAATTCCCATGGGCCGACCACAAAGATCGCTTCCCTATGCTGAATGAACCCGACCCGTCCTACCATGGTGTCGTTTATACCGAAGCCTTCGGTCCGGCGGCCTTTATCGGCCGCTGCCGCGTCGTGCCGCTACGCAATACGGGCGCGGCGTTGTCGCCCTTCAACTCTTTCCTGATCCTGCAAGGCATCGAGACCCTGGCGCTACGCATGGAACGCCATACTGAAAACGCGCAAAAGGTCGCCGAATTCCTGAAGCAGCACCCTCTGGTTTCATGGGTTCAGTATGCCGGCCTGCCCGACCACCCCGATCACGCGCTGGCGCAAAAATACATGGGCGGCAAACCCGCCAGCATTTTGTCCTTTGGCATCAAGGGCGGCGCCGAAGCCGGCGCCCGCTTCATTGACGCGCTAAAGCTGATCGTACGCCTGGTCAACATTGGCGATGCGAAATCACTGGCCTGCCATCCGGCGTCAACCACCCACCGCCAGCTAAGCCCCGAGGAACTGGCCAAGGCGGGGGTCGGCGAGGACATGGTCCGCCTGTCGATCGGCATCGAGCATATTGACGACATCATGGACGACCTGGTTCAGGCCCTGGACGCCAGCCGCAGCTAAGCCGCCGTCCTTCGCCTGTTTTGCCAAAGGCTTCCGCCGTTCATCGACGGGAGCCTTTTTACATTGAGCGCCGCTGACCCGGACGCTGTTGTATGGAGTGCTCACGACACGGAATGAGCGGCCCAAACAGCAAAGATTGCTTCGGCGCCCGGCTCAGTTCAGGTATAGTACCCCTCATTAAAATAATGCTGCAATGCAGGAGACACCTTATGCAAATAGGAATTCCGCGCGAAAGCCTATCAGGAGAAACTCGGGTGGCAGCCACACCCGAAACAGTTAAAAAGTACATAGCCGCCAAGCACACCGTGCTGGTTGAACAAGGCGCTGGCGCCGCCGCACACTTCACCGACGAAGCCTACACCGATGCGGGCGCCACTTTGTGCGATGCCGCGCAAGCGCTGGGCGCCGACCTGGTGCTGAAAGTACGTGCGCCGAACGACGCCGAGCTGGCTCAAATGAAGCGCAATGCGGTGCTGGTCGGCATGCTGGACCCGTTTAACGCGGAAAGACTAACCGCCCTGGCCCAGGCCGGCCTGACCGCCTTCGCCCTGGAAGCCGCGCCGCGCATTACACGCGCCCAAAGCCTGGACGTGCTGTCGTCGCAAGCCAACCTGGCGGGCTACAAGGCCGTTTTATTGGCGGCCAACCAATATGGGCGCCTCTTTCCCATGATGATGACCGCGGCCGGCACGCTTAAGGCGGCCCGTGCGGTCATACTGGGCGCCGGCGTGGCCGGCTTGCAGGCCATCGCCACCGCCAAGCGTCTGGGCGCGGTGGTCGAAGCCTCCGACGTGCGCCCCGCAGCCAAAGAACAAATCGAATCGCTCGGCGCCAAATTCATCGACGTGCCCTTCGAAACCGATGAAGAACGCGAAATCGCGCAAGGCACGGGCGGTTATGCCCGCCCCATGCCGGCCGCCTGGATGGCCCGCCAGGCCGTGCTGGTATCCGAGCGCTGCAAGCAAGCCGACATCGTCATCAGCACCGCCCTGATTCCCGGGCGTCCGGCCCCGCTGCTGATTTCCGAGGAAACCGTGCAGGGCATGAAGCCCGGTTCCGTCATTGTGGACATGGCGGTCGAGCGCGGCGGCAACTGCCCGCTTTCCGAACTCGACAAGGTCGTTGAAAAACACGGCGTATCCATCATCGGCTACAGCAATATACCGGCCATGGTATCGACCGACGCCTCGGCGCTCTATGCGCGCAATGTGCTGGACTTCATGAAACTGATCACCGGCGCCGAGGGCGAACTGGCCATCCAGCGCGAAGACGAAATTATTGCCGCCTGCCTGATGTGCACCGACGGCCAGTTGTTAAGGAGCTCCTGATGGAAGCGATCAACCCGACCCTGATGAACCTGATTATCTTTGTATTGGCCGTATACGTCGGCTTTCACGTCGTCTGGAACGTTACGCCGGCCCTGCACACCCCGCTTATGGCGGTCACCAATGCAATCTCGGCCATCGTTATCGTCGGCGCCATGCTGGCGGCCGGCCTGACCGAAGGCAATCTGGCCCGCTTCATGGGGGTGTTTGCCGTGGCGCTGGCGGCCGTCAACGTATTCGGCGGTTTCCTCGTTACTCGCCGCATGCTTGAAATGTTCAAGAAAAAAGAAAAGAAAACCGCGCCAGGAGGCCAGTCATGATCTCGGCCAATACCGTTACCCTTCTCTACCTGATCGCTTCGATCTGCTTCATTCAGGCGCTCAAAGGCCTGTCCCACCCCACCACCTCGCGCCGCGGCAATGCCTACGGCATGATCGGCATGACCATCGCCATCCTGACCACGGGGGCTCTCATCGTCAGCCTGGCCAAAGACGGCATGACGGGCATCGGGCTGGGCTGGATCATTCTGGGCCTGCTGGTGGGCGGCACCGTGGGCACCCTGATGGCCAAGCGGGTCGAAATGACCAAGATGCCCGAACTGGTCGCCTTCATGCACAGCATGATCGGACTGGCGGCCGTGGCGATTGCCGTGGCCATTGTCGCCGAACCCCATGCCTTCAACATCGCCGCAAGCGGCATGCCCATTCCCGTGGGCAACCGGCTTGAGCTGTTTATCGGCACCTTTGTGGGCGCCATTACGTTTTCCGGTTCGGTCATCGCCTTTGGCAAATTGTCGGGCAAGTACAAATTCCGCCTGTTCCAGGGCGCTCCGGTCACCTTTAAGGGCCAGCACCTGGTCAATCTGATCCTGGCGCTGGCCATGGTGGCCTGCGGCCTCTGGTTCATGGGCACGCAGCTATGGCTGCCGTTCATTATCATGACCCTCCTGGCCTTCGTCCTGGGCGTGCTCATCATTATCCCCATCGGCGGGGCCGACATGCCGGTGGTGGTCTCCATGCTGAACAGCTACTCGGGCTGGGCCGCCGCCGGCATCGGCTTTTCGCTGAACAATCCCATGCTGATCATTGCCGGCTCCCTGGTCGGCTCGTCAGGGGCGATTCTGTCCTACATCATGTGCAAGGCCATGAACCGGTCGTTCTTCAACGTGATCCTGGGCGGTTTCGGCGCAGCGCCCGGTGCGGCCCAGTCCGGCAATCAGGCCCAGCGCAACGTCAAGTCAGGCAGCGCCGACGATGCCGCCTTCCTGCTTGGCAATGCCGAAACCGTTACCATCGTTCCAGGCTACGGCCTGGCCGTCGCGCGTGCGCAGCATGCCCTGAAAGAGCTGGCCGAAAAACTGACCGAAAACGGCGTCACGGTCAAATATGCCATCCACCCCGTGGCGGGGCGCATGCCCGGCCACATGAACGTTTTGCTGGCCGAAGCCGAAGTGCCCTACGACCAGGTTTTTGAAATGGACGACATCAACAGCGAGTTTTCGCAGACCGATGTCGTGCTGGTGCTGGGCGCCAACGACGTCGTCAACCCGGCCGCCAAAACCGACCCGCAGTCGCCCATTGCCGGCATGCCCATCCTCGAGGCCTACAAAGCACGCAACGTCATCGTCAACAAGCGATCGATGGCGGCGGGCTATGCCGGCCTGGACAACGAACTGTTCTATATGGATAAAACCATGATGGTCTTCGGCGATGCCAAGAAGGTCATCGAAGACATGATCAAGGCCATCGACTAAACCCGATTACGGCCCAAATAGCCCGGCACGATGGCCTCGAGCGACCTGGGAATGACGCCCAGCTCGGGCGCCATGGGCTCGGTGCTGACGTTGTCCACCCTGAGCGAATCCAGGTTGTCTCGCGACATAATGGGTTCGCCGGGCAGCAGTTCAAACATCATGGCCTGCAGGCGCCCGATCACCATCGGCAAGGGCAGAACAAAGCGCGGATGCCCGCTCCAGCGCGCCGCCAGCGACACCAGCTCGGCCAGCGTATACACCTTCATTCCCGCCACTGCGTAGGTACGATCGTAGGTTTGAGGGTTGCCCAGTGCGCCCGCAATGACATCGGCCACATCGCCGACATAGACCGGCTGCAAGCGCGCGTTGGCGCCAGCCAGCGGCACGACCGGCAACCACTTGGCCAGCCGGGCAAACCTGTTCATGAAATTGTCTTCAGGACCGAAGACGACCGACGGCCGGAAAATGGTGCAGGCGCCGCCCGTAAATGACTCGAACACCTGGGCCAGCGCGGCCTCTCCAGCCGCTTTGGAGCGTTGATATCCACTGGGACCCTGGCTGCTGGCCCCCAAGGCGCTAACATGCAGCAGGCGCCGAACATCAAGCTTGCGGCAAGCCTGGGCAATACGTCGGGGAAGTTCGACATGCGCGCGTGCAAAATCGACGCCAAAAGGTTGACCGGAACGGCTGTGCAGAATCCCCACCAAATTGATCACCGCATCGGATTCAACCAACAACTGCTCAAGCGTCGGATCGTCGTGCACGTCGGCTTCAAGCAAATTGACCGACGGGTGAACCAATAGGTCGCGGCCGCGCTGATAAAGCCGGGTAGGCACATATACGGCGTGCCCGGCTGTCACCAGACGGGCCACCACATGCCTGCCGATAAACCCCGTTCCGCCTATCACCAGAACCCGCATGGCGCTCTCCGACTAACTCAGCTATGGATTCATTCTCGGCCGAGTCGGGTTTTGATGCAAGCCGTGTTACCGATAGCAGACGGCAGAACGGGATAGTCCGGAAGCCTTAGCTCGTGAAGCTGATCTTGGAATCCTTCACTATTTGCCCCACCTGCTTGTATGACGCCGAGATCAGGTCGGCAAACTCCTTGGACGTACAGCCTTTAGCGGTGATTCCACCCTGTTCCAGCTGTTGACGCACATTGGGCTGGAGAGCGATTCGCTGCATTTCGTCGCTCACCTTGTCCACGATCTCGGCAGGCGTGCCCGCCGGCATCAAGTAGCCCCAAAAATTGGAAAAATGGAACCCGGGCACGCCGGCCTCCGCAATGGTGGGCACATCCGGCATGGCCGCCACCCGATCTCCCGTGACGGCCAGCGCCTTGATTTTCCCCGCCTTCGCCTGGGCGAACGTGGCCCCGTCGATAACCAGATCGATGTGGCCGCCCAGCAGGTCCGTCAAGGCTGGACCACCGCCGCGGTAAGGCACGCTCACCACGTCAATGCCCGCCATGGTCTTGAGCATTTCGAGCGACAGATGGCCAATTGATCCGACGCCCGATGTGCCGCAGCGAAACTTGCCTGGATTGGCTTTCGCCAGTTGCAAAAACTCTTGAAATGTCGAGACCGGCAAATCGGCCCGGCCGGTGACCAGGACGGAAACCGTCGCCGTCGTCGACACCGGCACGAAATCTTTCGGCGGGCTGTACGGCAGATCGGCATGTGCGTACCGATTAATGACCAGGCTGCCCAGGTCGCCGATCACCATCGTATAGCCGTCGGGGCGGGCCTTTGCTGCCAGGGGCATGCCGACAAGGCCGCCCGCTCCGCCGCGATTATCCACCACCACCGGCTGTCCCAATGCTTCTCCCAAAGGGATGGAAAACATCCTGGCCACCATATCGGTGTTGCCGCCGGGCGGATACGGCACAATAAGCGTGAGCGGCTTAGCGGGATAAACCCCTTGCGCCATCGCCATCGAGGCAATGGACGGCATACCGATCATGGCGGCTCCGATGCCTCCGGCCTGCAGCAACGCGCGCCGGCTCCTGTTCACACCGGCGACACCCGTATTGATCAGCGGTTTCTTATTTCGATCCATCATGTCTCCTAACAAGGTTAGTAACGTTCAGAGTTTTAGAACTCCTATGCCGGCCTGATTGCCGTGCGATCAGGGTGGTCAATGGGCGGTTGGGGGTAATGCACACCACGCTGTCCTGATAAGGCACGATCAGGCTGAAGGCTCAATTCATTTGCCTGATAGCCACACAGCCGCCCATCCTTGACCCATTCAAGATCGCTTCCGTAAAGCTGATCGATCAGCGCCGTCTCAAGGGCGCGCACAAGCGGCTCGGAGGCTGCCTCTTTGGACAGATCATGCAGCTCAAGCGGATCGGCATCTAGATCGAAAAGTTGAATGCCATTTCCGGCGGGATACCAAATGAGCTTGTGCCGGCCGTCATGCAGCATGCGCGACGCGTTGTGCTGTTCGCCACATTCGCCATAAAGAACATCGCGCTTTTTATCGCCAACCATCGAAATGCCTTCGACACCGGACGGAATGGAAATGCCGGCAAGATCCAGCAAGGTCGGCATGACGTCCTGAAGCCCGACCAAGCGATTATCGACGCTTCCGGCTGCTGTCCTTTTACAGCCCTTCGTGCCGACAATAATCATTGGAACTCGCGCCGAACCTTCATAGAAAAGCCTTTTGGCCCAAAGCCCGTGATTGCCCAGCATATCGCCATGATCGGCGGTAAGCACAATAATCGTGTTATCCAGAAGATCCTCTTCACGCAAAGTGCCGATCAGTATCCGAATCTGGTGGTCGATCTGGGTGCACAATGCATAAAAAGCGCGGCGCAACGCACGATGCCCGGCCTGCGAATGTTCCGCTGGCCAATAATTGCGCACCACTTGCAGCGCGCTGGGCAAGTTGCTGGCCGTCACATCCGACCAAGCACCGCTATACGGCAAATCAATCTCCGCGTCGCTGTACAACGCCTCGTAGGCCTCCAACGGCACCAAGGGCGGATGAGGGTGTGTGTAGGACACATGCCAGAAAGCAGGCCGCGTCGGATCGCGGCGCTTGATTTCCCGCGCCGCCGTGCGAGTAACCCAGTTTGTGACATGCAATGCTTCATCGAGGTGCCATCGCCGATGCTCATAGCCGTTATTGCTCATGCCGTGCATGAACTGCTGCCCGGCTTGCCCTTGATCACTCAGGAAGAGGTCGTAGTCATCGACCGCGCCTAAACCGGGGCGTCCTTCTTCCGCCAGAAACGCCTCTTCAAAGCCGATGCGATCACGCTGGGGGTACACGTGCAGCTTCCCGATGGCCTTGGCCTGATATCCAGCGTCGCGAAAACACTGCGCAAGCAAAGGCCGGTCGCCCATGGGCATGGCGGGCAAAAAAGAGCGATCGCCGTGGGCTTGCGGCGAGAGTCCTGTCATGATGCTGCGCCGTGAGGGGATGCAAATAGGCGACTCGGAATAAGCGCGCGAATACCGGGTGCCCAGCCTTGAAAGCTGGTCGATCGTGGGTGTTTTGATAACGGGATGCCCTTCAAAACCAAAAAGCGGACCGGGCCATTGATCGACCATCAGAAACAGCACGTTCGGACGGGCCTTAGCGGTGTTGGCGGACTGCGCAGAATTACTACCAGACATAATTTTCATTCACTATCCAAGCTCGAGCAAATATCTGCTTGATACGTCAAAAGAACCAGGGCATAGCCCCTGAAGGAATTTATTGATACTTTACGAACAATCAAGACATCGTCATAGACGTATACTTATCAATTCAGATATAGCTCCAAAGGTATGCATGAAAACAATGGGCGTTGAGTCGTGGCGGCTGTTTGTGCAAATCGCCGAGCATGGCAGCCTTACCCGGGTGGCCAGCGCACGCGGCGTCGCCCAGTCAGTGGTGAGCCGTCAATTGGCAACCATCGAACGGCTCTGCGGAGGGCGACTCTTTGAAAGAACAGGAAGAGGCGTCCGGCTTAGCGAAGCCGGCGCCCGCATCTACCCGCGGGTCATGGAATGGCTCGAAGAGGGCCAACAATTAACCCGTGATGTCCGGCTTTCCGCGGAGGTCTTGTCGGGAACGGTGCGCATTGGAGTGCTGGCTTCGATCAGCCACGATTTCTCATGTCGCCTTTATCAACAGGTACATGAGTTATTCCCTCAGGTTCACCTGCGCTTTCTTGATGGGGCCGCGCGACAAATTTCGGAGTGGCTTGTCAACGACGCCATCGACGTGGGGATCGTCGTACGAAATGGCAAAGAGGAGCTTCGCGGCGACATGCCGCTGGTGGCGCTCAACTCCAGCTTGATCGGACCGGCCGGAGACGAGCTGACCAGCGGGTCCACCGTCACATTCAATCAATTGGATGGCATTCCCCTTGTGATTGCCGGCCTGCCCAACGTTTCACGCGACTTGCTGGAGCACATGGCCCATCGGCAAGGCATCAAAATATCGATTGCGGTTGAGTGCGATTCCATTCCGATTCAAAAACAGCTTGTCGCCCAGTCCAGGCTTTACGCCATTCTTGGCTTCCACGCCGTGCATGACGAATTGCGTGCTGGCACGCTTCAAGCCTCCACCATCGTTTCACCCGAGATACTCCGATCCATTGTCATGCGCGTTCCGGCCAACCGCGCCCCTTCGGCCGCCTGCCGCGCAGTCATCGATCTGGCCAAGGCCATCGTCATACCCATGATGAGCGCTTAGCGCGGCGCGTTAAATTTGATTAAGCTATGGTTCACATGAACGCCCGATCCCAACAACGCAGAAGAACCAAAGAGACAAAAGGAAACCCATGATCTACCGACGCCTTGGCTCCAGCAATTTGAAAGTGTCCGCCCTATGCCTGGGCACCATGATGTTCAGCGATCAAACCGACATGAACGAAGCGCAGTCCATTGTGGCGTCCGCGCACGAACAAGGCATCAACTTCATCGATACCGCCGATGTCTATAGCCAGGGCGGCTCCGAAGAAATGGTCGGCAAGCTGCTGGCCGCTGGCCGCCACGATTGGGTGCTGGCGACCAAACTGGGCAATCCCATGGGCAAGCAAGCCAATCAGTCGCACTACTCGCGCCACTGGATGATCCGCGAAGTGGAAAACAGCCTACGCAGGCTGGCTACCGACCACCTGGATATCTTGTATCTGCACCGCGACTACCACGAGGAAAACCTGGAAGAGGCCGTGCGCACCCTGGGCGACCTGATGCGCGCCGGCAAAATCCGCGCCTATGGACTGTCTAATTTTCGCGGCTGGCGCATTGCCGAATTCATACGCCTGTGCGAAAAAACCAATGTACCGCAACCGGTGGTGTGCCAGCCCTACTACAACCTGCTCAACCGCAACCCCGAAGTCGAAATCCTGCCGGCGTGCGAGCATTACGGATTAGGCGTCGTACCCTACAGCCCTATCGCCCGCGGCGTGCTTACCGGCAAGTACCAGCCCGGCCAGCCACCCGCCCAGGACAGCCGCGCGGGTCGCAACGACAAGCGCATGCTGGAAACCGAATTTCACGAAGAATCGCTGCTTATCGCCAAAAAGCTGCAAGACCACTGCGAAGCGCGCGGCATCAAACTGAGCCACTTTGCCATCGCCTGGGTACTGGCCAATCGCCGCGTCAGTGCGGTCATCGCCGGCCCGCGCACCCTGGCCCAGATGGAAGACTATTACCCGGCGGTAGATCTGCAGCTTGGCGCTGAAGACGAGGCGCTGGTCGATAGCCTGGTCTCGCCCGGACACGCATCAACTGCGGGCTACAACGATCCGAATTATCCGTTTTTTGGAAGGTAAAGCTGGCTAAATCACTAAAATTTCCACGTTGTCAGTTTGAATGGACCATGACAATGCGGCTTTGACACCAGCAAGCCTCTCGGGGCTCAACCTCCCTGGGGGTTCCCCGTCCGACTATAGGCAGAAACGTCCCGAGTTATGTTCGAACTAAACCAACTGCGCTGTTTCGTCGCCGTGGCTACCGAGATGAACTTTCGGCGGGCAGCACAGCGCCTGCACATGACACAGCCACCGCTCAGCCGTCAGATCCAGTTGCTGGAACGCGTTCTCGGTGCAAGCCTGTTCGACCGCACCGGCCGCAATGTGCGGCTCACGGCGGTGGGCCGAATGTTCCTGCCCGAAGCGCAAGACCTGCTGACGCGTGCCGATCAGGCCATGCTCAGCGCCCTGCGAATGGGGAATGGCGAAGAAGGACAGATACGTTTCGGCTTCATTCCCGCCGCCGCACTGGCGTTGCTGCCTCCTTTACTGGGCCACTTGGGCGAACATGTCCCCAAGGCGCGCCTCATACTGAACGAAATGCTCACCACCGAGCAGATCGATGCACTGGCAAGCTGTCGCATCGATCTGGGGGTGCTCGGTCAGTCGCGCGGCGACCGGCGAATTACTATGCAGCCCATTGTGCGCTCACCCTTCGTTTTAGTAATGCATAGGCATTATCAACTGCATCATGGCCGCATCCGGGAGCTGAAAGACCTGGATGGCGAAAACTTCCTGATGTACTCGCCGGCCAGCGGCTGGGATCGCCATGGCATGCTCGACAGTTTATTCAACTCATTTGGAATACGCCCCAATTACGTGCAATACGCCGGCCAGACGCACACTATCTTATCCATGGTGAACGCCGGCATCGGGGTCGCGATGGTACCCGCGTTCGCTCAAGCCATGGGTTACCGCGACTTGGTCTTCCAGCCTCTGGATATGCCGCCGGGCATTCATGCCGAACTCTGCCTGGGCTGGCGCAACGATCTTGATGAACCGCTGGCCATCAACACTCGCGACGCCATCCTGGACAGGTTCGAGGTACTGAACTAGCGCTATTTGGCTATCTTCAAGTCAACGCTCTGTACTATGCCCTCCATCTGCTCCATGCGCCGCAAAGCCGCCTCGCCGCGCAGAAAATATGGCTGCTGGTAGTATTTTTCGCCAATATCCTTGATGTACTTCGGGTTCTTCGAGACGCGTTCAGCCGCATCGACGAAGCGTTTCAAGACAGCCGGTGGCGTGCCTTTGGGAAACAAGAAGAAATAATCATACTGAAAGGTCGCGTCATAGCCGAGCTCAGCGGTAGTCGGCACATCGGGGAATTGGGGCAGCCGCTCGTCCGTGATCGTAGCCAGAGCACGTACGTCACCCCGTTCGACGAATGGCTTGATCTGACCCAGCGGGTTTTGCGATACCTCAACGTGATTGCCGATCACGGCGCGCATGCGCTCGGATGAGCCTCCCATGTCGATAATACTGAAACGCGCCCCCGCCTTGTTCAGCAATCGCGCTACCAGATAGGTGGTCGCGCCGATATTGCCGGTTATATTGATCGTGTCAGGCTTGGCCTGACTATCTTTAACAAGGTCCTCCAAGCTTTTCCATTTGGACTGGGAGTTGACCACAATAAGATTGCCGGCTTCGCGTGCCACAATCGCCCCGAAATCGAAATCCCGGAACGAAAAATCAACCAGGCCTGACGCCTGGTTGACGAACAATGCCGAGTGGAAAAACAACACCGTATACCCATCGGGTTTCGCATCTTTCACCTGGCGAGCCCCAATGGAGCCACCGGCGCCCGTGGCGTTGAGCACCGGCAAACTGACACCGAGTTCATCGGTCAGATATTGTGAATAGACACGGGCGTTGAAATCAGTATCGCCACCTGGAGCAAAGGGCACGACCATCTGTATCGGTCTGTTCGGCCAGTTTTCCTGCGCCAAGGCCCCACCTCCCCACGCCACGGTTCCCAGCAGTATCGCAGCCACCGTATTTTTCCAGTATTTTTTTCTGCTCATGGTTATCTCCTGTCGTTCTTATAGTTGGTAAGGCCATCTGTTACCGACGTCAGGCCGGACTAGATGACCGACAAATTGCAGCTGAGCTTACGCCCCGCCGATGGGCACGGGCGGGGCAAGCCCCAACCGCGTCGATGCTTGTTCCAGATTAGCGACGATGGCCTGGCTTAGAGGGACGCCGACCCGTAATGCCTCGCGCCGATGCAGCGCGGCCCTATCGCCAGGTACCCGCACACTGTCTACGCCGGGGCGAGGCGGATTTTCGCGGCAGGCCTGGGCCAGCCAGCTCGTCTGGCGCGTGTAGGCCGCGCCTCCCGCGAACGCGGCGGGGTCCAGCACCTGAATGAACACACTTGTATAAGTACCCGTAGGAGCGTCGGCGCGCCCCACGCCGGACAACCCCTGGGTCATGGCTTCGACCAGCAACGCCATGCTATACCCTTTGTGGCCATGGTCAATGCCGCCTACAGGCAGCAATGTACCGCCTTGCGAAACGACGATGGCGGGATCATCCGTTGGCATGCCCTTCGCATCGATAGCCCACCGATTGGGAAACTTTTGACCCGCCTTATCCAGCTGTTTGGCCTGGTTCAGGGTCGTAATGGAGGCGCTGATATCCAGCACAATGGGATCGCTGTCGGTAGGGATGCCTGCAGCCAGCGGGTTGGGCGTGAACAAGGACTGAGTGCCCCCGTGCGGCGCCACGCCTTTAGCCGATGGCGTAGAGCTTGCCACCATAGCCATCAGGCCCAGATCCGTCGCGCGCTTCATATACACAGCCAGTGCGCCGATATGGTGCCCCCCTGCAATCGCGCAGGTTACCACCCCATGCGTAGCCGCACGGGCTATACACATATCCACTGCCTTGAGCGTGAGCCAGCCACCTGGCAACTTGTTACCACGCCAAGCCATGCATGCGCCGCTATCAGCCAGGATCTCCGGTTCGCCAGTGCGAGCCATAGTCCCCTGGCGCAAAGCATCGAGGTAAGTAGGCACCAGGGCAAGACCGTGCGTTGTATGCCCGATCAGATCGGCTTCAACTAGCACCCATGCTACGCCACGAGCTTTCTCTTCGCTAAGGCCCGCGGCACGGAACAGGTCGATGGCATGAGCCAGTAATGCCTCATATTGGTAAGACTTCAAGGAAGTATTTTCAGGCACAACGCACTCCGTTTAAAAAACGATTACAGGGGATCCAGGGCAGGACTACCAGACAAAACCGCCAAGACGTTCTCTAGCGCCCGTAAGCCGAGGCCTGCCCGTGTTTCCACAGTCGCTCCGCCGACGTGAGGCGTCAAAAACGTATTGGGGAGAGCGACCAGTCTAGGGTCTGGATCGGGCTCGCGCTGGAAAGTGTCCAGGCCAGCGGCGCGCAGCCGTCCGCTACTGAGGGCTTCGATCAACGCCTGTTCATCGACTAGCGTACCCCTCGCCGCGTTCACGAAAATGGCGCCGTGCGGCAACATAGCCAACCGCTGTGCATTGAAAATACCCTGGGTCTGCGGCGTGGACGGCGCATGCAGACTCAACGCATCGCAATGCGGCAACATGGCCTCGAGCGTGTCGAAATAGCTTGCACCATGCTCTAGTGAAGCAGGTAAACGCTGCACATCGTGGTAGAGAACGTTCATATCGAAGCCGCGCGCACGCTGCGCCACTGCCCGGCCGATACGGCCCATGCCATAAATGCCCAGCGTCTTGCCCGACACGCGCACCCCCAGCATCTCGTCGAAACCCAAATTGCGCTTCCAGCCTTCGCGCACCAGCGTGCTGTACTCGTAGGCGCGACGACTGGCGCACAGCAATAGCATGAACGCGAGGTCCGCCGTGCAGTCTGTAATCGCACTGGGTGCATAGGCCACCACAATGCCGCGTTTTTTTGCCGAGGGAACATCGATATGCTCGAAACCGACACTGGTGGTGGCGATGACTCGAATCGAATCGGGCAAACAGTCAATGGCTGCCGCGGGCAATTTCAGATGCCCTCCGAACACAAGACCGGCAGGCTGATATTCAGACGCGACAGCCAGTGCCTGCTCGGTGACCAGGGTCTGTTCGGAGATACGAACTTCGAAGTGCTGCCGCGCATAATCGGCCACCACCTCCGGCACAGGACGGGCAATCAGGACGCGAGGTTTCATGATGCCATCACCCCCCACTCGCCGAGCAGCCGACGCATCTCATCCTGTTGCGCCGCAGCTAAAGGCCATCCTGCCGGCGGTCGCGCCGCACCACAATCCAGACCGATCAATTTCAGCGCCGTCTTCACACCGGACACATTAGTTCCGTTCTGCTCCATCGCGCGGACTTCCTCAAAACCGCTGATGTCGTTGATGAGACGCCGCGCTTGCTCGTACTGCCCACTAGAAAGTGCTGCATGTATTGCCATGGATCGTTCCGGCCACACGTTGATGAGTCCCGAAGTAAAGCCGCGCGCGCCCAGGGCATACTGCGCCGGCGCCCACACTTCGGCGAGCCCACCGACCCAGATAATATCCGGCGAGGAGCGGCGCATGGCCTCTACCATTTTCATGGGCGACGGCGTAGCCCACTTCACCCCTGCCACATTAGGCAGCGTGGTCAGGGCCTCAATCGCATCCAGCCCAATACCGTCGTTGCGCAAATACAGCATCAGAGGCAGACCATCAGCCGCATCAGAGATGCGCCGCACGTATTCCACCACGCCGCGAGGCGACACGAAGGGATCGGGCGGCTGATGCACCAGCAAAGCGTCGGCGCCGGCTCGCGCGGACGTCCGGGCCAGCTTGCACGCCTCGTGGATGCTGCGCCCCACACCGCCCAACACAGGGGCACGCCCGCCAACCTGCTCGACGACAGCATGGACCATGCTCTCGGCCTCGTGCGCCTCCAGGGCATAAAATTCACTGGTATTGCCATTAGCGACGAAGATGTGAACACCGGCCTTTACGGCGCGGTCCACGACCGGGCGCAGGCGATCCGGCGCAATGTGATCCTGCTCATCGAACGGCGTCACCAAAATGCCCGAAATTCCAGTCAGGGCCTGACTCAGCTTGGGGGATACTCCAGCCATCAAGAGAACTCCTGTAGATCAGTTAATGAGACACATCTCCAAGCCATAGGCCGCAGTTCTGCTGAAGCTCCTATGCCAACACAATAAACAAAACAAAATATCAGTGGCAAAGATATGGATTGATGCCTACGAAAGTGAGCAAGTTATAGCCCCCTTGGCATAAACGCGTCCAATCTCAAGTTTGCATCGGATGATTCACGAATTGAATCATTCGATACGTGCATTTACCGATTCACTTCTTAAATCAATCGATGCGCTTATGGGATTGGACAGAGCTTCACCCCCAAACTAAAGTGACATTGCTTCATGCGGCGCCAGTGGCCTGATCGCGGCGGGCGGCGTCGCCAAGTCACGCCCCGATGGCTACACCATGCTATTTTCGACCAGCCATATGGCGGTCTAGCCAGACTCATTGGAGACCGGCAGTGGCCGCAAAGTATGCGCCACCGTCTTCCGGTTTTTTCAGGACTAGATCAGACATGCGCATCAACGTAACATACGCTCTAACCGTAGTGCAGGACATCATGCAAGCAGCTGGCATGACGCCCCCCCAGGCTGAGGCCGTCGCCAGACGCATGGTGGCCAGCGACCTCTATGGCCATATTACCCACGGCCTGGCCATGGTTCCCATGTACTTGGACCGGCTGGCCGATGGCCGCATCGCAACCAGCAGTGAAATTACGGTTACTCAAGATCACGGCGCTTCGTTTTCCTGGCAATGCAACCGTCTACCTGGCGCCTGGGTGATGGAACAGGCCTTGGCACAAATGCTGGCTCGAATAGACACGCATCCCACCGTCACTGCGACCATAGGAAACTGCAGCCATATCGGCGCCTTGCAGGTATATGCCAATGAAATCGCAGCACGCAAGGTGCTAGGCCTGATGATGGTCACGGACCCCGGCATCGCTTCAGTAGCACCCTTTGGCGGAGCCTCGCCGGTACTGACATCCAACCCCCTTGCCGTCATCATTCCCACCGAGGATGAACCCATTCTGATCGATGTCTCCACCTCTGTCACCAGTAACAGCGCCGTGCGAACGCATCACGCGGCGGGTCGAAAACTGCCCGGCAATTGGCTGCTGGACAATCAGGGAGTAGCCACGAATGACCCTGCCGTGCTGGATGACGAGCCTCCCGGCACCATCATGCCGCTGGGCGGCGAAGAGTTTGGCTATAAGGGGTTCGCGCTGGGCCTCATGGTGGAAGTTTACGCGCTCGCGTTAACCGGCTACGGGCGTCACCAGTTACATGAGCGCGGAGGCCAGGGGGTGTTTTTCCAGCTTATTAACCCCGCGAAATTCGGGGGAGTGATTGTCGCGCTGTCAGTCTGAGGGTCGCGGGCCTGACGCAAAAATGATAGCGACATCGTGATCGACAGTAACAAGTTTAGGGAAGTAAAAGCCCAGCACTGGGCTAGACACAGTGCTATTTCTATAACCTGAAAGGAAGCATGTTGTGAGCAAAATCAATCGTGTGGAAATCCATGACTTCGAGTACGAAGTACACAACTTGGCAGCAGCCACAGAACATACCCATAACCATGTTGCCTATTCGAAAGGCGCCCGCATGACACTCTCCAAATATGCCGTGGTCATTGAGGCCGATGATGGCTCACGCGGTGAGTATGTCGCGCTTTGGGGTGGGACGCGCCCGGCGCTCGCACAGTCGTTAATGCTTGCTCCCAACCTGCTCGGACGCGATCCAGGCATGCGCGAGGCGATCTACGACGACTTCAAGCGACTCCTCCATCACTTCGACCATATGGGCCATGGCCCCATTGATATTGCGTTATGGGACTTGGAGGGCAAACGCCTGGGTGCGTCGGTAGCACGCTTGCTCGGAGGCTATCGCAGCCGCTTGAAAGCGTATGCAAGCACCTTCCATGGCGACCGCAACGGAGGGCTAGATAGCCCGCAGGCCTATGCCAACTTCGCTCTCGACTGCAAAGATCGCGGCTATCCGGCTTTCAAGATTCACGGCTGGCTTGATGGCGACAAGGTCGAAGAGGCGGCTGCCATCCTTGAAGTGCGCAAAGCCGTAGGCAACGGCATGGACCTGATGTACGACGGAGCCTGCGACCTCAAAACCTTCGCCGATGCGCTTTATGTAGGCAAGGCTTGCGACGAGGCTGGATACTATTGGTTCGAAGATCCTTATCGCGACACAGGAGTTTCAGCCTTCGCCCACAAAAAGCTACGTGAACGGTTGAAAACACCACTACTCATCGGTGAGCACGTACGCGGCCTGGAACCCAAAGCAGACTTTATTATGGCTGGCGGTACCGATATCGTACGCGTCGATCCGGAATACGACATGGGCATTACGGGCGCCATCAAGACGGCCCGACTTGCCGAAGCATTCGGCCTTGACGTCGAGGTGCACGCTGTCGGCCCCGCCCATCGCCATGTCATGGGAGCAGTGCGCAACTCAAATTACTATGAGGTAGCACTGGTGGGCCCCGATTGTCCGAATACCGTTCCACCAGTGTACCGCTGCGGCTACACCGATCAAATCGATTGTATTGACGCTAACGGCACCGTACCGGTGCCCAGCGGTCCCGGACTGGGTGTGGAATATGATTGGGACTTCATCAAGGCTCACACCAAAGCCAAACATGTATTCGAGCTGAACTCCCAATAACAGGACGAAGCCGGATCGATCTGGAGTTTTCGACCGTGGAGCGCGACAACAGGTAACGCCTGTTAAAAAATAACCCCCAACACTCTTAGTGCTGGGGGTCTCCTTTTAAACGCCCGTCTTCAATCAAACGTTAAACAAGAAGTTCAACACGTCACCGTCTTTCACCACGTATTCCTTACCCTCGGCGCGCATCTTGCCGGCCTCTTTGGCGCCCTGCTCGCCCTTGAACGTAATGAAGTCGTCGTAAGCGATGGTTTGCGCGCGAATAAAGCCGCGCTCGAAATCGGTGTGAATGACGCCGGCTGCTTTAGGGCCGGTATCGCCGATACGGATGGTCCAGGCGCGCACCTCTTTAACACCTGCCGTGAAGTAGGTTTGCAAACCCAGCAAGCGGTAGCTGGCGCGAATGACCCGGTTCAGGCCAGGCTCGGTCATGCCCATATCGGCCAGGAACTCGCCTTTGTCCTCATCGTCCAGATCGGCGATTTCAGCCTCGACGGCGGCGCATACGGCCACGACCGGCGCGTTTTCCGCCTCGGCATACTTTTGCACCAACTCCAGGTAGGGGTTGTTTTCAAAGCCGTCTTCTTTAACGTTGGCCACATACATGCTTGGCTTGCCGGTAATAAAACACAATGGCTTGAGCAAGGCTTTTTCGTCATCGTCGAGATCCAACGAACGAACCGGGCGGGCTTCGTTCAGAACCGGCATGACTTTTTCAAGCACGGCCACCATTTTGATGGCGTCTTTATCGCCGGCCCGTGCCGTTTTCTGATAACGGTGCAAGGCTTTTTCGGCCGAGGCCAAATCGGCCAGCGCCAGTTCGGTATTGATGACCTCGATATCCGACAGCGGATCGACCTTGCCGGCTACGTGGATGACGTTTTCGTCTTCAAAGCAGCGCACCACATGCACAATCGCATCGGTTTCACGGATGTTGGCCAGGAACTGATTGCCCAGGCCCTCGCCTTTCGAAGCCCCGGCCACCAGGCCGGCAATGTCGACGAACTCGACCACAGCGGGCAAGACGCGCTCGGGATTGACGATTTCGGCCAACGCATCAAGGCGTGCGTCGGGAACCTCGACCACGCCGACGTTGGGTTCGATTGTGCAGAAAGGATAGTTCTCTGCCGCAATGCCTGCCTTCGTCAACGCATTAAAAAGAGTAGATTTTCCTACGTTGGGTAAACCAACAATGCCACATTGCAGAGCCATGAGTATCCTGAGTATTTAACTAAAATTTAACTAACATCTGACGACTAAAAGCAGATCGAACCAGCTATTTTAACGTCGCTTGGAAATATTATTCACTTCCAGATCAAGCGTGAACGCGAAGGCGCGGTGCAAGCAGTACAGCCGTAGGGCAAACGAAGTCGACAAAGCGCACGTTTGATCTGGAATTGGAATTACGTAGGCAGCTCGCCCATGGTGCTCAGCACCAGCCAAACCACCAGCAAGGGTCCGCCATTGAACAAGCCATGCAGCAGCATGGCGGCGCCTATGCCGCGCTTCACACGCAGCCAGCCCAACACCAAACCGGTCAACCATTGCGGCAGCACCAGCAACGGCATCAGCCAATACGGCATCTGGTTCAATGAAAAATTATTCAAATGCACGGCGGCAAACGACAACGATACCGTGTGAAACACCCACGGAAAACTGCGCGCATAGATTTCCCGATAGTGCCACGCTAATGGCTGGCGCGAACCGGATCCGCTTTTTCTTAAGTGCGGCAGCCAGCACAATAACAAAACCAGCGCCACCAGCGTAATGGTCGCCCAATTGGGACCGGCCACCAGCGCCACGATCGATGCCGGCACCAGCCACAGCGCCTGGCCAATATGCCGCAAGCCGTAGCGAAACACCAGCTCTTCCACTACCGGCGCCCACAGCAAGGCCTGGAGCCAGGGAATATTCTGCAAGTCGAAACGATGTTGGGCACCGCCGGCTCCCGCTGCCGACACCGCTATAGGCCCTAAAAACACCAGGTTTACAGCCCAAAGCAAACAAGCCCATTTAAGCAGGCGTCCGATCGATACGGACGGAAACCAGTCGGCCGACCAGCCATTGACAGCAGCCCGTCCAGGCAAACGGGGCGCCAGACGCGGACGCCGGGCGAACCGGAGAAAATCACGGACTTCGTCGCGAAAGCGTAGCGGCGCCGCGCGATTGGCCTTAGCCACTATTTCCCTCGTGAAGCTGACTTATCGCTTGTGTAAACTCGCCGCGCAGCAAAGCGGGTGTAATGGCGCGGCAGCGATCGATAACGCCCTCGATTTCGTTCAGTTCGTCGCGCCTGGGCGCATTCAACACGAACGCAGCCACTTGCTGCGCCAGGCCCAATGTACGCGGATGGCCGATACCGACACGCAAGCGCCAAAAATCCGGGCTTCCGAACGCAGCCTGAATATCGCGCAGGCCATTATGCCCGGCATGCCCCCCGCCCTGCTTGAGCTTGGCCTGGCCAGGCATCAGATCGAGCTCGTCGTGCAGCACCAGCACCTGCTCGGGCACCAGTTTATAAAAGCGCATCAATGCTCCCGCCGCCTGGCCGGATCGATTCATGAACGTAGTAGGTTTGGCCAGGATGATGGCCTCACCGTCAAAGCGGCCTTTCGCCACGACGGCGGAAAATGCCTTCTCAATGGAGAAGCTGGCTTTCAGGTCGTCGGCCAAATGGTCAGCCAGCCAGAAGCCCGCATTATGGCGCGTCGTTTCATATTCGGGGCCGGGATTACCCAGCCCAATAATCAGGCGTATAGGTGACGTCATGAACAATTAAGAAGCAAGGCGTTCCGTGCGGAACAAAACCAGATGAGTCGTAAAACAAAACCCCTGCCAGCCGAGGCTAAACAGGGGTTTATGCCCAGACCTTCAGGTTGACAACAACCGTCGGGCCGGCCCGCAAGCATTAAAACGCTTACTCGGCGGCAGGCGTCTCGGCATCGTCGGCAGCAGCTGCGCCGGCTTTCACAATAGCCGAAGCCAGTACCGGGTTGGCATCGCCGCCGTGCGCAACGAACGTCACGCCCTTAGGCAAGGTAATGTCGGCCAGGTGCACCGAAGCGCCGGCCAGTACTTTGCTCAAGTCGACTTCGATGAATTGCGGCAGGTTGGCCGGCAAACAAGTGATGTCGAGTTCGGTAAGAACGTGGCTGATGATCGCGCTGCTCAGTTTAACAGCAGGCGACACTTCGGCGTTGACAAAGTGCAAAGGCACTTTGGTGTTCAAGGCTTGCGATGCATCGACGCGCTGGAAGTCAACGTGCAGAACCTGTTGCTTGTACGGGTGCCATTGCACCGCACGCAGCAGAACCTGCTCGGACTTGCCGTCGAGTTCCATGCTGAGGATCGAGGCGTGGAACGACTCTTTACGCAAAGCGTGATAGATTTCGTTGTGGTCGAGCTCGATGCTCAGGGGCTGGGCGGTACCGCCGTAAACGATGGCTGGCACACGGCCTGCGTGGCGCAGGCGGCGGCTCGCACTCGTACCCTGATCGCTACGCAATGTGGCGTTGAATTTCATGGGAAAACTCCAGTAACAAGGGGCATTTAGCCCTATTAAGAAACGCAGCGAAATCGCCGCGAAGAACGCTGCCTGCCGCGACCAGCAGACAGCTTTGGATTTTTAATCGACGAACAGCGAACTGACTGATTCGGCGTTTGAAATACGTAAAATCGTTTCGCCCAACAGCGACGCGCACGACAATTGGCGAATTTTTCCGCAAGCGCGTCCAGCCTCGGACAAAGGAATGGTGTCGGTAACCACGAGTTCGTCGAGTTCGGACTCGACAATGCGTTCGATGGCGCCGCCCGACAAGACGGGGTGCGTGCAATACGCGTACACGCTGACTGCACCGCGCTCTTTCAGAGCCTGTGCAGCTTTACACAAGGTGCCGGCGGTATCGACCATGTCGTCCATGATGATGCAGGTGCGCCCCTCGATATCGCCGATGATGTTCATGACTTCGGAAACATTGGCGCGGGGACGGCGCTTGTCGATAATCGCCAGGTCGGCCTCGAGCTGTTTGGCCAAAGCACGCGCACGGACCACGCCGCCGATGTCGGGCGACACAACCACCAGGTCCTTGTAGTTGCGACGCCAGATGTCGCCCAGCAAAAGAGGACCGGCATAGACGTTATCGACCGGGATATCGAAAAACCCCTGGATCTGGTCGGCGTGCAAGTCCATCGTCATGACGCGATCGACACCCACCACCTGCAGCATATTGGCCACCACTTTGGCCGAAATCGACACACGCGCCGACCGCGGGCGGCGGTCTTGGCGGGCGTAGCCAAAGTAGGGAATGGCAGCCGTGATACGGCCGGCCGAAGCGCGGCGCAATGCGTCGACCATAACCATGACTTCCATCAGGTTGTCGTTGGTGGGCGCACAGGTGGGCTGCAGCACAAAAACATCTTTACCGCGTACGTTTTCATTAATTTCGACCATGACTTCGCCGTCTGAAAAGCGACCTACGGTCATTTTTCCGAGCGACATATCGAGGTGATTAACTACGTCGACCGCCAAGCGAGTGTTGGCGGTGCCGGTAAAGATCATGAATCTATCGTTTGCCATGATGGATGGTAAAGATTCCGAAGCGTTAAACAACAAAGCTGTTGACCAGCTCACCCGTTTGGGGCCGACTCAACAGCTTGTTTGCTAACTTCAAGCCTGCACGGCTTAGAAAAGGTGGCTGGGGAAGAAGGATTCGAACCTTCGCATGCTGGAATCAAAATCCAGTGCCTTAACCAGCTTGGCGATTCCCCAATTAACTGTGTACCCAGTATCTTAGCGGATGATCGATTAACCCGGAGCAAGCCCACGTGTTTCCAACCATTGCTTCGTTACCGTTTTCTCGATAAAGCATTTTACCGATAATTTCCTGCTGGCAAAGTGCCGCCTGCCGGGCCGTTACAAATTCAATGAAAAAGCACGACCCAGACCCTGTCATTCGCGCATTCATGCCTTGCGATTCAAGCCATGTTGCTACCTGGCCAACCGACGGGTATTTTGCACAAACAACTGGCTGCAAGTCGTTGCGTCCAAAATAAGTAATTTTGTCTGCTTGAGCTGCTTGCCAATCTGTAAAGAACGATATTCTGACGCAAGGAGAATCTCTTGTCAAATCGGGTGAAGAAAAGATCCCGGCCGTGGGCACTTTTTGAGTCGGTTCTACAACAACATACGCGCGTTCGGGCACATCCACAGGAGTAAGAAGCTCGCCCACGCCCTCGGCAAACGCCGGCTGCCCAAAGATGAAGATCGGCACATCGGCGCCCAGCGGCAGTGCCAGCGCCATCAACTCCCGGCGGTTTAAGTTGGTTTGCCATAGCCGGTTCAGTGCAATGAGCGTGCTGGCGGCGTCGCTGGAACCGCCCCCCAGCCCACCGCCCGAGGGTATCTGTTTTTGATAGCTGATTTGCGCGCCATAGCGCGTTCCGGTGGCCTTCTGCAAAGCCAAAGCGGCGCGCAAGACCAGATCGTCCTGGGGCGCAAGCCCTTCCATCCGGCCTTCGCAAACAATTTCACCGTCGCTTCGCTTTTCGAAATTCAGGGTGTCGCAAAGGTCAATAAATCGAAATACCGTCTGCAGCAGATGGTAGCCATCGTCGCGCTGCCCCACGACATGCAGAAACAGATTGATTTTGGCGGGAGCCGGAACGTCATATAAAACCACTCAGCGCCCCGCTTATCGGCTATCGACCACCAGCCGCACACGGATCTGGCGACCGGCTTCATTGCGGCTTAATTGCACCAAGCCAGGCCCCTGCGCGTCGTAGCGCGACAACACGACACGCCAGCCGTTTTGGCTAAAACCGGTAATTTGACCCGCCTCGTTCTTTTCGAGCCGCGAGCTTGAGCCCTTCCCTGTATGGCCGCGCAGCCAGTCGCGCAAGCCCGAAACAGGCATCGGACTGCCCAATACTTGCTCGACCAGCGCATCAGGGCCCGGCGCCTGCTCTTGCGCGCCATTGCTGCGGGTCAGCAGTGCATGCCCCGGCACAACCTGAACGCGCGCCAGCGTGCTGCCCAAAGGGTTGGCCAGATCCAGCGTCAGCTCACGTCCGTCGTCACGCCAGGCAAAGCCGCCCTGCACGGCATCCTGCCCGCCACCGCTGTAGGTCACCGTCAAGGCGAAACGGCCGGTTCGTTCGAAGGCTTCCGACACGCCCGCGCCGCCGATACGTTGCGGCGTGGCACAGGCCCCAAGCAACACGCAGACGAGGCCGGCACACGCAAAGGCGCCATAACGCTTCAGCCATTGATACAGCATCAGAGGTCAACCCCCAGCCGCTTCAAGGTTTTCAGCAGCGTCTCGTTATCCGCCTCTTTGACCAAGCCTTCACGCCAGATTTTCCGGGCCTGATCATAGCGTTTAAGCGCCCATAGCACCTCGCCCAAATGGGCGGCCACATCGGCCGTCGACATGAGCGCATACGAACGCTGCAGGTATTCCAGGGCTTCTTCGTTCTCGCCTTCGCGATACAAATACCAGCCCACGCTGTCGAGAATAAAGGCGCTGTCGGGCTCGAGCTCAAGCGCGCGATCAAGCAACTCCTGGGCTTCGTCCAGACGCCGGTTCTGGTCGGCAAAGGTATAGCCCAGCGAGTTGTAGGCATTGGCGTTATCGGGCTCGAGCTCGATAACGCGCCGCAGCAGCGCCTCAAACTCGTCGTACTTGCCCTGGCGCTCGTACAGCATAGCCAGGTCGTATTTGATTTCCGCCGTGTCCGGCAAGGCTTTGTCGGCGTCGACCAGCGCTTGAATGGCCAGGTCGGTACGGCCGGACTCACGGTAAATAGAGGCCAGTGTCAAGGCAATGACCGTACGTTCGCGATCGTCTTGCGGCTTGATCCCCTCGATGGTTTTTCGAGCCTGGCTCAAATTACCCTGCCGGGCCTGCAAGACCGCCTGGTGAACCCGAGCCTGGAACCGCAAAGACGGATCATCGATCAGGGCCAGTTGCGCAATGGCATCGCCCAGACGCCCTTCCTTCTCGGCAATCTTGACCAATAACAAACGCGCATCGGACGCATCGGCCATGGCATTGCTGGCTTTGTCGCTAATTGAGCGGCGGCGCTGCGTCTGGACATTAATGTATTCGTTCAGCAAGGCGGTAGCCTGCGGATAGCGATTCGCAAAAAAATTGACTTCGGCTTCGGTATACAGCAAGTCGAAATCCTCGGGCGCGGCTTTGCGCATACTGGCAAGTTGCGCCAGCGCACCATCGAAATCATTGCGCTGGGCCAGGCGATTGACCAGCAACAACTGCAACTTGCGTGCCTCGGGATGCTTATGGGCAAACGACTTCGAGGCGTTGATCGCCGCCACGGGGTCGACCTTCAGGCCGTACTCCAATACACGCTGGGCCGCCGGTTCCGAATCGGGATCGGCGGCAAGGGCCAGCTTCGATTCGGCCAGCGCCCGTCCAGGGTCATCGGCGGCCCAGGCCGCGTCTGCCAGCGCCAGACGCGCAATGGGCAAGGCCTTCGTCGGTTCAAGCAGCGCCTTGTCCAGAACCTCGAGCGCCCTTTTCTTATCGGTCATTTTATTGACGATACCCGCCGCCTGGGCAATAGCCTCGTTCTTGTCTTGGGCCTTGTCGATGCGCTGGCGCAACGCGCTAGCCAAGCCGGCCGTTTCCCCATTTGAAGCCGCCAAGGCCAGTGAACTGGCCACCGCTTCAGGATCATCGGGGGCCAGTGCCGCCCACTCGCGGGCCGCCATCAATGCCCGCCCCGCATCACGATCCGCCATAGCGAACTGAAAAGCCCGCTTGGCCAACCGCGGGTCGGTCGTGTCTTTGGACAATTCGAGCAAAGTCTGACTGGCCATGCCGTACTGCCCGCGCTGCGCAGCCACTTCAGAGGCCAGGATGCGGTAAAGGATGTCGGCGGTCAGGGTTACCGCCGGGAGCTCGCCGGCGCGCAAGTGAATTTGCTCGACGCGCTCGCGCGCTTTGTCAGCCTGCGCGGCAACGGCAGACGCCGAAAACTGAAGGCTCAGGCCCGCAAATACCGTAAAACACAAAGAAATTGGAAGTTTCATTCATTAGGACCGTCGGCCAATACGCCTATGATAAGGCGTGAAGTGGCAAAATAACATACAAAGCGTTCAAGGATCTTAGCACCCCTATATGCCGGAACTACCAGAAGTTGAAACTACGCGTCGTGGAATTGCGACGGTCATGCCGGGCCATGCACTCACTCAAGTGCTGGTTCACGAACCGCGCATGCGCTGGCCCATCCCGAATGACCTGGCGGCCACGCTGACCGGACGGGTCGTCCGCAGCTGCGAGCGCCGCGGGAAATACCTGATTATCACGTTCGACCATGGCGCCCTCATCATCCACTTGGGCATGTCGGGCTCGTTGCGCCGGGCGCCCCTGGATGAGCCCAGGCGCAAGCACGACCATGTTGAGTGGCTCTTCGAACACGCGCGATTCCTGCTGCATGACCCGCGCCGTTTTGGGGCCGTTTTGTGGCATGACGCCACCGACGGCTCCGTCCTGGAACACCCGCTGCTGGCCAAACTGGGCATTGAGCCTTTCGACCCGCTGTTTACCCCGGCTTACCTGCACGACCGCCTGCGCGGCAAGACCCAATCCATCAAGCAAGCCTTGCTGGCCGGCCATATTGTGGTTGGGGTGGGCAATATCTATGCTTCCGAAGTGCTGTTCCGTTCTGGCATACACCCACAGACCGAAGCCGGAGCGCTCTCTCTTAATCGCTGTGTCCGGCTGTGCGCCGATATACGGCAAACACTGGAAGACGCCCTTACGTCAGGAGGAAGCACCTTGCGCGACTACGTCAACGCAACGGGCGAGCCCGGCGCCTATTTTGAACTGCATGCGGCTGTCTACGACCGCCTCAACCAACCTTGCAGAATCTGCGCAACCCCGATAAAACGCATTATCCAGGGGCAACGCGCCACGTATTACTGCCCTAAATGCCAACGCAAGCTCTACCCGAGGAATTAGTCAATAACAAACGCATTGCATAAAAACTAACTATCACTTATAGTTTTATAAACGCAACGGAGACCGTCCATGACCAAGAAGTTTGCTTCGCACGCCGACCTTGAAGATAAAGTCGTATCCTTCGAAAAACTATCGGATAACGCCTACGCCTACACCGCCGAGGGCGACCCCAACACAGGCATTATCATTGGCGATGACGCCGTCATGGTGATCGACACCCAAGCCACGCCCGTCATGGCCCAGGACGTGATCCGCCGCATTAAAGAAGTCACCGACAAACCCGTCAAATATATTCTGCTGTCCCACTACCACGCGGTGCGGGTGCTTGGCGCTTCGGCCTACCACGCCCAGGAAATCATCGCCAGCCGCGACACCTACGACCTGATCGTCGAACGCGGCGAGCAAGACAAGGCCAGCGAAATCGCACGCTTCCCGCGCCTGTTTCGCAATGTCGAATCGGTGCCGCCCGGCCTGACCTGGCCAACCATCACCTTCGAAGGCGAAATGACGGTCAATCTGGGCAATCTCGAAGTACAAATTTTGCAGGTGGGACGCGGCCACACCAAAGGCGACACCATCGCCTGGCTGCCTGATCAGCGCATCCTGTTTGCGGGCGACCTGGTCGAATACCAGTCCACGCCGTACGCCGGCGACTGCTATTTTCGCGAATGGCCCTTTACCCTCGATACGCTGGCCGAATTCAAAGCCGAAAAAATGGTGCCGGGCCGCGGTCCGGCGCTCAAGTCGGCCGACGAAGTCCGCAAAGGGCTGGCCGGCACGCGCGCCTTCCTGACCGACCTTTACAGTTGCGTCAACACCGGCGTGGCCAACGGCAAAGACCTGAAAGCGATTTATCGCGAAACCTACGACTTCATGAAGCCGCGTTATCAAGACTGGGTCATTTTCGATCATTGCATGCCCTTTGACGTGTCACGCGCCTACGACGAGGCCACTGGCCACGACGACCCCCGCATCTGGACGGCTGAGCGCGATATCGAAATGTGGAAGCAACTGGAAGGCTAATCCAGACACTAAAAAACATAACAGAAGACAACCCAGGAGGGTCGACGTGGGACACATCGACTATCAGGCCCTTGAACTGGCCTATCGACCTCAGCCGGCCCGCGCCGACAACCGCCACCCCGTGGTGATTGTCGGCGCGGGTCCGGTAGGGCTGTCCATGGCTCTCGACCTGGCGCAGCGCGGCACTAAAGTCGTCGTCATCGACGATGACTACCGGCTCTCTACCGGCTCGCGCGCCATCTGCTTTGCCAAGCGCACACTCGACATCTGGGACCGCCTTGGCGTGGGCGCCAAAATGGTCGACAAGGGCATCTCGTGGCATGTGGGCCGCATCTTCTTCAAAGAAGACGAAGTCTGGCGCTTCGACCTGCTGCCCGAGCCGGGCCACCAGCGTCCCGCTTTCGTCAACCTGCAGCAATACTACTGCGAAGGCTTCTTGCTCGAGCACGCCTTGCAACACCCCAATATCGAACTGCGCTGGCGGCATAAAGCCGTGGGCGTCGAGCAGCACACCGACGAAATACAACTTACGGTCGACACGCCGGATGGAAACTATGTGCTGCACGCCGACTGGCTGGTCGCCTGCGATGGCGCCCACTCGTCCTTGCGCAAAATGCTGGGCCAGGAAAGCCACGGGCGTATTTTTCGCGACCGCTTCCTGATTGCCGATGTCAAGATGGAGGCGGAATTTCCCACCGAGCGCTGGTTCTGGTTTGACCCGCCCTTTCACCGCAACCAGTCGGCCCTGCTGCATAGCCAGCCCGACCACATCTGGCGCATCGATTTCCAGCTAGGCTGGGACGCCGACCCGGTGGAAGAGGTCAAGCCCGAGAACGTCATCCCCCGCATCCAGGCCATGCTGGGCAACGACAGGCGCTTTGAATTGGTCTGGGTCAGCGTCTATACCTTCTCGTGCCGGCGCATGGACCAATTCCGACACGGACGTATTTTGTTCGCCGGCGACGCGGCGCATAGCGTCTCGCCTTTTGGCGCGCGCGGCGCCAACAGCGGCGTACAAGACGCCGACAACCTGGCCTGGAAGCTGTATCTGGTAATGCAAAACCTGGCGCCAACCACGCTGCTCGATAGCTACGCGGTCGAACGCGAAGCCGCCGCCGACGAAAACATCATGCACTCGTCGCGCTCAACCGACTTTATTACCCCAAAAAGCGAAATCAGCCTGCTGTTCAGGAACACAGTCCTGGCCTTGGCCAAACAGTTCGACTTCGCCCGCAAGCTGGTCAACAGCGGCCGCTTGTCCACGGCTTACGCCTACACCGACTCGCCCCTTAGCCTGCCCGACAGCGACAAATTTACTGCCGATTTACCCATCGGCGCCGCCGCCCCCGACGCACCGGTGCTTATCCAGGGCGAACCGGCCTGGTGGCTGACACAACTGGACGGCCGCTTTGTCGTCGCCGTCTTTTGCAGCCAGCCGCTCCCGCCTCCCGGCGTCGTGCAAACCCTGTTTCAAGTTGAACAAAGCCCCTTGGGCGTCAAGGCCTTGCTGGTGCTTCCGCCCGGCGCCGACGCTGCCGCGGCCGCGGCCGCTTCCGGCATCAAAACAATCATCGACAGCGAACGCCTCTTGGCCCGGCGCTACGACGCCGGCGACGGCGCTTGCTACCTCATTCGACCCGACCAGCACATTGCCGCCCGCTGGCGCCAGTGCGACGCCGCGAAAATCCGGTCGGCCCTGGATCGGGCCATTGGCTCACCCACCCACACGTAAGACATGTCAACGCTCAATACACAAACCAACTTCGCCGTGCCCGACGACTTTTACGACTACCTGATCGACGCCCACCGCGACCTGAGCACAGCCCAAAGCCACGCCATGAACGCCGCGCTGGTGCTGCTTTTGTCCAATCATATCGGCGACCTGGACGTTATACGCGAAGCACTGCAAAAAGCCCGCGAAAGCGCACAGGCCACGGCCTGATTTTTGCCCTGTGCAGCACAAACGCCGCACTCGCCGCTTGCGCCAAACCCTCTAAACACTTCAAGGACAAGCTCTATGACTACCCTGCAATATCAAACCGGCTTCGGCAATAATTGCGCCACCGAAGCCCTGCCCGGCGCCCTGCCCATCGGCCGCAACTCGCCCCAAAAATGCCCTTATGGGCTTTATGCCGAACAGCTTTCAGGCACCGCGTTCACCGTATCGCGCGCCGAGAACCGCCGCTCATGGCTCTACCGGATTCGTCCTGCAGCCGCCGATCAACAGCCCTTCGAACCTCATCACCTCGCCCGTTGGAACAATACTTTCGGCAACGGCCCAGTGACGCCCAACGTCATGCGCTGGGATCCACTTCCCATTCCCACCGCCCCCACCGACTTTATCGATGGCATCACGACCTGGGCCGGCAATGGCTCCAGCAACGATCAAATAGGCGTGAGCATCAACTTTTACGTTGCCAACCAATCGATGCAAGGACGTTTTTTCTATAACGCCGACGGCGAAATGCTGATCGTGCCCCAGGAAGGCCGCCTGCGCCTGGCCACCGAACTGGGCCTGATCGTCATTGAACCGTGCGAGATTGCGGTCATTCCCCGCGGCGTTCGCTTTCGGGTGGAGTTGCTCGATGCCACCGCACGCGGCTATATGCTGGAAAACTTCGGCACCGCCATGCGTCCGCCCGAGCTTGGCCCCATCGGCTCCAACGGCCTGGCCAACGGACGCGACTTCCAGATCCCCGTCGCCTGGTATGAAGACGTTGAAGGCGACTTCGAGCTCATCGCCAAGTTCACCGGCGGCTTCTGGCGCGCAAAAATCCGACACTCTCCGCTGGACGTCGTGGCCTGGCATGGCACGCATGCCCCCTACAAATACGATCTGCGCCGCTTCAACACCATCGGATCAATCAGCTTCGACCACCCCGACCCTTGCCTGTTTACCGTGCTGACCTCGCCGTCCGACACCCCCGGAGCGGCCAATATGGATTTCGCCATCTTCCCGCCTCGCATACTGGCCATGGAAAACACCTTCCGTCCACCCTGGTTCCACCGCAATATCGCCAGCGAATTCATGGGTTTGATCCAGGGCGTTTACGACGCCAAGGCGGAAGGCTTTGTGCCCGGCGGAGCCAGCCTGCACAATTGCATGAGCCCGCACGGCCCCGATGCCGAAACCTTCGAAAAAGCCTCGAACGCCGACACCAGCACGGCGCACCATATACGCGATACCATGGCCTTCATGTTCGAGACGCGGCGGGTCATCCGCCCGACCGACCAGGCCCTGACCGCGCCCACGCTGCAAGCAAATTATCATCAATGCTGGCAAGGCATTGCAAAACACTTCAACGCCTCGCAACCATAAACCACATCAGGATTCATTCATGACTTATTTAAACGAAACTCACGACGCCACGTTGCAAAGCTGGGTTGCATCGGCCAATAGCGCCGACAACGGCTTCCCCATCCAGAACCTGCCTTTCGCCATTTTTCGCGAAGCAGGCTCAAGCCAGGCCTTTCGCCCCGGCGTTGCCATAGGCGAGAAAATCCTTGACCTGTCCGCATTGGCCCAGGCTCAGGCTTTCTCGGGCCTGGCAGCCGAAGCACTGACGGCTTGTCGTGGCACGACGCTGAACGATTTAATGAGCCTGGGCCAGGCCCACTGGTCGGCGTTGCGTCTTGAGCTTTCCCGAGCGCTGCGCCAAGGCTCGGCACTGCAAAGCACCCTTGAGCCTTTGCTGGCCGACCGGACCAGTGCCGAATTCAACCTGCCGGCCCGCATTGGCGACTACACCGATTTCTATATTTCGCTGCACCACGCCACGGCGGTCGGCAAGCAGTTTCGCCCAGACAACCCTTTGCTGCCCAATTACAAATGGGTGCCCATCGGCTACCACGGACGCGCCTCCAGCATCGGTGTTTCGGGCCAGGCGTTCCCACGTCCCGTAGGGCAGACCCGTCCCGCCCAAGACGGCGGCAACCCGAACTTCGGCCCCAGCCAGCGCCTGGACTACGAACTGGAGCTGGGTATTTTCATCGGCCAGAGCAACGCCCAGGGCGACCGGGTATCGATTGACAAGGCAGAGTCCCATGCCTTTGGCCTTTGCATCTTGAACGACTGGTCGGCCCGCGATTTGCAAGCCTGGGAATATCAGCCTCTGGGACCCTTTCTGGCCAAGAACTTTGCCAGCACGATTTCACCCTGGGTCGTTACGCTCGAAGCGCTTGCTCCCTTTCGCGCGGAATTCAAGCGCGACGCCGCCGACCCGCAACCCATGCCCTACTTGTCCTCCGCCGAAAACACGCATGCGGGCGCCTTTGATGTTCAGTTAAAGGTCTTGATGACGACACAGCAATCGCGCACAAGCGGCGCCGAGCCTGCCGTCCTGGCCAACAGCAACTTCAAGGAAGCGTACTGGAGCATTGCGCAAATGATTACCCATCACACCGTCAACGGCTGCAATTTGCAGGCGGGCGACCTGCTGGGCACCGGCACGCTGTCAGGCCCTGAAGTCGGTCAGGAAGGATCGCTGCTTGAACTGAACCATGGCGGTAAAAAGCCAATAGACCTGCCCTGGGGCGAACAGCGCGTCTTCCTGGAAGACCACGATGAAATCATCATTCAGGCGCAATGCCAGAAACCGGGCTACCCCACTATCAGCCTGGGGCAGTGCGCCGGAACGGTGCTTCCGGCAAAGTCCTAAACGTTCAGGTCTGGGCCGACAGCACTTTACCGGGGTTCATCAGCCCATGCGGATCAAGCGCCTCCTTGATCCGCCGCATAAGCGCCATTTCGACCGGGTCCTTATACTGCGGCAAAGCGTCGCGTTTAAGCTGACCGACACCATGCTCGGCGCTGATCGAACCGCCAAAACGGTGCACGCTGTCGTGCACCAACTGATACACGGCCTTTTGCTGCTCAAGCAATTGCGCTTCCTCGTAAGCCGTTCCCTTGGCGACGTTGTAATGCAAATTACCGTCGCCCAGGTGGCCAAAAACAATATGTTCGACACCAGGCCAATGCGCCTGCAACGCGGCATTCGTCGTCTGAACGAACTCCGCCATTTTTGATACCGGTATGGAAACATCGTGCTTGATGTTTTTGCCAAAGGCTTTCTCGGACAAAGGTATGCTTTCACGCAAATGCCAAAGGGCTTTGCTTTGCGCAATGTTTTCGGCAATGACCGCATCGACGACCAGGCCGGCCTCGAGCGCGTCGCCCACAATGGCTTCAAAGCGCTCGCGGGCATGCCCGGCGCTTTCGCTGTCGGAAAGCTCCAGCAGGGCATACCAGGGCAACTGAGCCGATTCGCCGTCAAAGGGAATACGCTGCTCTGGATAGCACTGCACCACGCCATGCAGGCAATTGCCTGCAATCAATTCAAACCCGGTCAACGCCGGCCCAAACCCGTTGCGCGCCATGGACAAAAGCGCCACCGCATCGGCCACCGAGTTCAAGCCTAACAGCGCCGTGCATTGAGCCACCGGCATGGGATAGAGCTTCAGCGTGGCCGCCGTAATAATGCCCAGGGTGCCTTCACTGCCCATGTAAAGATTGCGCAAATCGTAGCCGGTATTGTCTTTGCGCAAGCCGCGCAGGCCATGCCAGATTTCGCCCTCGGCGGTCACGACCTCGATGCCCAGCACCAGTTCGCGCGTATTGCCGTAACGCAAAACCTGAGTTCCGCCCGCATTCGTCGCCAGGTTTCCGCCTATCGTGCAACTGCCTTCGGCCGCCAGGCTTAATGGGAAAAGCCGCTGTGCATCGCGAGCCGCCTGCTGCACGGCCTGCAAAATGCAGCCGGCCTCGACCACCATGGTGTCGTTATCCGTATCGATGCTGCGTATTTGATTGAGCCGATTGAGCGACACCACAAGGGCTGAGCCGCTGTCATCGGGCGTGGCCCCGCCACATAAGCCCGTATTGCCCCCCTGAGGCACCATGGGCACCTTGTTGGCGACGCACCACTTGACGACACTGGCCACCTGTTCGGTCGAACCGGGCCGGACCACCGCCAAGGCGCGGCCCGAGTAGCGGCCGCGCCAGTCGACCAAATAGGGTTGCGCCTCGGCTCCGGTCAAGACATAGGCCTGGCCCAACAGTTGAACTAGCTCATTTAATCGATTCATTATTTACCTTTGTACGCCGGCGGCCGGCTGCCCAGAGCGAATTTGCCACGAGGAGTTCGTCGCACATGAAAGAACCATCCATTTTATTTTAGTCGCACCCAAATCAAAGCACTGCACCCCTTGCAATATAATCAAGCAGCAAATTTTATTTTCATGCCCCACCCAAGGAAACACAGTGACGACGAATCATGCGCTCCCTGCAGCCGTTTTCAAAGCTTATGACATTCGCGGCACGGTGCCCGATCAATTGAATCCCGATTTTGCCCGCCGGCTTGGCAACGCGTTGGCGCAACGTGCGCGTCGGGAAGGCATTACCACCCTGGTGGTGGGCTATGACGGCCGCCTTAGCAGTCCTGAACTGTCCCTGGCGCTGCAAGAAGGCATACTGAAAGCCGGCGTCAATACCATTGACCTTGGCATGGTCCCCACACCCTTGGTCTACTTTGCCGCGCATACGCAAAAGACGGGCTCCGGCGTTGCCATTACCGGCAGCCATAACCCGCCCGACTACAACGGCTTCAAAATGATGATGGGCGGCAAAACCCTGCATGGCGACGATATTCAGGCGCTGAAAGACACCATGCTCAACGACGGCGAGCTTACCGACCTTGCCCCGGGCACGCGCCAAACCCTGAGCCTGATCGATACCTACGTTCAGCGCGTCACCTCCGACGTCAAACTGGCCAGGCCGCTAAAAATCGCCATCGACTGCGGCAACGGCGTGGGCGGCGCGGTCGCACCCCAGCTCTTCAAGGCCATGGGCTGCGAGGTCACCGAGCTATTTTGCGAGGTCGACGGCCGCTTTCCCAACCACCACCCCGATCCGGCCGACCCGCACAATCTGCAGGATCTCATCCTGCACGTCAAGAACAGCGACTGTGAATTAGGCCTGGCCTTTGATGGCGACGCCGACCGCCTGGGCGTGGTCACCAAGTCCGGCGAAATCATCTGGCCCGATCGCCAATTGATTCTTTACGCGCAAGATGTCTTGCAGCGCGATCCCGGCGCCACCATTATCTTCGACGTCAAATGCAGCCGCTATGTAAGCGAATCGATCGCCAGCGCAGGGGGCAAGCCGCTGATGTGGCAAACCGGACACTCGATGATCAAGGCCAAGCTGGCCGAAACCGGCGCACCCCTGGCCGGCGAAATGAGCGGCCATATCTTCTTCAAGGAGCGCTGGTTCGGGTTTGACGACGGCCTGTACACGGGCGCGCGCCTGCTGGAAATCGTGTCGCGCAGCGACAACCCTTCCGCCATCCTGGAAGCGCTCCCCCAAGGCATCTCAACGCCCGAACTGAAACTTGAAATGCGGGAAGGCGAGCCGCATGCGCTGATCAAACGCTTGCAAGACGAAGGCCAGTTCCCGCTTTCCGAAAAAATCAACACGATTGACGGTGTACGGGCCGAATACAGCGACGGTTTTGGCCTGGCCCGGGCCTCGAATACGACACCGGTCGTCGTGCTGCGCTTCGAAGGCGACAGCACTGAAGCGCTGGATCGTATTCAAAACGAGTTCAGGGCGGCTTTACTGGCGCTTGCGCCGCAGGCGCAACTACCTTTTTAGGTTTTCGATCGCGTCCTGGTATAGCTCGACATGCGCCTGCACAATATGCTGGATATCGAACGCGCGCTCGGCCAAATCGCGGCCCGCCGCGCCCAGCCGATGCCGTAATTCGACATCGTCGGCCAGGCGCTGCACCGCGCGCGAAAGCGCATCGGCATCGCGCGGCGGCACCAGCAAACCCGTCACCCCCGGCTCAATCGCATCGCGACACCCCGGCACGTCGGTCGTAACGACGGCCCGCGCACAGGCCGCCGCTTCAATCAACGACTTGGGCAGACCCTCGCGGTAGGACGGCAACACCGCAATATGCGAGCGCTGATACAGCGGCGCCACTTCGTGCTGTTCACCCAAAAACTCGACCAGGCCTTCGTGTCGCCACGCACGCAGCTCATCTTCGGTAATGCTGGCCGGATTGCCTTTGTCGGGGCTGCCGACCAGCATCCAGCGTAAGCCGCTAGGGTGGCCTACCGCGGCTCGGGCCGCGGCAACAAACTCCCGCACCCCCTTGTCGCCCAGCAGGCGTGAAACCATCACGGCAACCGGTGGGCCGGGAGGCTCGGCCACCGCCTGAAACTGTTCCAGGTCGACGCCGGAACCCCGGATCAGAACAACCTGCCCCGGTCTGATCACACGCGCCCGGCTAAGTACATCGCGGTCATTGGTGTTCTGGAAAATGACGCGGCTGTTTTTATGCCCCAGCGCCAAGCGGTAAAGCTGGATGGCGGACCAGCGCAAATAGTCGAAGCGCTGGCGCTCGCCCATGAAAATAAAACCCAGGCCGGATATCGCCGCAATAAACACGGGCACGCCCGCCAGCCTGGCGGCAATGCCGCCATAGAGCACCGGCTTTATCGTGACCGCATGAACGATAGACGGCCGCAAGCGCCGGAAAAGCCGCCACAATGCATAGGTGCTATGCAATTCGTGCAATGGGTTGGTGCCGCTGCGAGTCATCGGTATGACATGATGCACCAAGCCATGCGCCACGATCTTAGCCGCGGCCGGGCCCGGCATCGTGGCAACATGCACCTCGAAACCCGCCTTGACGGCGCCCAGGGCCAGCGGTAAACGATGCGACAAAAAAAACGCCGGATTATTCACAACAAACAGCAATCGCCCTGCGCCGCCAAGTGATTGGCCTACTGCTGGCACGGAAACGGAGTCCGGCGCCAAATCGCCGCCTTGCAAAGGAAGTCCGCGCACCAGGCGGCTCCAGACGGCCTGATAACTTTCGACCATGGTTTCCAGTCCAAACGCGAGGGCCACGCGCTCGCGTCCACGCTGGCGCCGCTCCGCCATCTGGGGCGAACCCAGCGCCTGAATCGCCTGGTCGATCGCGCTCGACAGCGCCGCTGCATCCTGAGGCGGCGCTATCCAACCTTCGTCCCCTACGATTTTGGCCGCATCGCCGACATCCGTAACCACGCAGGCAACGCCCACCGCCATCGCCTCGGCCACGACATTGGGAAACCCTTCGGCACAACTGGACAACACATGAATATCGAGTGCGTTCATGATATCGGGCACGTCGTCGCGCATGCCCAGCAAAATGACCTTCTCGGTCAAGTTCAGGCGGTCGAGCTGCGCCATCAATTCGGGATTCTCGCTCGTCAATCCATACCCCGCCAGGATGCAGCGCAAGTCGGGCGATGCCGCCAGGCTCAACGCCACGGCGCCCAGCAAGTTGGCGTGATCTTTAAGCGGATTCCAGCGGCCGACATTGCCAATCAGCGGCGTATCGTCGGCAATCCCCCACTGCGTGCGCAGTCGAGCGCGCGCCTCGGGATTGGGCTTCCAGCGCGATAAGTTGTAGCCATTGGGAATCACTACCATCTTGTCGGCGCGGTATCCCCATTTCTGATGGCGCAGCGCCGCGTTTTCGGCGCACGAAACAATCATGCCCGGCACGACACCCGATAAATGCGCACAAAGCCACGATGTAATCTTGGCGCTACGGCTGCCTTTTTCAAGATTGGCGCCCGAGTTGCGTATTCCCCATGATACCGCTCTGATCCCTGCCAGCCGCGCCATGACGCCGCCGATCAGGTCGGCGTGATACATCCAGGTTTGCACGACATCGGGCTTGAGCGCACGCAGCGAACGATATAAGAGCCATAAACCCGACAGCGACAAGCGCCCCGACGGCATATTCAACGGCACGACATCGACATGCGCCCTGCGCAGGCGTTCGCCAAACACGCCTTCGTCGGTCAGGGAAATCACGGTGTGCCGATTATGTTCATTGGACGCCGTCACCAAACGATGCAATACCGTTTCGGCACCGCCCTGCCCCAATCCGGAAATCACATGCACGACATGCAAGGTCTCGGGGATAGCTGCTGCGGTCTGTGTCATAGTCCCTTCCTGTTGTCTGCGTGAACGCGTGCCAGGTCAATAAGCATATCCCACTTTTGGAGCACGACCGCCAGAGCATAACGCTCACGCACGGAAAGCGCTGCCCTGGTTGCCAGGGTATCGCGCAAGTCCGCTTCCCCCATGATTTTTTTAAGCGCATCGGTCAGCGCCGCAGGATCGCCGGCGGGAATCAGCAGGCCGTCCTGACCGTCGCGTGTCAGCTCGCGCGGCCCGCTGGGGCAATCGAAGGCGACACAAGGCAGGCCCAGGGCCATGGCTTCCAGCAAGACGTTAGGAAAGCCCTCTACGGCGGAGGTCAGGGCAAAGGCGTTGGCACGGCTCAATTGGGCCCACGGCACGTCCGTACGCCCGGGCAAGGAAATCCGCGCCGTTAAGCCCACACCGGCAATCAGGCGCGTCAATTCGCTGCGCATTGGCCCTTCGCCCCAGATCACCAAGTCCCAATCGGGATGGTCGGCCGCGCTCGCGGCAAACGCTCGTATCAGCATATCGAACTGCTTTTGCGAAACCAGGCGCCCCATGGCCACGAGCTGTCGGCGGCCTTGCGCATCGGGCGTTCGCGGCGCGACGGGCGCGTCCAGCAGCTCGGGCGGCAATGGATTGGGTATGACTTCCAGTTGCCGGATGCCCGGCGTCATGTCGCGAAAAGCAGCCACACTGGATTGGGCTTGAACCGTTACCACGCTGGCCCAACGGTAGGTCAGCCGGCGCAAAAACTTCAGCACCGTTCCACTGCTGGTGCTGACCGCGGGATTGGTGCGCTCGCACACAATCAGGGGAATGCCCGTGCCGTATGTTGCCATCAAGGCCATGACGTTCACGTTGGTCAAAAAAGAAATAATGACATCGGGCTTTTCACTTCGCGCCAGCCGACGCAACGCGCGCAACTTGGCCAGCCCCTTCATCACGGCATTTCCCCGTTTAGGCAGGGCGTCTGCCAGCCAGACTAAATTGACCTGAGGCGACAAGGGATAAAAACAAGCGCCTTTGCCGGTAAAGGTCGGTGCCAGGGTCACCGAGTCGCCCCGCTGCGCCCAGGCGCTGGCCAGAGTGGCCGCCACCCGTTCCGCCCCGCCCGCATTCATGGAGCTGACCAGAAACAGTATTTTCATTGCTTCGTTGCAGCCATACTATCGTTGTTCTTTTCCAGCCAGGCTTGCGTCATAAGTAGGCTCCATAGGTGCGTGCTCCAATCATGCTTGCCGCTTTGATGCTCGTTCCATTTACGCGCGATGGGCTCGGCATGAAACACGCCCTGCTGGCGCAGGCGGGCAGGATCCAGCAAGGCCGCCCCCCAGTCCTTCAACGGACCGCGCAACCACGGAGCGAGGGGAATCGAGAAGCCCTTTTTGGGCCTGTCCACCATGGACCGGGGCACGTGTCGATACAATAACTGCCGCAGCAGCCATTTACCCTGCCCATCACGAACTTTATAGTCCAGCGGCAAGCGCCTGGCAAACTCGAACACGCGGTGATCGATCATGGGAACCCGGGTTTCAAGGCTCACCGCCATGGCGGCGCGATCCACCTTGACCAGGATATCGTCCGGCAAATAGGTCAGCGTATCCAGCAAGGTCATGCGGTCGAACACGCCCGCATCCGACTCCGCATCAAAAAGCGTGCTGGGAATTTGCGCCCCCACCACCACGTCAGACGAATCCTTCCAGTAGGACACGAACTGCTGATAAAACCGGCCCGCATGCTCGGCCGAAACAAGCCGGGCCAGTTTTTCAAACTGATCCTTGAGCGGGCCGTCAGGCAGCGCCTTGCCGACGCCGCCGCCCAACGCGGACAAAGGGCCGCGCAAAGCCGGCGGCACGGTCTCGCGTTTGTCCCACCACCTCTGAGCCCGAAAATACCGTGAATAACCGCCCAGCAACTCGTCGCCGCCATCGCCCGACAAGGCCACCGTCACATGCTCGCGCGCCATCTGCGTAACAAGCACCGTTGGAATCTGCGACGAGTCGGCGAACGGCTCGTCATACAAAGAAGCCAGCCTGGGCACCACCGCCAGAGCGTCGTGGGCGGTCACGTACAACTCGGTGTGCTGGGTACCCAAGTGCTGCGCCACGGCCTTGGCATGCTCGGCTTCGTTGTAGGCCGGCTCGTTAAAACCGATGGAAAACGTTTTGACGGGCTGCGAGCTTTGCGCCTGCATCAGCGCCACGACGGTAGACGAATCGATGCCGCCGGACAGAAAGGCCCCAAGCGCCACATCGGAAATCATTTGACCTTTGACCGCGGCCCCCAGCACCTGTTCAAGCCCGTCCACCGCGTCGGAGTCGGAATCAAACGACAGCGGCAACAACGCCGCCTGATCAGCCACGGTTTGCGCAGACCAGTACACCTGCGCGCAAGGAATGACACGCTGGCGCCGGTCGCTTTGGGTTAACGTCACCCAGGTGCCGGGCAGCAACTTCTGAACGGAACGATAAATACTGTAGGGAGCCGGAATATAGTTATGGCGCACCAACAACGCCAATGCCCGCCGATCCAGATCTTTATTGAAACCCGGCATATCGGCCAGCGCCTTGAGCTCCGAGGCAAAGACAAAGCTGTCGCCCGCTATGCCCATATAAAGCGGCTTCTCGCCCATACGGTCGCGCATCAACGACAAGGCGCGGCTTTGACGATCCCACAAGGCAATGGCGAACATGCCTACAGTCAGGCTTAGCGTGGTTTCAATGCCCCACGCCGCAAAGCAGGCCACCAGCGTTTCGGTATCGGAATGCCCCCGCCACGACGGCGCCTTGCCCTGCGCCTGCAAACGATCGCGCAGCTCCAGATGGTTGTAGATTTCGCCATTGAGTACGACAACGTAACGCTCGCAAGCCGACACCATGGGCTGGTGCCCGGCTTCGGTCAAATCAAGAATCGCCAGGCGTACATGGCCCAGCGCCAGCTCGGCGGCGCTGTCTTCCCAATACCCTTCGCTGTCGGGTCCCCGATGGCGCATATTGGCGCAACTGCGTTGGATCACGCCCCGCTTATCGAGAACGCCTCCCCACACCCCCACGATTCCGCACATATTGCATCTGCCTTTGGCCGGCACCCGCGGTGCCCGGCCGGTTTAACGATCTTCGAATACCTGACGCCACAAGGTCATGACCCGGGCGACAGAAAACCGGTCGCGCACGTCGACGGCGCGTTTAGCATAAGCCAGACGCTGCACCTCGTGTGCCATCATGTCGGACAAGTGCGCCGCAAGCGCCTCGACGTCTTCGGCCGGGTTAACCAAAACGCCGTCGATTCCATTGCGAATGATTTCGCGCGGCCCGGTTTCGCAATCAAACGCCACCGGCGCCAGACCGCTGGCCATCGCCTCGATCAGGGTGTTGGACAAACCTTCTACGCGCGAACTGAGCACATACAGATCCGACTGCGCATACCAGTCGCCAATATTGCCGACCCGGCCGGGCAAGCTGATGCGTTCCCCCAAATCCGCCTCGTCGATCTGCTGCTGCAATTGATCGCGCTCATCGCCCTCGCCCAGAATAACCAGGTCCCAGGCAGGAAAATAATGGGCCACAATCTGGAAGGCGCGAATCAGCAGATCGAAGCCTTTATGCGGATGCAGGCGCCCGACAGCCAAAAGCCGTTGGCGTTCGCCTCGATCGGGAGGCGGCAATACAGGCTCGGTATTTTGCAAAGGCCAGCGCACCGCGTTGGGAATAACCGCCAGGCGGCAACCGGGCACATGCTCGCCCAGCCATGCCGCCGTCCCCGACGTCAAGGCAACCACCTTGCTGGCTTGCGGGTAGGCCCAGCGGCGCAGGCGCAGCCACATGGCGGAAAGCTCTTGAGACGGCGGATGAGTATGCTCGGTCGCGATAATGCGGCAACGCAGCCCGCGTCCGGCCACAATAGCCAGCACGGAAGCGGTCGTCATCATGCCCAGCACCACCGTGGGCCGCTGTTTCTTGATGAGCCGCCGCAATGCGCGCACCCGTCGTAAATTGGCCAGCACACCGCTGAGCGGCCCGGTGCTGGCCGCCGCCGTGCCCAGGGCGAACCGCTGTACCCCCGGGTGCAAAATATAGGCGTCATCGCTGGCGTCGGTTTGGGTCACCACCGTACATCGATAGCCGCGCTCAACCCAGTAAGCGCTTAAGTCGGCCGCAACGCGTTCCGCTCCCCCGCCGCTCAGCGAGTGAATAACAATCATCAAATGACGTTGATGCAACGAATTGGACAAAACAGTACCTGTATGGATAACTAATTATTTGGATATATACCCGATCGCCACCGGACGTAGGGCAACAACCACGTAACAGGTGTAAGACAACGCGTACATAAGACTTGTCGCAAACATGATGCCGGCGGCTCCCATTAAGGGAGCGAGCACAAGGTTCATGACCGCCTTCAAGGCGAAATTGGCGACGGCGATCATGGCCATGATGCGATAGCGATTCTGGCTGGCCAATAACTGCACCAGAATCAGCACGCCGAAGTAAAAAGGCATTTGCAGCAGCCCCCACCGAAGCACGTGCGCCACCGCCATCGTGTCTTCGGCCGTGAAAGCCCCACGCTCATAAAGCAGGCTGACTCCCCAGGGTGCCAGCAACCACCCTACTGACGTTACGCCCGCCCCGGCCAGCACCATCAACAACGACCATTTCAGCGCCATGGCCCGTGCCCGCTGAGGCTCTCCGCGGCTTTGAATATCCGCCAGCACGGGCAACGCGGCACGCCCGACCGATGCGGCGCCCACGCCCAGCAACAAGGCCAGCAAACGGCTGGCATAGCCTAACGTGGCATTGGCATTCGACCCCAGGTTCGCCGCGGTGTACTGGTCGATCGGCCCCACAAAACTCATGGCCACCTGCCCCACCAGCATCACCCCGGCCGCCTTGACCAGGTCGGGCCATTGATGCGCAGTAAAGCTGAAACGCGGCCGCCCCCACATCTGGTCGGCCTTGGCCGCCAGCCAGAGCAGCCATACAGACTGGATCAGGATGCCCACCAGCGTTCCCCACATCAGGGGGCCGACATCGGTGACGGCACCGGCCAACATGACCCAGACCAAAATAACAATGGCCGGGATGCTGTCAAGCAGCGTATTGATATGCCGTTCGTGTGCGCGCAGCCTGGCCGTGCCGATGCCCACCAGAAGGGTCAGCATCGCCCCCGGCGCAAAAGCCAGGATCAGCTCCCGGCTCATGGCATGCGCCTGCGGCGTCAAGCCTTTGCCGATGAGACTCAGGATGTAAGGCCACAGCACATAGGTGAGCACCGCCAGCACCGTGCCGCCGGCAATCGTCCACGCCTGCAGCTCGCCCAGAAAACGCGCGCGCGCGGCCCGATCTTCGTAACGGGTACTGACCAGAACCGGGATCAGGACAATCGACAAGGCGCCGACGATCGTCAGCGGCAGCCAGTTCGCCATAACCTGCGTGAACTGGTAGGCGTCGACCGCATCGCTGACCCCGTAGCGATAAGCCACCGCCATTTCCTTAAGCGCGCCGGCGGCCTTGGCCAGCAGCAAGAAAAAGGCCACCCGCATCGCGCCAAGCGCGATACGTCGGTGATCGGTATGCAGCCCCGACAGTCTCTGCGAAAACCGTTTCAAGTTAACGTAGAAACTGCGTATACCACGGCATCGAAACCTCGATGCCTTGCACTATGGTGTGCATAGGTTCATAGCCCAGGAGCGTTTTAGCTTTGGAAATATCGGCCTGCGAATGGCGTACATCGCCCGCGCGAAACTCGGAATACACCGGTTGCTTGTCGTATTCAATGCCGTTATTGCCCAAGGCTTTGGCAAGATACTGAAATAGTTCATTCAAGCTCGTACGCGCATTGACCGCCACGTTGTAAACCTGGTTGATTCCCTCGGGCTGGGCCAGCGCAGCCAAAATATTGGCCTGCACCGCATTTTCGACGAAACAAAAATCGCGACTGGTTTCACCATCGCCATTGACGATAACGTCTTCTCCGCGAATCATGGCGGCAACCCACTTGGGAATCACCGCGGCATACGCGCCATTCGGATCCTGGCGTTTGCCGAATACGTTGAAGTAGCGCAGACCAATGCTGCCGAAGCCATATGAGCGAGCGAAAACGTCGGCGTACAGTTCATTCACGTACTTGGTCACCGCATACGGGGACAAAGGCCGCCCGATGCGCTCTTCGACCTTGGGCAGCGCCTCTTCGTCGCCATAGGTGGAGCTGGACGCAGCGTAAACAAAGGATTGAACCTCGGCATCGCGCGCCGCCACCAACATATTAAGAAAGCCGCCGATATTGACATCGTTGGTCGTCAACGGGTCTTGCAATGAACGGGGCACCGAACCCAGCGCAGCCTGATGCAGGACATAGTCAACGTCCTGAACCGCTTTTTTACATACGGACAGATCGCGGATATCTCCGGTAACCAGATCGAACCTGGCCCACTGTTCGGGCGAAACGGACTTTTTCACTTCGTCCAGATTGTATTGATGGCCGGTGGAAAAATTATCAAGGCCCACCACCTTCTGCCCCATCAACAGCAGGGTTTCAAGTATGTTGGACCCGATAAACCCGGCGCAGCCCGTTACCAGCCACCGTCGAGGCTCGGCCCGCAGGTTTGCGATAACTTCTTGATAACGAGTACTCATAGAACACCTTCTTTTTCAATGCCGACTTACAGACGCAGATCGGACTGATCCGCACCCAAAACATACTTCAAATCGTACAGAATATGGTCGGGCTTGCCGAGCGCTCGAATAGCGCTTGCACCCATGGACACAAACTGATGATGCGATACGGCAAGGATCACACCGTCGTAGGCGCCGGCCCGAGGCTCTTTAATAGGATTGATGCCGTATTCACGCACCGCATCGTTGGGCTCGACCCATGGGTCGTAAACATCGACCTCGATGTTGTACTCGCCCAGCTCGCGCACGATGTCGACGACTCGCGTGTTGCGCAGGTCGGGGCAGTTTTCCTTGAAGGTCAGCCCCATAACCAGCACTTTGGAACCCTGCACCTGTATGCGTTCCTTGGTCATGGCCTTGACCAGTTGAGCCACCACATAGCCGCCCATTGAGTCGTTCAGGCGACGCCCGGCCAAAATGATTTCGGGATGGTAACCCAGCGATTGCGCCTTATGCGTTAAGTAATAAGGGTCGACGCCGATGCAGTGCCCCCCGACCAGCCCCGGGCGAAACGGCAGGAAATTCCATTTGGTGCCAGCGGCTTCGAGCACGGCCAGCGTGTCGATACCCATCTTGTTAAAAATAAGCGCCAGTTCATTAATGAGGGCGATATTGACGTCGCGCTGCGTGTTTTCAATCACTTTAGCCGCTTCGGCCACCCGAATGGAGGGCGCCTTATGCGTTCCGGCCACAATGATTTCACGATAAATCGAATCGACCAGCTCAGCCACTTCAGGAGTCGAGCCCGAAGTGACTTTTTTAATCGTCGATACGCGATGCGCCTTGTCGCCCGGATTGATGCGCTCGGGGCTATAACCGGCAAAAAAGTCTTCGTTGAACTTCAGGCCTGAAATACGTTCCAGCACCGGCACGCAGTCTTCTTCGGTCGCGCCCGGGTAAACGGTGGACTCGTAGATGACGATATCGCCGCGTTTAAGCACTTTACCCAGCGTTTCACTGGCGCGAATAAGCGGCGTCAGATCAGGTTGCTTGTATTGGTCGATGGGAGTGGGCACGGTAACGATGAACACATTGGCTTGCGCCAGTTGCGACGCCTCATGCGTAAACGTCAAGTGGCCGGCCTCGGCCAGTTCAGTGGGGTCGACCTCGAGCGTGTGGTCCTGACCCTGTTTCAATTCTGAAATCCGGCGCGCATTGATATCGAAGCCGAGCACGGGGCGTTTTTTGCCGAACTCGACCGCCAGGGGCAGCCCCACATAGCCTAAGCCGACTACTGCTAATTTCACGTCTTGAATTTGCAACTTGATTCTCCCTGCAGGAAGCATAAAAAATATAAAAACCACACCTGAAAGTACGATTAACGATCCTGGGCTTTATCAGAGGAAGTATGCGCCGGCTTAGGTCGATTATCGCGCCCAAGCGAGGGTAATAACAACCACGCCGGACGGCGCCACGAGACCAGGCTCCAGTACAACCAAATATAAACGCCCGAAAACACAACCAGGCTCGCGCATAACGCCCACGCGTTGTCCCACCAAATGGTGGCCGGCACCAGCCCGATCAAAGTCAACACCCACAGATACGGCGAGGCCATGGCGTTGCACAACGCGGGAACCGCATGACGCCTGTCGCGACTGAAGGTCACCCGCACAAGGCGCCTGAACACCAGTTGGTGCAAATGCAGCGCATCGGGCTGATCGACCGGCGTACCTCGTTTGAAACGCCGACGCCAGATCGAAAACAAGGTTTCAAATACCGGATAAAACAACACCGCCAAAGCGTAAAACGGTGAAACGCTGGGGTTGCGCACCACCAGTTGCACCGCCAGTTCAGCCAGCATGAAACCCACGAAATACGCGCCGCCGTCCCCCAAGAACACGCGGCCAAACGGAAAATTCCAGACCAGGAAACCCAGTGTGGCGGAAGCCAGCGCAGCGGCCACCAGAAAGATGGGGATGTCTTGAACCTGCAAGGCCACCAGGCAGATCGACAGCGCCATCAAGGTCGCCACCATGCCGGCCAGGCCATTCATGCCATCAACGATATTCAGCGCATGAGTACAGCCGCCCACCGCCACCATGGTGAAGAGCAGCGAAACGGGCCAGAACGACAGCACCCAGTCAAAACCCGACATACCGACCCGGGAAATACCGCCAAGCAGCCACCAGGCAATCGCCGCCGACAAAAAAGCCGCCATCAGGCGTTTTCCGGAGCCGATGTCCTTGGTAATGTCTTCGAGCAGGCCCGCAACGAATACCGGCATGGCGGCAATAAACAGCACCGGCCACAGCCAGGTCAGCGTCATATTGCTGGGCCCGAGCACCAAAAGGCCAGCTAGGCTGCCGGCGACCACCGCCAGCCCGCCCACGCGCGGCGTAGCGCGCGAGTGAGATGCTTGCGGTTTAGTTAAGTCCGAATCCCCGGTAAATGCGCCGTGCCAGCGTTCGGAGGCAACGATCAAGCCGCCCACCGTAAACGCCACGATACAAATATAAAGCCAGGTCAGAGAGTCCCAAGTTTGAGGCAAAGCCACACACCCCTCATACACAATTGAATAACCGCCATTATCGTTTGGATTTGTAACGACGTCCGGCTCGGGCGCCAAATAAATGCAACAAAAGATAATAATGCGAGCTATTTGCCCCGGTGGGTACTGTCCAGAAGACGGAGCCCGAAAAAAAGATAAAAAAAAGCCCGAGATCTTGCGATCTCGGGCTAAATCCACCAAAGGAGGAGGGTGGAGGAGACAATCGTGGCATGTCGGGCTTCTAAAGCAATGAGCTTGAGCCACCGTGATTGAAGCGCTTACCTAGGGTTTCCGTCTACAATCACGTTTCGACATCCGATAACTAAATTGTATAGAAGCTTTTGGTGCATTGCAAGATACTTGGCGAAAAATAGTTGAAGAAGCCTGTTTTGTTGTTTTTTTCACAAAAAAAGCCAATTTTCTCTGAGCCGGCAATAGGTGAAAACCTTTATTCAGTTACAAAAGAGCTGATTTAAATCCTGTACGCCGTCGTCGTCATGATCTTTGCCATGCCCCGCATCAGCAGCCGCACCGGAGCGGCCAAGGTTCGCGCCCCGTGCTTTTCCGCTGTCGTGCGATGTTCGATTTCATCGTCGCGCATCTGTTCTACGATGCGGCGCGAACGCGCATCGCCAACGGGCAGTTCGTTCAAATGCTTGTTCAGATGATGCTCGACCTGCGTTTCAGTTTCGGCCATAAAGCCCAAGTTCTTGGGAATCCCCGCATAACTGGCGGCAAGCCCCAAGGAAAACGAACCGGCATACCACAAGGGGTTCAAATAACTGGGGCGGCTTTGCAGCTCGTTCAAGCGGTCGCGACACCAGACCAGGTGATCGACCTCTTCGGAAGCGGCCCGACGCAATACCTGCTGTACCGCCGGATCACGGCAAAAAACCGCCTGTCCCCGATACAAAGCCTGGGCACAGACTTCGCCCACGTGGTTGACCCGCATTAACGCAGCCGCATGCTTTTGCTCGGGTGCGGTCAGCCCGGGAGCAGCAAGATCGGGCTTACCCGCCGGATTGGGACGCCCTGCATGGGCCGCCCCGCTAAGCACCTGCAACGCCCGCCCCACTTCCGACAAGACATTATCCAAGTGGCTGGCGCGCCGAAGCAGCGAAGCGCCAACCGGCGCCACCGTTTGTTCACTCATGTTCAACCTTAAAAAAACCCGCTGACCAAACAAGGACTCGCAGCAACCAGGCCGTCAAGCAGTGTTATCCCTGAACCCATAGTACAAAACATTTTAAATTAATGTTTAAGTGTTTAAGGCACGCTACACTTTATGCTGGGACGGTAATCGTTACCGCATGGATTAAAGCAACGAGGTTTTTATGGAATGCACGATTGACTGGGGCGGCCCCGAAGGCATGTTATTTGTAGCGCGCACGGGTAGCGGCCATGTTAGCGCCATGGACGGCGCACCGGACGGCGGCGGTCATAACCTGGCGCCACGCCCGATGGAAATGCTCCTGGCCGGCGCCGGTGGCTGCGCGGCCTACGATGTCGTCCTTATCTTGAAACGCGGCCGGCACAAGGTTAGTCATTGCCAAGTTAAACTAAGCAGCGAACGCGCGGGTACCGACCCGAAAGTGTTCACTAAGATTCATTTTGCCTTTACTGTTACCGGCACCGACCTGCCCCAGGCGGCCGTTGAGCGCGCCGTGCAGCTATCGCACGACAAGTATTGCTCGGCCTCGGCCATGCTGGCCAAGACCGCCGAAATCACGCATTCGACCACCGTCATCAGCACCTAGGCCCCGCCGCCGGCCCCTGCCCTCCCGCGCACCGAGACCCTGGCCCGGTTTCATCGCTTAGCGCGGGCTTTACCCGCCATTTATCGACCGCCATTATTTATGCACCAGTACGAAGACTTCATGCGCCATGTTTACGAACAGGGCCAAACCAAGACGGACCGCACCGGAACCGGCACCCGATCCGTCTTTGGTTATCAGATGCGGTTCAACCTGGCCGAAGGTTTCCCGCTCATCACCACCAAAAAACTGCACACCAAAAGCATTTTTACGGAATTGCTCTGGTTCCTGCGCGGCGACTCGAACGTGCGCTGGCTACAGGAACGCGGCGTATCGATCTGGAATGAATGGGCCGACGGCGACGGCAACCTGGGTCCGGTCTACGGCGTGCAATGGCGTTCGTGGCCGACGCCCGACGGCAAGCACATTGACCAGATTTCGCAAGTGCTCGAGCAAATCCGCAACAATCCCGACTCGCGCCGACTCATCGTATCGGCCTGGAACGTGGGCGACATCCCCAATATGGCGCTGCCGCCCTGCCATGCGTTTTTCCAGTTCTACGTGGCCAACGGCAAGCTGTCGTGCCAGTTGTACCAACGCAGCGCCGATATCTTCCTGGGCGTACCGTTCAATATTGCCAGCTATGCTTTGCTAACCCACATGGTCGCGCAGCAATGCAATCTTGAAGTCGGGGACTTCGTCTGGACGGGCGGCGATTGCCATCTGTACAGCAACCACTTCGACCAGGTGCGGCTACAGCTTTCGCGCACGCCCCTGCCCTACCCCACACTGCATATCAAACGCAAACCCGACAGCCTCTTTGACTACGAGTACGAAGACTTTGAAATCCAGGGGTATGAATCCCACCCTCATATCAAAGCGCCGGTAGCGGTTTAAGGTTTAAGCGAAACACTGAATGAGCCATCCCTGCATAAAATTTGTCGTTGCCTATTCCGACAACCGCGTCATTGGACGCGACAACGCCCTGCCCTGGCGCTTGCCCAGCGATCTGGCGCATTTCAAGCGCAATACTTTGGGCCAGCCCATTATCATGGGACGCAACACCTGGGAGTCGCTGGGCCGCCCGCTTCCGGGCCGACCTAATCTGGTCATCAGCCGCAACCCCGATTTCCGCGCCGAAGGCGCCCGCGTGTTTACGTCGGTGCAAGACGCGCTGGCGGCCTGCGCCGCCGAGCCCACCGTCTGCATTATTGGTGGGGCCCAGATATTTAAACAAACCTTGCCGTTGGCGGACGAAATCATCGCCACCGAAGTGCACGCCACGATTGACGGCGATGTGTTTTTTCCGCCGCTCGACCCGGCCCAGTGGCAAGAAACCGAAAGGCTTGTCCAGCCCGGCGAAAACGGTTACGACTTTGATTTTGTCGTGTATAAAAGAATGAATTCCTAATTCAATGATTCGGCTTTCAAGACCCTGGTGAACACGAAGGCAAAGCACAAACGATACGTTTGTACGGCAGGCGAAGGCGACACTGTTCACGGCTGATTGAGAGGTCGAATACACCCGGAGGCCAGGCATGAGCTCGCAACCCAATGTTCCCGATCTATCGAACCTCTGGATGCCGTTCACGGCAAATCGCCAGTTCAAAGCCAACCCGCGCCTGCTGACGGCGGCCAAGGGCATGTACTACACGTCTGCCGACGGGCGCCGGCTCCTGGATGGCTCAGCCGGACTCTGGTGCGTCAATGCCGGCCACGCGCGAAAGGAAATCATCGACGCGATTGCCAGCCAGACCGCCGAACTCGATTACGCCCCCGGTTTCCAATTGGGACACCCCGTTTCATTTCAGGCCGCCAGCGCCGTCGCCAAACTGATGCCCGCCGGCATGGATCGCGTCTTTTTCACGAACTCGGGGTCGGAATCGGTGGACACCGCGCTGAAGATGGCCGTGGCCTACCATCGCGCACGCGGCGAAGGTCAACGCACACGCCTGATCGGCCGGGAGCGCGGCTACCATGGCGTTGGGTTCGGCGGCATTTCGGTGGGCGGCATTTCCCCGAATCGCAAGGTGTTCTCGGGCACGCTGATACCCGGCGTCTATCATCTGCCACACACGCATAACCTATCGGAAAACGCCTATTCGCGCGGCCAGCCGGCCTGGGGCGAACACCTTGCCGAGGCGCTCGAGAGCCTGGTGGCGCTGCACGATGCCTCGACCATAGCCGCCGTCATTGTCGAACCCATCGCCGGGTCGACGGGCGTTCTTATCCCGCCCAAAGGCTATCTGGAAAAGCTGCGCGCCATTACTGAAAAACACGGTATTTTGCTTATTTTCGATGAGGTCATCACCGGATTCGGGCGCCTGGGCGCCGCCACCGCCAGCGATTTTTTCGGCATCACGCCCGACCTGATCACCCTGGCCAAAGGCATCAGCAACGCCAGCGTTCCGGCCGGCGCCGTGGCCGTCAAACGCGATGTCTACGACACCATTGTCGATGCCGCCGCGACCGGCATCGAGTTTTTCCACGGCTACACCTATTCGGGCCACCCCCTGGCCGCCGCCGCCATCCTGGCAACGCTGGGCATTTACGAACGCGAGCAGCTTTTTGCCCGCGCACATAGCCTGGCGCCCAAGTTTGAAGCGGCCGCCCATAAGCTGAAAGGCGCGCGCCATGCCATTGATGTGCGCAACCTGGGCCTGGTGGCCGGCATTGAGTTGCAACCCCGTGCCGGCGCGCCCGGAGCACGCGCTGCCGAAGCGTTTCAAAAGTGCTTCGACCAGGGTGTGCTGATGCGCTACACCGGAGACATCCTGGCCATCTCGCCGCCGCTGATCATCGAAGAAAGCCAGATCGACGAGATCTTCCACACGCTCGGCGAAGTATTGAAGACAATTGATTAAGGGTTCTTAAGACGCCGCGTTGTTTCTTAAGACGCCGCCGGGTGGGGGATGGTCCCCAGGCTGGCCCGTCCTGCGGTCGTGTTGCTGCGCAACCCGACTACCCGCATCTGCCTCGTCCAGGCGGGCGTCAGGCGAACTCGCTTCGCTCAAACACGCCTGACGAAAGCCCCCGCCTTCCCTTCGTCAGCCTGCGGCGCTGGACTAAAGGCCTGCCTGGGCACCATCCCCCACCCGGCGGCTGCATTGGGCTAATACGGCAACGTGCATAACACGATCGATTAACGACCTTCATCCGCCCCATACCTGGATAGCCCTAGGCCAGGCTCGGCATAGCCCGAGCCACTTCGAGCATCTGATGGCGCAACCAGACTATCCCGGGATCTTCATCGCGAACCTGGTGCCACTGGAGGATCAGCGTCAATTTCGGCGATGGCATTGGCAACTCATGCAAACGCACGTCTATCGATTGGTCGAATAGCTTGGCCAGGCGAGTATGGACGGTGGCAATACGTTGCGTGCCCACGAGGAAAGCGGGCATCAAATTATAGTTATAAGTAATGACCTCGATGCGCCGTGTGCGTCCGAACTGATTCACATACCATTGTTCAAACCATGGATTGGTAAGGCTTTCGTCCTGATACAACACATGGCCAAGCGCCATGTATGTGTTCAAGCTGACACCCTGATCCAGTTCGGCATTCTTTGCACAGGCGACAATTCGATAATCATCTTCAAACAATTCCGCTGACGGATGCCCGGAGTTGGCCAAATGAGCCGGACTCACAATAAAGTCGACACGCCCCTGCTCAAACTCTTGCATCATTTCGGGATAGGACGAACGAATATCGAACGACAGGCCCGGTGCAAGCTGAACGGTTCTCCGTAACACTTCCGAAAGGAATACACGTCCGACATAATCGGAAGCAAGAATGACAAAGTGACGGCGAACTGTGAGCGGGTCGAACACCGGCGCGGCATTCAATACAGAATTGATGCGCAGGTTAATGTCTCGTACCGGTCCAACCAGACTTTCCGCCAATGGCGTCAGCTTCATCGTACGGCCTACGGCCACCAACAGCGGATCGTCAAAATGGTCGCGCAAGCGCGACAGCATACCGCTGGCCGTTGACTGGGTGATATGTAGACGCTCAGCCGCGCGGGTCACATTTTGCTCCTCAAGCAAAATTTCTAGTGCAACGAGCAAATTTAAGTCGACACGCTTAGGTTTCATTCCTTGATTCGTCCATAACCGCGCTGTCGTCCCCAACGCGACAACGCGCCACCTTGGTAATTCAGGAAGCGCGTTCTTTTACTTCAATCCTGCTCAATCCAGTGAAATGCCCGCCTTACGAATAACCTCGCCCCAACGGGCGGTTTCAGAGGAGATATATTGGCGGAACTCGTCTGGCTCTTGTGGCGCCACAAACATCCCAAGCTCAGTAAAAGGCCGCACCACTTCTGGCGTATTGATTGCATCGACCACTGCCGCGTAAAGCTTATCGACAATAGGCTGAGGCGTTCCGGCTTTGACGGCCACTCCCGTCCACCCCAGCATATTCAATGAACCGTACCCTAGTTCTGTCAGGGTCGGAATATTCGAGAACTCAGGCAAACGCTCGTCCACACCTACGACTGCAAGGGCCTTGATCCGACCGTCACGTACAAATGGCGCACTCGATGCAACGACGTCGTTTATAACATCGATATGTCCACCAACCAAATCCTGCAACGCAGGCGAAGCGCCTTTATAGGCCACATGCTCAAAATTCCCTCCCGTCTCCAGCCTGAGCATCTCGCCCCAGACGTGCGGCGCACTGCCCACGCCATACGAACCGTAGGTCACACGACCGCCGTCTTTGCTCGCCTTGATAAGCTCATCGACACTATTCAAGGGACTGTCTGCGCGAACGACCAGAAGCGTTGGCGTTGCCAGCAAGCGGGTCAGCGGAACAAAGTCCGTCTGCATGTTGTAGTCGAGCTTTGGATACAAGCCAGGATTCATGGAAAATGGGCCCAAATCGCCATACAGGATGGTGTACCCATCGGCAGGCTGACGCTTGACGTAGTTCACACCAATCTGCGCCCCGGCGCCAGGGCGATTCTCGACGATTACTGGAACGCCCAGGGTCTTCGCCATTTTCTGGGCGATAGAGCGGGACAGCGAATCGCCAAAACCGCCAGTGGGATACGGCACAACCCATGAGATCGGCTTAGACGGAAACGCGTCTGCAGCGAATGCCGCAGACGTGACGGCCATGACCATAGCGGCCGCACAGATGCCCAAGAACGATTTCGGAACATTGATTTTCATGTTGCAGTGTCTCTTCGTTGTAGTAATAAGCCTGTTTCGATTTATGAAACGATGATGGAAAGGCTAACGTATACGGCAATCATCCGGAAGTTGAGTTTCCCGATACCAGCCATTAGTCAAAGCGATGACACGGGTCGGAACGCTCACCGCACGCGATAAGCCGACCATACCCATTGGGTTTCATCAGGAATGACAATAGGTGCAATCTGCATTCTCCATCCCTGGATGCCTAAAGTATGCCTATCATGAACGCATTCCAAGTCGCCGGCCATTGCCAGTCTACTGGGCAATGCGACGTCCTCACGAACAGAAAAGCATCCACACATGAATTCCCGTCCCGCTCCCGATCTGCCTGCATTGTTCACGCTTACTGGCCAAGTCGCCCTGATCACGGGTGCGACACGCGGCATTGGCCTGGCCACCGCGCGCCTCCTTGCTCAGGCGGGCGCAGCGGTCGTAGTGTCCAGTGAAGACGCGAAAGCCTGTGAAGACATTGCGGCCCGCCTGCGCAACGAAGGCCATCACGCCATAGGCATCGCCTGCGATGTCTCACAGAAAACCCAGATTGAGTCGCTGGCAACACGGGCGCACGCGGCATGGGGCCGCATCGACATACTCGTTTGCAATGCCGGCATCGCACCGCATATGGGGCCTATTGCCAGCGCCACCGACGAACACTACGAGCAGACAATGACCGTTAATTTACGCAGCGTCCTATGGCTGACGAACCAGGTCATTCCCCTGATATCCAATCAAGGAGGCGGCAGCATTGTGTTGATGGCCAGCATCGCCGGCATCCGTGGAAACCACGGTCTCGGCATCTATAGTCTTTCCAAAGCGGCGCTGGCGTCCTTGGCCCGTAATCTTGCCGTCGAGTGGGGCTCGAAACATGTGCGAGTCAACTCTATTTCGCCCGGTGTCATACAAACTGAATTTGCTCGCGGGCTAACCGATAACAATGACGTATTGCAACGACGTTTGGCGCTGACCCCCTTGCGACGAGTCGGTCGCCCCGAAGAAATAGCAGGCGCGGTGCTTTATCTGGCGTCACCAGCCGGCGCGTTTGTGACGGGCCACAATCTGGTGATTGACGGCGGGACCACAATCGGCGATGGCAATTAACCACCGTCGCACTCAATACAAAGATACTCCATGAAATTCGCCACACTCAAGAACTCAACCCGAGACGGACAACTGCTCGTCGTTTCCCGGGATCAGCACCATGCAGTTATGGTAAACGACATCGCGTCCACCCTGTTGGAAGCGATCGAAAACTGGGATGACTGTCACCTTGCTTTGCAAGCGATTTACGACAAGCTGAATGTGGGCAAGATGCCAGGCGCATTTACCTTCGACGCTACGAAGACTGCGGCCCCCCTCCCCCGCGCGCCACAGTGGTGCGATGGCTCTGCATTTCTAAATCATAGTCGGTTGATGCAAAAAGCGTACAACCTTCCGCCCATTCCTGAGGCTGAACTCATTCCTCTCATGTACCAGGGCGCATCCGATGATTTTCTAAGCGCTCATGACCCTATCCTGCTTCCCGACGAATCGCATGACATCGATTTCGAGGGCGAATATGGTGTGATTGTCGACGACGTTCCCATGGGCTGTCCCGCCTCTCACGCTTTTCAGCATATCAAGCTGATTGTGCAGATCAATGATGTCAGTCTTCGCGCCTTTGGACCACGTGAAATGCTGACGGGCTTCGGCTTCCTTCATGCAAAACCGTCTTCCAGTTTCGCCCCCATCGCTATTACACCGGATGAATTGGGCAACGACTGGCACAACGGGCGGGTGTGTCTGCCACTGCACGTCGCGTATAACGGTAAATGGTTTGGCCACCCCAATGGCGCCCATATGAATTTCGGCTTCCATGAACTGATTGCGCATGCGGCCCATACTCGAAAGCTCAGTGCTGGAACCATTATTGGGTCCGGAACCGTCTCCGACTCCGATCCAAAGGCCGGATCAGCATGTATTGCCGAGCAACGGGCCATTGAAACCATAGAATCCGGACAGCCCGCAACTCCCTTTATGCGTTTCGGAGACCGCGTCACAATGAAAGCGCGCCAAAGCGATGGCGCACTTCCTTTTGGCATTATTGACCAATGCATCGGCCAGGCTGTACACATGCCACGCGAACGAGTCGCCGAATGAAAGTGCTTATAACCGGTGCCGCAGGGTTTGTGGGCTCTGCCTTGCACAATCGCTTGCAACATGAGCCCAGCGCTTTGGGCATGCCCATTACCGAAATCATCCTGACTGATCACGCACCTCAACCTATCGCCCCAAAAGCCAGTCGCACCACATGGACGCAAGGCGATCTGACTTCAGCGGATTTTATCGCGAAGCTTGTGGCCCACCAACCCGATGTAGTGTTCCATTTGGCAAGCCTTCCCGGTGGAGAGGCCGAACGCAGATTTCTGGCTGGCCATCGCGTTAATCTCGACGCCACGCTCATGCTCTTCGAACAGCTTGCCGCGACGCATCCCTGCACCGTTGTCTTTTCCAGCACCATTGCCGTTTACGGCGCCCCGCTGCCAGCGTCAATTAATGCTCATACTCCATTGCGCCCCCCCATCAGCTATGGCGCACATAAACTTATCGGCGAAATTTTACTGGCCGATTACTCACGGCGAGGCTTGCTTGATGGTCGCTCTGTTCGCTTGCCAGGCATCGTGGCTCGCCCCATGCAAGCCTCAGGCCTGGCGTCCGCCTTCATGAGCGACCTTCTGCATACTCTGGCAGCGGGGAAATCGTTCGTCTGTCCTGTTTCGTCCTGCGCGACCGCCTGGTGGATGTCTGTCCGGTGTTGCGTGGACAATCTCATCCATGCCGCGCAACTACCCGCAAGTCGTCTTAATAGCGACAGAGCTGTGCAATTACCCGTTCTGCGGCTAAGCATGTCGGAAATGGTCGACGCGCTTTGTGGCGTTTACGGACCGAACCGCAGACGCTTGGTCCGCTACGAACCGGAAGAGTCCGTGGAACGAATCTTTGGCCGTTATCCTGTGCTTGATGATCAGTATGGACGTGCGCTTGGCTTCACGGACGATGGGTCAGCCGAAATGCTTGTGCGCAATGCGCTTAATCGGTAGATGACGTCCCTCGCTGTCGACAATGACCAGAGAGAGCAAGAGGGTCCTGCTCCATCACACGTCTTTCTAACGGCAACTCTCGATGCGAGCCGGCTGGCGGGGCAGTGGGGCGGGGCCGGTGTAAGGCGTGCGCCGCGTGCTACCGAAGGGAAGGCGGGGGATGTCGTCAGGCGTGTCTGAGCGAAGCGAGTTCGCCTGACGCCCGCCTGGACGAGGTAGACGCGGATGAAGCACGCCGTGCCGGAACCGCCCCACTGCCCCGCCAGCCGGCGCCTTAAATACCCTTAAACCCGCGACCTAAACCGCAGTAGATTCCGCTGCCATGTCATCCATATAAGACTCGATCGGCAAGCAGGCACAAACCAGATTACGATCCCCATAGGCATTGTCGACCCGAGCCACCGGCGGCCAGTACTTATTATTGCGCAGACCAGCCACCGGGTAAGCGGCCGCCTCACGCGAATAATCGTGATGCCATTGGGAAACCAGCAACATCTGGGCCGTATGCGGCGCGTTCTTCAAGACGTTGTCTTCCGCGTCGCTGACGCCGCTTTCAACCTGGGCGATTTCGCCGCGAATGGCGATCATCGCATCGATAAAGCGATCAAGCTCGACCAACCCCTCGGACTCGGTAGGTTCCACCATCAAGGTTCCGGGCACAGGAAAACTCATGGTCGGCGCATGAAAACCGTAATCCATAAGGCGTTTGGCAATATCTTCTGCTGAAATTCCGCAGCTGTCTTTTATGGGGCGGATATCAAGAATGCATTCGTGCGCCACCCGGCCGTTGCGAGCGGCATACAAAATGGGGTAATGCGCGCTTAAACGCTTGGCAATGTAGTTGGCATTCAGAATGGCCACTTCGGACGCATGACGCAAGCCATCGGCGCCCATTAACGCAATATACAAATACGGAATGGGCAAAATGCTGGCCGAGCCGTAAGGTGCCGCCGCCACCGGGCCAACCGGGGTACCGTCCGGCAACTGCCCCGCCTCGTTCAGGATGCCAGGTAAATACGGCGCCAGATGCGAGCGTACGGCCACCGGCCCGACGCCAGGGCCACCGCCGCCATGCGGAATGCAAAACGTCTTGTGCAGATTAAGGTGGGATACGTCGGCGCCGAACTTGCCAGGCCGGGCCAGGCCCACCATGGCGTTCATGTTGGCGCCGTCCAAATACACCTGCCCGCCTGCGGCGTGCACCAGATCGCAGATTTCGGTAATGGCGACCTCGAATACGCCATGCGTGGACGGGTAGGTAATCATCAGGGCCGCCAAGCGGTTCCCCACCTGCGCGATCTTGGCCTTAAGGTCGGCCACGTCCACATTGCCATGATCGTCTGAAGCCACCACCACCACGTCCATGCCGGCCAGTTGCGCCGAGGCCGGATTGGTGCCGTGCGCCGATGCCGGAATCAGGCAGACGGTACGCTGGTCTTGGCCATTGGCCTGGTGGTAGGCGCGAATGGCCAACAAACCGGCAAACTCGCCTTGCGCGCCTGAGTTGGGCTGCAAACTGATGTTGTCGTAACCGGTGATCTCGCACAGCGCTGCTGACAAGCGGTCGATCAGCTCTTTGTAGCCTTCGCTTTGCGATACCGGTGCATACGGATGCATCGTGCCGAACTCGGGCCAGGTGATGGGAATCATCTCGGCCGTGGCGTTCAACTTCATGGTGCATGAGCCCAGCGGGATCATGGTGCGATCCAGCGCCAGGTCTTTGTCGGCCAAGGTGCGCAAATAGCGCAACATGTCGGTTTCAGACTGAATTTTTGAAAATACAGGATGGGACAAAATCGCCGACTGACGCACGAGCGGTGCAGGAATACCCGATTGCACCGGCTGCGCCACGGCAGCCCAGTCAGGAGCCTGCCAGGTTTTACCTAGCGCCTGGGCAAAAAGCGGCAGCAACTGCTCCAGGTCGGCAGTTGTCACGGTTTCATCAAGCGACAGGGCCAGGCTGTCGGCGCTTACCTGGCGCAGATTAATCGATGCTGCCTGCGCCGCTTTCACAATGGCGCCGGTATGTGCGCCGGTGCTCAGCAACAGGGTGTCGAAAAAGCTGTCATTGACCACCGTGACACCCATGGCTTGCAGCGCATCGCGCAAATACGTCGTCAGCACAGAAACGCGCCGGGCAATGCGCTTGATGCCGTCGGGGCCATGCCACACCGCGTACATGCCGGCCATCACCGCCAACAGAACCTGGGCGGTGCAAATATTGGACGTGGCTTTTTCACGGCGAATATGCTGCTCGCGCGTTTGCAGCGCCAGGCGCAACGCCGGCGCACCCTGAGCGTCTTTCGAGACCCCCACAAGGCGGCCAGGCATATTGCGCTTAAACGAATCTTTGCACGACATGAA
>LNAP01000240.1_pt1 | contig 61273 bp, 58 predicted proteins | sample 602601 | NCBI WGS metagenome assembly LNAP01 (sample SAMN02440304, study PRJNA202911) | soil metagenome | biome: Subtropical and temperate rainforests or woodlands; isolation source: soil samples (1 kg each in a 20% v/v slurry with milli Q water) were... ...
GCCGAACGCAAGCCGGGTGCTGCGCCTGCGCCGCACAGCCACAAGCACGCCGTGCAGCCGGTGTCGGCGCATCGGCCTGCGCCCGGCCCAGGGCCCGCCTCGCCGATGTCGAAACAGGCGGAAATCCCCGGCATCAGTGCGGTGATCGCGGTGGCCTCCGGCAAGGGCGGCGTCGGCAAATCGACCACCGCGCTCAACCTGGCGCTGGGGCTGCGCGACCTCGGCCTGCGCGTCGGGCTGCTCGATGCCGACATCTACGGCCCGTCGGTGCCGCGACTGACCGGCATCCGCGAAAAGCCTGTTCTCGACGACAGCAAGAAGATGATTCCGATCGCCAAGTTCGGGCTGTCGATCATGTCGATCGGCTTCCTGGTGGAGGAGGAGACCGCGATGATCTGGCGCGGGCCGATGGTGATGTCGGCGATCACCCAGATGCTGCGCGACGTCGCCTGGGGCACCCTCGACGTGCTCGTCGTCGACATGCCGCCCGGCACCGGCGACGCCCAGCTGACGCTGGCGCAGAACGTGCCCCTGAAGGGCGCCGTCATCGTCTCGACGCCGCAGGACCTCGCTCTGATCGATGCCCGCCGCGGTCTGGCGATGTTCACCAAGGTCAACGTGCCGGTGCTCGGCATCATCGAGAATATGAGCTATTTCCAGTGTCCGGAATGCGGCACCAGATCGGACATCTTCGGCCATGGCGGCGCGCGCCACGAGGCCGAGCGTCTCGGCGTGCCGTTCCTCGGCGAGGTGCCGCTGCACATGTCGATTCGCGCCATGTCGGACGCCGGCACGCCGGTGGTGGTGAGCGAGCCGGACGGCCCGCATGCGGCGATCTACCGGTCGATCGCGGCCCAGGTCCGCGATCAGCTCCAGCTGGCCACCGCCGCAGCCTGAACGCGTCAGCGGGGATCGCGGTGGCTGCCGTGTCGCATAGAACTTTCGTTTAATTGCAGCGGCGAGGGGGCTCGCCGCGTTTTCAGCGGCGGACTATCCGTGTTAGAGAGCCGTCACGAGAGCGTCTCGGCGATGCCATTTTCATGTCGCTGTTGAACATGCTCACGGGGATTCTGGGAAACGCCCGCAACAAGGAGAGGCCATATGAAGCGTCGTGAATTTTTGAAGGTAACAACAGCCGGGGCCGCCGTGGCCGCGGTCGCTTCACCGGCCATCGCGCAGTCGGCACCCGAGGTGAAGTGGCGCCTCGCTTCGAGCTTCCCGAAGTCGCTCGACACCATCTATGGCGGCGCCGAATACATGGCGAAGCAGGTCGCCGAGATGACCGACAACAAGTTTCAGATCCAGGTGTTCGCGGCCGGCGAACTGGTGCCCGGACTGCAGGCGCTGGACGCCACCTCGAACGGCACCGTCGAGATGTGCCACACCGTGTCGTACTACTACGTCGGCAAGGATCCGACCTTCGCGATCTACGCCTCGGTGCCGTTCGGCCTCAACGCCCGCCAGCAGAATTCCTGGCTGTTCCAGGGCGGCGGCAACGAACTCGCCAACGAGTTCTACAAGAAGTTCGGCGTGGTCGGCATGCCCTGCGGCAACACCGGCACCCAGATGGGCGGCTGGTTCCGCAAGGAGATCAAGACCGTCGCCGACCTGTCCGGCCTGAAGATGCGCATCGGCGGCATCGCCGGCCAGGTGCTGCAGAAGGTCGGCGTCGTGCCGCAGCAGCTCGCCGGCGGCGACATCTATCCGTCGCTGGAAAAGGGCACCATCGACGCCGCCGAGTGGGTCGGTCCCTATGACGACCAGAAGCTGGGCTTCCAGAAGGTCGCCAAGTACTACTACTATCCCGGCTTCTGGGAAGGCGGCCCGACCGTGCACGCCTTCACCAATCTCGACAAGTTCAATGCGCTGCCAAAGAGCTACCAGTCGATCCTGACCAATGCCTGCACCAACGCCAACACCTGGATGGCGGCCCGCTACGATATGCAGAACCCGGGCGCGCTGAAGCAGCTGGTCGCCGGCGGCACCCAGCTCCGCCCGTTCACCAACGAAGTGCTCGACGCCTGCCTCAAGGCGACCAACGAGCTGTGGGGCGAAATCTCCGCCAAGAACCCCGACTTCAAGAAGTCGATCGACGCCATGCAGGCCTACCGTTCGGATGAATATCTGTGGTGGCAGGTCGCCGAATATACCTATGACAGCTTCATGATCCGCTCGCGCACCCGCGGCTGATCGGCAGATAACGACGGACAGGAAGCCCGGCCTTCGCAAGAGGGCCGGGCTTTTTGTTGAGTTGATCTCGCTCCGCCGACGATTGGCGAATCCGCTAGTGTTGGCGGAAACAGGATTCTCGCCATGACCGAATCAGAGATCGAAACCGCTGCCGGGATACTCGCCGACGCGCGCCGCAGCGGCAGGCTGATCGAGGCGCTTCCGGTGGTGCCGGCGTCGGTGGCCGAAGCCCACGCGATCCAGGATCGCGTGGCGATGCTGTTGGGCGACGCCGTCGGCGGCTTCAAGGCCAACGCCCCGCCGGACGGCGAGCCGACCCGCGGCCTGATCTATGCGCGCATGATCCGCCCCAGCCCGGCGCGGATGGCGCCCGCCGAAGTGCCGCATTGCGGCGTGGAAGGCGAGATCGCCTTTCGCTTCATCCGCGACCTGCCGCCGAAGGATGCGCCCTATACGCGGGACGAAGTTGCCGGGGCCGTTGCCGTGCTGCCGGTCATCGAGATCGTGTCGGGCCGCTATCGCAATCCGCGCGGCCGGCCGAACCTCGAGCAGCTCGCGGACTGCACCATCAATGGCGGGCTGGTGTTCGGGCCGGAGATCGCCGACTGGTCGCACATCGACCTGCCGAATCTGCGCATCACCATGCTGGTCAACGGTGCACCGGTGCACGACAAGCAGGGCGGTCATCCGTTCGGCGATCCGCTGGCGGCGGCGGTGGCGCTGGCCAACATGATGGCTGATGGGGTGAAGGCCGGCCAGATCGTCACCACCGGCAGCTGGACCGGGATGGATTTTCTCAAGGTTGGCGACCGCTGCGTGGTCCGCTTCGAGACGCTCGGCGAAGCGGAGGTGGTGTTCGAGGGCTAGCCAATGGCAGATTGTTGCAAATCACCGTCCGGGCGGGCAGGGCGGACATGGTTGTTGATGTCCTGAGTGTGATTTGCAGAACCGTCCCGATCGGTCAGGCCAGAATCGATTTCACCAGCTCCCGCTCCGCCACGATGAAGTCGAAGAACGCCGCAATGCGCGGGAGACGCCGGAGATCAGGATGCGTCAACAGGCGCCAGCTGCGCGACATTTCCGGAACTGGCCCGAGCACGCGCACGAGATCCGGCTCGGCATCGCCGAGAGAGGCTGGCAGCGGCCCGAGCCCTAGCCCTGACTTCACCGCATAGATGAGACCGAGGACACTGTTGGTCCGTGCCGACAGCTTGACCGCTGGCGCGACGTTCTGAAGCCATATGGAGGCGCGGTGCGCACTCAACGTTTCATCGAACCCGACAAGCTGATGGTTTGGCAGATCCCCAATCGCCGCCGGCTTTCCGTGCTGCTCGATGTAACCGCGGCTCGCATAGACCGCCCAGATCGAATCCGCGATCTTGCGGCCGACGAGTTCGTCGTCATTGGTATCGCCGGACCGGAACGCAACATCGGCTTCGCCCTTGGATAGATCGAGGTAACGATCGCTCGTCACGAATTCAATGCGAAGCTTCGGATAGCGGCTGTGGAAGCGGTCGACGAGCGACGATTTCGTCATGCGGCCGATGATCGGCTCCGGACAGGTCACGCGGATCACGCCGGTCAGATCGTGGGCCTCATCGTTTGCGCGTCGCTCGAAGTCGATCACGGCGGCTTCGATGCGCTCGGCATGGGGCAACAACTCCTCGCCGAATGTCGTCAGGCGATAGCCTGACGGGTGACGCTTCACCAACGGCTGTCCGATCGCGCGCTCCAGTTCAGTCAGGCGCCTTTGCACTGTCGACTGACTGATCCCCAGCGATTTCCCGGCGGCGATCGTGCTGTGATGCCGGGCGACCGCCAGAAAATACTTCAGATCGTTCCAGTCGAGCATGCGGCGATTATGCACTTTTGCGGCCGGGTAGCGCAATCCTGCGGCTGCCGTCCGCTGTACCGACTGTCTAGGCTTCGATCAGCCGCGCTGTCAGTCCGCTGAATGCTCGGCGGCTTGCGACATCCGGGAGAACGAGATGAAAAGCCTGCGGCCGCTGGTTCTGGGATTGCTCACAATAAGCGTCATGTCGTCCGCAATCGCGCAGCCGGCAAGCGTCGAATGCACGCAACCCGCCAGGATCATAGTGTCGTACCCGCCCGGGTCGCCCGACGACGTGATCGCACGCATTCTGGCGCAAAAGCTTTCCGAGTCCGGTGGACGGTTCTATGTCGAGAATCTCCCTGGGGCCGGCGGGATGATCGGCACCGCGACATCTGCCAGAGCTTTGCCTGACGGCTGCACGATGGTCATCGTCAATCAGAACTTCGTCGTCCAGTCGGCGATCGGCGAAAAACTCACCTATGAGGTTCCTGACAGTTTTATGCCCGTCACGCTGTTGATAGCGGCGCCCGAAACGATTTCGGTCAATCCCTCGGTGCCTGCGACTACGATCAAGGAGCTTGTCGCCCTGGTGAAGGCGAACCCCGGCAAGTATAATTACGCCTCGCCCGGTTATGGTTCTTCGCCGCATCTCGCAAGCGAACGCCTGTTCAAACGGACGCTCGGGCTCGACGTCGTGCACGTCCCGTTCCAGGGCGGGCCACCGGCGGTCACCTCGACGGTTGCCGGTCATACCCAGATCTTGCATCTCACGCTTCCGATCGTCGCTCCGCTGGTGCGCGACGGCAAGCTTCGCATGCTGGCGGTTGCCGACAAGCGGCGCAGTCGCGAGTTTCCCGACGTCCCCACTCTGGAGGAGGCGGGAATACCTAACCACGAGGTGGGCTTCTGGAACGGGATGCTGCTTCCCAGGGGAACCCCTGACGACATGGTCGAGCTCAGACACAGGCAAATCAGCCGGATCATGGAGCTGTCAGACGTGCAGGACAGGCTGGAGGCGCTGGGGTACGCGCGGATCAATGGCTCACGGCGCGAATTCGCTGCGCATCTGCAGAGTGAGCTGACCAAATGGAAAGTCATTGTTGGCGACGGCAAGACCAAACCGGAATGATTCGATCTGAAACGGTTGCCGGTCCGCAGCATGACCGATCTGTATCGCGGGCGATGCCGAACAATTCGAAAGAGCGTGTCATGAAAAGCCAGCCTTCCGTCGCCAACGAAACTGCCACGGCGGCGGTGCGCGCGCAGTGGGATCAGATGGCCCAGGGCTGGAGCGACGCTGGCGCCATCATTCGGCCGTGGCTGCATGAGGCGACGCAGGCGATGCTCGGAATGGCCGGAGTCAAGCCGGGCTCCCATGTCCTCGATGTGGCCGCCGGCGCCGGCGACCAGACCCTGGACATCGCCAACCGGGTCGGCCCCCAAGGCTATGTGCTGGCCACCGATCTGTCGCCGGAGATTCTCCAATTCGCAGGAAGGCAGGCCGCCGCCGCGGGTCATCGCCATGTCGAGATCCGTGTTTCGGACGGACAGGAATTGCAGATTGAGGATTCCACGTTCGACGCGGTGGTCTGTCGGCTTGGGCTGATGTTTTTCGCAGACCCGCTGCAGGGATTGCGCGAGATGGCGCGGGTGCTGAAACCCGGCGGCGGGGTCTGTACGATGGTGTTCGGAAGCCCGCAGGCCAATCCTTGCGTGACGACGCTGATGTCAACGGCGCTGAGGCACGCCGGCTTGCCGATGGGCGATCCCTTTCGGCCGGGTGGACTCCTGAGCCTCGGCAAGCCCGGTCTGATCGATAGCCTGTTTGCGCAGGCGGGATTTCACGACGTCGCAACGGCCAGGATTGCGGCGCCGTTTAACCTTCCTGATGTCAAAGACTACATCAAATTCATCAGGACGTCGGCGGGGCCGATTGTGCAAATATTGAAGAGCCTCGACCCAACGAAAGCCGATGCCGCCTGGGCCGATATGGAGCACGCTCTCAGCCGGTATCAGCGGCCGGGGGGATGGGAAGGTCCCAACGAGCTGCTATTGACGGCAGCAAGGAAGCCGTGATCCCCGAAATGGACGTCGCATCTCGCTTTGTCGCGCGCGCGTCTTTGGCCGGGATCCTGCCCTTGCAAACCTCCGCCCCGGCGACTCGGCTGCAGCGCACCGGTCAACGGCCGTGGTGCGCGGCCCGCCACCCCGACGACACCGCCTTCGTATTGTGTGATGCATTCCCGGATACCGCCGGGCGAAATAGGCACGTCAAGGGGCCAGGCGGAACCCCGTGGTCAGGTGGTTCCTCTGCACCCTTCTCGGCGGCCGACCAATTGACGAAACCGCCGCGAAAGCGCATTTTTCCGCCCGATCAATGTGGGGACCTCCGTTGGCCGCTGTTCGAGCACCCAGCGTTAAACCGAGTTTGGCTCTTGCCGGTTCAATCTGGCTTGGTTTGACGCTCGTCGCGGCGGGTGTGTGGGCAGTTGTGGCCGGTTCACAGGCGGTCGTCGTTCCCGCCACGCGGGCCGTCGACCAGGGGGCGGTTACATTTGCGGACCGCTTCGTCGTCAGCGCGCCCGCAGAATTCAGCCCGACAGCCTCGCAGGCCCAGCTCGATCGGGCGAAGCAGGAACTGTCGCAGGCCATGCTGAGCGCCAGCACAGAGGCTCCTGTGGCCGAGGCACCTGTCCCCAAAGTTCCCTTGCCGCGCGTGCGGCCTCCCATATCGAGCCTGACGGCCAGCCTGGGCCCGTCGGTCGATGTTGCTAAGCCGCCATCGTCCGATCCCCTGAGCGAGGTGAGCGCGGCGCTCCGCAAGGCCTTTGCAATGTTGCAGCCCCCTGGAGCCACGTTGGCTTCTGCGTCCCCCGATGGCGGGATTGGCAACGATGGTTCAGACCGGCCTTCCGGAATGGTCGCGCCGGGCCACCAGACGGCCCTCTACGACATTTCGGCCCGCACGGTTTACATGCCCGATGGAACGCGATTGGAGGCTCACTCCGGCTATCGCGAACTCCTCGACGACGTGCGTTATGTCGACGTGAAAGATCGCGGTCCGACGCCGCCGCAGGTTTATGAGCTCAAGCCGCGAGAGAAACTATTCCATGGCGTTCAGGCGCTGCGGATGACGCCGATCGGCGAGGGCGATCTGTACGGCAGGACCGGCCTGCTCACCCACAGCTACCTGCTGGGTCCCAACGGCGACTCGAACGGGTGCGTGTCGTTTAAGGACTATGACGCCTTCCTGAGAGCGTTCCAGAACGGCAGCGTCAAACGGCTGGTGGTCGTCAAGACGTTGGCGACCGAGGCGGTGGCGGACGCCGGACGAACGTAACGCGCCGTTCACGGGGAGGCGCCTAGACGGGGCCCGGCGCGAAGGGCACCAGCAATCGCATGGTGGCCCGGAATGCGATGCTGGCTTTGCCCACCAGGGCTGTCCCATGGACTTGAGCCGTACCATTTGCGTAGGTCCCTGAGAACCCGCAGCCAACTTCACGCCCGCCGAACAATGGGCTTTTTCCCGGCGTGTCTGTGTGTTGGTGAGTGATCAATTCACCTTTCCATTTGCCGTCGTCTGCGGTGTAGGCCCCTGTGTAGTAGAAAAAACTGTCGCCGCCGACGATCTGTCCGTCGCGCAGCCCGATGATGCCGGAGGCCCGCCTTTCGGTCTCGTCTTCCATCGTGATGTTGATCGCATAGAGCGCGTTCGGAATTGTCATGCGGCGTCTGGGGATCCATTCACACCAAGCAGCTTGTATACCATAGCGCCTGCGCCATTTCGATTGCCAGCACGGCATTTCAAACGGACCGCTCGGGTCGACCTTCCCTCAGTATGGATTTTGGAGTGTGATCGGTTTGGATTGAAGCAGGGGCGTGTCCCGGAGCTGCATGGGCCGATATGGAGCAGGCTCTCAGCCGCTATCAGCAACCGGGCGGATGGACAGGTCCGAACGAGCTGCCATTGACGGCGGCAAGGAGGTCGTAACCCACGAGGGTCAGGTTTCTTCTGCCTGGAAAGCGCGTTGCACAAGCCTCGATCGGCTCGGTGACGGTGCAGCTGACGCGGCGATCAGCTGGTGAGCACCACGATCTTTCCGCCGGCCCCGTTATTCTCCATCGTGCGATGCGCTTCCACGATGTCGCCCAGTCGGAAGACCCGGCCGACGACGACCGGCAGCGATCCCGCGGCGACCCGGTCGATCAAATCCTGCAGCGGCATGGCCATGAAATCTTCGATGCCGCCCGAATAGGTCGTGAGCGAGACAGCCGTGGGAATCACATCCATCGGCGCGAAGTTCTGAAACGACCATTGATCGCCGACCATTCCCGCCATGCAGACGATGCCCGGCTCGCGAGTTGCTGCGATGGAATCGGCGAGAGTCGAGGTGCCGATCAGCTCCAGCACCTTGTCGGCCCCGCCGTCCCAGTCGCGTTTTACGCGCTCGGCAATTGTCCCATCGTCGAGGAAGAAGCGATCCGCGCCGTTCTTCCGGATCAGGCGCTCGCCTTCGATATGGCGAGAAGTACCTGCCACCTCGGCTCCATGCGCCCTGGCGATCGCCGCGGCCGCAAGGCCCACCGAGGTCGTGCCGCCGCGGATCAGCAGCCGTTCGCCAGACCGGATCCGAAGTGCGCGAAATAAGGCACCCCAGGCGGTCTGCAGCATCTCCGGCAAGGCTCCCAACTTCTCCCAGGGCATATCGCTGACAAATGTCCTGACATTTCCTGCGGGCACCAGCACATACTCTGCATAACCACCGTCGAAGGTGCGGCCGAGGCCTCCCATGACGGTGGCAACCTTGTCACCCACCGCAAACTCGCCGCCGGGCGCGTCGGCGACGGTTCCCGTAGCCTCGATGCCCAGGATGCGCGGGAGCTGAACGCCCGGCGAATGACCTTGGCGGGTGAACAATTCGGAGCGGTTGAGCCCGAATGCTTTCACCCTGATCAGTACCTGGCCGACGCTCGCAGTCGGGACGGGCCGGCTTTCGATCTTCAGCACTTCCGGCCCGCCTGGGGCATACATCACGACGGCCTTCATCGTCTTTTCCATGTCGGTCCTTCGTGCAAACCAAACAGCGCCGTTCCGTCGGCGCTAACAACCGTGGCGTACGGCACTGCCTGACAAGGGTCAGGCAGTGGCCAATGGCAGCGATCAGGGGCGGATTGCTAAACGGTGGAGCCGCCGAACAGCTTGCCGGCTCCGGCCCAGTCGGCCGGCTTCACGTCCTCGAAGATGACGTAGATGTAGTTGGGATCGGTGCCGGTATTGCGGAGAATGCTGTCGGTGATTTCCGCGGCAACTTTCTGCTTTTGCGCTTGGTCCTTGCCTTCGAACCAGCTGACACGAACGACAGGCATTGCGTAACTCCTCATTGAGATGCGGCACGCCCGAACAAGATTTACCGGCGGGTCGCCATTGAAATGTAAGCTACACTGTAGAATAACCGGAAATAAAGCGGCCTCCGGGCGACTTTGAGTAGAGGTGGGGGCTACAATGGCAGGCGAAGATCCGTTTTCCGGCGTCTCCATCTTCGTCTCCGCGGCGCATCTGGGCAGCTTCACACAAGCAGCAGAGCGACTGGGCATCACCAAATCGGCGGTGGGCAAGAGCATCGCCCGGCTGGAGCAGCGTCTGGGCTTCAAGCTGTTCCACCGGACCACTCGCCTGATGCGTCTGACGGGCGATGGTGAAGCCTATCTGGCCGCATGCGCCGCTGCGATGGACGAAATCATGGCAGCCCAGGCCGCGCTGTCATCCAGCAATCGTGTACTCAGCGGCCGCCTGCATATCGATATGCCCGCTGCATTCGGTCGGCGTGTCCTGCTGCCTCTTCTCATCGAGATCACGCGGCCACATCCGGGGCTGAGCCTGACTCTGACCTTCACGGACGCGACGAGCGACCTGTTGCAGGAGGATGTCGATCTCGCCATCAGGTTTGGCACCTTGAAGGACAGCAGCAATCTGATCGCGCGACATCTGGCGACGCAGGAGCGTGTGATCTGCGCAGCACCGTCCTATCTGCGGGTGCACGGAGAGCTCACCAAGCTCGATGATATCCGATCGCATCGCTGCATCGTCGGATCGCCGAAAGGACCGCCACTGACATGGTGGGTGCGTGATGGCGCCGTGGACAGGCGCATCGCCCCTCCTGCCACTCATCACGTGGGCGACGGGGAAGCCATGGTCGATGCCGCGGTCGGTGGATTGGGCCTATGCCAGCTTCCGGTCTCGCTCGTTCGCGATCATCTTCAGCGTGGCACCTTGCGGGAGGTGCTGCCGGACTATTCACCCGCTCCGGTCGATGTCCACGCTGTCTGGCTGCGCCAGGCGCAGCTCAGCCCCCGCGTGCGCTACGTCGTGGACCAACTGGTGGCCGCAGCTGCAACGGGCAAACTGGGTTGATGACCGGCTCTATGCCGTATCTGCAACAATCGCTCGTCCTCTTTCTTTGACCTGTGACCCCGCAGCCGCCGCGCGCCGCGTGGCCGCAGATGATTCCGACGGCCCAGCGTACACTTCCAGCGTATCCTACGCTGGCAAGATGCTTCGGCGATGGCCTCGCTGGCGACACCATCGCCGCTTCGGACAGCGAACGGATTGGCCTGATGGCCAATGCCCGCAAGCGGAAGGTCAAAGCCGATCGGCTGGCCCGCGAGGCGGCAGTTCTGGAAGGGGACGCGCGCGACTGAGCGCTGGGACGTAAGAGTTACTTCGGCGGTCCGAAGTCCAGCGCCGGCATGTCGATCTGCGGGATGTCGATCTTGACGTTGGTGGTGTCCACCGCGGTGTTGTCGATCCAGTAGGTGACGAGGCCGGGCCAGCCGATCACGATGATCACCAGGATGATCTGCATCGCCACCCAGGGCATCGCGCCCCAGTAGATGTCGCGGCTCTTCACTTCGGGCGGCGCGATGCCGCGGAGATAAAACAGCGCGAAGCCGAACGGCGGATGCATGAACGAGGTCTGCATGTTGACGCACAGCAGCACGCCGAACCAGACCAGATCGATGCCGAGCTTGCTGGCGACGGGCGCGAGCAGGGGAATGATGATGAAGGCGATCTCGAAGAAGTCGAGGAAGAACGCCAGGAAGAACACGAAAATGTTGACGAAGATCAGGAAGCCGAGCGCGCCGCCGGGCAGACCGGTCAGCAGATGCTCGATCCAGCGCGCGCCGTCCATGCCCTGGAACACGAGGCTGAAGCAGGTCGAGCCGATCAGGATGAACACCACCATCGAGGTCAGGCGCATGGTCGAGGTCATGGCCTGTTCGACCAGCGGCCAGGTGAGGCGGCGGTGCAAAGCGGCCAGCACCATGGCGCCGACCGCGCCCATGGCGCCGGCTTCGGTGGGCGTCGCGAGGCCCATGCCGATGGTGCCGAGCACCAGGAAGATCAGCACGATCGACGGGATCATGCCCCACAGCACGCGGCTGACCAGCTTCCAGTTCAGCGGCTCGCGCACGTCGGCCGGCAGCGGCGGCATGGCGTTGGGGCGCATGATCGAAAGGAACACGATGTAGAGGATGAAGATCGCGACCTGCAGGATCGAAGGGCCGATGGCGCCGAGATACATGTCGCCGACCGAACGGCCGAGCTGGTCGGCCAGCACGATCAGCACCAGCGACGGCGGGATCAGCTGGGTGATGGTGCCGGACGCGGCGATCACGCCGGTGGCCAGCTTCATGTCGTAGCCGTAGCGCATCATGATCGGCAGCGAGATCACGCCCATGGCGATCACGGACGCCGCCACCGTGCCGGTGATGGCGCCGAGGATGGCGCCGACGATGATGACGGCATAAGCGAGGCCGCCCGGCACCTTGCCGAACAGCTGTCCGGTGCCTTCGAGCAAATCTTCGGCAAGGCCGCAGCGCTCGAGAATGGCGCCCATGAAGGTGAAGAACGGAATCGACAGCAGCAGGTCATTGGAGATCGTGCCGTAGAAGCGGAACGGCAGCGCCTGCAGGAACACCGGATCGAAGTGTCCGGTGAGGATGCCGACGACGCCATAGAACAGCCCGACCGCAGCCAGCGAGAAGGCAACCGGAAATCCGATCAGCATGAAAATGATCATGGTGCCGAACATCAGCGGGGGCATCACGCCAAAGGAGAACATCGTGCGGTCCTGACTGTAGAATTCTTCGGGTCGAAATTGTCTGGCTGAAAAGAAAACGCCGCTATTGCAGCGGCGCTTCGTAATGGGTGTCGAGCTTCACCACGCCGGCGAGCGCCGCGATCCGTTTGGCGAGTTCGGCGAGGCCCTGCAGCAGCAGCAGCAGGAACCCGAGCGGCAGGATCATCTTGACCGGCCACAGGATCAGGCCGCCGGCATTGCTCGAGGTTTCCTGCAGGCGCCATGAATTGAGAAAGAACGGCGTCGTCAGATACAGCAGGAAGGCCATCGCGGGGAGCAGGAACAGAATGATGCCGATAATGTCGATCCACAGCCGGGTGCGATCCGATACCGCGGAATACACCAGGTCGACGCGCACATGCTCGTTCAGGCGCAGTGTCTGCGCGGCGCCGAGAAATACGATCCCGGCGAACATGTACCACTGGATCTCGAGCCAGCCGTTGGACGAGTAGTTGAACAGGTAGCGGATCGTGGCGTTGCCGGCGCTGATGAGGCAGGCGAGCAGCACCAGCCATTTGGCGACAAATCCGAAGATGTCGCTCAGGCCGTCGATAACCCGCGTGAATTTGATGACGTCCACTGCTCTCCCCTTGAAGTCGCCTCGGCATCCGCTCGGCTCGGCTTCCCATTGAGAAGCTACAGCTTTTTCAGCTGCGCGAGGTGACGCGGCGGCACCATTTCAGCGCGCAAAGCCGCCGTCAATTGGAAAAATGACACATTGACGCAGGGGCTAAAAGCGAGGCGGAAGAGGGAACAGCCGCGCGGAGGTTACCCTCCGGTCACGCTCATATGCCGGCTGACGCTCGGCCGGTTGTGGCGGCGGTCGATAATGAAGTCGTGGCCCTTGGGCTTGGTCCCGATGGCGCTGTCGATGGCCGCGTTGAGCAGGTCGTTGTCCGCGGATGCGCGCAGCGGCCGGCGCAGGTCGGTGGCGTCCTCGTGGCCGAGGCAGGTGTGGATGGTGCCGGTGCAGGTGATGCGCACCCGGTTGCAGGATTCGCAGAAATTATGGGTCATCGGCGTGATCAGGCCGAGCTTGCCGCCGGTCTCGGCGACCCGGACGTAGCGCGCCGGGCCGCCGGTATTGTCGGGCAGGTCGGTGAGGGTGTACTTCGCCGCCAGCCGCGCCCGCAGCAGCGACAGCGGCACGTACTGATCGATACGGCCTTCGCCGATGTCGCCCATCGGCATCACCTCGATCAGCGTCAGCGCCATATCCTTGCCGTGCGCCCATTCCATCAGCGCGGGGATCTCGTCCTCGTTGAGGCCCTTCAGCGCCACCGCGTTGATCTTGACCGCAAGGCCGGCCGCGCGCGCGGCCTCGATGCCGGCCAGCACCTTGTCGAGATCGCCCCAGCGGGTGATGGCGCGGAATTTTGCGGGGTCGAGCGTGTCCATCGACACGTTGATGCGACGCACGCCGCAGTCCGCCAGTTCGCCGGCATACTTGGCCAGCAGCGAGCCGTTGGTGGTCAGCGTCAACTCATCGAGCGCGCCAGTCCCGAGGTGCCGCGACAGCGAGCGGACCAGCGACATCACATTGCGCCGCACCAGCGGTTCGCCGCCGGTCAGCCGCAGTTTTCGCACGCCCTTGGCGATGAACGCCGTGCACAGACGATCGAGCTCCTCAAGCGTGAGCAGGTCGGCCTTGGGCAGGAAGGTCATGTCCTCGGACATGCAATAGAAGCAGCGCAGGTCGCAACGGTCGGTGACCGATACGCGGAGATAGCTGATGGAACGGCCGAACGGATCCGTCATCTCGGACGGAGTCGTTGCCTTCAGGTCCAGTCCCAATTCCGCCATCGGTTTGCCTCAACGCCGTCTCAAGCTCTACGGAGCCAATGTAGGCATGGCAAGTGCCCGGCACAATCGCGCAGGGCGATGTGCCGGACGCGTGGCGATCAGCGAGTGGGTGCCGGGAACGGGGTTTCGGCGGCAGGAGCAGCAGCGGCCGGAGCGGCGGCCGCAGGCTTGCGCCTCACCATTTTCCGGGCCGCGCGACGGGGCGGCGTCATCGGCTGAAGTTCGCCAACCACCGGATTGGGATCAATCACCGTGGTGCCAGCGGTGAACATGTCGCCGGGATTCTTGGTGACCGACACCGGAACCGTCAACGGCTGGAACTTGGGCAACGTGAATGTCACGCTGAAACCGCCTTCGGCACTGACAGGAACGGAGCAGGGCGTTTTGCAGTTCTGGCCGAGCGAGGTACGGGCATCCGCGCCGGGCGGGACAGAATCGAGCTGAAGGTTCACGGGCGGCGGCGCCGACCGGAAGGAATCCATGGAGAACGACGCGCAGCCAGCAAGACTCATGCTGGCGACTGCAACTACGATGACTCGACGCATATGTGACCCGTCTCTTTTGCGGCTGGCCGCAGTCCCCGAGTAACCATAGGAGCCTAGGTATTTTCGCGCAACCGTCCGGGTGGGCATAGTTAATCCATGGTTAACGAGCCGGAAGAGTCTCACGGATTTAGCTTAAGTAATTGATTCAATTAGACTTGCGAGATGCGGCGAGCTCGGTGACCGCGCCTGACAGTTCGCGCATATGGCCGATCAGCCGATCAGGTTTGAGCTCGGCGATGGGGACGTCGGTATAGCCAAATTCCACGCCGATCACCGGGACGCCGGCGCGGCGGGCGACCCCGATATCGGGGCCGGCGTCGCCCACCATAATGGCCGACGCCATGCTTCCGCCGGCGCGGGCAACGGTCTGTTGCAGGATGACCGGATTGGGTTTCGATACGCCGAAGGTGTCGGCGCCGCAGATCGCGTCGAATCGGGCACTCAGCTCCAGCCGGTCGAGCAGCAGCTTGGACAGCCATTCCAGCTTGTTGGTGCAGACAGCGAAGCGGTAATTTTGCGCGGATAGCGCATTCAGCGCCTCCTCGAGCCCTTCGAAGGGACGGGAGAAATCGGCAATATGGGCGGCGTAGTGGTCGATGAAATCGGCGGTCAGGCGGTCGATGCCGGCCACCGTGGCCGTGCGGCCCTCCAGCTCCAGCCCGCGCTCGATCAGCTTGCGGGCGCCGGCGCCGATCATGTTGCGCGCCAGATGCATCGGGACCGGCGCCAGGCCCTCGCGGTCCAGCACGTAATTCAGGGCGTTGATCAGGTCCGGCGCGGTGTCGACCAGCGTGCCGTCCAGATCGAATACGACAATCGGCGAATGGCTCATAGGGGATCGCTACCGGCCCTTTCACCGTCTGGCAAGCGATTGTCGCTTGTGGCGGCGTCGGCGGTCGGCTTCACGATGCCTTGTAAGGCCCTGTTCCTCTGCGGCGAACAGCGCTAGATAAGCCGCCGCATCTCTGCGGCCCCTCCACTGCAACCGAGGACTTCGGCTCTTCATGACGATCGACGAACTGAAACGGCAGGCGGCGGCAAACGCGCTCGAATACGTCCGCGACGGCATGAAGCTTGGCCTCGGAACGGGCTCCACGGCCAAGCATTTTGTTGAACTGCTCGGCGAGCGGGTGGCCGGCGGACTGAAGGTGGTTGGCGTGCCGACATCCGAGGCGACGCGCGCTCAGGCCGAGAGTTGCGGCATTCCGCTGACGACGCTCGACGATGTGGACCGGCTCGACCTCACGGTCGATGGCGCCGATGAAATAGACCCCCAGCTCAATCTCATCAAGGGCGGCGGCGGCGCTTTGCTGCGCGAAAAGATCGTCGCGGCCGCATCCGACCGCATGATTGTCATCGCCGACGAGTCGAAATGGGTCGCGACGCTCGGCCGCTTTCCGCTGCCGGTGGAGGTCATTCCCTTTGGACTCGCGGCAACGCGTCGGGCTATTGCCGAGGCGTTCGCCCAATGCGGCGTATCCGGGCCGATGGCGATCCGGAAGGGCAGCGACGGCCATGCTTTTGTCACCGATGGGGGCCACTGGATCATCGATGCCCATCTCGGGCAGATCCCCGACGCGCCCCGTCTCGCCGGACTGCTCAGTTCGATACCGGGCGTCGTCGAACACGGCCTGTTCATCGGACTGGCCAGCATCGCAATGCTGGCGGGCTCCCAGGGTATTCGCATTTTCGAGCGGCCGTAACGCCGCGATCAAGGAGAACAAGATGAACTATCGTTCGAACCTGCTGCTCGCCGCCGGCCTCGTCGTTGGCCTGGCCGGCGCCGCGCTTCCGGCCCATGCCCAGCAGCCGCCGCAGAGCCAGACCCGACCGATCAAGCCGGCGACGCCAGCGGCGATCGCCGCCGCCAAGGAGATCCTGGCCCTGAAGAACGCCAGTGCCATGTACCAAAGCGCCGTGCCGAACATCGTGCAGCGGACCAAGGATACGCTGCTGCAGAGTAATCTGAACTACCAGAAGGATCTCAACGAGGTCGCTCTGATCGTGGCGCAGGCTCTGGCTGGCAAGGAAAAGGAGATCGGCGAGCAGATGGCGCGGATCTATGCCAGCGATTTCACCGAGCAGGAGTTGAAGGATCTCGTGACATTCTACAAGTCCCCGCTCGGCCAGAAGCTGCTGGCGCAGGAGCCGCAGTCGATTTCTGCCAGCATGAACTACATGCAGCAGTGGGCGCAGCAGTTCGCGGAAGAGGTCAACGGCCAGTTCCGCGCTGAAATGCGCAAGCGCGGCAAGGAAATCTGACAGATACCCGAACGTTCCGGAGCGGCCCATGAGTGACTTCGACGTCGATTTGTTCGTGATTGGCGGTGGCTCGGGCGGCGTGCGCGCCGCGCGAATCGCCGCCGGCTACGGCGCGCGAGTCACGATCGCCGAAGAATACCGCTTCGGCGGCACCTGCGTGATCCGCGGCTGCGTGCCGAAGAAGCTGATGGTCTATGCGTCGCATGTGAAGCACGAGATCGAGGACGCCGCCGGCTTCGGCTGGAATATCCCGTCGGCGACCTTCGACTGGCCGACCTTCATCGCCAACAAGGACAAGGAGATCGCCCGGCTCGAGGGCATCTACACCGCCAATGTCGAGAAGTCCGGCGCGGCCATCGTCAAGGCGCGCGCAGTGTTCGAGGATCCGCACAGGCTGCGGCTGTCCACTGGTGAGGTCGTGCGTGCGCGGTACGTGCTGATCGCCACCGGTGGCGCGCCCAATCACGGGCACGAAATTCCCGGTATCGAGCATGTCATCTCGTCCAACGAGGTGTTTCATCTTCCGGAGCTTCCGAAACGCATCGTGATTCAGGGCGGCGGCTATATCGCGCTGGAATTCGCCTGCATCTTCGCCGGCCTCGGATCCGACGTGACGGTGGTCTATCGCGGCGACAACATCCTGCGCGGCTTTGATGAGGATGTTCGCGCCCACGTGCGCGGCGAGATGGAAAAGGAAGGCATCACGATCCTGACCGGCTGTACCGTCGACAGGGTCGAGAAACACAGCCACGAGTTCACGGCAACGCTGTCGAACGGGTCGAGCATTGCTGCCGATCAGGTGCTGTTCGCGATCGGCCGCCATCCCAATGTCGCCAACCTCGGGCTTGAGACGGCCGGGGTGGCGATCAACCCCGCCAACGGCGGAATCGCGGTCAACGAGTTCTCTCAGACCAACGTGCCCCATATCTACGCGGTGGGCGATGTGACGCATCGCACCAACCTGACGCCGGTGGCAATCCGCGAGGGCCATGCCTTTGCAGACACGGTGTTCGGAAGGCGCACCGTGAAGGTCGATCACAGCAACATTCCGACCGCTGTCTTCACGCAGCCCGAGGTTGGCACTGTCGGCATGACCGAAGCCGAAGCCCGGGTCCAGTTCAGCCATGTTGATGTCTACAAGACCAATTTCAAGCCGATCAAGGCGACATTGTCCGGCAGCGAAAGCCGCGTGCTGATGAAACTGATCGTCGACGGCGTCACCGACGTCGTCGTCGGTTGTCATATCGTCGGGCCGGAAGCAGCAGAACTGATCCAGGTGCTGGGCATCTGCGTGAAGTTGAAGGCCACCAAAGCGGATTTCGATGCCACCATGGCGGTGCATCCCAGCGCGGCCGAAGAACTGGTGACCATGCGCACGCCGACCGCACGCTATGTGCGGGAGGCAGCGGAATAATCAGTCGGTCGCCTGCAGCCACTCGGCCGCGCCGCGCCACAGCGTGTCGCGATGTTCGGGCCGGAAGAATCCGAAATGCCCGATCTTTGTCGCGCCGACATCGGCTGGCGCGATGGTGGCGACGTCGGGCCTGATCGAGGTGAAGCCCGAACAGAGCAACTCGACGGCCGGCGGCGTTGCCCAGGGGTCGTCGGAGAACGACAATGCGCGTAACGCGCCGCGGTAGCGCGGGAAGTTCGACAGCGCACGCAGGCGGACGTCGTCGAACAGGTAGCGTTCGCTCATCACCCAGCGGACCCATTCCAGGAAGACGCCCTTCGGCAGGTCCATGCCGAGCCCTGTTCGCCCCGGGGCATAGCCCATGAGCCGGGTCAGCGGGACGCCAATGAACTTCAGCAGCACATAGATGCGATAGCGCTCCGGTGCGGTCATCAGGCCCCAGTAGCCGGCCTGGGCGGCGACAAACAGCGCGCGCGCAACCTCGGTATTGTTGGGCAGCAACCCCAGCGCCTGGCCGCCAAAGGAGTGGCCGACATAGCCGAGCGGCATGGTGTGGTAACGTTCGCGCATCCAGCCGACCGCCGCCGTTGCATCCAGTGCCGCCCAGTCGGACATCGAGGCCTTGAAGCCGGCCAGCGATGTCGACCGGTCGCCGCCGGCCGGCGATGGCTGCCGGGAATCGCCGGTGCCGCGATAATCATAGGTCAGCACGGCGCAGCCGCGGCCAGCGAGGTAGCTGGCAAATCCCTTGTAGATGCGGCGCGGCACGGCGGTGGCGGAGTTGATCAGGACGGCATGGCGCCTGGCGCCGCGGGGCAGGTACAGGGTGGCGCCGAGCGGATATCCGTCGGTGGCCGGGAAAGTGATGTCGTCGACGAAGACGTCGTCCAGCGCAGCCTCGGCCACCTCGAGTTCTCCTGCGGTATGAGCCCCAGCAAACGCGAATTCGGCATTGGCTGCAAGGGCTTGTGTCATTGGGGCGATTTCCAACTGGCGATCCGGGGGCAGTCTGTGTATAACCCGGCCTCCGCTGCCTGCCCAATGGCGCGGTTTTCAGGAGTTGAAGCGATGTCCGAGCGGTGGACGCCCGATAGCTGGCGCAGCAAGCCTGTGCAGCAAATGCCCGAATACCCGGATGCGAAAGCGCTGGCCGATGTCGAGGCGCAGCTTGCCACGTTTCCGCCGCTGGTATTTGCGGGTGAGGCGCGCAACCTGAAGAAGGCGCTGGCCCGAGTCGCAAAGGGCGAAGCCTTCCTGCTGCAGGGCGGCGACTGCGCCGAGAGCTTTGCCGAGCACGGCGCCAACAACATCCGCGATTTCTTCCGGGTGCTGCTGCAGATGTCGGTGGTGCTGACCTATGCCGGCGCCTTGCCGGTGGTGAAGGTCGGCCGCATCGCCGGCCAGTTCGCCAAGCCGCGTTCGTCGCCGATGGAGAAGCTCAACGGCGTCGAGCTGCCGAGTTATCGCGGTGACATCGTCAACGACATCGCCTTCACTGCCGAGTCGCGCACCCCGGATCCGCATCGTCAACTGATGGCCTACCGGCAGTCGGCGGCGACGCTCAACCTGCTGCGCGCCTTCGCCAGCGGCGGCTTCGCCAATCTCGGCAGCGTGCATCAGTGGATGCTCGGTTTCCTGAAGGATTCCCAGCAGTCGCGGCGTTACAAGGAACTGGCCGACCGGATCTCGGACGCGCTGAACTTCATGCGCGCCTGCGGCCTCAATCTGGAAAGCCACCCTGAGCTGCGCTCGACCGATTTCTACACCAGCCACGAAGCGCTGCTGCTCGGCTACGAGCAGGCCTTCACCCGCGTCGATTCCATGACGGGCGACTGGTATGCGACCTCCGGTCACATGATCTGGGTCGGCGACCGCACCCGCCAGCTCGACCATGCCCATATCGAATATTTCCGCGGCATCAAGAATCCGATCGGCCTGAAGTGCGGCCCGTCGCTGAAGCCCGATGAATTGCTGAAGCTGATCGACGTGCTCAATCCGGACAACGAGCCCGGCCGGCTGACGCTGATCAACCGCTTCGGCGCCGACAAGATCGCGGACCATCTGCCGGGCCTGATCCGCGCCGTGCAGCGCGAGGGTCGCTCGGTGGTCTGGTCGTGCGACCCGATGCACGGCAATACCATCACGTCGAGCTCGGGCTACAAGACCCGGCCGTTCGATCGCATCCTGTCCGAGGTGAAGTCGTTCTTCACCATTCACGCGTCCGAAGGCACCCATGCCGGCGGCGTGCATCTGGAGATGACCGGGCAGAACGTTACCGAATGCACCGGCGGCGCCCGCGCGATATCAGACGAGGACCTCAACGACCGCTACCATACGGTCTGCGATCCCCGCCTCAACGCCGAGCAGTCGATCGACATGGCGTTCCTGGTCGCCGAACTGCTGAAGACGTCGCGGATCGGCAAGGACGAGCCGCTGCCGGTCGCGTCGGGACTGTGATTTGACCCGACTCTGGCGGGCGCTGATCAACACCTGGAACGGGCTGACTTTCGCGACCCGTTCCGAGCAGGCGATCCGCGAGGAGCTGTTCGCGCTGCTCCTCGCGGTGCCGCTTTCCCTGCTGATAGGTACGACCGCCGCCCGCCGCCTCGAACTGGTCGCGGTGGTGCTGCTGCTGCTGACCGTGGAACTGCTCAACACCGCCATCGAGAAGCTGGCCGACCGGCTCACTACCGACCACGATCCGGCGATCGGCCGGGTCAAGGACATGGGCTCAGCAGCGGTCGGCGTGGCGCTGGTGATCGCCGGCCTGACCTGGCTGTTCGCGCTCGGCGAACGCATAGGTCTGTTCTAGCGCCGGCAATTGTGCAACGCGCGTCTGTCGGGCTAGATGTGGCCATGACCACATCCGCTCACTTCACCATCACGCTGGCGCAGCTCAATCCCACCGTCGGCGATATCGCCGGCAACGCCGCGCTGGCCCGCACCGCCCGCGCCAAGGCTAGCGCCGACGGCGCTGCGCTGCTGGTGCTGCCGGAACTGTTCATCGCCGGTTACCCGCCGGAAGATCTGGTGCTCAAGCCGTCGTTCCAGGCCGCCTGCCGCGCCGCCATCGAAGAACTGGCGCGGGAGACCGCCGATGGCGGTCCGGCCGTGCTGATCGGCTCGCCGTGGATCGACGACGGCAAGCTGTACAATGCCTGCGCGCTGCTCGACGAAGGCCGCATCGCGGCGCTGCGCTTCAAGGCCAATCTGCCGAATTACGGCGTGTTCGACGAAAAGCGGGTATTTGCCCGCGGCCCGGCCGCCGGACCGGTGACCATTCGCGGCATTCGCGTCGGCGTGCCGATCTGCGAGGACACTTGGATGGAGGAGTCCGCCGACTACGAAAACGTGGTCGAGTGCCTTGCCGAGACCGGTGCGGAAATTCTCATCGTGCCCAACGGCTCGCCCTACGCCCGCGGCAAGACCGACATCCGGCTGTCGATGGCGGTGGCGCGGGTCACCGAGAGCGGGCTGCCGCTGGTCTATCTCAACCAGGTTGGCGGCCAGGACGAACTGGTGTTCGACGGCGCGTCGTTCGTGCTGAACGCCGACAACTCGCTGGCGGCCCAATTGCCGGCCTTCGCCGAAAGCATCACGACGCTGCAGTTCATCAAGGCGGCGGACGGCTGGCGCTGCGACGGCCCGGTGGCGCCGGTGCTGGATGGCGACGAGGGCGACTACGCCGCCTGCGTGCTCGGTTTGCGCGACTATGTGCAGAAAAATGGCTTCCCAGGCGTGCTGCTGGGCGTGTCCGGCGGCATCGATTCAGCGCTGTGTGCAGCGCTTGCCGTCGATGCGCTGGGCGCCAACCGCGTCCGCGGCGTGATGCTCCCATTCCGTTTCACTGCGCAGGTCTCGCTGGACGACGCGGCGCAACTGGCCGGCAAACTTGGCATTCGTTACGAGGTGCTGCCGATCGCGCAGGCGGTCAACGGCTTTGAGGAAATCCTGTCCGGCACCTTCGCCGGATTGCCGCGTGATATTACCGAAGAGAATTTACAGGCGCGTACCCGCGGCACACTCTTGATGGCGATTTCCAACAAGACCGGCGCCATGGTGGTGACCACCGGCAACAAGTCGGAAATGTCGGTGGGCTATGCCACGCTGTATGGCGACATGAATGGTGGCTTCAATCCGATCAAGGACATCTACAAGACCGAGGTGTTCCGGCTGTGCACGCTGCGCAATCGCTGGAAGCCGGAAGGCGCGCTTGGCCCGTCCGGTGAGATCATTCCGGTGAACATCATCACCCGGCCGCCGACCGCGGAATTACGCGAGAACCAGACCGACCAGGATTCGCTGCCGCCCTACGACATTCTGGATGGCATTCTCGAGCGGCTGGTCGAGCACGAGCAGCCGCTGGCTGATATCATCGCCGCGGGTTTCGAGCGCGACGTGGTGCTGCGCATCGACCGGCTGCTCAACATCGCCGAATACAAACGCCGCCAGGCGGCGCCCGGCGTGAAGGTGACGCGGCGCAATTTCGGCCGCGACCGGCGCTATCCGATCACCAACAAGTTTCGCGACCTTGCCACGAGTTTGCCGCAACCCGACGAGGCGCTGGTGTCGCGGGCGGCCCGCGGTTCGGCAGAAGCGTTCGAGGGCTGATCAGCGCGTGGTCGGAATGAACGTCGGTCCGACCGAGCGGATCGGCTTGTTGGGATCGGCGGGCGTCGCTGGCGCTGCTGCTGCGGGCGTCTCGGCCGGTGCCGCGACTGGGGCAGGGGCGCCCTTTTTGAGCGCGGCCGGGGTGCCCTTGGCCGGCGGCAGCGACATCTTCTTGGCGCGCTCTTCAGTGACGATGATGTCGCCGTTTTCGGCCGCCGACTTGTCGTCGATGGTTTTCAGCGCATCCGACCAGGTCTGCCCGGGAGCCTTGCAGGCGCATGACGGGTTGAATTCGGTGCGGTACTTGAAGGCATTCGGCGACGACGTGTAGGGCTGACCGGTGATCGATACCGCGGCATTCATGTCCTCGCCCGGATTGCGATAGCTGAACAGGTTGGCCTCGGAGGCCGGGCACAGCGCCTTGCAGGTCTTCTCGTCGTCGGCAAAGCGGCTTTGTACGGTGGCGAAGGAAATTGGGAAGTAGAAGCCGTCGCAGGTGCGCACGCAGACGGTGCGGTAGGTGCCGGACGGCGCGCCGGCAACGGGCGCCATCGGCGGGGCATCCGGGCTCGGTTCGTTATTGCCAAACAGGTTGTTGAGGAAGTTGCCCGGACCGGAGTTTGGCTGCGGGGCGCGCGCGGCTGCGGCGTATTGCGGGCCGCAATTGTTCTGCGCCAGCGCCAGCAGCACCGAACGGCGCTGGCTGTCGCGGTCGGAACTGCCGGGGGTGCCGACGCGCAACCGCTCGAGATTGCCGGTGATCTGATCCAGATTTCCGCGCATCTGTTGGATCTGATTGTTGACTGGCCCGCACTGCGCCGACTGGCCGTTGAACAGCGAGAAGAAGCCCGAACTGTCGCAGCCCATGCGCTTGGCCTGCGCGGTCACGCGGTCGAGTTCGTTTTGCTGCTTGGAGGCGGCATCCTCGTAGCGGCGGATCTGTTCGGCCCTGGCGGGGTCACCGCCGCCGCCGCGGTCAATGGTCGCCAACTGGCCTTCGAGCCGCTGGCACATCGGATTGGCGCCGGGCGCGGCCTGTGGCGGCGGTCCGGGTGGCAGTCCCTGCGCCGTCGCGGCCACGTTCAGCATCGCCCCGCCGATCAGCGCGGCAGCGACGAAAATCCAGCGGGAAAGGGAGACGTTCAAAGTGTCAGACATGTCCGGCCAATGCAGCGAGTCAGAAACAATGCGGCGCGGATGAAACGTCACACAAACCACAGCCGGCAGCGGGATTCACGCAACAAGACCGCGGCCACGCGGCTTCCACATAGCCGCTTCTCGCGGCAGCGTCACGTCGTTTCCGGGGCTTCACTGTGGCGGGGACGGGCTCGTCCACCGCCGCATGTCGCTGCTCAGCGCTGGCAGGTTATGGCGACGTACTCGTTGCATCCACCACGCCCGCAATTGCCGCCGACGGGCTGCGGAATCGATCCGGTCACCTCATCGGGGTCGACCCTCCGGAACGCGGTGGCCTGAGCGAATTCGCGCGACTGGCAATAGGACCGCGCCGCGGGCGCGCCGCATTTCTCGCCATTGGCCAGGCACTGGTCGATGCCATAGCCGTCCGCCTGGTTGGCGATGATGAAGACACGGGAATCAGCGAAGGCAGAGGACGCGGTGAAAATGAATGCGGCAGTCAAAAATGCGGAAATCGAGCTCATAACCCACCAAATGAATGAGAGAAGAACCCTCACCGGATAGACGAAAAAGGTTAAAAATCATTAACCATCCGGGGGCGTAGATACCAATCATGGCCAAAATCTGCCCGTGGCCCGGCGGTTGTCGGGTATTGACGGCCGGGCCCCGGCTGCCGCATGGTGCCGCCATGAACGGTTCTCTCGCCATTTGTGGCATTTGCCGCGAGATTACGAGCTAGCGATTCGCTGGCTGAGGCCGTCTTTTCTCACACGAGATCATTGGACGCCCGGCCGCAAGGGACGGGAATTCCATGGATTTGCGACTTTACGATACATTGACCGGAGAAAAGCGCGCCTTCGCGCCGATCGATGCTGACAACGTCAGAATGTATGTCTGCGGGCCGACGGTCTACGACTTCGCCCATATCGGCAATGCGCGCCCCGTTATCGTGTTCGACGTGCTGTTCCGGCTGCTGCGTTACGTCTACGGCCCGGACCAGGTCACCTATGTCCGCAACATCACCGACGTCGACGACAAGATCAACGATCGTGCGATCCGGGACTTTCCCGGGCTGCCCCTGAACGAGGCAATCCGCAAGGTCACCGAGAAAACCCTTGTGCAGTTTCACGCCGATGTCGATGCGCTCGGCGCGCTGCGGCCTACCTTCGAGCCACGCGCCACCGATTTCGTGCTGCCGCGCCCCGACGGCAAGACCGACATGGTGACGCTGATCAAGGAGCTGATCGCGCGCGGCCATGCCTATGAAGCCGGCGGCGAGGTGTTGTTCGATACCCAGTCGATGCCGGACTACGGACGGCTGTCGGGTCGCAAGCTCGACGAGCAGCAGGCCGGCGCGCGTATCGCGGTGGACGCCCACAAGAAGCATCCCACGGATTTCGTGTTGTGGAAGCAGTCGTCGACCGACGAGCCCGGCTGGGACAGCCCGTGGGGCAGGGGGCGTCCCGGCTGGCACATCGAATGCTCGGCCATGTCAGCGGCCTATCTCGGCGATGTCTTCGATATCCACGGCGGCGGGCTCGATCTGATCTTCCCGCACCACGAGAACGAAATCGCCCAGTCGCGTTGCGCCCACGGCACGCAGGCGATGGCGAACTACTGGATGCACAACGGCTTCCTGCAGGTGGAAGGCGAGAAGATGTCGAAGTCGACCGGCAATTTCGTCACCATCCGGGAGTTGCTCAACGACTGGCCCGGCGAGGTGGTTCGCCTCAACATGCTGAAGACGCACTATCGTTCGCCGATGGACTGGACGCTGAAGGGCATGGAAGAGAGCGCCAAGACCCTTGACGATTGGTACTGGGTCGCCGCCGACGACAGGGGCGGCCACCCGTCGACCAAGGTGATGGAAGCGCTGTCGGACGACCTGAACACGCCACAGACCATCGCGGCGCTGCATGGCCTGCGCAACCTGGCGGCCGCCGGCGACGACAAGGCGCGGGGCAAGTTCGCGGCGTCGCTGCGTATGCTCGGCTTCCTGGGCGAGACGGCGGCGGAATGGAGCGGACGCAAGCAACAGTCGACCGGCATCGATGCGGCGAAGATCGACGGGCTGATCGCGGAACGTACCGCTGCACGTGCGCGAAAGGATTTCAAGGAATCCGACCGTATCCGCGACGAACTGGCGGCGATGGGCGTGACCATCAAGGACTCCAAGGACGGCACGACCTGGGAGATCGCGCGATGAGCAAGCCGGACACGCCGTTTCCGAAGCACTGGCTGTACTACATCGCGATCAAGCTTCTGCTTCTGGTCGGTGCAGTTGCACTGGTCCTGAAGCTCTATGGCATCTGGTGAGTATGATGGGACAGGCCATGCCTCAACCCGCGCTGCGGCCGTTCCTGCCGGCGGATACGCCGCTGCTCGCCGCGATCTTCGTCGCCAGCATAGGTGAGCTAACGGGCGACGATTACAGCGAGAACCAGCAGGCCGCCTGGGCCAGCGCCGCCGCCGACGAAGCGGCGTTCGGTCAGCGCCTGGCGCAACAACTGACGCTGGTGGCAACGTTGCAGGGATCGCCGGTCGGCTTTGCCTCGCTGAAGGGCGCCGACCATATCGATCTGCTCTACGTGCATCCCGGCGCCGCACTGCGCGGCGTGGCGGCGATGCTGTGCGACGCGCTGGAAAAGCTCGCCGGCGCCCGTGGCGCCAAGAGCCTGACCGTCGATGCCAGCGACAATGCGCAGGAGTTCTTCCTCAAGCGCGGCTATGTCGCGACCCGGCGCAGCACGATCACCATGGGCGACGAATGGCTCGCCAACACCGCCATGACCAAGACGCTGGCCGCAGCCGGAGCGCCGGGAGCGGCAACGTGAGCCGCGACCGCCTCTATCTGTTCGACACCACGCTGCGCGACGGCGCGCAGACCAACGGCGTCGATTTTTCGCTGCACGACAAGCGGCTGATCGCCGACATGCTGGACGAACTCGGCATCGACTATGTCGAAGGCGGCTATCCTGGCGCCAATCCTATCGACACCGAATTCTTTGCCACCAAGCCACCCCTGACGCACGCCACTTTCACGGCCTTCGGCATGACGCGGCGGCCCGGCCGTTCGGCGTCGAACGATCCCGGCCTGGCTCTGCTGCTGGAAGCGAAGGCGGATGCGATCTGCTTCGTGGCGAAGGCATCGGCCTATCAGGTGCGCGTGGCGCTGGAGACCACCAACGAGGAAAACCTTGCCTCGATCCGCGACAGCGTCGGCGCCGCGAAAGCCGCCGGCCGCGAAGTCATGCTGGACTGCGAGCATTTCTTCGATGGCTACAAGGAGGATGCGCCGTTTGCGCTGGCCTGCGCCAGGGCGGCATATGACGCGGGGGCGCGCTGGGTGGTGTTGTGCGACACCAATGGCGGCACCATGCCGCACGAGATATCCGAAATCGTCGGCGAAGTGGTGAAGATCATCCCCGGCAGTCATGTCGGCATCCACGCCCACAACGATACCGAACAGGCGGTAGCCAATTCGCTGGCCGCGGTGCGCGCCGGTGCGCGGCAGATCCAGGGCACGCTGAACGGTCTTGGCGAGCGCTGCGGCAATGCCAATCTTTGCTCGCTGATCCCGACCCTGCGGCTGAAGCCGGAGTTCGCCGAGGCTTTCGAGATCGGCGTGTCCGCGGAGAAGATGGCGACACTGATGCGGGTGTCGCGCACGCTGGATGACATGCTCAACCGCGCGCCGAACCGCCATGCGCCCTATGTCGGCGAAAGCGCCTTCGTCACCAAGACCGGCATTCATGCCTCTGCCGTGATGAAGGATCCGCACACCTACGAACACGTGGCGCCGGAGGCGGTGGGCAATCACCGCAGGGTGCTGGTGTCCGACCAGGCCGGGCGCTCCAACGTGATCGCCGAACTGGAGCGGGCCGGCATTCCCTTCAGCAGGACCGATCCGAAACTGGCGCGCCTCGTCGAGGAGATGAAGGAGCGGGAGGCCGCGGGCTATGCCTATGAGTCGGCGAATGCTTCGTTCGACCTGCTGGCGCGGCGCACCCTCGGTAAGGTGCCGGAGTATTTCCGCGTCGAGCAGTTCGACGTCAACACCGAGCAGCGTTACAATTCCAATGGCCAGCGTGTGACGGTGGCGATGGCGGTGGTCAAGGTCGAGGTCGCTGGCGAGACATTGATCTCGGCGGCGGAGGGCAACGGTCCGGTCAACGCGCTCGACGTCGCCCTGCGAAAAGATCTCGGCAAGTATCAGAGGTACATCGACGGATTGAAGCTGATCGACTACCGCGTGCGGATCCTCAACGGCGGCACCGAGGCGGTAACCCGGGTGCTGATCGAGAGCGAGGATGAGCAGGGCGAGCGCTGGACCACGGTCGGCGTGTCGCCCAATATCATCGACGCCTCGTTCCAGGCGCTGATGGATTCCGTGATCTACAAGCTAGTGAAGTCGAACGCGCCGGCCTGAGGAGTTCAGTCATGATCGACCACGTCTCGCTCGCAGTCAGCAATCTCGATCGGTCGGTGCCGTTCTATGAGCAGGTCTTCGCGGCGCTCGGCATGACCAGGCTGGTGACGCGCCCGGGGATGGTCGGGTTCGGCAAGGCCTATCCGGAAGTGTGGATCAATCTGCGCGCCGGACTGAAGCCGTTGTCGGCGAACAACGGCGTGCATCTTTGCCTGCGCGCAAGAACCGCAGCGGAAGTCGATGCGTTTCACGCTGCGGCGCTGACGTTCGGCGGAACTTCGGAAAGCGCGCCGTCGCTGCGGCCACATGACCGGGTGCGCTACTATGCGACGTTCGTGGCTGATCCCGATGGCAACAGGATCGAGGCGGTGACGTTTCCGCAGGAGTGACGTTGGCTCAGAGCTCTAAAGTCGGCTGGCGACTTCCGGAGCCAGCTTCTTGGCTTCTTCCGACGCCTTGGCCGCGGCGGCGCGAAGCCGGGGCAGGATGTCTTCGACCCGTTCGGCCTTCAGGACTTCGAGCGGCAGGGTGGGACGGATGAAGGCCGTGCTGCGCATGTGGGCCAGCAGTTCGAGCAGCGGTTCCCAGAAGTTCTCGATGTTGGCGAGCAGGATCGGCTTGCTGTGGCGGCCGAGCTGCTGCCAGGTCAATTGCTCGACCAGCTCTTCCAGCGTACCGATGCCGCCGGGCAGGGCGACGAAAGCGTCCGAGCGCTCGAACATCAGTCGCTTGCGCTCATGCATGTCGTGGGTGACAATCAGTTCCTGCGCCCGCGACAGCGCGTTTTCGCGCTTGGTCAGGAAGTCCGGGATGATGCCGGTGACGGTACCGCCGTGATCGAGCACCGAAGTGGCCACCGCGCCCATCAGGCCGATCGAACCGCCGCCATACACCAGGCCGACACCGTTTTCGGCAAGCGACTTGCCCAGCGCGATGGCTGATTCGACGAAGCGCGGATTGGTGCCCGGGCCCGAGCCGCAATAGACACAGACGGTTTTGATGATGCTCATTGAATCCATGTGGCACTGCGGAATGACAGCGTCAAGACTTGGAATGCGCGGCGGAGAGCAATTTCGTGCTGGAAAGTCGGGCAAACCCGAAAATCCATGCCATCCGAGGGGTGCGGGACGCGACCGGGCACGCTATATGACGGCGATCATGACAGCGCTCAGAAATACCAAACCGCGGCCCGCCTCTGCCCCCTCCGCTTCAGGGGCCCTGAATGACTAATCCTCATCACGCCGGCCAACCCGACGATGCCATGCAGACGCCGGAGAATACCACCGGGCGCGCCACATTGCTCGGCACGCTTGCTCATTTGTGGCCCTATATCTGGCCCGGAGACCGCGCCGACCTGAAGATGCGGGTGCTGTGGTCGATGGTGCTGCTGGTGTTTGCCAAGCTGGCGACGCTGACCGTGCCGTTCACGTTCAAATGGGCGATCGACGCGCTGACGGGCGCGGATACCGCGCCGGTGCAGTCCTCGAACTGGGCGCTCTGGCTGATCGCGTCGCCTCTGATCATGACCGGGAGCTACGGTCTGATCCGCGTGCTGATGGCGGTGCTGACGCAGTGGCGCGACGGCATCTTCGCCAAGGTGGCGATGCACGCAGTGCGCAAGCTGGCATTCCTGACCTTCGTGCACATGCATGAACTGTCGCTGCGCTTCCACCTGGAACGCAAGACCGGCGGGCTGACGAGGGTGCTGGAACGCGGCCGGCTCGGCATCGAAGTCATCGTGCGCATGGTGATCCTGCAATTGGTGCCTACGATCGTCGAGGTCACGCTGCTGATGGGCGTGCTGCTGTGGCAGTTCGACTGGCGCTACGTGCTGGCGACGCTGATCACCGTGGTGGTCTATATGTATTACACCTACATCGCCACCGAATGGCGGATCGAGATCCGCCGCCGGATGAATGATTCCGACACCGAGGCCAATACCAAGGCGATCGACTCGCTGCTGAACTACGAGACGGTGAAATATTTCAGCGCCGAACAGCGCGAGGCTGAGCGCTACGACCGCTCGATGGAACGCTACGAGCGCGCCTCCGTAAAGACCTACACGTCACTGGCGGTGCTCAATACCGGACAGGCGATCATCTTCACCTGCGGTCTGACCGCGACCATGTTGATGTGCGCCGTCGGCGTCCGCAACGGCACCAATACGGTGGGCGATTTCGTCATGGTCAACGCCATGATGATCCAGCTCTACCAGCCGCTGAATTTCATGGGCATGGTGTATCGCGAGATCAAGCAGGCGGTCATCGACATCGAGAAGATGTTCGGTGTCCTGCAGCGCAATCCCGAGGTCAAGGATCTGCCCGGCGCCAAGCCGCTGGTGGTGACATCAGGTAACGTTCGGTTCGACAACGTGCAGTTCGCCTACGATCCGGAGCGGCCGATCCTGAAGGGTCTTTCCTTCGAGGTACCGGCCGGCAAGACCGTGGCCATCGTCGGCCCGTCGGGCGCGGGGAAATCGACGATCTCGCGGCTGCTGTTCCGGCTCTACGATGTTTCCGGCGGCACCATTTCCATCGATGGCCAGAACATCCGCAACGTCACGCAATCCAGCTTGCGCGCGGCGATCGGCATGGTCCCGCAGGACACGGTGCTGTTCAACGACACGATCCGCTACAACATCCGCTACGGTCGCTGGGACGCGACCGACGCGGAGGTGGAGGAGGCGGCGAAGATGGCGCAGATCGACGCCTTCATCCGCATCTCGCCGAAGGGCTACGAGACCGAGGTCGGCGAGCGCGGCCTGAAATTGTCGGGCGGCGAGAAGCAGCGCGTGGCCATCGCCCGCACCGTGCTGAAGGCCCCGCCGATCCTGCTGCTGGACGAGGCCACCTCGGCGCTCGACAGCCACACCGAGCAGGAGATCCAGGATGCGCTGGAAAAGGTTTCGCGCAATCGCACCTCGCTGGTGATCGCGCATCGGCTGTCGACCATCGTCGGCGCCGACGAGATCATCGTGCTGGATCAGGGCCGCATTGCCGAACGCGGCACCCATTCGCAGCTGCTGGCTGCACACGGCCTCTACGCCAGCATGTGGAACCGGCAGCGCGAGGCCCAGGAGGCCCGCGAAAAGCTGGCCCTGATCGCCGACGACAACAAGGCCCCCAACCGGGCGCCGCCGGTGGTCAATGACCTGCTGACGACGCCTGACGCGGCGGAGTAAACTCTGCTAAAGCTTCGTCGATTCAGTTTGAACCCAGGTTTTTAGAACTCATGTCCATCGCCAATTCCATCCGTGCGCAGATCCCGCCGATCCACAAGGAGGGCTATCCGTTCATCGGGGGCTTCGCCCTGGCCAGCCTGGTGCTGTTCTGGATCTGGACGCCGCTCGGCTGGATCGGGACGCTGCTCACCGTCTGGTGTGCGCTGTTTTTCCGCGATCCGGTGCGGGTTACGCCGGTACGGGAGGGCATCGTGGTGGCCCCGGCTGACGGCCGGGTGTCGCTGATCTCGATGGTCCTGCCGCCGGCCGAACTCGGCCTGGGCGACCAGCCGCTGCTGCGGATCTCGATCTTCATGAGCGTGTTCAATTGCCACGTGAACCGCAGTCCGGTGGCCGGTCGGATCGACCGGATCGCCTATCGCCCCGGCAAGTTCATCAATGCCGAACTGGACAAGGCAAGCGAGGATAACGAGCGCAATTCCTTGGTGATTTCGATCCCCGGCGGTCGCATTGGCGTGGTGCAGATCGCCGGCCTGGTGGCGCGGCGGATCGTCTCGTTCGTCCGTGAAGGCCAGACCCTCGGCGCCGGCGAGCGTTTCGGCCTGATCCGCTTCGGCTCGCGCCTCGACGTCTATTTGCCGGAAGGCACCAAATCGCTGGTCTCGGTGGGCCAGACCGCGGTTGCCGGCGAGACCGTGCTGGCGGACTTCCAGCTGGGCGACGGCGGGCGCACCTTCCGCGTCGATTAACCGCGTCGCGTGCGGTTGTGGCCTGTGCTCCGCCACAATGGCGGAGCAGGGTGGCATTTGCTATAGAGAGCCATGCAAATGCCCATCGACCCCAAGTCGCCCGAGATGCGTCGCCGCCGGTTTCACCCGATTCCGGTGCGGATGCTGGTGCCCAATGTCATCACCCTGCTGGCGATCTGCGCCGGCCTCACCGCGATTCGCCTGTCGACCGAGGGGCGAATGGAGCTGGCGGTGGCCGCTATCGTTTTTGCCGCGGTGCTCGACGGCGTCGACGGGCGCGTCGCCCGTATGATCAAGGGGCAGTCGAAATTCGGCGCAGAGCTCGACAGCCTGGCGGATTTCGTCAATTTCGGCGTTGCGCCAGGGCTCATCCTGTATTTCTGGCAGTTGCATGACCTCAACAATGTGGGCTGGATCGCGGCGATGATCTTCGCCATCGGCGGCGGCCTGCGTCTGGCGCGCTTCAACGCCACCCTCGACGACCCCAACAAGCCGCCGTTCGCCGCCAATTACTTCACGGGCGTGCCGGCGCCGCTGGGCGCGATCACGGTGCTGCTGCCGATCTACCTGTCATTCCTCGGCGTGCCGATGCCGCCGGCGGTGCTGACCGCGCTGTTCACGCTGCTGATCGGGTTCCTGATGGTGTCACGATTGCCGGTGTTTTCCGGCAAGGCCGTGAAGATGCGCGTGCCGCGCGAAATGGTATTGCCGGTGGTCGTTGCGGCGGTGTTGTTCATCGCGCTGCTGATCAGCTATCCGTGGCACATTCTGTCGGCGGTTTCTGTGGCCTATCTGCTGAGCCTGCCGTGGGGGTGGAAGTCCTACCGTGAGCAGGAACGCAACCTCGCGGCACAAGCCGAGGTGCCCGTCGATCCGACGGCACCGGCCGATCCGGCTTCCCCTTATGCGCCGGCCGCACCCGAGCTTCCTCCCGCTGACCGGCCCGCCCGCCTGAACTGAACGGCCCATCCGCTATCAAGTTCGGTGTGCCCCCGCACGGTTGCCGGCAGCCAGTGGGCTGGCCGCCGGAAGTCGGCTATATGCGGCAGGCGACCATCCGGCAAAGACCGGATGCATGACCCAGAAAAGCAGGAGAAACGCCGTGACAAACCCCGCGACCGGACCGCTGCCCGCGTCCGTCCTCGAAGCGCTGGCGCGCTATGATACACCAACGATCTGCAACGCCATGGAGATCGTCGCGCCGGAACGCCGGTTGGTCGGATACACCACCCGGCCGCTGGTTTGCCCGTTTCCCGATCTGCCGCCGATCGTCGGATACGCGCGTACGGTCACCATCCGCTCCGTGCTGGCCTCGGGCCTGACACCGGCCGAGCAGTCGGCGCGGCGTATAGCCTATTATGAATATGTCGGCACTGGCACGGGGCCGCGCATCAGCGTGATCCAGGACATCGACGGCACCGATGTGGGCTATGGCGCATTCTGGGGCGAGGTCCAGAGCGCCGTTCACAAGGCGCTCGGTTGTCTTGGCGTCATCACCGACGGGTCGATTCGCGATATCCCGCAATGGGCGCCGGGCTTCCAGGCGCTGGCGGGCTCGATCGGTCCGTCGCATGCTTACGTTCATGCCGACAATTTCGGCGGCGAGGTACGGGTTGCCGGCATGACTGTTCGGTCTGGCGATCTGATCCATGCCGACCGCCACGGCGCGGTGGTGATACCCCTCGACGTGGCCGCGAGGCTTCCCGATGCCGCAGAACTTTGCGGCCGCCGCGAGACGCCGATCCTCGATATCGCCCGCAGTCCCGACTTCACCCTCGCACGGCTCAAGGAAGCGCTGGCCAAGTCAGCCGAAATCCACTGACGCCGCAGCAGCGCCGTCTCATCCGGTTCGTCCCGCTGCCTGTCCGGCCGCGGGACGAACGTGGTTAGCGAACCATGAAGGTGAGCAGGCCGCCCGGCGATCCGCGGGTTGAATACCACCGGGCAAGCATTGCGGCGGTTTTCGCACCTGCTTGTGCCATTCAGTGCGGTAAGCTTTACGGGTCTTTAATGGCGCTCCAGCTAGGTTGATGACGCGCGGCTTGATATGAGCGGCGCGCCGTCCAGCACGGACGATTGTTTGCGTACGCGTAGCGTCGGAGTTGACCATGGATATCATGACGAGCGCCGGGCTTCTTGGCGGCATGGCCGTTATCGCCCTGATGGTGTTCATGGGCGGCGATCTGCACATGTTCATTTCCGAACATGCCATGATCATTATCTTCGGCGGATCGATCACCGCGACCATGATCCGGTTTCCGCTCGGCGTCATTCTGCACGGCTTGCCTCTCGGCGCGAAGTTCGCATTCACCATGAGCCGGCTTTCGGCGCGCGACCTCGTGGAAGAACTGGCGCGCATCGCCGAGATCGCCCGCAAGCAGGGACCGGTCGGGCTGGAAAAAGTCGAGACCGACGAACCGTTCCTCGCCAAGGGCATTCGCTTCGTCGCCGACGGTTACGACCTCGAATTTATCCGCGACAACCTTGAACGTGACCGCGACAACTTTCTGATGCATCTCGATGAGGGCAGCAAGATCTACCGCGCCATCGGCGACTGTGCACCGGCATTCGGCATGATCGGCACACTCATCGGCATGGTGCAGATGTTCTCGAACATGTCGGATCCCTCGAAGCTCGGTCCGTTCATGGCGACCGCTCTGCTGGCGACGCTGTACGGCGCGCTCGTCGCCAATCTGTTCTGCTTGCCGATTGCCGACAAGCTGCATGGCAAGAAGATCGACGAAGATACCAACCGCACGCTGATCATCGACGGTATTCTCATGATCCGGGATTCCAAGAGCCCGACGCTGGTACGCGAAATGCTGCTGGCCTATTTGCCAGAGAAGCATCGCCATGAAGAGGGTGAGCCGGTCCCGGCGTAAGCTGCGGCTGACGGCGGACTGGAAATCAGGCAATGGCCAAGAAGAAGAAAGCTGACGAGCACGCTGGCGGCCACGGCTGGTTCGTGACGTTTGCCGATCTGATGGCTCTGATGATGAGCTTCTTCGTGATGCTCGTGTCGTTCTCGACGCAGGACACCGCGAAGCTCAAGATCGTCGCCGGTTCGATGCGCGATGCATTCGGCGTGCAGTCCGACGCGCGCTATTCCGGCGTCATCGAATCCGATGGTCTGCCGACGCGCGGTCAGACCAAGAACAAGGCGCATGTCTCGCCCGAGGAAGCCTCCAACATCACCAGTCCGGACGAAGCCGCGGCCGGCCGTCCCGCCGGCGCCAAGCTGAAGTTGGACCGCGAATTCGCGCTGGCCTCGGCGTCGTTGCGGCAGGCGCTGCAGGATATGCCCGAGATCAGCGAAATCTCGAAGAACATCATGTTCGAGGAAACCAGCCAGGGGCTCAATCTGGAGATCATCGACCAGAACGGCCGTTCGATGTTTGCCGACGGTTCCAAGGCTCCCTACGAGCGCACCCGGATGCTGCTGCAGAAACTGGCTGTGCCGCTCAAGGCAACTCCGTTGCGGGTGGCGATCGTGGGACATACGGCCGCAGGTTTCGTCCCCTCGCGCAGCGAATATGACGCCTTCGACTTGTCCGCGGACCGTGCCAATGTGGTACGCCAGATCCTGGAGCGGGAGGGGCTGCCAACGGCCCACGTGTTCTCAGTGTCCGGCAAAGCCGACAGCCAGCCGCTATTTCCTGACGATCCGTCGATGGCGGCCAACCGGCGGGTCACCATTACCCTGATGCGCGAGCCGCCGCCGCTGCCCCCGAATCTGAAGCCATAACATCCGCCATAGCCGTTCTGGCACATGGTTCCAAAAAACCCGGTCTTTGGACACGCGAACCGGGAAATATGCTATAATCTGTTGGTTGACTGGTCATGTCCGGCACGCCATAGCCGGGATCGAAATCACCGACAGGGCGTTCCCTTCCCATCATGGCAATCAGCGAAACATCAACCGAAGTCCCGACCGAAGCACCGGTCACGACAGGATTTTGGCAGCTCACGCTCGGCGCCATCGGTGTGGTGTTCGGCGATATCGGGACATCGCCCCTTTATGCCTTTCGCGAGGCGGTCGGCGCCGCTGCCCATGGGGCACCGGTCACCCGGGCCATCGTACTCGGCGTGCTGTCACTGATCCTCTGGGCATTGTTCATCGTCGTCACCGCCAAATACGTGTTGCTGCTGCTGCGGGCCGACAACAATGGCGAGGGCGGCACGCTCTCGTTGATGGCGCTCGGACAGCGCGCCTTGGGGCGGCGGAGTTGGCCGCTCATGGCGCTCGGCGTGGTTGGCGCCTCGATGTTCATCGGCGATTCGATGATCACGCCGGCAATCTCCGTGCTGTCGGCGGTGGAAGGTCTCAAGCTCGCGGCGCCGGCGCTGGAGCACTACGTCGTGCCGCTCACGGTGGTGATTCTCGTCGTGCTGTTTTCGGTGCAGCGCATCGGAACGGCAAAGGTGGCCTCCGCCTTTGGACCGGTCATGATCGCCTGGTTCATCACGCTGGCGCTGATGGGTCTGTATCACATCAGCGACGATCCCTCGGTGCTGGCCGCGATCAACCCGTATTACGCTATCCGGTTTATGTTTACGCACGGCGAGATCGGACTGGTGACGCTGGGTGCGGTGTTTCTCGCTGTCACCGGCGGCGAAGCGCTCTATGCCGATCTCGGCCATTTCGGTCGCAAGCCGATCCAGTCGGGATGGTTCTTCTTCGTGTTGCCGGCACTGCTGATCAACTATTTCGGACAGGGCGCGCTTGTGCTGTCCGATCCGTCGACGATCGAGAATACCTTCTACCGGATGGTGCCCGAGGCCGTGCTCGTCCCGCTCATCATACTGGCGACTGCGGCAACGGTGATCGCCAGCCAGGCGGTGATTACCGGAGCCTATTCGCTGGTTCGCCAGGCTGTTCAACTCGGCCTGCTGCCGCGCTTCGAGGTGCGTTACACGTCCGAAACTCATGCCGGACAGATCTATCTGCCGCGGGTCAACCGACTGCTGCTGATCGGCGTGCTGTTGCTGGTGATGCTGTTCCGGACCTCCAGCGGACTGGCCTCGGCCTATGGTATTGCGGTCTCCACGACCATGGTGGCCGACGGCATCATGGGCTTTGTCGTGATCTGGAAATTGTGGAACTGGAAGGCGGCGACGGCCGCCGCCGTGATCGTACCATTCGTGGTGGTCGACATGACCTTCTTCAGCGCCAACTTCCTGAAGCTGCTCGAAGGCGCCTGGGTGCCGCTGATGTTCGGTCTGTGCATGACCGTGGTGATCTGGACATGGCGCCGTGGTGCGGCGATCCTGATCAGCAAGACGCGGCGCATCGAAGTGCCGCTTGTCGATCTGATCAAGAGCCTGGAAAAGCGCCCGCCTCATATCGTCAAGGGCACCGCGGTGTTTCTGACCAGCGATCCCAACTTCGTGCCCACCGCGCTGCTCCATAATCTCAAACACAACAAGGTTCTCCACGAACACAATGTGATCCTGACCATCGAGACCGGTCAGACCCCGCGCGTCGATCCCGCCGAGCGGGTTCGCATGGAGAATATCAGCGACAAGTTTTCCACTGTCACGCTGCGCTTCGGCTTCATGGAATCGCCGAACGTGCCCAAGGCACTTGTGATCGCGCGGAAGCTCGGCTGGCAGTTCGACATCATGGCGACGTCGTTCTTTGTTTCGCGGCGTTCGCTGAAGCCGTCGGCACAGTCCGGCATGCCGCTGTGGCAGGATCACCTGTTCATAGCCCTCAGCCGTTCGGCCAATGACGCTACCGATTATTTCCAGATTCCGACCGGCCGGGTGGTCGAAGTCGGCACCCAGGTGACCATCTGAATATCCACAATTCTGCATGGCTGTAGACTAAAATAGCGGTATGCTATGCCCTCAGTGCAGGGCTATAAGCCGCGTCGCTTTGCCAATTTTCAGTAAAGCTTTTTGAGGCCCATCCTATGACGACCGAGACTGCCGTCTCCGCTGCGGAAACGCCGGCGGACAAAGGCCATGGGGAATCGCACTCCACCGCAGGCTTCAAATCCCTGATGCTGGGCAGCATCGGCGTCGTTTACGGGGATATCGGCACCAGCCCGCTCTACGCCCTCAGGGAGGCCCTGGTGGCTGCCGGAGGCCATACCGCGGCTGGCGTGAGCAACGCGGCGGTGCTTGGCGTCCTGTCGCTGATCCTGTGGGCTCTGATCATCGTGGTCACGCTGAAATACGTCCTGATCCTGCTGCGCGCCGACAATAACGGCGAGGGCGGTACGCTGGCACTGATGGCGCTCGCGCAGCGCGCGGTCGGCTCCGGCAGCGCCGTCATTATCCTGCTCGGCATCATCAGCGGGGCCTTGTTCTATGGCGACGCCGTGATCACTCCCGCACTGTCCGTGCTCTCGGCCATTGAGGGCATGAAGCTGGTGACCTCGGCATTTGACGCCTATGTGGTACCCCTGACCATTATCATCCTGCTGGTGCTGTTCGCGGTGCAGTCGCGCGGCACCGCCCGGGTAGCCGCCTTTTTCGGGCCGGTCATGTGCATCTGGTTCGCCGTCATTGCGGTTGCCGCGATCCCGCCCATCATCAGGCACCCGGAAGTGCTGTTCGCGCTGAACCCGGTGCACGCCTTCTCATTCATGTTTCACCACGGCATCATCGGTTTCGTCACGCTCGGTGCGGTGTTCCTGGCCGTAACCGGTGCCGAGGCGCTGTATGCCGATCTCGGGCATTTCGGCAAACGTCCGATCCAGACCGCGTGGCTGACCATCGTGCTGCCGTCGCTGGCGCTGAACTATCTGGGGCAGGGCGCACTGGTCATCGGTGACCCCACTGCCATTGAAAACCCGTTCTTCCTGATGTTTCCGGACTGGGCGTTGATCCCGATGGTTGGCCTGGCCACGGCCGCCACCGTGATCGCCAGCCAGGCCGTCATCACCGGGGCCTATTCGCTGACGCGGCAGGCTATCCAACTCGGTCTGCTGCCGCGGTTCGAAATCCGCCACACCTCGGAAGCGCATTCCGGCCAGATCTACATTCCGCGCGTTAACATGCTGCTGCTCGTCAGCGTCGTGCTGCTGGTGCTGCTGTTCCGCTCGTCGAGCGCGCTGGCTTCCGCCTATGGCATTTCGGTGACCGGGACCATGGTGGTCACGGCGATGATGGGCTTCGTGGTGATCTGGCGGGTCTGGAAGTGGTCGCCGTTCGCGGCCGCCGCGTTGATCGCACCGTTCCTGCTACTCGACATGACTTTCCTCACCGCCAATCTGCTGAAGGTGTTCGACGGCGGCTGGGTGCCGCTGGCGCTGGGTGGTGTGGTGATCCTGCTGATGTACACGTGGCGCCGCGGCAGCCGGTTGCTGTTTGAGAAATCCCGCAAGCTCGAATTCCCGCTGCTCGATCTCGTCGCCATGCTGGAGAAGCGGCCGCCGCAGCGCGTGTCGGGCACCGCGGTGTTTCTCACCAGCGATCCGATCAGCGCGCCGACCGCGCTGATGCATAGTCTGAAACACTACAAGGTGCTGCACGAGAAGAATGTTATTCTCACCATCGAGACAGCGCCGACGCCACGGATCGATCCGGCCGAGCGCGTCCGTATGGAAGAGATCAGCGCGACTTTCTCCCGGGTGACGCTGCGCTTCGGTTTCATGGAGTCGCCCAACGTACCGAAGGCGCTGGCCATCGCGCGAAAGACCGGCTGGCAGTTCGACATCATGTCGACCTCGTTCTTCCTGTCCCGCCGCGCCCTCAAGCCCGCCGTGCATTCCGGCATGCCGCGCTGGCAGGACCTTCTGTTCATCGCACTCAGCCGCACCGCCAACGACGCCACCGACTATTTCCAGATTCCCACCGGGCGCGTGGTGGAAGTGGGTACGCAGGTCACGATCTGACCGTGGGGTGCTTGATTTTCTGCGCGCCAAAGGCGAGTTTGGCGCGTCATCGCAAGGCACGATCGACGTGGCAATTCGCTTCGCAAGACGGAGCGCGGGGAGGTTTTCGTGGCAGGTAACAGTGTTGAGGATTTGGCGCCGGACGACGTCGCCAAGGGAATCGCCGACGGGCGCTATCTGCTGATCGACGTGCGCGAGCCCAACGAGGTCGCCGTCGAGGCCTATCCGGACGCCGTCGTGGTTCCGCTGTCGGGCTTCGATCCCAAGGAACTTCCCGATCCCCAGGGCAAGCAGGTCGTGTTCGCCTGCCGCTCCGGCAAGCGCTCGGTGACCGCTTCGCTGGCGGCCCAGGCGGCCGGATTTGCCTACGACAAGCATCTCGCCGGCGGCATGCTCGGCTGGAAAGCGGCGGGTCTGCCCTCCAAAACCGGCGGCTGATCCTCAATGAATCCGATCTTTGCGAACCTGCCCGTTACGGTGTTCGAGGCGATGTCGCAGCTTGCGCGCGACAACAACGCCATCAATCTCGGCCAGGGCTTTCCCGACGATCCCGGTCCCTTGGACATTCGCCAGGCCGCCGCCGATGCGGTGCTGAACGGCTACAACCAGTATCCCTCGATGATGGGCCTGCCGGAACTGCGTCAGGCGATCGCGACCCATTACGGGCACTGGCACGGCCTCAATCTGGATCCTACGACCGAGGTGATGGTGACCTCCGGCGGCACCGAGGCGCTGACCACGGCGATTCTCGCGGTGGTTGAACCCGGCGATGAAGTCGTGTGCTTCCAGCCGGTCTATGATTCCTATCTGCCGGTGATCCGCCAGGCCGGCGGCATTCCGCGGCTGGTGCGTCTCAAGCCGCCGCACTGGCGCCTGACCGAAGAGGACCTGCGCGCGGTCTTCAATCACAAGACCAAGGCGGTGCTGTTCAACAATCCGCTCAATCCTGCGGCGGTGGTCTATCCGCGCGAGGACCTCGAGCTGCTGGCAAAATTCTGCCAGGAGTTCGACACCATCGCGATCTGCGACGAGGTCTGGGAGCACGTGGTGTTCGAAGGCTTCAAGCACATCCCGCTGATGTCGATCCCCGGCATGCGCGATCGCACCATCAAGATCGGTTCCGCCGGCAAGATCTTCTCCCTGACCGGGTGGAAGATCGGCTTCGTCTGCGCCGCACCAAAGCTGCTGCGGGTCTGTGCCAAGGTTCACCAGTTTCTCACCTTCACCACCGCGCCGAACCTGCAGGTCGCCGTCGCCTATGGGCTCGGCAAGTCCGACGAGTTCTTCAAGGAGATGCAGACCGATCTGGCGCGCAGCCGCGACCGCCTCGCGGCGGGGCTTGAACGCATCGGCTTTCCCGTGATCCAGTCGCAGGGCACATACTTCCTCACCGTCGACCTCAGCCCTCTCGGGCTCAACGAGACCGACGAAGCGTTCTGCAAACGGATCGTCCATGATTACAAGGTCGCCGCGATTCCGGTGTCTGCGTTCTATGAGGAAGATCCGGTGACCACGGTGGTGCGGTTCTGCTTTGCCAAGAAGGATGCGACCCTGGACACCGCGCTGGAGCGGCTGTCGGACGCGGTGCATCGACGCTAGGAGCAAGTCGTGGGCATCGGGATTTGCAAGGTCACAGGTCTCATCGCCGCGCTGGCATGGTCGATCCAGGCGCAGGCGCAGGCGCAGGAGCGGGTGGTCAATTTCTACAACTGGTCGAACTATATGGCGCCGGGAGTCCTGGAGGATTTCACCCGGGAGACCGGTATCAAGGTGATCTACGACACGTTTGACGCCAACGAGACGCTGGAGACGCGGCTTTTGGCCGGCAAGTCCGGCTATGACGTGGTCGTTCCAACCGCCTATTTCCTGCAGCGCCAGATCAGCGCGAAGATTTTCCAGAAGCTGGATAAATCGAAACTGCCCAATCTCGCCAATGCCTGGGGGGCCGTCAGCAGCCGTCTCAATGTCTACGATCCCGGCAACCAGTTTGCCGCCAACTACATGTGGGGCACCACCGGCATCGGCTACAACGTCAAGACCGCGGAGAAGATCCTCGGACCGGACGCCAGGATCGACAGCTGGGACACGGTCTTCAGGCCGGAGAATCTGGCGAAGTTCAAGGACTGTGGCATCCACATGCTGGATTCCGCCGACGACATCCTTCCGGCGGCACTGAGCTATCTTGGTCTCGATCCCAATTCGACCAAACCGGGCGATCTCGACAAGGCCGCCGATCTCGTCGGCAAGATCAGGCCTTACGTGCGCAAATTTCATTCATCGGAATATCTCAGCGCGCTGGCCACCGGTGAGATCTGCCTCGTGGTCGGTTGGTCAGGTGACATCAAGCAGGCGCAGAGTCGCGCTGCCGAGGCGAACAACGGCGTCGAGGTCGGCTATGCGATCCCGAAGGAGGGTGCGCAGATGTTCTTCGACAATCTGGCGATTCCCGCCGATGCGAAGAACGTCAACGAGGCCTACGCGCTGATCGACTATCTCTACCGGCCCGACGTCGCTGCCAAGAACTCGAACTTCCTGTCCTATGCCAACGGCAATCTTGCCAGCCAGAGGCTGATCAATCCGAAGATACTCAACGACAAGACGATTTATCCGGACGAGGCGATGTTGCAGAAGCTGTTCGTTATTACCGCGCGGGATCCGGCGACGCAGCGTGTCATCAACCGGCTGTGGACGAAGGTGAAGACGGGGAGGTAGCGCCGCGAAGCGCAGATCTTCACCTCTCCCCACCGGGGAGAGGTGAAGAAGCTACCGCCAGCGGCGATGCAGCCACAGCCACTGGTCGGGATATTCGCGGATCCAGCCTTCCAGTACGCTCGTCACGGCCTGCATGGTGCCCTGCACGTCGACCTTGCCGTCGGCGGTACGCACCGGCTTCACTTCCTCCGACAGCTCGGCGCGAAAACGGTGGCCGGGCAGGCGGATGATGCGGACGCCATGGATCGGGCAATCGACCTGGCGCAGCAGCCGCGCCAGCATCGGATTGGCCTTTGTCTTGCGGCCGAAGAAATCGACCTCGACGCCATTGGTGAACCACTGGTCCACCAGCATGGCCACATGCTGGCCGTCGCTCAGGGCATGCGCCAGCTTCACCGGCGCGTCGTGGCTGGCCGCGACCATTGTCCCCATATTGACCGCACGGATCTGCTCGATGACACGGTTGACGGCCTCGATGTTCGGCCGGCGATACAGCACGGTGGCCTCGAGTCCGTGGGCAACGGCTGCGAGCGCCGGCAATTCCCAGTTGCCGATATGCGCAGCGAAGATGAGTGCAGGCTTGCCGTCGAGGCGGAGCTGCGCGAACAGCTCGTGGGTGCGCTCAGGGATTTCGATGCGGCTGAGTTCGGGATGCGCGGGGTCGTGCTCCCACACATGATCGAGATGCGCGAACTCGGCGGCGAAACGGCCGAGATTTCCCCACACGCCGGCGAGAATTTTCTCGATTTCTTCCGGCGATTTTTCCGGGAAGGCCGCGGTGAGGTTGGCGCGGCCGATCTTGTCCTCGCGAAACAGCGGGCCGATCTTCTGCGTGATCTTCGCAAACAGGTCGGCGGTCTTGATCGGATCGAAATAGCGGGTCGTGCGGAGCAGCGCGACCGTCAGCGCCCCGACCACAGCCTCGCCCGCCGGCTTGATGGCGTCGCGGATGCGGGCGCGGGTGCGGAGGAACAGCCGCAGCATCAGAAGTGGACGATGATCTTGCCGAACACCTGGCGGCTCTCCATGCGCTTCAGAGCCGGCTCGACGTCCTCCATCGATACCTCGGTGTCGATCACCGGCAGCATGCCGTCGGCCATCTTGTCGAGGCTCTCGGAGATATTCTTCATGGTCGCTCCGAACGAACCGAAGATGCGGTACTGCTGCTGGAACAGTTGCATCAGGTTGATGGTCGTGGTCGGACCGGAGGTCGAGCCGCAGGTGACCAGGCGGCCGCCGCGCTTCATCACCAGCAATGAGCCGTTGAAGGTGTCGGCGCCAACGTGCTCGAACACGACATCGACGCCTTTCTTCTTGGTGATCTTGCGCGTCTCGCCCTCGAAGCGATCCTTGCGGTAGTTGATGACGTAGTCCGCGCCAAGCGCCTTCACGCCTGCGATCTTGGAATCGTCGCCGACGGTGGTGATCACCGTGCAGCCGATCTTCTTCGCCATCATGATGGCGACGGTACCGATGCCGGAGCCACCGGCATGCACCAGAATTGTCTCGCCTGGCTGCAGCTTGGCATTGTCGAACAACATGTGCTGCACCGTCGAGAACGCGATCGGCGCGCAGGCCGCATCGCGAAAGCTGATGCCGGCGGGGACCGGGATCACCAGCCGCTCCGGCATGTTGATCAGTTCGCGGGAAAAACCGTCGAGGTGAAAGCCGTAGAGCCCGCCGACGTTCTCGCAGAAATTGTCTCGGCCTTCGAGACAGGCCTTGCAGACGCCGCAGGTCTTGGCGCCGTACATCACGACCATCTGGCCGGGCTTGAAACGGGTGACGCCTTCGCCGACCGCGGCGATCTCGCCGGAAGCCTCGGCGCCGATCGCCAGCGGCAGCTTGCGCTTGGCGAAGGCCATGCCGCGAAAGCCCCAGACGTCGATGTGGTTCAGCGCCACCGCTTTGACGCGAATCTGAACTTCGCCGGCCTCCGGAGGCGGCGGCGCCGGCTGATCGACGACGACGAGTTGACGATCGGCAACGAGATTGAGCGCACGCATGACACCGTGTCTCCGGCAGTAAGGTGATTTCTGATGGTTGCGTATCGCCGGTTCACGCTGGCGCGTCAACCGGCGAGGGGGCTGTGTGCGGCCTAGATCGGTTCGCGCGTCAGGATCAGCGAGGCATTCTGGCCACCGAAGCCGAACGAGTTCGACATCACCGCGGTGACACGCGCATCGCGCGCGGTATTGGGAACTACATCGAACGGAATCGCCGGATCCGGGACGTCGTAATTGATGGTCGGCGGGATCCGCTGGTGCTCCAGCGTGAGCAGCGAGAATACCGCTTCCACTGCGCCGGCCGCGGAGAGGGTGTGGCCGACCATGGATTTGTTCGATGATACCGGGATCTGTTTGGCCCGTTCGCCGAACACGGTGGAGATGCCGAGATACTCCATCTTGTCGTTCTCCGGCGTGCCGGTGCCATGGGCATTGATGTAGTCGATCTGGTCAGAGACGAGGCCGGCATCGTCGAGCGCCTTGTGCACGCAGCCGACGATCGGCTTGCCGTCCGGGCTGGACCGGGTACGGTGAAAGGAGTCGGCAAGCTCGCCGCAGCCGGCGACAATGCCGAGAATCCTGGCGCCGCGCGCCTGCGCCGCCTCAAGGCTCTCCAGCACCAGCGCGCCGGCGCCTTCCGCCATGACAAATCCATCGCGGTTCTTGGCGAATGGCCGCACCGCGGCCTGCGGCTGGTCGTTGTGAGTCGAGAGAGCCGACAGCAGCGAGAAGCGGATCAGCGCTTCCGGATTGACCGAGCCGTCGGTGCCGACGCACAGAGCTGCATCGGCTTCGCCGCGGCGGATCGCTTCGACGCCGAGTTGGATGGCGGTTGCGCCCGAGGCGCAGGCTGTTGAGGTGGAGATTGGCGATCCCTTGGTGCCGAAGGTTTCCGAGAGATGGTCGGCGACCGAGCCGAACATGAAACGGCGGTGATATTCGCCGAACTTGCCGCCGGAAGCGACGCGCAGCAGCGCGTCGTAGTCGATGTCGGTATTGGCGCCGGTGGCGCGCGCCACGGCCTGGCGCTGCGGCCATTCCACTTCGACGGGGGCGACAGCCAGAAACAGCGGTCCGGGGAAATCGCCCTTGGTGCCGAGACCGGCCTGCGCCACCGCTTCCTCGGTGGCGATATCGGCGAGCTTCTCCGACAGGTCGGTCGACGAGAACGGCTCGACGGGGACGAAGTCGACCGTCCCGGCCATGGTCGTCTTCATGCCGTCGACGGGAAATCGCGTGATGGTGCGGATGCCGGATTCGCCGGCAGTCAGCTTGGCCCAGTTGTCGGACTTGCCGGCGCCGAGCGATGTCACCACGCCCATGCCGGTCACGACGACGATCGGCCGGCCGAATTTATCGCGGGTTGCGCTCATGATCTCTCCGTCGCGGTTCAACGCGATTAATTGATGGCTTCGACCAGCGCCATGCCTTCGCCGCGCCAGTGGCCGGCGCCGATCACCACAATCTGGGTGGGCGGCTTCGACATTGCAATCTCGAGGCCGGTGGAATCGTTCGGTGGAAACAGCGCGCCGCGCGAGATCGCCAGCGCCGCCAGACCGAGCCCGAGCGGAAACTGCGTCTCCAGCGTATGGCCGAACAGCGTGCCGGTGCCGCGCACCGGAACGCCGGGATGCTCTTGCAGGAATTTGCGTTCTTCCGAGGTCACGGGCTCCGCGCCGGTTGCGCCGGTGATGATGGCGGCATCGTCCTTGATCGTGCCGAGCTTGCCCCAGAGCGTCTCCAGCGAGGTGGTGACCTCGCCCGGATGCTTGCGCCGGGCATGATCGGCGACCACGTTGGTGAGCCGGGCGAAAGGCTTCGCGCCGCGGGCCTGCGCGTGAGCCTTGGATTCGATCACCAGGAAGGCGCCGCCCGAGCCCAGTGCAAAGCCGCTGTTCTTCTCGCGCGCCCACACGGTCTCGAACTTGTTCTTCAGGTTGAAGTCGGCAAATTCGTACAGCAGCAGCAGATCCTTGCGCTCGCCGTTGTGGGCGGCGCCGATCAGCGCGATGTCGCTCTGGCCGGCGGCGATGCGCGCCAGCGCGATGCGTGCGGCGTCGACGCCGGCGGCTTCCTCGCCCATGAAGGTCCGCGACGAACCGGTGACGCCGTGCACGATGGCGATGTTGCCGGCCAGCAGGTTCGACAGCTGCGCCAGAAACAGGGTGGGGCGCAGGTCGTTCAGTAGCCGCTCGTTGAGAAAGCCCGGGGCTGAGGCGCCATGCGCCTCGGAATTGAGGATGCCGGAATCGACCGCGAGATCGCGTTCGCCGCCGCCCGCGGCGACGATCATGTCCATCTTCGACAGGATGTCCTTGTTGCCCTTGAGACCGGCGGATTCCAGCGCGAGACCCGCCGCATAGGTACCGATCCGCTGCCAGGCCTCCATCTGGCGCTGATCGCCCTTCTTGGGGATCTGTGCGTCGAAGCTGACAGGCGCGAGCGGATGCACGATGTAGGGCGCAAAGCCCTTTTCATCGACATTGATGCGCCTGTCGTTCAGCGCATCCCAATGGGCGTCGGGACCTTCGCCAAGTGAAGTGGCAAGGCCGATACCGGTGATCCATGCTTCCACCGGTTCGGAATTCGCGGGTCGGGATTCAGCCATTGGCCATTGCCTCGTGAGGGAAGTCGATCCGCTTGGCCATGGTTTCCATATGCCCGCGCAGGTCCGGATGCGGGAAGGGGACGATTCGGAACGTCAGTGTCGCATTGCAGGCGGTCTTGCCGCCGGCGGTGATCTTGACGTCGGTCATGGCGAAGCCGGAGCCGTCATGCGCCAGCGTGGCGTCGATCTTCAGTGTCTCACCGGGCGTGATGAAACTCCGCATCTTGGCCTCTTTTACGGCGGCCAGAAACGGCATGCGCTCGAACCTGTTCAGCGCAATCAGCAGCCAGCCCGAGGTCTGCGCCATCGCCTCGATCAACAACACGCCGGGCATCAACGGATAGCCTGGAAAATGACCCTCGAAGATCGTGCTTGTCTGCGGCACGATCGCTTCGACCGTAATCCGGCGCTCGCCTATGTTGAGGTCGGTGATGCGGTCGATCAGGTGAAAATATTCGAGGTTCATGGCAGGGCGTTACGCGCCCTTGGCCGCGACCAATTCGTCGATGCGGGCGCTCAGGTTCTTCAGGACAAAATACTGCTCGGTGGTCGCTTTGCCGTCATTGACCTCCTGGGTCCATTTTTCCAGCGGCAACTTGATCCCGAAGGCCTTGTCGATGGCAAAGGCGATATCGAGGAAGTCCAGGCTGTCGATGCCCAGGTCGTCAATCGCGTGGCTTTCCGGCGTGATCGTGTCGCGAGGGATGTCGCAGGTTTCCGCGATGATAGTGGCAACCTGCTCGAATGTGGAGGACATCATTAAGCCTTTGATATATTGAAGATAAATGTCAGGGTAGTGCGGAAAGAGGGGGGCTTGGCCCCGGAACGCCCTGTCCGCCGTAAGGAGTCGATTGCCCGTATAACGGAGGGACGCCCCCAGTTCAATGGCAGTTGAGCACCCGCTCACCAGCCAGTTCCATCCTGCGGACTATTATCCCGCGGGTATCAGGGCTGTGTCACAGCAATCTGGGCGCAGTCCCGGCGACCCATCAGCACGCAATCCTGGGTCTTGCGGAGGTCGGCGATGCTGATGGCCAGCCAGATCCCGATTCCGGTGAGCGCCGCAGTCAGGGCGAACGCCGCCGCGTTGGCCAGCATGCGGTGGCGAAAATCATCAGGTTCGTCGCGATCCTGCCGATAGCGGGCCAAGTCGTCGTGCTCGGACGATACAGCGTTGCGTCGAGCGTGACTGCCGAGGACCTGCGACGGCTGCGCTGAGGAACGCGGCACGAATTTGAGCACGCGGTGCTCGTTGTCCTCCCGGATGATCGGCTTCTGGGTCTTCATGATCGCCCGATGGCCTGCTCAGCGATATCAAATGCCAATTTAGCATGCCGGCCTCGCGAGACACAAACAGAGTTCGCATGGCACGAATGCTCTACGGAACTGACTGGCCCGGTCCGGCATCCGACGATTGCACCGAACGGGTGGGAGGGACGTCCTGATCGACCTTGCCGCCCAGTGCCCGGTGCAGCCACCGTTCGGTGGGGCCGCCGGCGACCAGGATGATGAAGGTGATCGCCAGGGCAATGGCGACGATTCGCCATTGCCCTTGGCCGCACAGGATGCCGATGCAGGCCGTCAGCCAGGTGCAGGCCGCACTGGTCAGCCCGCGAATCCGGGCATGCGCTCCGGCCTGATAGATCACGCCGGCGCCGAGAAAGCCGATGCCGGTGAGAATGCCCTGGACGACCCGGCTGGTAGCGTCCGTAAAGCGGCCGGGATCGCCAGTGGGATCCGACAGCATGACGATCATGGCGGTGGCGAGACTGACCAGCGAGAGGGTGCGCAGGCCGATCGGCTTGCCGTGCAGGTCGCGATTGAGCCCGATGGCGCCACCGGCAAGTGCGGCGACGCCGAGACGCAGCATGATTTCCGACCAGTCGTGCAATGCGATGCTCCCCGGTGCGCGGCGCTACTTCGGCAGCCGGCCCATGATGTAGAATTCGGCGTTCGGCTTCATGCCGATGACATTGGCCATCCGGTTCGACAGCGCGAAGAACGCGGCGATGGCAGTGATGTCCCAGATGTCGTCGTCGCTGAAGCCGTGGCCGGCGATCTCGGCAAAATCCGCCTCACCGACGGCTTCCGCGGAGCGGCTCACCTTCATTGCGAAATCCAGCATGGCGCGCTGCCGCGGCGTAATGTCGGCCTTGCGGTAGTTGACCGCGATCTGGTCGGCGATTTCCGGGTTCTTGGCGCGGATGCGCAGGATTGCTCCGTGGGCGATAACGCAATAGTGGCACTGATTGGCGCTGGAGGTGGCGACCACGATCATCTCGCGCTCGGCCTTGGTCAGCCCGCCATCCTTGTCCATCAGTGCGTCGTGATAGGCGAAGAAGGCGCGGAATTCATCCGGTCGCCAGGCTAGCGTCAGGAACACATTCGGCACGAATCCGGATTTTTCCTGCACCGCGAGGATGCGGGTGCGGATGTCGTCCGGCAAGGTGTCAATGGCCGGCGTCGGAAAGCGTCTCGCGATCGGTTGCGTCATGGCTGGTCCCGTCAGAGCCGTAGAGTTGGCTGCGGGACCATAGGGGATGACCGGGGCGGCGAAAAGCGTTTGTGCGCTGCGCCAGCTCGCTTCTAGCGCAGCGGCTTCTTCAGCAGCGAGAAGCGGTCGGGATCGAGGCCGAGCGACGGCTGCAGCATCGGCGTTTCCAGCGTACGCGCCATCGGCCGTTCGGTGAAGCCGGGGTCGTTGGGCACGTCGCGATGCGATGTCGCGCCGCGCCAGCGCTCCAGCACCGCTCCAACGAAATGCATGTCGTGCCCTGCCGCCACGGAGGGGACCGTCGAGATGGTCGCCTCGGAGCGCGGCAGCTGATGCAGCGGGACTTCCTTGAAGCGCAGCCGGGTCGGCAAGGCGACACCTTCGCCGAAGGCCAGTACTTCGCGGGTGCCGAGCGAGGGCACGAAGGACAGCAGGTTGGCGGCAGCATCGGACACGGCCGAGCGCAGCAGCGCCTGGTCGCGGTCGTTGGCAAGACGCATGGCGAACAGCGTATTGCACTGCGAGATTATGGTGGCGTCGAGTTCGGCGGGGCGCTGCGTCACGAGGCCCAGATAGACGCCATATTTCCGGCCTTCCTTGGCGATGCGCGACACCGCCTTGCGGGTCGGGCCAAAGCCGATGTTGCGGTCGGCGGAGGCGTAGCGATGGGCTTCCTCGCAGACGAACAGCAGCGGCGAGACGCCGTCGCTCCACAGCCCGAAATCGAACGCCATGCGACACAGCACCGACACCACGGAATCGACGACCTCGGCGGGGAAGCCGGCGAGCTGCATGATGGTCATCGGCTTGCCGTTGGCCGGCAGCCGGAACAGATAGGAGATCACCTCCGCCATGGTGTCGCCGCCGACATTGGCGTTATCGAACATGAAGGCGTAGCGCGGGTCGTTGCGCACCGTCTCGATGCGCGAGATCAGCTTGTGGTAGATGATGCGGGAGGAGCGGTTTTCGAGCTTGCCCATGCGCTCGTCGATCAGCGAGATCAGGTCGACCAGCCGATACGGCACGGGCGTGTCGACGGTGTAGCCGATGGTCTTCGGGTCGATGCGCTTCAGGCCGATCCGGTCGGCGTTCTGGTACTGGGTGTAGACCCCCTTGGCGATCGGGATCACCTCGCTGAGGATTTCCAGCTCTTCGGGCACGCCGGGCCGGCCGCCGAACAGCACGTCGACAATTTCCTCGAAATTGAACAGCCAGAACGGCAGTTTCAGGTTGCGCGGATTGAGCACCAGTGCGCGATCGCCGAAGCAGCGGCCATATTCGTTGTGGACGTCGAGCAGGAAGATGCGCAGGTTCGGGCGCACCTTGAGGATTTCATTGAGCAGCAAGGACACGCCTGACGACTTGCCGACGCCGGTCGAGCCGAGCACGGCGAAATGCTTGCTGAGCATTTCCTCGACGTCGATATAGGCGATCACCGAGCTGTCCTGCTGCAGCGTGCCGACATTGATCTGGTCGGAGCCGCTCGGCGCGTAGACGGTACGGAGCTCCTGGTTGGTAATCAGCTCGACGGTATCGCCGATGGTCGGGTAATTGGTGACGCCGCGCTGGAACTTGGGGCGCGCCGGCCCGCCGATGATTTCGCCGAGCAGGTCGACCGACGCGCTGGCGATATAGAGGTCGGAGACCGGCAGATTTTCGCAGGAGACTTCGGTGATCATGGCGATGATCGCCGAATTGGCGCAGCGGATGCTGACGAACCGACCGACGGTGCCACGTGCCTCGGTCGGCACCAACTGGCTGGAGGCCAGCAGTCCGACGCGGGCGAGGGAGCCGCGCACTGAAATGACGCGTCCAAACGACGCCATGGGCTTCAAATCGGTCATGGTATGAATCGCTCGTCGCGTCCCCGTTGGGGAAGACTATGCAGTCGGGAATTGGACAAAGAGTTAAGTCGGCAAGCCTTCACACGGACCGCTTCGCCAAGCCACGCTTGCAAAGTGGTATAGAGGTGCCGATTCACTCGCGTGAACAGCGTTTCGACATTCGGTCCATCTGCCGGTGTTAATGAGCCGTTAACCGTCGCGACACGGGTCTTGTCGGCGTCCCCTGAATTCCCGGCCCCGACGCACCGGGCGAGGAGTGGCGTCTCTTCCTGCATGCAAAGACTTGGCGGGCCTCAGGAATGGTCCAATTCCCTATCTTGCAACGCGGCGCGGCAAGGCGGTAACTGCGGGCAGGTGGAGCGGATCGGCGACAGCCACCTGCGGACAGGTCATGCGCATCGATTTTCTGGGGCTACAGGCATTTTTGAGCATCGCCGAGCGCGGCAGCTTTTCCCGCGCTGCGGCGCATCTGAACCTGTCGCAGACTGCGCTCAGTCATCGCATCAAGAAGCTGGAAGAGGACCTTGGTCTGCAGTTGCTCGCCCGCACCACGCGACAGGTCGCGCTGACCCCGGCCGGGCTCGACCTGTTGCCCACCGCGCGCAAGATCATCGGCGAACTGTCCGACGCGGTGGATTTGTTGCGCGAGCGCGGGCGCAAGCGCCAGGAGCGCATTACGCTGGGTTGCCTGCCGACCATCGCCGCGCACCATCTGCCTCGCGTGCTGCGGGAATTCAACGCGCTCCACCCCGGCATCGCGATCAAGGTCCACGACAATTCGGCATCGGAAATCGCCACGCTGGTGCAGTCCGGCCAGGCCGAGTTCGGGGTGACGATCATCGCCATGAACATCTGGGATCTCGCGGTCACGCCGCTGATCAAGGAGCGCTTCGTGCTGCTGTGCACCAAGGACAACGAATTTGCCAAACGGCGCTTCGTGGCGTGGTCGAACCTGCAGGAGACGCCGCTGATCCGCATCAGCCCGCAGGCCGGTAACCGCGCCTTGATCGACGATGCACTCGGTCGGCGCCGCGATTCGCTCAACTGGCGCTATGAAGTCCAACACCTGCAGACAGCAGTCGGCATGGTGCTGGAAAAGCTCGGCGTCGCCGTGGTGCCGAACATTGCCGTGGAAACCCAGGGCAGGGAAGGGCTGGTCGCACTGCCGCTGCGCAATCCCAGCGTCAGCCGCACCGTCGGCATCGTCGTGAAACGGGGATTGCCGGTCAGCAAACCGGCACAGGCGCTGATCGATCTGATCCGGGACTATTTTCTGGCGCTGCGCTAGGCTAGGTCCAATATATGCAGACGTTTGTCTGATTGTGCCAAAACTCTCATTTGTTTCATATATCGGAATTGGCTAATTGCGGATCACGATCGCGGACGCGGCCTCTCCGGAGACGCAATGCGCGCACGTCAAATCAAAGGTTGGACGCGCAACGCGTTCTTGCAGGGCGGAAGACATGCGAATGAAATTTTCGATCAGGCCGAATGATCTCGTGCGCAGTTGGCGCAAATTCGTTGTGCTCGCGGTCGCCCTTCTCGGTCTTGCCGCGCCCGCGCAGGCGCAATCGACCTACCCGACCCGTCCGATTCGCGTGATCGTGCCCTTCGCGGCCGGCGGCGTCGCAGATATTACCGTCCGGATTGTGACCGAGAGCCTCGGCACGAAAATGGGCCAGCGCTTCATCATCGAAAACATGGGCGGGGCTGGTGGCGTCGCGGCGGCCCGTGCGGTTCTTTCGAATGCTGCAGATGGCTATACGCTGGCGCTGCTCAGCAACGGCACGGCGGTCAGCGTGCCGTTGTTCAAGAGCCTGCCATACGACCCGGTGAAGGATTTCGCGCCGATCTCCAGCATCGGCTTTTTCGACTTCGTCGTCGGCACCAATGCGGAATCGCCGTACAAGACGCTGCCGGATCTGATCAAGTTCGCCCGGGAAAATCCTGGCAAGCTCAATGTCGGCACCATCACCGTGGGCAGCACCCAGAACCTGTCCGCCGCTTTGCTGAAATCGGTCGCCGGCGTCGATTTCCAGATCGTGCCCTATCGCGGCACGCCCGAAGTGATCGTTGGTCTGTTGCGCAAGGATATCGATGTCATGATCGACAATTATGTCGGCATGAAATCGGCCCTGACCGACCAGAAAATCAACGCTATCGCAACCACGGGTGAGACACGCTCGGTGATCCTCAAGGATGTCCCGACCGTGGCCGAGGGCGGTGTGAAGGGGTACGACGTGGTGTCGTGGAACGCACTATTTGCACCCGCCGGCACGCCGCCTGATGTCATTGCCAAGCTCAACGCCGGCCTGCGCGAGGTACTCGCACTGCCCGACGTCAAGCAGAAGCTGCTCGATCTCGGCATTGAGGCACGCGCCGGTTCGCCGGAAGAGCTGAAGGCCCGTCTCGTCGATGACATCGCCAAATGGACCAAGGTGATCGACCAGGCGGGGATTCCCAAGCAGTAGCGCAGCCACACGCCCTCGACTTTCAAGCCTACAGGACATGATGACAAAACCCACCGTTCCCGGACCTGACCCCGACACCCGCACGCCAAAATTCAAGCTGCCACCGCTGGCCTGCGACGCCCACACCCACATCTTCGGGCCCGGCAGCAAGTATCCCTACGTAGGCTCCTACATTCCGCCAGACGCTCCGCTGGAGGATTTCCAGAAGCTGCACAGGATCCTCGGCATCGGCCGCGCGGTGATCGTCAATGCCAGCGTGCACGGCACCGACAACAGCGTCGCGCTCGACGCCATCAAGGTCAGCGAAGGCCGATTTCGCGCGGTTGCCAATCTCGATGGCGCCATCACCGAGAAGGGCCTGCAGGAGCTGCATGAGGGCGGCTTCCGTGGCTGCCGCTTCAATTTCGTGCGCCATCTCGGCGGCACGCCGGACATGAAGGTGTTTCACCGCATCGTCGACATGGTCGCCGCGCTGAACTGGCACGTCGACCTGCACTTCGATGCGATCGATTTGCCGGAATATGCCGAACTGCTGGCCAAATTGCCGGTGCGCTACACCATCGACCACATGGGCCGGGTCAAAGCTGCCGACGGGCTCGACCAGCTGCCGTTCCGCACCCTGATCGAGCTGATGCAGCGCGACGAGAAGTGCTGGGTCAAGGTCTCCGGCTGCGAGCGGGTGACCTCGATGGGCCCGCCCTTCACCGACGCCGTGCCGTTTGCGAAGAAGATCTGCGAGACCGCGCCGGACCGCGTGATCTGGGGCACCGACTGGCCGCATCCCAACGTCAAGGCGATGCCCAATGATGGCGATCTTGTCGATCTGATCCCGCTGTTCGCGCCGGACCCCGCCATTCAACAGAAGATCCTTGTCGATAACCCCGCGCGGTTGTTCGACTTCGATAGCAAGTAAAGGACGACTCTCATGTCGAAGCCAAAAACAGGCCTGGTGGTCTCGGCCCATCCCGGCGACTTCGTCTGGCGCGCCGGCGGCGCGATCGCGCTGCATGCCAAGAAGGGCTACAAGGTCAAGATCGTCTGTCTCGCCTATGGCGAGCGCGGCGAATCCCAGTTCGCCTGGAAGCAGGAGGGCATGACGCTGGCCAAGGTCAAGGCCGGCCGCCGCGACGAGGCCGAGCGGGCCGCGGCCTCGCTGGGCGCCGAGATCGAGTTTTTCGACGCCGGCGACTATCCCCTGCATCTCACCGAGGCCCACAAGGAGCGGCTGATCGACATCTACCGCGAGCTCAACCCCAGCTTCGTGCTGACCCATTCGCTGGAAGATCCCTACAACGTCGATCATCCCGCCGCGACCGCCGCCGCGCAGGAGGCCCGCATCATCGCGCAGGCGATGGGCCACAAGCCGGAGGCCGAATACAGCTACAGCGCGCCGCCGGTGTTCCTGTTCGAACCGCACCAGCCGGAGATGTGCAATTTCAAGCCGCAGGTCATTCTCAACATCGACGAGGTCTGGGACATCAAGCGCAAGACGTTCGAGACCCTCGCCGCGCAAAAGCATCTTTGGGCCTATTACGAGCGCGTGGCGCTGCAGCGTGGCATGCAGGGCGGTCGCAACACCGGTGCGGCAATGACCTATGGCGAGGCCTATCAGCGCCTGTTCCCGATGACCCTTGAGGTGCTGGCATGAAACCGGTCGTCGTCCAGAATATCCAGCGCGCCGATGCCGATGTGGTGAAGCGCCTCGGCGTGCTCGGCGTCTCCACCTCGCACGAGGCCTATGGCCGCTTCGGTCTGATGAAGACCTATATGCGCCCGGTGTGGTCCGGCGCCGAAGCCGCGGGCACTGCGGTGACCGTGCTGGCTCAGCCCGGCGACAACTGGATGCTGCATGTCGCCATCGAACAGTGCAAGCCGGGCGACATGCTGGTGGTGGCGTGTACGACAGACAATACCGACGGCATGTTCGGCGATCTGCTCGCGACCTCGCTGAAGGCCCGCGGCGGCGTCGGCCTGGTCATCGATGCCGGCTGCCGGGACATCAAGACGCTGCGCGAGATGGGCTTTCCGGTCTGGTCGAGGGCGATCTCCGCCAAGGGGACGGTGAAGGCGACGCTCGGCGCGGTGAATATTCCCGTCGTCTGCGCGGGCGCGCTGGTCAACCCCGGCGATGTCGTCGTCGCCGATGAGGACGGCGTGGTGGTGATCCCGCGCCAGGATGCCGCCGACGTCGCCGACAAGGCGGAAGCGCGCGCGGCGCTGGAAGAGGACAAGCGGCAGAAGCTGGCTTCGGGCATTCTTGGACTGGACATGTACAGCATGCGCGAGGGACTCGCGAAGGCCGGCCTCGTCTATGTCGACAAGCCTGAAGACGCGTAGGGCAGGGTGATGATGAAGCTCCGCGTTCTGCTTGGGGACCACCCGCATACTGCGGCGCTGAAATCCGGTGCGATCAGATCCGATCTCGTCGAGATGGAGTTCGCGCAATACACGCCGACCAACAAGGGGTTCAAGCCCATGGTCCGCGACGCCGCGTTCGACGTCTCAGAACTGGCGATCGTCACCTTCCTGATGGCCAAGGCCTACGACAAGCCGATGGTGCTGCTGCCGGATGTGATGATGGCACGGTTTCAGCATGCCTATGCGGTGACCAGCCCGGCTGCCGGCATCGTCACGCCGCGGGATCTCGAAGGCAAGCGGGTCGGCATTCGCTCCTTCACCACCACGACCGGCGCCTGGCTGCGCGGCATTCTCGCCAATGACTACGGCGTCAATCTCGATGCCATCGACTGGATCACTTTCGAAGATCCTCATGTGGCCGAATACATCGACACCACCACCAAGGCGCCGGCAGGCAAGCAGATCATGCAGATGCTGTTCGATGGCGAGCTTGATGCGGTGCTCGGCGAGCAGAGCAACGACCCCCGCGTCAATCCGCTGTTTCCCGACGTCGCTGCCGAGGAGAGGACCTGGTTCGCCAGGCACGGAGTGGTGCCGGTGAACCATGTCACGGTGGTCAGCAGGGAGCTGTCCGACCAGCATCCCGATATCGTCCGCGAGGTTCATCGCATGCTGCAGCAGAGCAGGGCCTTGGCGGCAGGAAAGTCACCGTCGTTCAATGATGCCGAACTGACGCGGTCGATCGAACTGATCACAGAATATTCCGCACAGCAGGGGCTGATCCCCCATGCCTATGCGATCGATGAACTCTACGACCATGTGACGAACGCGTTGAGAGAAACTCCGTCCCCCTCATCCTGAGGAGCGGCCTTTTGGCCGCGTCTCCTTGCGAATGGCAACGCCATTCGCAAGGGACGAGGGCTGTTCATCCTCATGGTTCGAGACGCGCGAAGATGCGCTCCTCACCATGAGGGGACGGAGTCCGTGCCACCAAGAACATGCGAGAAAGCAAACCATGCCCCCCGAACCGATCTTCGATCTCGCCCATCTCGGCCATCTCGAAATGCTGACGCCGAAGCCCGACGAGAGCCTGAAGTTCTTTGTCGACGTCATGGGCATGACAGTGAGTGGCCGGAAGGGCGACTCGGTCTACCTGCGCGGCTGGGACGACTATGAGCGCTACTCGCTGAAGCTGACGGCGTCGAAGACGTCGGGGATGGAGCACATGGCGCTGCGGGCGCGCAGCCCGCAGGCGCTGGAGCGCCGCGTGGCCGCGCTGAAGGGCTCGGAATTCGCGATCGGCTGGACCGACGGCGATCTTGGCCACGGCCCGGCCTATCGCTGCCGCGATCCCGATGGTCATATCGTCGAGCTGTATTACGAGACCGAATGGTACGAGGCGCCGCCGGAACTCAAGCCTGCTCTGAAGAACCAGGCGCAGCGCTTTCCGGCGCGCGGCGTCAATGTGCGGCGGCTCGATCACCTCAATTGCCTCGCGGTGGACATCAAGGCCAACCGGCTGTTCTTCGAAAACTACCTCGGCCTGCGGCTGACCGAGCAGATCGTACTCAACGACGGCACCGAGGCGGCGATGTGGATGACGATGTCGAACAAGAGCTACGACTTCGCCTATTCGCGCGATCATTCCGGCACTCACGGCCGCTTCCATCACGTGACCTACGCACTGGACAGCCGCGAAGACATCCTGCGCGCCGCCGACATCTTCCTGGAGAACGGCATCTTCATCGAGACCGGGCCGCACAAGCACGCCATTCAGCAGACCTTCTTCCTCTACGTCTACGAACCCGGCGGCAACCGCGTCGAGGTCGCCAATGCCGGCGCGCGGCTGATCCTGGCGCCGGACTGGAAGCCGATTGTCTGGACCGAGGAAGAGCGCAAGAAGGGCCAGGCCTGGGGCCTCAAGACCATCGAGTCCTTCCACACCCACGGCACGCCGCCGGTGGACCATAAGTAGCTGGGCCACCCCGCCGCTGCTCGACCAGGCGTGCGGACAGCAGCGCAATCAACGCGATGAACAGGCGTGCGGCGGACCGCAGGGGTGAAGCTGAAACTGTCTCCGAGCGCACTCGCACTCGCGCAAATGGGCGCGGATGCGCACCAGTCCACATCCACGTGATGAAGCCGCTTTGCAGTCAGCATCTTTTGGTCGTATGGATAGCAGGTACGATCAGGGGTTGATTTTGAGCGAGGTAGACTCGTGTCAGGAACCAAGCATGACGACTTTGAGTTTTCCAGCCTGTCGCTGAAAGATCTCATCGAAGCGCGCGATCTCTATCACTTCCATCTCATGAGCAAGGTCAACGTCGTCGGCACGGCGGTGGGGCTCTATCTGATCCGGCGCGAGGAAGACTGGCCGAAGCCGCCGCCGCCCGGCGAAGAAGGCAAGCCGTATCGCAAACTGACCTATCCGCGGACGTTCGATAATTCCGAGGTGCGCGACTATTCGTGGCCCTGCATCATTGTGCTGGTACGCGACTGGATCGATGAATCAGACTTCGGCGGCAAGGGGCCGCACCGCCCGTGGCAGATCGTGCCGAAGAGCCTCTATCTGCCGGATGGCCGGGTCGTTCCGGTCTGCACGGTGCTGGCGCCGCCGATGCCGCAGGACGGTGGTCCGTCGATCGCGCCCGTCGCCTGGCCGCAAACCACGTTTGGCGGCGGACTTCCGCTCTATGTCGACGTTCAGCATGAAACGCATATGGCGACCATCGGCTGCCTGGTGTCCGACGGGCACACCACCTACGCGCTGACGGCCCGCCACGCCTGCGGCGAACCGGACACGGAGATATCCGCGATGCTGCGCGGTGGCCTGTCGCGGATTGGCGTCAGCAGCGACAAGCAGATCGGACGCAGGCTGTTTGCGGATGTGTATCCGGCGTTGCCGATGCGGCAGACTTGGCTGGGGCTTGACGTCGGTCTCGTCCGCATCGATGACGTCGGCGAATGGACCCCGAACATCTATGGCCTGCCGCCGATCAAGCCTTTGTTCGACATCTACGAGCAGAACCTGTCGCTTCGAAAGCTGATAGACAAGCCGGTCATCGCCATGGGGGCGGCGTCGGGCCTGTTGCAGGGCAAGATCAAGGCGATGTTCTATCGCTACCGCTCGGTCGGCGGCTTCGACTATGTCTCTGACTTCTTGATCGCGCCGGCGAGGGGCACGCGCGACAGCCATCATGGGGATTCCGGCGCGCTCTGGCATTTGCAGATGCCGGGGCCTGACGGCAGCGAAGACAAAAGGCCGCTGCCCGAGCGCGATCTCCGGCCGCTGGCGATCGAGTGGGGCGCACAGGTATTTGCCGAGAGCGGCAGGCGTTCGACCTATTCGGTGGCCACCAGCCTCAGCAACATCTGCAAGCTGCTCGATGTCGAACTGGTCGTCGAGGGCAGCGACGGCGTATCCGGCACCTGGGGCGCGGTGGGCCACTATTCTATCGGCACGCTGGCGATCGACGTCGTCAAGAACCGGACGCTCAAGGCCTTCCTCGCCGCCAATGCGGACAGTATCAGCCTGCCGCTGAACCAGTTGAACCTGCCACCCAAGAACAAGGATCTCATCGGATCCGGTATGGTGGCGCTGGCCGACGTGCCTGACATCGTGTGGAAGCAATACCCGTCGCCGCATCTCAATCGCAAAGGCGAGGACATCGGCGTTGTCGGCGGGCGTGACATGCAGTCCGGCGGCCTGCGCTCGACGGGCCCGGAGCATCCGAACCACCATTGCGATGCCGACATGCCGTTTGCGGGATCGGCGACATTGCCCGAGGCCTGTATTGCAGATCCGTCGCTGCTGACCGCCGCGACCTGGAACGCGTACTTTGATACGTTTCCCGAGAAGGTCGACATCCTGCACAGGGGTATTCTGCCGTTCCGTGTCTGGCAGTATTTCGAGCGCATGAAGGAATATGCGGCGACGGATCCCGGCAAGTTCATAGCGGCGGCCGGAACGCTGGCGCATTACCTCGGCGATGCATCGCAACCGCTGCACGGCTCGATCTTCAGCGACGGAATCAAGACGGAAGAACCGGACTTTCCGCGCAACAGCCCAAGTCGCAAGAACAAGAAAACCGGCGAGAAACTTCCGGCGTTTCGCGGCGAGGGCATTCACTCGGCCTATGAGACGCAGATGATCAACTGGGCGGCGAAATCCGGCGCGTTGTTTACGGAAATCCGCAAGAATCTCGACGCCAATCACGGCATGGCGTTGGTGCGGGATGGCCGCAGCGCAGCGGTTGCGACGCTCACCACCATGCGCGACGTCGCGAAGATCCTGCCGCCGAGGCATCTCATCGATGTCTACGAAGCGAGTTTTGCGCCCGACTCCCCGCCACATTCCAAGGCCCTGTGGGGCGGCGTCGGTCGCGAGACGGGGCAGGTAATGGCGCTCGGCGTCCGCACGCTTGCGATGATCTGGGACGCAGCCTGGGCGGCAGGACGCGGCGACACCAATCACGGCCGCATCGATCCGGCCATTCTCCGCAGCCATTACGAGGACATCAACTTCGTGCGTTCGGTGACCCTGGACGATATCGAGCAGGAGATTGCCAATCCGTCGCGATCGAGCCGCGGCACGGCGGGTCGTCGCGGTGGCCCGGCGAGGGACGCGGCCGGGGCGAACC
>LNAP01000242.1_pt1 | contig 61247 bp, 63 predicted proteins | sample 602601 | NCBI WGS metagenome assembly LNAP01 (sample SAMN02440304, study PRJNA202911) | soil metagenome | biome: Subtropical and temperate rainforests or woodlands; isolation source: soil samples (1 kg each in a 20% v/v slurry with milli Q water) were... ...
GGTTGCCGCCGGATACAGCCGTGGCGCTACCGAGCAAGGCGCTGAGGGAGAATTTCGGGTAGTACTCGGCAATCGCCACCCCGATGCGTGCATTGGAGGCTGCAAGGCGGCGCTCGGCCACGATGAGATCCGGCCTGCGGCGCAGCAGATCGGCCGGCGTTCCCGTGGCCTTTATCTGCGGCGCAAGAGGAATACTCCCTGCATTTGCCAGTTGCGTACGATGAGTGCCCGGCGGTGTACCGAGCATTACATCCAGTGCATTCATGGCAGCATCCAGGCCGGTCTGCAGGACCGGCACTGTCGCTTGGACCTGCGATAGCGCTCCCTCAGTCTGGTGAACCTGATAGTGGGCAGCGAGGCCCTTGCCGTAGAGCAAGCGGACTTTCTCCAGCAGTCCCTGCTGGGTTTTGACTTGTCGATTCGCAATGTCCAGCCGGGCCTGCAATCCGCGGATGCTGATGTAGATATCGGCGGTTTGCGCAGCGATGGCCAGTCGTGTGGCAGCGGCGCCCGCCTCGGATGCCTGGTACTCGGCGAGTGCGGCTTCGCGTCCGCGTCGCAGGCCGCCAAAGACATCAACCTCCCAGCCAGCACTGAGGTTAACCTCGTAGGCGCTTCCGTACCGATCATAGCCAGGCGTCGAGTTCAGCACCTGGCCGAGTGGGGTCTCGATGGATTGGTAGGAGCGCGCGGCCTGGCCACTGATGTTCCCCGAGGGCAGCAAGGCGGCATTTGCGGCAGCCAATCCCGCCCGTGCCTGCGTAACGCGCGCCGATGCCTGCGCCAGATCCAGGTTCTGTTCAAGAGCCTTGGAGACGAAGTCGGTTAGCACCGGATCACCAAAACCTTCCCACCAGGCCACGAGACTGGCCGGCGTCGCTACAGGCCTCAGCTCGACAGCGGACTGACCCAGGTAACGATCCGAGAGAGGAGCGTCCGGACGTTGATAGTCCGGACCGACCGCGCAGCCTGCCATCAAGCTGGCGCTCACCAAAAGAGCAAGGGGGCGAAGGGGAGGCATTGAGGTTCCTTCAATCGAGGATATTTGTGACCATATTACGTTATGGTCACAAGCTGTCAATCAATAGCATTGACCAGTATTTCAAAAAACACTCAATGAATACGGAGTTTTTCGCGTAATCGCTGGCAGTCTCAATGGATGTTAATTTGTGACTATTGACAGATATGGTCACTGTACTGAGAATGTGGGCCATGTCCTATTGTTCAGTAAGGGAACCTATGCGCCGGCCTCGACCTGTCCCCATTGCCGCTTGCTTGTTGCCTCTAGTCCTGGCGGCGTGTGGCGACTCATCCACCGTTGAAGATCCACGCACCCATGCCCCTCTGGTGAGGGCTTCTGCGGTTCAGGGGGCGTCCGACGTTTCACGCTCCTTCACTGGCGTCGTGGCTGCCCGCGTCCAGGGCGACCTGGGCTTTCGGGTATCAGGCAAGATACTTGAGCGCTTGGTTGATACGGGTCAGACCGTCAAGCGAGGTCAGCCGCTCATGCGTCTCGACCCCATCGACCTGGGGTTGCAGGCGCGAGCACAGCAAGAGTCGGTCATGGCCGCTCGGGCCCGAGCCAGGCAGACAGCCGATGATGAGGCCCGATATCGCGACCTGGTCGGCGCAGGTGCTATTTCTGCATCGGCGTACGATCAGGTCAAAGCCGCGGCTGATAGCGCAAAGGCGCAGCTCAGCGCTGCTCAAGCGCAGGCTGACGTGGCTCGCAATGCTTCCGGTTATGCGGTGCTGTTTGCCGATTCCGACGGCGTTGTGGTGGAGACGCTCGCCGAGCCCGGGCAAGTCGTCAGCCCAGGGCAGCCTGTGGTGCGACTGGCGCGGGCCGGGCAGCGCGAAGCCATCGTGCACCTGCCCGAGACGCTACGCCCGGCAGCAGGATCCACTGCGCAGGCGACGCTTTACGGCAACACCGCGGGTGCTGTTACAGCGAGGCTGAGGCTGCTGTCTGACTCGGCCGACCGTATGACGCGCACCTTTGAGGCGCGGTATGTGCTTGAGGGCGCGTTGGCCAATGCGCCGTTAGGTTCGACCGTCACGCTTCGGATCGGCGAAGACGCCGCCAATGGACAGGTGCTGCAAGTGCCGATCGCTGCTGTTTATGACCCGGGCAAAGGCACTGGCGTGTGGGTCATCGCTGGCGAACCAGCGAAGGTGACCTGGCGACCTGTCCGGGTCCTGGGCTTGAGCGACGACGCAGCGCGAGTTGCAGGCGATCTCAAGGCCGGCGAGCAGATTGTCGCCTTAGGTGCACATCTGCTGCGCGATGGTGAGGAGGTGAGACTGGCTCAACAGGGTGACGTCAAGGTTGCCGGGAGCCATCCATGAGCCAGGGGCGCTTCAATCTTTCGGCGATCGCTGTTCGCGAGCGCTCGATCACGGTATTCCTGATCTTCCTGATCGCTGTGGCAGGGATCCTGTCGTTTTTCCAGCTGGGGCGTGCGGAAGACCCTCCGTTTACGGTCAAGCAACTGACGGTCATTACCGCGTGGCCGGGCGCCACGGCGCAGGAGATGCAGGACCAGGTTGCAGAGCCACTTGAAAAACGCCTGCAAGAACTGAAATGGTACGACCGCACGGAAACCTACACCCGTCCAGGTCTCGCCTTCACCATGGTGACACTGCTCGATCGCACACCGCCTTCCCAAGTGCAGGAGGAGTTCTATCAGGCGCGTAAAAAACTCGACGATGAGGCCATCAAGCTACCGGCGGGGGTGATTGGCCCGATGGTCAACGACGAGTTTGCAGATGTGACATTTGCGCTGTTCGCCTTGAAAGCCAAAGGCGAGCCGCAGCGACTGTTGGTGCGTGATGCGGAATCGTTGCGCCAGCGCCTGTTGCACGTGCCGGGCGTGAAGAAGGTCAACATCATTGGTGAGCAGGCCGAACGCATCTTTGTTTCCTTCTCCCATGATCGGTTGGCCACGCTGGGCGTATCCCCCCAGGACATTTTTGCCGCGCTGAACAATCAGAACGTGCTCACGCCTGCTGGCTCAATTGAAACCGATGGGCCGCAAGTCTTCCTCCGCCTCGACGGTGCCTTCGATAAGGTGCAGAAGATTCGTGACACGCCTCTTGCGGCCCAAGGTCGAACACTGAAGCTCTCGGACGTGGCGACGGTCGAGCGGGGTTATGAAGATCCGGCAACCTTCCTCGTGCGTAATAACGGTGAGGAGGCCCTGTTACTGGGCGTGGTGATGCGTGAGGGCTGGAACGGCCTTGACCTGGGCAAGGCATTGGACGCGGAGACGACGAAGATCAATGACGGCATGCCGCTGGGCATGACGCTCACCAAGGTCACCGATCAGTCTGTGAATATCAGTTCGGCCGTCGACGAGTTCATGGTCAAGTTCTTCGTCGCCCTGCTGGTGGTCATGCTTGTCTGCTTTCTCAGCATGGGCTGGCATGTAGGTATTGTGGTGGCGGCGGCTGTGCCGCTGACGCTGGCCGTGGTGTTTGTGGTGATGGCGGCCACAGGAAAGAACTTTGACCGCATTACCCTCGGGTCGCTGATTCTGGCGCTCGGACTGCTGGTGGACGACGCCATCATTGCTATCGAGATGATGGTGGTGAAAATGGAGGAGGGCTACGACCGCATCAAGGCTTCCGCCTATGCCTGGAGTCATACGGCCGCACCGATGCTTTCCGGTACGCTGGTGACCGCTATCGGCTTTTTGCCCAATGGCTTCGCCCAGTCGACAGCCGGCGAATACACCAGCAACATGTTCTGGATCGTGGGCATTGCCCTGATTGCATCGTGGGTAGTGGCGGTGGCCTTCACCCCCTATCTGGGTGTGAAGCTGTTGCCGAAGATCAAGACGGTCGAAGGGGGTCACGCGGCCATCTACAACACCCCTGGCTACAACCGCTTCCGCCGGATCTTGACGCGCGTCATCGCCCGTAAATGGCTGGTGGCCGGTACCGTTATCGCTACCTTTGTCGTGGCGATTCTCGGCATGAGCCTGGTCAAGAAGCAGTTCTTCCCCACCTCGGACCGTCCAGAAGTGTTGGTCGAAGTGCAAATGCCCTATGGAACCTCCATCGAGCAGACCAGCGCCACCACCGCCAAGGTCGAGGCCTGGCTGCAAAAGCAGGCTGAAGCCAAAATCGTCACGGCCTATATCGGGCAAGGCGCGCCGCGCTTCTACCTGGCGATGGCGCCGGAACTCCCGGATCCATCATTCGCCAAGGTTGTGGTGCTGACGGATAGTCAGGAGGCACGTGAGGCCCTCAAGTTCCGTATGCGTGAGGCCATTGCTCAAGGGCTTGCCCCGGAAGCGCGTGTCAGGGTTACGCAGCTGGTGTTTGGTCCGTATTCACCCTTTCCTGTCGCCTATCGGGTGATGGGGCCTGACCCATCAACATTGCGCGAGATCGCCGACCAGGTACAGAACGTGATGCAGGCGAGTCCCCTGATGAGAACCGTCAACACTGACTGGGGCCCGCTAACGCCGACGCTGCATTTCACCCTGGATCAGGACCGCTTGCAGGCGGTGGGGCTGACGTCCAGCGCTGTCGCGCAGCAGCTGCAGTTCCTGCTCGCGGGAGTACCGATCACCGCAGTTCGTGAGGACATTCGTTCGGTGCAGGTGATCGGGCGTGCTGCGGGTGATATCCGGCTCGACCCTGCAAAAATAGAAGGCTTTACGCTCGTGGGCACGGCGGGCCAGCGGATTCCGTTGTCCCAGGTAGGGGAAGTCGGCGTGCGTATGGAGGATCCGATCCTTCGGCGTCGTGACCGCACCCCGACCATTACCGTGCGCGGCGACATTGCCGAAGGTTTGCAGCCACCGGATGTCTCGAGCGTAATCATGAAGGCGCTGCAGCCGGTCATCGACAAGCTGCCTGATGGGTATCGTATCGAGCAGTCGGGGGCCATTGAGGAGTCGGGCAAGGCCGGCCAGGCGATATTGCCGCTGCTCCCGATCATGATTGCCATCACGCTGCTGATCATCATCCTGCAGGTACGCTCGACCTCGGCGATGATCATGGTGTTTCTCACCGCGCCGCTGGGATTGATCGGCGTGGTCCCGACATTGCTCATCTTCCAGCAACCGTTTGGTATCAACGCCCTGGTCGGCCTGATCGCACTTTCGGGCATCCTGATGCGTAATACGCTGATTCTGATTGGACAAATCCATCACAACGCACAAGAAGGACTGGATCCGTTCCACGCCGTGATCGAAGCCACAGTACAGCGTGCTCGCCCGGTGCTGCTGACAGCGCTGGCGGCCATCCTGGCGTTCATCCCCCTGACACACTCCGTCTTCTGGGGGACCCTGGCTTACACCTTGATCGGAGGCACGTTCGTCGGAACCATCATGACGCTGGTGTTCCTGCCGGCGATGTACTCCATCTGGTTCAAGATCAGTCATGCCGGTCAAAGGCAAACTGAAACAGCAGAACTGGCGTAAGCACGCGAACTTACCAAAAGAGAGGACGCCACCCCGTCCTCTCGTCGTGCACCTCACTACAAAGCTGGGTTCTCAATGCCCAGTCTGCAAGCTTCTCTCATTCATCACCTATTAACGCCAGGCTGGCAGCCCACTCTTGCGTGGCAGTGTAGCGGGCGTAATAAGCCCGCTTCTCTGCCTCGCTCAAGCCGGTAAAGAACGGCAGGAAGTACTGGTCGTTGTAGTAGCCCTGGGCACCTTGCAACTGCGCTCCCCACCATGCCGGGTTGTAGCCCTCGAAGGCTATCCAGGGCGGAGGGACGGCGAAACGCTGATGCTGAATGGCCTCGAGGAAGTCAGTGCTGTTGGTTACCAGGCGCACCGTGACGGCGTTGAATTCCCGGCTGGATATAAAGCAAATCAGGCGCTGGTTGTTCTGGGCGTTTTCATACTGCCTGACGGGAAGCTCGTTGAAGCTTCGCTCGTGGACCAGGGTGAAACTGGACTCGATAAGGGCTTGGAAAGAATCCCTATCGCTTCCATCGATCAGCAAGGCCCGGTAATAAGCCGGCACGCCTGTGTCTTCCAAAGAAACCGCGCGCAGTGGAAGGGGCAGTGCGGGAGTGGTGTGTGGCAGAGGTTCGGTGAAAATTGATTGGAGTTCTGACAGGGAGTAGCCAGCAATCTGCTCTTTGGGGGCTCGCTCAAAAAGAGCTGCGATACGGCTGAAAAAATTCATATCGTCCTTGATTCAGCTTTGGTGGGTTTAGTGGAGTGGCTCTTCAAGGCCATTGATTTAGGGTTCCTTGAAGCCCGGAAAACCGTTGGCCTTGCGCCAGTCTTTGACGGTTTTCAAGATTCCCTTTGGCGAATCGCCTTCGCCATCCTCGGGATAATAAATCCAGTCGGATGCAGCGGGGTTGCCGGTCATTTCAATAAAGTGCTCTAACAACTGATCCTGATATTTCTCGGTGCCCACCGCATTGCATATTTCTTCGAGCAGTTTAAGAAAACTGCTTTCGCTGTACTCAGGTAGAGAGCCTGGGGGCCTGGTCATCTCAGTCGTAAATCTCATCATCAAACACCATCACGACTTGAATTCTGGCAAGCCATTAGCCCTGCGCCACTCTTCAACGGTCTTGGTTATGCCTTCGGGAGCGTCATCGGCCCCATCTTCTGGATAGAAGATAAGGTCAGTACCGTCTGGGTGCTCGGTGAGCTGTCTGAATTGCATCAGCAGTTCGCCAAGGTCCTTGTCGGAACCTGTTTCGTTGATGGCAAGTATTTTATGGATGAGGCTAACGAATTCGGTCTCGGTGTAGTCGGCAATAGATTTCCTAGTGGTCATCGCTTTATGGGGCCTTGAACCCTGGTAGGCCGTTTGCCTTGCGCCACTCTTTGACTGTTTTCAAGATTCCCTCTGGCGAGTCATCAGCATCGTCAGCAGGATAAAAAATCAGATCTGAGCCTTTGGGATGTTCTGAGATTTCCCGAAAGTGTCGGACTAGAACGGAATGATCTTCCTCGTTCTGACCGTTGACCTTGCAGATATCTGTCAAAAGCTGAAGGAACTCTTGTTCTGTGTAATGAGAAATACAGCTCCTTAAAGTTTTCACCTTAAGCTTCCTTAAACCCCGGCAGGTGGTTGGCCGAGCGCCACTCTTTCACAGTCTTGATAATGCCCTCGGCTGAGCTGGCGGCGCCGTTCTCAGGGTAATAGATCAGGTCGGAGCCGGCAGGGTGCTCGGTGATTCGCTCGAACTCATTGAGTAACGGGTCGAGGATTTCATCAGGCGCTCCTTTGTTTGCAGAGAATAGCTTCTGCATGAAGTCTATGAATTCAGCTTCGGTGTATTCATCCAGACGACTTTTGACGGTCATTGCTTTTATGGCTCCTTGAACCCAGGCAAGCCGTTTGCCTTGCGCCACTCTTTGACGATTCGGGTAACGTCCTCGGGTGAGCTGCTTGAGCCGTTTTCGGGGTAGTAAATCAAATCGGAGCCTGCCGGGTGCTGGCTGACTTTTTCAAAGTGCAATAGAAGCGCATCAGCACGAACATCTGTTTCGGCTTCCATATCTTCCTTGCGAAGCTCCTCTAACAGTTTGACGAATTCGGCTTCGGTGTAGCCCGAGAGGTTATTTTTCATCAGTGTGCTTGTCATGGCTGGCCTGCTCATCACCTCGTTTTGAATCCTGGCAAGCCATTAGCCCTGCGCCAGTCTTTAACGGTGTTGGTTATACCTTCTGGGGTGCATTGCGCTTCATCCTCCGGCCAGTAGATCAGGTCGGAGCCGTCTGGATGCTCGGTAAGCCTTCTGAACTCGTCCAGAAGGTCATCCAGAACTTCATCGGGAGTACCGTTTCCATTTGCGGTGAATATTTCCTGCATGAAGCGAATGAACTCAGCTTCTGTGTAGTCGGGAATGCTTTTCCCCATGAGGGTTACCGGCGTTTGTCTATGTGGTTTTTTAAGGGGGGATTTTTAAGTCATCTATTTCATGAGCCGCGCCGCCTTACTGGCTCTGAGTGGTCACGCTTCTTTGAGTACAAACTCGAGGCCAATACCCACTTCTTTCAATACCTGCGTAGCGCGGTCTACAAAGCGCTCGCCTTGCTCAGGCAACTCATACAGGCCAGTGATGCGGATGATGGGAGATTTGCCTTTAGCTGCCGGGTAGCTCTCCAGGATTTCACCGCTTTCGATGAAGGCGATGTAAGTGTTGATTTTTTCTTGAAGCAACAGCAGGTGCTCACCTTGTTCAGCCTTGTTGCCCCATTCCAGGTGATCGGTAATGACCAGCACCACCTTGTTTGGCTCCCAATCGGGTACGGCACAAATATCGATGACTCGGGTATCCAGGATGGACATGGTTTTTCCTTCTAAGGGGCGGTATCAGGTCTGATGATTTCGATTCTGGTCGGTGGGATCTCGGTTCCGCCGGGGAATCCGGGTTTTCCCTTACCAACGATAATGGCTCCCCCTTTTTCTATCTCCGGAAATCCACGTTTCTGATTTCGGGTCAGAGGGGCGGTTTCCGAAGATTTGCATTCAACGCATGAAATGTTTCCTTCAGCATCTCGCCCCATCATATCCAGGCGTGTACGGGTTCCGCTTTCTGTTTCTACCGTAATTTCGCGGGCGCTTTCTACTTTGGATTTGCTGTAGTCATTGTATGTAGTGTCTTCAAACGCCTTACCATTTTTCTTGTTCTTCTCCAGTTGAGCGCTCAGCACGATATAGAGCGGCAGAACCCCTGACCCCGGCGGAAACACTAGGATGAAGTCCTTGTACTCCGGCGGGTAGATCGGGTTGACGATGATGGTGTCCGCCTGTTCGGTGGGCGGAAAGATCCAGATGTGGGGGGCCTGGGGCGCGGCCTCCAGTGGGGGGATGCCGGAGGTGCTGGACGGGTCCACCGCTGGGGTCCAGATCAGGGTGACGCCGTCGCCGAAGTCGGCCACCTGTTGCTGGCCTTTGGCAACGAAGCGCACCACCGGGACCATTTCCCAGCCACGCTGCTTTTGCGTGTTGTAGCCGTAGCCCTTGAGCGTGCCGTCGGGCCGTTGTTCGATATGCAGGCGCACGCGGGTGCGGCCTTCTTTCAGGGTGTCGAGTTGCTCGGGCGTGTACAAGGCGCTATCGCCCAGGCTCGACGGCCAGAGCATGGCCACCACGCCAGCCAGGGCACCCGCGACAACTCCGCCGGTTGCCGCGCCAGCCCCGGTGGCTGCCAATCCCTCGCCACCCAGTGCAAGGCTGCCCAGCGCAGCGGGAAGGGCGCCGCCGCTGATTTTCTTGAGCGGGATATTCCCCGCAGCGTCCGCCCGACGACCACCCAGCAAGACAAGCTCGCCATAGTCCTTGATGGCGTCGGTGGGGATCGCCCCGGATGGGCTGAGGTAGTCCATGACCCCGTCGGGCAGCTTGCAGGATTTGGTAAAGGTGCAGCCGGCCATCGCCTGTTGCTTGCGGGGTGGGCAGGCGAGGCTGTCGGCATAGGCTTGTTGGCGGGCCAGCATCCGCTCATAGGCGTGTTGCCTGGCGTCTTGTTCCGCCAGTTCGCCGGGGGTCATGTCTCGGTAGGTGACGTGGTGCCCGTCGCCGGAAGGGGGATTTTTGATCGGGGGGAGTCTGTTGCGCGCCATCGAGCGTTCTGCCTGTCCATCCAGTGCGGTTTTCCAGCCGGAGGCGGGATGGCATCAACCCTATTGAGTCGGACGGGGCATTACTGTGGGAGGAATCTGAAAGGTTTGAAGGGCGAGTCTTTACTTTTGTGGGCTGGCGGCCCATCTATGCTGCCGCACCGGGTTCCTGCTTAAATGCCAGCGCCTATCCACTCAGCGCGCCTGACACCATGAATACCTTCAAGGACGAACTTGCTCTCACCGAGCCGCCAACCGACGCGGCCTCGATCCGTCGTCGGTCGTTGTTTGCCGGCTGTGGAGCCCATGCCATCCATGATGGCCTGACCGACCTGATCTATGTCTTGCTGCCCATCTGGCAAAGCCAGTTCGGCCTGAGCTTTGCCCAGGTCGGGCTGTTGCGTGGGGCCTATTCAGGGATGATGGCCGGCTTTCAGTTGTTGGCCAGTCGCGCGGCCAGGCGCTGGGGGCGCGAGCGTCTGCTGGTGGGCGGCACGGCGCTGGCGGGGATGGCCTATCTGCTGGCGGGGCAGGCCGGGGGCCTGACGGTATTGCTGTTGGCTCTGTTGTTGGGTGGGCTGGGGGCGAGTACCCAGCATCCGCTGGCGTCATCGATGATCACCGATACCCATGAGGCCGGCGGTGGCGTCAAGCAGGCGTTGGCGCAGTACAACTTTTCCGGCGATATCGGCAAGACCCTGATTCCGGGGCTGGTGGGCCTGTTGCTGACGGTGCTCAGTTGGCGCGCCAGTGTGACCCTGATGGGGCTGCTCGGGCTGGCGGCCGCCGGGTTGCTGTGGTGGTTGATTCCGGCGCAGGCGGCGGAGTCGTCCAAGCCCGAGAAGAGCGCCAAGGTAGTCAGCGGAAAAGGCTCGGCCAGCGGGCTGCGGGCACTGATTGTCACCGGCACCCTGGACAGCGCGGTGCGCATGGGTTTCCTGACCTTCCTGCCGTTTCTGCTGAAAGCCAAGGGCGCCGGCACGGCGGGTATCGGCCTGGCGTTGACGATGCTGTTTGTCGGCGGGGCCTTCGGCAAGTTGCTGTGCGGTTACCTGGGCGCACGCATCGGCATGATGAAAACCGTGTGGCTCACGGAGTTCACCACGGCGCTGTTGATCGTGCTGGCGGTGTACTTGCCCTATCTGGGCCTGATGGTGGTCTTGCCGCTGCTGGGGCTGGCGTTGAACGGCACCTCGTCGGTGCTCTATGGCGCGGTGCCGGACCTGGCGGGGGCGGGCAAGCGCGAGCAGGCGTTCGCGATTTTCTATACCGGCACCATCGGCGGCGGGGCGCTGGCGCCGGTGCTGTTCGGCAGCCTGGGGGACGTCACTGGCGTCCCCGTCGCGGTGATGGTGCTGGCGGCTACCTTGCTGCTGACGTTGCCGCTGTCCTGGTTCGTGCAGCGCGGCCTGGACGCGGATGCCCGGCTGGCCTGAGCCGGCTCAGGCTTCCCGCCCATGGGCCGCCGCGGCCAGCTGTTCAGTATCGACCCGCACGAAGATCGAGTCGCCGATCGCCGTCAGCACATCGCCGGCGTAGACCTCGCAGATCACCCGGCTCTTGCGGCCGAGTTCGCCTTCGACCTTGGCGCGCAAGGTCAGGGGCACCTCCATCGGCGTCGGCTTGATGAATTTGATGCCGAGGTTGCCGGTCACGCAGTTGATCCGCGGCAGGCTGTCCAGGGCGCGATTTTCGGCGCGGTAGTGGTAGGCCATGGCGGTCCAGTTCGAGTGGCAGTCCACCAGCATGGCGATCAGGCCGCCGTACACCAGTTCGGGCCAGCCGCAGTATTGGCTGTCCGGCAGGTGCTCGGCCATCACATGCACCCCATCCTCATGCCAGTGGCTCTTGATGTGCAGGCCATGGGGGTTGCTGCTGCCGCAACCAAAACAAACGCCGTCCGGCGCGGTGCTGTCTTGCAGGGAGAGTGGGTGCATGTGTCTTTACCTTTTTTATTGTTGGAGAGGGCCCTGGCGAAGCTCTCAGGCCGCCGCTTGTGCCTGTATCTGCAGCTCGCCGTCGACATCCTTGACCAGCCCGCTGGCCAGCAGCAGCGGCAGCAGGCGCTTGTGCAACTGCGGCTCGACGAACTCCTTGACGGTGTCCAGCGCCAGGTTGCCGCTGGCTTCCAGCTCGGCCTTGGTGTAGGACAACCAGGCCTTCTTCAGCACCAGCAGCACGTCGCTGCCGGCGGTGGTGGCGAAGCGGCGGTGGGTCACCCGGCCGTCGAAGTCGAAGCTGTGCTGGTAGGCATAACCGCTCTCGTCGCCCGCGCTGGCGACACAACGACCGCAGGTGCATGCGCCGTCGCCGAAGGCCGTGCGCAGATAGGTGTTGAAGTCCACCACGGGCTTGAGCCCCAGGCGCTTGTCGACTTCGAACAGATCCCCGGTCATTTTTGCTTCACTGCTCAAGGTCATTTTCCTCATGTTCAGGCGGTGTATTACGTCAGGGGCGCACCTTAACAGCCAGATCGGCGGACGGGTACTTTTCTGCCGCCATCGGGGCCGGATTGCCATCTGCTAGGATTCTCAGCGCGCTGCCCCGGGCGCGCTGCCTGCACCTTGTCCACCGCTGATTCCTGCGAGGAGAAAGTATGTCGATCTATGCCATGACCGTCCCCTGTTTCGCCCAGATGCTGCGGGCGTTGAACAGCTTCTTGAACAAGGGCGAGGAACATGCCCGCGAACGGCACTTCGACCCGCAGGTCCTGCTGCAGGCGCGCCTGGCGCCGGACATGTATGACCTGGCGGCGCAGGTACGCTTTACCTGCACCCAGGCCCGGGAAGCGGTCCAGCGCCTCAGCGGCCTGCCGGTGACCGGGTTGCTGGCGCCGGCCAGCATGGCCGAGGCCAAGGCACTGATCGAGCATACCCTGGCGTTCCTCGCCGAGGCGGATCGAGAACTGATCGAGAGCAGCGGCCAGCGCGCCGTGGCCATCGAGCTGCCCAACGCCATCGCCTTCGACATGACCGGCGAAGAATACGCCCGCAACTGGGCGACGCCGCAGTTCTATTTCCACCTGGTCACGGCCTACGACATCCTGCGGCATAACGGTGTGCCGCTGGGCAAGGCCGAGTATGCGCAGCATATGTTTGCCTATCTGCGCCAGCCGCAGGGCTAGCGTCGGCTATCGGCCTAGATATCCCTGCCGAGAAAACTGTCGACCGAATATCGCGGCGCTGCGCCAGTGGTTGCTGCCCGAGGCCGGCCGCGGCGTGAGCCGTGAACAAGTGGCCATTAAAAGAGCGGCACATTGCCTTCTCCGACACGGCGTCGTGCTGGCCCCGCAAGCGCCGAATCACCGCCAAAATCACTTTAATTTCAGGTGGTTAGGTAGATCGAAAAATGCGCAATGTGTGGATGACGCTGACCTCGTTCGCCTTGGTCAGCATGGCTGTCGCGGCCGAGGGCAAGGAGTTGCCGGCCAATGACCGGTATGTGTGCAGTTGGGGCGCGGGGACGGCGGCGCGGGCGCAGGAGCTGAAACTGTCGGGGGTTTCGCTGTATGCCGCGCGGCAGAAGCTGCAGACCTACAAGTTCAGCAAGGGCTGGATGCGCATGCTGGCCCTGGGCATTACCGAACAGACCTACGACAGCCCCTCGCGGGCCAAGCCGGCCACGGTGCGGCAGAGCTTTTACGACGACTGCGTGCGCTACAAGCTGGCGCGCAAATAACCCGAGGGGAAGGCGTGCGGGGTGGCCGGTTGCCCGGGCTGCCATGCTGGTACGGGCGCCGGCGATCCTGGGGCGAGGCACGTCGGCCTTGTCTCATGCCCCCGGAGCTTTGGCCCATGGGCCGACAGAACCCGTCGCCATCTGATCCGTATTTTTCTTCGTCACCTGCGTCTGTATCGGGATCAGATCCGGCCTGACAATAACGCACCCCTCAGGCGCACCGGCCTGCCGGCTGGAGCTTGAGGCGGCGTTCTGCTTTTCGCATTGGCGAAAACCTATTGTTCAGGAGGCCTTTATGGCGAAGATGGCGATTTTCTTGTTTGGATTCTTGGCGCTGACCATCGCGATTGGTCTGCTGGCGACCATCTCTCCGGTCTGAGGGGACACCTCAGGCCCGCTCAATCTTTTTAAGGGCAGGCCGAACCGCTATTTCGAAAACTTCCTCGCCCCGGCCACACACAAAATCACTGCCACGGTCACTCCCAGCATGCCCAGGCTGACCTGTTCATGCAGCAGGGTAGCGGCCAGGGCCAGGCCAAAGAAGGGTTGCAGCAATTGCAACTGGCCGACGGCGGCGATCCCTCCCTGGGCCAGCCCGCGATACCAGAAGACAAAGCCGATCAGCATGCTGAACAGCGCGACATACGCCAGGCTCAGCCAGGCGGGCAGGGTGATGCCGCTAAACGAAGATGGGGCACGCAACAGCGTCAGCACCGCCATCACCGGCAGCGCCAGCACCAAAGCCCAGGAGATCACCTGCCAGCCGCCCAGGGTGCGGGAGAGCTTGGCGCCTTCGGCGTAACCCAGGCCGCAGACCAGAATCGCCAGCAGCATGAGGATGTCTCCGGCCGGCGCGGCGTTCAGCCCCTGGGACAGGGCAAACCCCACCACCAGCAGGCTGCCCAGCACCGAGAACAGCCAGAACACCGGCCGCGGCCGCTCGCCGCCGCGCAGCACGCCGAACACCGCGGTGGCCAGGGGCAGCAGGCCGAGGAAGACGATGGAGTGGGCCGAGGTCACGTACTGCAAGGCCAGCGCGGTCAGCAGCGGAAAGCCCAGCACCACGCCCAGGGCGACTATCGCCAGGGGCCACAGCTGGCTTCTGCTCGGGCGCTTTTCCTTGAACAGCAGCAACAGGCACAAGGCCAGGACGCCGGCGATGCTGGCGCGGGCCACGGTCAGGAACAGCGGGTCAAACTCCAGCACGGCCACCCGGGTGGCCGGCAGCGAGCCGCTGAAAATCAGCACGCCGATAAAGCCGTTGAGCCAGCCGCTCGCGGCTTTTTGCGTGCTGGGGTGTGGCAGGGGGGATGTCCGTTCCATTCAGGGGCTCAGCTCTGTTCAAGGTTAAGCGCCGCGCTTCAGGGCGAGATTGCGCCTGGGCTGCTCAGACCCCATCCTAGGAGTGCCAAGCAATACAATCAAAATATTGTCATGGATACATTGCCCTATGGCCCGTGCCCGCTACAAACAACTGGTCGATGGTTTTGCCGCCGATATTCGTAGCGGTGCATTGCCGCCGGGCACCCGCCTGCCGACCCACCGCGAACTGGCCGCCAGGGAAGGGCTGGCCCTGGTGACCGCCTCGCGGGTGTATGCCGAGCTGGAGGCCATGGGCCTGATCAGTGGCGAAACCGGGCGCGGCACCTTTGTCCGCGAGACCGCGTTGCCGCCGGGGCAGGGCGTCGACCAGCAGGCGACCGCGGCGGGCACCCTGGATCTCAATTTCAACTATCCGGCGTTGCCCGGGCAGGCCGAAGTGCTGCGCGGTGGCCTGCGCCAGTTGGCGGCTGCCGGTGACCTGGAGGCGCTGCTGCGCTACCAGCCCCACAGTGGCCGCAGCCACGAGCGGGCCACCGTGGCCCGGCATCTGGCGTGTCGCGGGTTGCAGGTGGAAGCGGACCGGGTGTCGATCGTCAGCGGCGCCCAGCATGGCCTGGCGACCACGGTGATGGCGCTGCTCAAGCCCGGCGATGTGGTGGCCACCGATGCCTTGACCTACCCGGGGTTCAAGGTGGTGGCCGAGGCCCACGGCGTGGAACTGGTGTCGATTGCCCTGACCGAGCACGGCCCCGACCTGCAGGCTTTCGAGCGGTTGTGCCGCAGCCGGCGGGTGCGGGCGGTGTATGCCATGCCGACCCTGCACAACCCCATGGGCTGGGTGCTCGACCTGGCGTGGCGCGAGCATTTGGTACGGATCGCCCGGCAGCATCGGCTGCTGATTATCGAGGACGCCGCTTATGCCTTCCTCGCCGAGAATCCACCCGCGCCTCTGGCGGCCCTGGCGCCGGAGCTGACGGTGTATGTGTCGGGGTTTTCCAAGAATGTCGCCACCGGGCTGCGGGTCGGCTTTGTGGTCGCGCCGCCGGCCTGGGTGCCGCTGATCGAGCGGGTGATCCGCGCGACTACCTGGAACACTCCCGGGGTGATGACAGCGCTGGTCTGCAACTGGATCGACGACGGCACGGTGCAGCGCCTGGAAGCCGAGAAACGCCAGGACGCGACCGCCCGCCAGGCCCTGGCCAGGGAAGTGCTGGCCGGCCTGGCGTGCATCGGGCATCCGGCGTCCTATTTCCTCTGGCTGCCGTTGCCCGAGGAGGTGCGCGCCGATCAGGTGGCGATGGCCTTGCTGCGGGAGAAGGTCTCGGTGTCCACCGCCGAGCCCTTTGTCAGCGCCGCGCCGGTGCCCCACGCCATCCGCCTGGCCCTGGGCTCGGTGGAGCTGGATCAGTTGCGGGTGGCATTGGAAAGGGTGCGGCAGGTGATTGGCCAATACGCCTATTGAAGGCTCCCGCGCGGCAAGGCGCGGAAGCCTGCGGCCGTCAGACCTTGAACTGAGTCACCAGGCCGTTGAGTTCCACCGCCAGGCGTGACAGGTCCTGGCTGGCGGCGTTGCTCTGGTTGGCCCCGGCCGAGGTCTGGGTCGCCAGGTCGCGGATGTTCACCAGGTTGCGGTCTACCTCGCGGGCGACCTGGGCCTGCTCTTCGCTGGCGCTGGCGATCACCAGGTTGCGTTCGTTGATCGAGGTGATGGCCTGGGTGATCTGGTCCAGGGCCAGGCCCGAGGCGCGGGCGGCTTCCAGGGTCAGGTGGGCGCGTTCGTTGCTGTGGCGCATGGCGCTCACCGCGCCTTCGGTGCCTTCTTCGATGGTGTTGATCATGCTTTCGATTTCCTGGGTCGACTGCTGGGTGCGATGGGCGAGGGCCCGCACCTCATCGGCGACCACGGCGAAACCGCGTCCGGCATCGCCGGCCCGGGCCGCCTCGATGGCCGCGTTGAGGGCCAGCAGGTTGGTCTGCTCGGCGATCGAGCGGATCACCTCCAGGACCTGGCCGATATTGCGCACATCCACCGCCAGGTGTTCGACCTGCTCGCAGGTGCGGGTCACCTCGTCGGCCAGGTCGCCGATGGAGTCGACGGTGTGCTGCACCTGCTGCCGGCCGTGGTGGGCGGTGGCGTCGGTTTCCCGGGACGCCTCGGAGGTGCTGACGGCGTTGCGCGCCACTTCTTCCACGGCCGCGGTCATCTCGTTGACCGCGGTGGCGGCTTGTTCCAGCTCGTTGCTCTGCTGGTGCAGGGTCTTGCTGGAGTCTTCGGTCACCGCATGCAATTCCTCGGCGGCCGAAGCCAGCTGGCTGGAGGAATCGGCGATCTTCTGCAGGGTGCCGCGCAGGCTGTTCTGCATGCGTTGCAGGGCGTGCAGCAGGCGCGCCGGCTCGTCGTTGCCGGTCACGCTGATGGCATGGCACAGGTCGCCGCTGGCGATGGTCTCGGCGACTTCCACGGCCTGGCCCAGCGGCCGCACGATGCTGCGGGTCAGTACGATGGCCAGGCCGACAGTCAGCACCAGCACGATGGCCAGGATCGCCAGCACCAGGCCGACGGCGCTGTGGAACACCTCGTTGCTGCGCGCGGCCGCCGCTTCACCGCCGTGGGTATTCACCTCGACCACGGTCAGCAATTCCTTGAGCATGGCGTCGGCATTGGCCAGGAAAGGGCCGCCGTCGACGATCGCGATCGCTTCGTCCTTGCGGCCCTGGCGCGCCAGGTCGAGGACGCGCTGCTGGTCCTTGAGGTACAGCGCCTTGACGCCCAGGTAGCGCGCGTACGCGGCCTTTTCCTCGGGGGCGATACTGAGTTTTTCGTAGACCAGCTGCTGGGCCGACAACTGCTCCTCGAGCTGATTGATCCGGTCCAGCAGGGCCTCGACGTCGCTTCTGTCGCGTACCACCAGCTGGCGCAGGGTCAGGGTACGGATCTGGGTGCTGGTCAGGGCCATGGCGTTGGCTGCGACGATCGAGGGCAGCCAGTTCCTGTCGACCTCGAGCGACTGCTCGTTCATGCGGCGCATTTCCAGCAGGGAGAAGGTTCCGAGCGCAACCGCCAGCAGCGCGATCAGGGCAAAACTGAGGCCTGCACGGCGGGAAATGTTCATCGATCGTAAAAGCATGACTGTGTTCCTTGTGGCGGCAAAAGGCACAACCTGCGCGGCATCCGGCAGGTTCGCAGCAAAGCGGCGCGCGCTCGGAAAGACTCCGGGGCGTCGTCGGTTCTTGCAGGCAAGGCAGGCGGGAGGCGCATCGTGGCACCTTCTTTATGGGGGCTTCCGGTATGGACGGGGTTGCACGGGCCCTGGCCGGAAAGGTGGCGATGATATCACAGTGATATCGATGGCGTCGGCGAGGTGGAGCGCGCGGCTCCACCTCGAGGGCTTAACCGTGTTGGATGCCCGCGCGCTTGAGCAACTGCTTGCAGCGCTCGGACAGGTGCGTCACCCGCAGGTGCTTGCCGGCCTTGCCGTAGCGTTCGCGCAGGGTTTTCAGGGCGGCGATGGCCGAGTAGTCGACGAAGCTCAGGTGGCGGCAGTCGAGGGTCACCTGGGCCGGGTCGCCCGCCGGGTCGAAGTGGCTGAGAAAGGAGGTGGTCGAGGCGAAGAACAGGGTGCCGTGGACCCGGTACAACTTGCTGCCGTCGGCTTCCTCGTGGCTGTCGGCGTAGAGCTCGCGCGAGTGCTGCCAGGCGAAGTTGAGGGCGGCGATGACGATGCCGCACAGCACCGCGATGGCGAGGTCGGTGAACACGGTGATGATGGTCACCGCGACTATCACCAGCATGTCGTTCAGCGGCACTTTGTGCAGCACCCGCAGCGAGCCCCAGGCGAAGGTCTGCTGGGCCACCACGAACATCACCCCGACCAGCGCCGCCAGCGGAATGCGCTCGATCAAGGGCGAGAGGAACAGCACGAACAGCAGGATCATCGTCCCGGCGACCACCCCGGACAGCCGGCCACGACCACCGGAGCTGAGGTTGATCACGGTCTGGCCGATCATCGCGCAACCGCCCATGCCGCCGAACAGGCCGGAGGCGATATTGGCCGCGCCCAGGGCCACGCATTCGCGGTCCGGGAAGCTGCGGCTTTCGGTGATTTCGTCGGTGAGGTTGAGGGTCAGCAGGGTTTCCAGCAGGCCGACCATGGCCATCAGGAAGGCGTAGGGGGCAATGATGCCAAGGGTCTCCAGGTTCCACTGGATATCCGGCAACGCCAGGCGCGGCAGGCCGCCGGCGATATGGGCCATGTCGCCCAGGGTGCGGGTCGGCAGGCCCAGCAGGTAGACCAGCAGGCCGACCCCGAGGATCGCCACCAGCGCCGGCGGCACCGCGCGGCTCAGGCGCGGCAGCCAGTGGACGATCGCCATGGTCAGCGCCACCAGCCCGAGCATCAGCCACAGGGGCGTACCGCTGAGCCAGCGCTCGTCGGCCTTGAAGTGTTCCAGCTGGGCCAGGGCGATGATGATCGCCAGGCCGTTGACGAAGCCGAGCATCACCGGATACGGCACGATCCGCACCAGCTTGCCCAGGCGCAGCAGGCCGAAGGCGATCATGACCAGGCCGCCCAGCAGCACCGTGGCCAGCAGGTACTGCACGCCGTGTTGCACCACCAGCGCGACGATCACCACCGCCATCGACCCGGCGGCGCCGGAAATCATCCCTGGGCGGCCGCCGAACAGCGCGGTCAGGGTGCAGATGATAAAGGCGCCATACAGGCCCATCAGCGGGTTGAGGTGGGCGACCAGGGCGAAGGCGATGCACTCGGGCACCAGCGCGAAAGAGGTGGTGAGTCCGGCCAGGACGTCGGCGCGAAGGCGAGCGGGTTTCATGGTTTACCTGAGAGGGCGGCCAGGAGAGCGGCCGGGGTTGCGAGGGAATGTCGAAAGGCGGCGAATGTTACGGAATAACCGCTGCGCCGGCCACCCGGGGCTTGTATTGCCGGGCGCTGGCGGCAAGACTGCGCAGCCGCACAGCCCGGCGATCGATGCCGGGCCGCCAAGGAGCCTCCATGCCATCAAGCAAACGCGAGCAGGCGCGTCTCGAACGCCGCCTGGTCGCCAGCCTCACCGACGCCTGCGAAACCGCCAAGGCGGAAATCGTCGGGTTCTCCTGGCTGACCCATGTGGCCGATCACGTGGCGTTTCCCGCCAGCCTGAGGGTGGTCTGGGTCTTCGACACCCAGGCCAGCAAGACCCGGGCCCTGGCCTGCGGGCAGGGCGAACGCATGCTCGAACTGACAGTCATGGCCCTGCATGACGCCGGCCTGGAGTTGCAGGCGCTGGCGGCCCACGTGCGGTACGACAGCGAAGAACAATGCCAGCGCATCAACGGCGGCAACTGGCAAAAGCGCCTGGCACGGCTCGGCTGAGAGCCGCTGGAAAGCGCGGCTAAACGCCGCACCCGACCATGGTCGCACACAACCTGTCATCCATTTGGCAGGAAGCGGGGCGTCGCGTTTTGCTACCATGCGTGGCTTTTACGGATGAGCCGCCCGGCGGGTCGTCTGGATTTTCGGCTCCTCAAAGGGCGGTAACGAATGAGTGTTTTGTTGAGTCGCCGCGAGGTGATTGCAGGTATGGGGCTGCTCGGCCTCGGTATGTTGGCCGGCTGCGATACCCGGGGCCAGCTGTCGTACAAATATGGCAAGGATCTGAGCGACAAGATCATGGGCCGTACCTTCAAGCTCAAGGACACCGAGGGCAACGTCAGGACGCTCTCAAGCTATAGCGGCCTGATGCCGATGGTGTTCTTCGGTTTCACCCAGTGCCCGGCCATCTGCCCCACGACGCTGGCGCGCGCGGCCCAGGCCAAGAAACTGATGGGCCGCGACGGCGACCGCCTGCAGGTGATCTTCATCACCCTGGACCCCGAGCGGGATACCCCGCAGGTCCTCGACGCCTACGTCAAGGCCTTCGACCCGTCGTTCGTCGCGCTGTACGGCACGCTGGAGCAGACCGCGGCCACGGCCAAGGAATTCGACGTGTTCTACGAGAAGATCCCCAGCGGTTCGACCTACACCCTGTCCCACACCGCCACCAGTTTTGTCTACGACTCCCGGGGCACGTTGCGCCTTGGCTTGTCCCAATCGCTTACCGCGCAAGAGTGCGCGGAAGATCTACTGACCGTCATGGAGGTCTGCTGATGTACCCGGCCCTGAATAAAACCGCTATCGCCCAACGCGCCAAGCGCATGCTGATCGGCCTGTCCCTGCTGGGCCTGGCTGGCCAGGCCGCGGCCCAGACCCAGGTCGATGACGCCTGGGTACGCGCCACCGTCGCCGGGCAGCAGGCGACCGGGGCCTTCATGACCCTGACCGCCAGCGACGACAGCAAGCTGCTCAGCGTCGAGTCGCCGGTGGCCAAGATCGTGCAGATTCACCAGTCGAGCATGCACAACGATGTGATGAGCATGCGCCCGGCGGACTTCGTCGCCTTGCCGGCCGGCAAGGCCGTGGCCCTGGATCCCCATGGTTATCACGTGATGCTGATCGACCTGGTGGCCCAGGTGAAGGAAGGCGACAAGGTGCCGCTGACCCTGGTGGTGGAAAACGCCAAGGGCGAGAAACAGTCGATCAAGGTCGAGGCCCAGGCCCGCGCGCTGAACATGGCCGACCACAGCAAGATGCAGCATTGATGGTTCGCGGCACCTGCGACGACCGGCAGCCAGGCTGAAGCATGGCCAAGGAAATCGACAACCCCTGCATCGCCGTTTGCCAGTTGAGCGGCGACCTGTGCCTGAGTTGCGGGCGCAGCAAGGACGACATCCGCCAATGGAAGCGCATGAAGCGCCCGGAAAAGATGGCGGCGGTGCAGCGGGCGAGCCAGCGCTTGAAGGCGCTGCGCAAGAAAGGTGGCGCCAGCCGCTGATCCTCCCCGGCCGGCCATTGCGTGCCGGCCTTCAGATTCCCGGCGTTTGCGCCGCACACTCCTGCAACCAGGCAATACAGGCCGAGACCCGTCGCGGTAGGGCCTCCAGGGTCGGGTGGACGATGTAGTAATCGTATTCGCCGCTGCGGGTAAACCCGGTGAACGGCAGCACCAGCCGGCCTTGCCCGATGGCCTCGCTGACCAGGTGCTCGCGCCCGATCGCCACGCCGGCATGGTGGATAGCGGCGGTGACGCACAGGTCCGAGCGATCGAAAGTCACCCCGCGTTTCGGCATCGGCACGCCAGCGCCGTGCTGGCGAATCCACAGCGCCCATTCGGAGTCGAAGGTGGCGTGGTCCCAGGCCAGCGAATCATGCAGCAGGGTGCACTGCTGCAATTGTTCGACTGCCCCGGTCAACCCATGGCGCTCGGCGTATTGCGGACTGCACACCGGGGCGACCCGCTCCTGCATCAGCTTGTGCGCCACCAGCCCATGGAACTCGCCATTGCCGTAGTACAGCGCCAGGTCGATCTGCCGGGTGCGGAAGTCGATGCGGTCGTTGCCCACCCGCAGGTCGAGCCGGACCCCGGGAAAGCGCAGGCCGAACTCGGCCAGGCGCGGCACCAGCCAGGAATGGGCGATGGACGGGTGGGCGTAGAGGGTCAGCGGCCCGGCCAGGTCGGCGTCGACCGGCTGGGCCAGGACTTCGGACAGGTCGCCCAGGGTCTGCTGGAGGATGGCGAAAATCCGTTCGCCGGCCTCGGTCAGTTCAACCCGCCGGGTCAGCCGGCGGAACAGCTGGATCGACAGCTCCGCCTCCAGCCGGGCGATGCGATGGCTGACCGCGCTGGCGGTCAGGCACAACTCATCGGCGGCCTTGCTGAAGCTCAGGTGGCGGGCCGCGACCTGGAAGGTGAACAGGTTCGAGAACTGGCTGCTGTTGAGCTTGGCATCCAGTCGGGGCGGTAGGTTGTACAAGCCGGCGCTTCTCCTGTCGGTCTGTTATGAGCCTTGCAGCACCCGGGCGCCTTGCGCCAGATAAGCCTGCATCTCGGTGTCCGGGACCATGCTGCCGCCCGTGGCCCAGACCAGGTGGGTGGCCCGGGCGTACGCCTCGGCGCTCATGCCGCTGCGCCGCAGGTACTGGTCGCGCTGCGCCTGCACGCGGGCGATGCCCGGGACACCGGCCACCGCCGAGGGCTCCAGGTGCAGCTGTTGGTGCTTGGCCATCAGCCAGACCAGGGCATGCAGTTCGTCGTCGCTGACCGTGTAGTAACCCTCGATCAGCCGCTGCATGGCGCGGCCGACAAAACCCGAGGCGCGGCCGACGGCCAGGCCGTCGGCGGCGGTGAGGTTGTCGATGCCGAAGTCCTGCACCGATACCTCGTCATGCAGCCCGGTGTGTACCCCGAGCAGCATGCACGGCGAATGGGTGGGCTCGGCAAATATACAGTGAACGGCGTCGCCGAACGCCAGCTTCAAGCCGAACGCCACGCCGCCAGGGCCGCCGCCGACGCCGCAGGGCAGGTAGACGAACAGCGGGTGCTGGGCATCGACCCGGACCCCGGCCTGTGCCAGTTGCCGGCTCAGGCGCTCGGCGGCCACGGCGTAGCCGAGGAACAGGTCGGTGGAATTCTCGTCATCGACGAAATGACAGGCCGGATCGGCGCTGGCCTGCTGGCGCCCCTGGGCCACGGCGATGCTGTAGTCGCTTTCGTACTCCATGACGTTCACGCCGTGGGCGCGCAGCTTGTCCTTCTTCCATTGGCGGGCGTCGGCGGACATGTGCACCGTGACCTGGAACCCCAGCCGGGCGCCCATCAGGCCGATGGACAAGCCCAGGTTGCCGGTGGAACCCACGGCGATCCGGTAGCGGCTGAAGAGCGCCCGGGCCTCGGGCGAGTCGAGCACGCTGTAGTCCTGGTCCAGGCGCAGCAGGCCGGCCTCCAGGGCCAGGTGTTCGGCGTGCTTGAGTACTTCATAGATACCGCCGCGCGCCTTGATCGACCCGGAGATCGGCAGGTGGCTGTCCTGCTTGATCCACAGCGCGCCGGGCAGGGCTTGGCCGTAACGAGCAGCCAGTACCGTCTGCAAGGCCGGCAGCGGCTGGATCGGCGATTCGAGAATGCCGTTGTTGGCCAGGGTCTCGGGAAAGGCCACGCGAAAATACGCGGCGAAACGCTCGAGGCGCGCGCTGGCATCGGCCACGTCGGCGGTGCTCAGCGCCAGGTCGCTCAGGCCATCGGCCAGGGGCGCGCGGGTGGGGGTGAACCAGGTGGTTTCGCGCAACGCCATCAGCTCTTCGAGCAGCGGGTAGCGGCGGGTCCAGGTAGCGAGTGGCTGGCCTGCGATCATGGGGATGACTCCTGTGACAAAGGTTTTAAATGAAATGAGCGAGGCTCAGGGTCAGCAGCAGGGCCACCACTGAGGCCAGGACCGTGGCGCTGGTGAAGGTCTTGAGCGCGTCGGCCAGCGACACTCCGAGGTACTCCTTGACCACCCAGAAGGCCGAGTCGGTGACGTGGGTCCAGCCGATGGCCCCGGCGCCGATGGCGACCACGATGATCTCCTTGCTGTAGCCGGAGTCGACGCCCAGGGTCGGCAGCACGATGGCGGCGGCGCTCATCATGGCCACGGTCGCCGAACCCACCGCGAAGTGCATCAGCCCCGCCACCAGCCAGGCCAGCACCACCGGGTTGATCTCCAGCCGGGTCAGAGAATCGGCCAGCACCTTGCCCACGCCGCTGTCGATCAGGATGCCGTTGAAGGCGCCGCCGGCACCGATGATCAGCAGGATGCTGGCCAGCGGCGGCAGGCTTTTCTGGGTGTGCCCCAGCAGGTCCAACATCGACAGGCCACGACGCAGGCCCAGGGACCAGTAGGCGAAGACCACGGCGATCACCAGCGCCACCAGCGGGTTGCCGAAGAACGACAGCAGCACGGACAGGGTCGAGCCGGCGGGCAGGGCGCTGGCGAAGGTCTTGCCGATCATCAGCAGCAGCGGTAGCAAAATGGTCAGCAGGGTCAGCCAGAAGCCCGGCAGCACGCGTTCGCCACGGGCCTCGCAACGCTCCTCGAGGAAGGCTGCTTGCCAGGGTTCGGCCTGGCGGCGCGCCACCAGGCGGATCCACAGCGGCCCGGCGATCATGGCGGTGGGCAGGCCGACGATCAGGCCGTAGAGGATCACCTTGCCGACGTCGGCCCCCAGCAAGTGGGTAATGGCCATGGCCGCGGGGTGGGGCGGCAGCATGCAGTGCACGCACATCAGCGACACCGCCAGCGGCACGCCGAGGTACAGCAGGTTGAGCCGGGTTTCCTTGGCCACCACGTACACCAGCGGAATCAGCAGGATATAGCCGACCTCGAAGAACACCGGGATACCGGCGATGAACCCCACCAGCATCATCACCCAGGGCGCGCGCTGCTCGCCCAGGGTGTTGAGCAGGGTCTGGGCGATGCGTTCGGCACCCCCCGATTCCTCGAGCATCTTGCCCAGGATGCTGCCCAGCCCGATGATCGCGGCGAGAAACCCCAGGGTATCGCCCAGGCCCTTCTGGAAGGATTCGAGCATGGCATTCAAGGGCATCCCCGAGCCCACTCCGACCAGGCCGCAGGCGGCGATCAGCGCCAGAAAGGCATGCACCCGGAACCTGACAATCAACACCACGATCATCACGATCGCGGCCAACAACACCCACAGCAACGCGCCACTGCTTTGCATCGGCCAACCCTCTTATTGATTTTGTGACGGGGTCCGTCAAAGGACTTCGCGGGGCGAGAGTTAACTATCGGGCGCGCGGGGCTGACAAAAGATCATTGGTCAGCAGATGGGTGATGCTGGGTCAGGCGTGGGCACGGGTGTGGGAATGGGAGGGGCATGGCCGATCTGTCCGGCCGTGGAAGCCCGGGTCACGGACGCGACCCGGTCGAGGGTTGTGAATCAGCCGGCGGTGCTTTCCGGCAATTTGGCGATGACCTTGATCTCGAAGTCGAAGCCATACAGCCAGGTCACGCCCACGGCGGTCAGCGTCGGGTGCGGTGCTTTCCCCCAGAACTCCGGCACCACCTTCCAGATGGTTTCGAAGCGGGTTTCGGGATCGACGATAAACACGGTGACGTCGATCACGTCGTCGAAGGAGCTGCCGGCGGCGGCCAGGATCGCGTTGAGGTTAGTGAACGCGAGGCGCACCTGGGCCTCAAGGTCCGGCTCGGGCGAGCCATCGGCACTGCTGCCGACCTGGCCCGAAACGAACAGAAAGCCATTGGCGCGGATCGCCGGTGAGTAGCGGTTGCGCTGGTAAAGCGCCTGGCGTCCGGGCGGAAAAACCACGTCGCGCTGAGTCATGTGTTGCCTCCATCGATAAGGGTCGAAGCCGACCTGGAATGAACGATGAAGCCGACTCTAGGCACTTGCGCCTGGCCGATAAACGAGCAACCGTAGCCATCACTGTTTGTGGAATCCAAACAATCCAATGGTTAGCCGGGGTCGAAATGGACCGTTTTGATGCGATGCAGGCCTTTGCCCGGGTGGTGGAAGCGGGCAGCTTCACCAAGGCCGCCGACACGCTGCACATGAGCAAGACCAGCGTGACGCAACTGGTGCAGCAGCTGGAGGCACGCTTGCGGGTCAAGTTGCTCAACCGCACCACGCGCCGGGTCCACCTGACGGCCGACGGCGCGGTGTATTACGAGCGCGTGGTGCGCCTGCTGGCCGACCTCGACGATGCCGAAACCAGCCTGTCCAGCGCCTCGGCGCTGCCCAGGGGGCGTTTGCGGGTGGATGTGCCCAGCCCGCTGGCGAGCATGATCCTGGTGCCGGCGCTGCCCGGGTTCCACGCCCGCTACCCGGACATCCAGATTGACCTGGGTGTCAGCGACCGCATCGTCGATGTGCTTGGCGAGAATGTGGATTGCGTGGTGCGCGGCGGCGAGTTGACGGACCAGTCGCTGATGGCGCGGCGGATCGGCGATCTCCAGTTGGGCGTGTATGCGGCGCCCAGCTACCTGGAGCGTCTCGGCATACCCGCGCATCCGCGCGAGCTGGAGGATTCCTTGCATCGCATCGTCGGTTTTCTCTGGGCGCGCACCGGCAAGGCCTTGCCCTATGCCATGCGCAACCACAACGAAAGTCTGCAGATCAAGGGCCGCTACGTGCTGGCGGTCGACGATGGCAATGCCTACCTCGCCGCCGGCCTGGCGGGCCTGGGCGTGCTATGGCTGCCGGACTACATGGCCAGGGCGCACCAGGAACGAGGCGAACTGGTGCGTCTGTTCGAGGACTGGCAGCTCGATCCGATGCCGATCTACGTGGCGTTCCCGCCCAACCGGCATATCAGCATCAAGCTGCGGGTGTTTATCGACTGGGTCGCCGAGCTGATGGCCCGGCACGCGCCGGTCGCCAGCCGAGTGGGGGTGTGAGGCGGTCGGCTCTATAAATTTCTGCCGGCCCCCCGAAACCCGCCGGAGCAGCTTTACTTGTCCAGGCAAGTCGCGCCTGTAGATGGCCGTTCGGCCGCCGCATTCTGCCCGGGACCGGCATTGCGAGAAGGACACGGAGTGTCGTTCAACCCCGTACACAACCCTTGTCGCCCCCCTGACATGAACGCCTGCTGGAGCAGTCGTTTGCTGGCCAGTACCTCACCGCAGTCTGGTCGCGCCCGCGCCATCGCCGCCCGGGCGCCGCCTCTTTAAAGGAGTAAAGAAATGACTCAGTACGACAAACAGCTCAACAACCCCAAACAGCCTTCGCGGCAGGCGCGCCTGGAAAGCACCGGCGCCGAGCGCCTCACGCTGGCCAACGCCGGACCGATCCAGATGGGCTTCTGGGTGCCCAACCGGGTATGGGCCACGGCCAGGTTCCTGGTGCCGCTGCGCAACCTGATCGCCGAGAAGAAAAAGGCCGGCACCCTGACCCCGATGCGCGCGGAAATCATCGAGTTCAAGACCTGGGTTACCCACAACAGCGTGTACCGCATGTGGATCAACTCGATGATCGAACAGTCGAACGACTACGTGGCGACCCTGGACGAGGCGACCAAGGAGCAGATCAAGGACTCGGACGGCGATGCGCTGTGGATCGCCGGCTATGACAGCTTCTTCGAGATCCTCAACGAGATCATCAGCACCTCATCGTCGTTCAACGCCACGGCCCAGGTCGGCACGCCGATGAACGCCTTCCTGGCGGTGTCGATGGGCACCGAGGCGGGCGTCGCGCTGTTCCATGACACGACCTTCAACCAGCAGTTCAAGAAGGTGCTCAACGCCTGGAACAGCTTCCTCAAGAGCAGCGCGTCCCTCGACAAGCTGGATATCAACGACCCGGAAAAAGAAGGCTCGTGGATCTCCAAGGCGGCCCACGAGGCCGGGGTCTGGACGCAGATGGAGCATGATCCGAACCTGCCCGGCTACGGCTTCGATTCCTGGAATGCGTTCTTCATCCGCAAGTTCGTGCCCGGTGCGCGGCCGTTTCAGGGCAACGCGCTCACCCAGGTCAATATCGGCTGCGAGACCACGCCCTGGCAGTACGAAAACAACGTGGCGTTCGAGACCGAATTCTGGATCAAGGACGTCAATTATTCGCTGCTCGACCTGTTCGGCGGCCAGGAGCAGTGGGCCGCTCCGTTCCAGGGTGGGCAGGCGTACCAGGGCTTCCTCTCGGCGACCCACTATCACCGCTGGAACGCGCCGCTCGACGGCAAGCTGGTGCGCTCCTGGGTACAGCCGGGCACCTATTTCGCCCAGCGTCCGGCCCAGGGCGAAGGCGAGGGCACCTGGGAGGGCACCGAGTCGCAGCCGTACCTGGGGCATGTCGCCGCCCGGGCGATCTTTGTCTTTGAGCACCCGACCTGCGGGTATGTCGCGCTGATCTGCATCGGCATGGTCGAGGTCTCGACCTGCGTGATCGAACCCCAGTTCATCGTCGACCAAGGCGCCGCCCCGGTGAACATCACCCGCGGCACCGAGATCGGGCATTTCGAGTTCGGCGGTTCGACCCACATGATGATCTTCCAGAAGGACCGGGTGCAGCTGGAAGCCTGGGCGTTGAATGCGGTGCAGCACCAGAACGATCCGCAACCGACGCCCCTGGGCACGGTGATCGCCACGGCGTTGCTGAAGGAGTGAGCCGCTGAGTACCAACGACGGCGCGCTCGCGCCGTCGTCTTCAAACCGCTGTCAGCCGCTGGCTAGACCAGGTATTTGCGAAACCACGCCAGCGTCCGGTCCCAGGCCAGGGTGGCGGCTGCCTCGTCGTAGCGCGGGGTCGAGTCATTGTGAAAACCGTGGTTCACCCCGGGGTAGATATAGGCCTCGTAAGTTTTGTCCGCGGCTTTCAGCGCCTGTTCGAAGGCCGGCCAGCCTTCGTTGATGCGCGTGTCCAGTTCGGCGTAGTGCAGCAGCAGCGGGGCCTGGATTCGTTTGACGTCCGCGCTGTCCGGCTGGCGCCCATAGAAGGGCACGGCCGCCGCCAGTTCGGGATAGGCCACGGCCGCGGCATTGGCCACCCCGCCGCCATAGCAGAAGCCGGTGATGCCGACCTTGCCGGTGCTGGCGTCGTGCTCGAGCAGCCACTGGATGGCGGCGAAAAAGTCGTTCATCAGCTTTTCCGGATTGACCTTCTGTTGCAGTTCGCGGCCCTTGTCGTCGTTGCCCGGGTAGCCGCCGACCGACGTCAGGCCGTCGGGGGCCAGGGCGATGAAACCGGCCTTGGCCAGGCGCCGCGCGACGTCCTCGATATAGGGGGTGAGCCCGCGGTTTTCATGGGCCACCACCACCGCCGGCAACTTGCCTTCGGCATTTGCCGGGCGCACCAGGTAACCCCGGACCTGTTCGTGGCCCTTGGGCGAGGGGTAGGTGATGTATTCGGCGACGATCTGCGGGTCGGTGAACGACACCTGTTCGGCCAGGGCGTAGTTCGGCGTCAGGGCGGCGAGGGTGGCGCTGGCGGTCAGCCCGACCAGGGTGAAGGCCGCCGCCCGGTCGAGGAACTCGCGGCGGCTGATCTTGCCGTGGGCGTAGTAGTCGTAGAGTTCGAGCAACTCGGGGGCGAAGTCTTTGGCACTGAGACGTTCCATCGCGCGCTACCTCTTCAATCATGGGGGACGTCCTGGTGCCGCACGGCCTGTGGGGCGGGACAGGTTCGACCTGGGATTGAATCAGTAAAGCAAGCCTGGGCTCCGGCAGCCAATGCGCAGGGTGAGCGTTGTGTTTGGGCGGGGCCTTGGCTAATCTCGCATAAACACGCAAAAACAGGCATAAGCATGCAAAACCAGCATTCAGTCGCCGAGCTGCCCCATGTGCGTCGGCAGAAGATCCTGTTGCTGCTCGAGCGCGACGGCAAGGTCATGGCCTCCGAGCTTGGCCAGCATTTCGCGGTCTCGGAGGACACCATCCGCCGCGACCTGGCGGAGCTGGCCGACGCCGGGCTGCTGCAGCGGGTGCATGGCGGCGCGCTGCCACGACCCAAGGACACCGGCAAGGATGTGTTCACCCGCCTGGGCGAAAGCAGCGAGGTCAAGCGCCACCTGGCCAGGCTCGGCGCGCAGCGGGTGCAGGAAGGGCAGATCGTGATGTTCGACTCGGGCTCGACCACGCTGCTGATCGCCCAGTCCCTGCCTGCCGATATCGGCATCACCGCGGTCACCGCTTCGCCGCTGATCGCCATCGCCCTGGCCGAATACCCGCGCAGCCAGGTGATCCTCGCCGGCGGCCGGCTCAACCCGGCGACCCTGTCCGCCGGCGGCCATGAGGCGGTACGCCTGATCCAGGGCATCCGCGCCGATCTGCTGTTCACCGGGGTGTGCGCGATTCATCCGGAAGTCGGCATCACCTCGCTGCACTTCGACGAGGTGCCGGTGAAACAGGCCCTGCTCGACAGCGCATCCCAGGTGGTCGCGGTGACCACCGCCGACAAGCTCGGCGCGGTGGAACCCTTTGCCGTGGCGCCGTGCAATCGCCTGCATACGCTGATCACCGAGCAGCACCTGGCCTCGGGCAGCATCGACGACTACCGGCGCCTGGGCATCGAGGTGGTGCAGGCGCCGGTGTGACGGCGGCGTGAGGTGCCGGGCTTTACGGCCTGGCATCCGCGCATTCATCACGACGCGGCCCAGGCCTGGGGCGGTGGATTGCGAGTGCGGACTTACGGCAAGTCAGACCTGAGATGCTGCGCGCTTATTCGACCCGGCGGAACACCAGGGCCTTCAGGCCGCTTTCGATATCGGTATCGGGAAACTCCGGCGGGTTGTCCAGCCGTTGCTCGAAGCGCAGTCCCGGGGCTTCGCGGGTAACGCCGTCGATCAGGAAGTCCGAGGCGACGGCCGGGTCGTTCATACAGGCCAGCACGCAGCCGTCGGCGGTGAGCAATTCCGGCAGGCGCCGCAGTACCCGGGCGTAGTCCTTGGTCAGCAGGAAACTGCCTTTCTGGAACGAAGGCGGGTCGATGATCACCAGGTCGTAGGGGCCGGCGTTCTTCACCTTGCTCCAGGACTTGAACAGGTCGTGGCCGAGAAAGGTCACCTGGCTCAGGTCGTGGCTATTGAGCCGGTGATTGTCGCGGCCGCGGCTCAGGGCCGGGCGCGACATGTCGAGGTTGACCACATGGGTCGCGCCGCCTTCGATGGCCGCCACCGAGAAGCCGCAGGTGTAGGCGAACAGGTTCAGCACGCGCTTGCCCCGGGCATTGGCGCGCACCCAGTTGCGACCGTAGCGCATGTCGAGAAACAGGCCGTTGTTCTGCTTCTTGCCCAGGTCCACCCGATACCGCAGGCCTTCCTCGACCAGGGTCCATTCCTCGATAGGTTCGCCCACCAGCCAGTCCACCGGGCTTTGCAGCTGATAGCGGTGTTGCAGCAGCAGGGTATGGGCGCCACAGGCCTGCCACTGCGGCGAGGTGCTGATCGCCAGCAGCAACTGCTTGAGCGCCTCCAGCTGTTCCGGCTCCGGCTCCTTGAACAGCGCCACCAGCACCACGCCCTGCAGCCAGTCGACGGTCACCTGCTCCAGCCCCGGCCAGCAACGACCGCGGCCATGGAACAGGCGCCGGGTTTCCGCGGGAGCGGACGCCAGGGCTGTCAGCAGGTGATGGTGCAGGATGGAGAGGGCTTCGGAGTTCATCGAAGGAGGGCCGGCAATAAAAGGGCGGGCATTTTAAACACAAATGCCGCGTGGGGAACGCGGCAAGTCAGTGGCCTGCACCCGTGCCGATGGCCGGGTGCCATGTCGAGCGGGGCTACCGATCAGGTGTGGAACAGGGCGATGGCAAAGGAAACCACGATCATGCAGGCGACTGCAAAATTGATATTCATGACGTACTTGTCCGACGGTATTGAAGGTGGCGCCATTCTGAAGGCATCGGCGGAAAATAAAAAATCCGCTTTCATGATTTGAATGATCGACGGCAGTGATGATTGGCGGCGTCGTGCCCGGCAGGCCGTAAAACGGGGAGCGAGTGGATATCTGCGCGAAGCTGATTATTCAGGCTTCGCGCAATCCAATGAGATCGTCGAGGGCCTGCCTCCAGTTCGCCATGCCATGGCTGTTCAGTTCTGCTGGACGATCTGGATAAGGTTGCCGCAGGTGTCGTCGAAGACCGCCAGGGTCACCGGGCCGGCGACCGTCGGCGGCCGGGTGAACTGCACGCCCAGGGCACTCAACCGGGCATATTCGGCGTGTATGTCCTCGACCCCGAAGAAGGTGAAGGGAATGCCATCGCGTTTCAGCGCCGAGGTGAACGGCTTGGCGGCCGGGTGGGCGTCGGGCTCCAGCAGCAACTCGACGCCGTCGGGGTCGCCGGGTGAGGTCAGCGTCAGCCAGCGATGCTCGCCCATGGCGATGTCGTGCTTGAGCTGAAAACCCAGCACGTCCCGGTAGAAGGCCAGGGCCTTGGCCTGGTCGTCGACGACCACGCTGGTGATCATGATCTTCATGGGTTGGTTCTCCGTATTGATGCGCGAATGGCCAGCAGGATGTCGAGGGCCTGTCGGCGATAAATGCCTGGCAGGGATAATAGTCGGGCGGCAGCGTCGCCCGCGCCCTGGAGTGTTACAGGCTGCCACCGGGCGAGGAGGGAAGGCCGGGTTTTCCAGCCGATTCCCGCACGACCCGGCGCCGGGGCTGTAAACTGGCGCGCCAAAGCCGTTGCCCAGCAAGGCGCCGGCCATCCTTTATGACCCCCGAACAAGAGAGCCCCATGGCCAACCACGATATCGACTTCATTCCCGATCCCGACGCGGACTCCATCTCTTCCGACGTCGCCGGCTTCGCTGGCATCCTGGTTTCCACCCAGATCCCCACCCGCGCCGACGGCAGCCTGGAACTGGGCGGCATCACCGCGCAGAGCGAGTGCACCCTGCAGGCACTCAAGGTGGCGCTGGAAAAGGCCGGCAGCTCCATGGACCGGGTCTTGCACCTGACCATCTACCTCACCGACATGGCCGACCGCGCCGCGTTCAACGAGGTCTACCAGCGCTTCTTCGCCAAGCCCTGGCCGGTGCGCGCCGCCGTTGGCGTGGCGTCCCTGGCGGTCGAAGGCATGCGCGTGGAAGTCACCGCGATGGCGGCCAAGGCCTGAGTTCCAGCCTTTGGCCGATGGCGCCGCTCGGCGAGTGCGCGCCATCGGGCAGTACACGGGTGCCGGTCAGGCGTTTCGCCGCTACAATGCGCGCCTCGACCGTGACAAGCCTGACTAAAAAAATATGTCCTTGCCCAAGCATCACCTGGAATTGCTCAGCCCTGCCCGCGATGTAGCCATCGCCCGCGAGGCCATCCTGCATGGCGCCGACGCCGTGTACATCGGCGGCCCAAGCTTCGGCGCGCGCCACAACGCCTGCAACGAGGTGAGTGAAATCGCCGAGCTGGTGGAGTTCGCCCGGCGCTACCATGCGCGGATTTTCACCACCCTCAACACCATCCTCCACGACAACGAGCTGGAGCCGGCGCGCAAGCTGATCCACCAGCTGTACGACGCCGGCGTCGATGCGTTGATCGTCCAGGACCTGGGCGTGATGGAGCTGGACATTCCGCCGATCGAGCTGCACGCCAGCACCCAGACCGATATCCGCACCCTGGCGCGGGCCAAGTTCCTCGACCAGGCCGGTTTCTCGCAACTGGTCCTGGCCCGTGAGCTGAACTTGCAGGAAATCCGCGCCATCGCCGACGAAACCGACGCGGCGATCGAGTTCTTCATCCACGGCGCGCTGTGCGTGGCCTTCTCCGGCCAGTGCAACATTTCCCACGCGCAGACCGGCCGCAGCGCCAACCGTGGCGACTGCTCCCAGGCCTGCCGCCTGCCGTACACCCTCAAGGATGAAAAGGGCGGCGTGATCGCCTACGAGAAGCACCTGCTGTCGATGAAGGACAACAACCAGAGCGCCAACATCCGCGCCCTGGTGGAAGCCGGCGTGCGCTCGTTCAAGATCGAAGGGCGCTACAAGGACATGGGCTATGTGAAGAACATCACCGCCTACTACCGCCAGCGCCTGGACGACGTGCTCGAAGACCGTATCGACCTGGCCCGCGCCTCCAGCGGCCGCACCGCGCACTTCTTCCTGCCCGACCCGGAAAAGACCTTCCACCGCGGCAGCACCGATTATTTCGTCACCGATCGCAAGATCGACATCGGCGCCTTCGACTCGCCGACCTTCACCGGCCTGCCGGTGGGCGTGGTGGAGAAAGTCGCCAAGCGCGACCTGCAAGTGGTGACCCATGAGCCGCTGTCCAACGGTGACGGCCTCAACGTGCTGGTCAAGCGCGAAGTGGTGGGGTTCCGCGCCAACATCGCCGAGCCCAAGGGCGAGTTCGAAGAAGATGGCGAGAAACGCTATCGCTATCGCGTCGAGCCCAACGAGATGCCGGAAGGCCTTTACAAGCTGCGGCCGAACCACCCGCTGAACCGCAACCTCGATCACAACTGGCAACAAGCCCTGCAGAAGACTTCCGCCGAACGTCGCGTGGCCCTGAGCTGGGTCGCGCGCCTGCGTGAAGAGCAACTGGAAGTGACCGCGACCAGTGAAGAAGGGATCAGCGCCAGCGTGACCCTGAACGGCCCGTTCGGCGTCGCCAACAAGCCGGAACAGGCGCTGGAGCAACTGCAGGATCTGCTCGGCCAGCTCGGTACCACGCAGTACCACGCCATCGACATCAAGCTCGATGCGCCGCAGGCTTACTTCATCCCCAACTCCCAGCTCAAGGCGTTGCGCCGTGAGGTGATCGAAGCCTTGACCGCCGCGCGGATCGCCGCCCACCCGCGTGGCAGCCGCAAGGCCGAGACCACGCCCCCGCCGGTGTACCCGGAGTCGCACCTGTCGTTCCTGGCCAACGTCTACAACCAGAAGGCTCGCGACTTCTATCACCGTCATGGCGTGAAGCTGATCGATGCGGCCTATGAGGCCCACGAAGAGGCCGGTGAAGTGCCGGTGATGATCACCAAGCACTGCCTGCGTTTCTCCTTCAACCTGTGCCCGAAACAGGCCAAGGGCGTGACCGGCGTGCGCACCAAGGTGGCGCCGATGCAGCTGATTCACGGCGACGAAGTACTGACCCTGAAGTTCGACTGCAAGCCGTGCGAGATGCACATCATCGGCAAGATGAAAGGCCACATCCTCAACATGCCGCAACCGGGCAGCGTGGTCGGCCATATCAGCCCCGAAGACCTGCTCAAGACCATCCCCCGCGCTCCGCACTGAGTGAGTGGGCGGGCGCGTCGCTCGCTCACTCGGTCAAACGCTGGCTGTCGCGCATCAACGCCATTGTCGACCTGGGTCGGCAATGGCGTTGTTGTCTCAGCGACCTGCCTCAACGCGCCGGGTTTTCTTCCGCGCGCAGTTGCACGCTCATGTCATCGCAGCTTTGCGACCAGTCTTTCAGCCACTGTGGCAACTCGGGCGACAGCTCCAGGCCCAGTTCATGGACGAACTCACCGGGGGCGATCGTGCCTTTGGCCGAGCGGAACAGCCCGCGCATCACCACCACGCCGGTGACCCGGCCCTTGCTGACGAAGCGGTGTTCCATAAAGCTCCATTTTTCGTCCCAGCCGAGGATCCGGCTGTGGACCTCGAAGGCTTCGAACAGCTTCAGTTCACGGCGGAACTTGCCCCACACATCACCGACGATCGGCACCGCCCTGTGGCGCAGGGCCACGCGGTAGGCGCCGCTGCGCAGGACGAAATCCATGCGCCCGAGGTCGGCCAGGGTGAAGTAGCGGCCGTTGGTGACGTGCAGGTTGAGGTCGAGGTCGAGCGGCCAGACGCGCATGTGCACGACGGTGGTGGCCAGGCCTTCGACCGGCTTGCGCCACGGACGACGAAACAGCATGAGCAGCATGCGGAACCAGAGATTCATGAATACACCGATGATTGAAAGGATGGCCGCACTTTAGGCAAGGGGGATCGGCTAAGCTAGGTGCGCAAATGACTTTTTTCATGCGAAAAGCGCAACGGAATCCACAATGCACGTCACCTTGCTCCTGGCCGATCACTGTTCCGCCGCCAGCGCCACCCTGGCCCTGGAAGTACTGAGCGCCGCCAACCTGTTCGCCGACACCGCCAACGCGCCGTTCGAGGTGGTGGTCGCCTCGCTGGATGGCGCCGATATCAGCGCCTGGGGCGGGCAAGCGCTGCGGGTGCAACAGTCCGTGGCCGAGATCGCCCACACCGACCTGGTGCTGATCCCCGGTTTTCTCTTCACCTTGAAGGAGGCCTTGCCGGCATTTGCCGGCTATGGGCCCTGGCTGCGACAACAGCACGCCCGGGGCGCGGTGCTGGCCTCGATGTGCACGGCCACCTTCCTGCTGGCCGAAGCCGGCCTGCTGAAGGGCGCCCGCGTCACCACCCACTGGGCTTTCGCCGAGCTGTTCCGGCGGCGTTATGCCGGGGTCGAGCTGGACGAGGGGCAGCTTCTCTGCGAGGACCGGGGCCTGATCACCAGCGGCGGCGCGAGCGCCGCCATGGACCTGCTGCTGCACCTGGTGCGGCGCTTCGCTTCCCTGGAGCTGGCGCAGAAATGCGGCAAGTACCTGCTGATCGACAAGGTGCGCAGCGAGCAGTCGGTGTATGTCATGTGGTCATTGCCCAAGAGCCATGGCGATGGCGAGATCCTGCGGGTGCAGGACTGGCTGGAGGAACACTTCGACCAGCCGCTGCTGATCGACGACACGGCCCGGCGCTTCGGCTTCGGCGTGAGGAACTTCAAGCGGCGCTTCAAGGAGGCCACCGGCTACACGCCGCTGGCCTATCTGCAGACCCTGCGCCTGGAAAAGGCCAAGGAGCTGCTGGAGTCCACGCGCATGACCCTGGATAGCATCACCTACAAGGTGGGCTACGAAGACAGCAACTCGTTTCGCCGGCTGTTCCAGCAACGGGTCGGCCTGCTGCCGGCGGCTTACCGCAAGAAGTTCCAGGCCGCCGGCTGAGTGCCGGCGCTGCTTGGCGAAATGCCCCGCGGCCAGCACAATCCCCTGCGCCAGCGATTCGCGCCGGTCAGTGGCGCGAGTCTCATCCACCACGGGTTTCGCCATGCCGGTACTGCACGACCAACATCACCCCCAGGACCCGGACCGGATCGACCGGCCGTTGTATGCGCTGCGGATCTCCCACCAGGCCACGCGCTGGGAGCGGCCGTGGCACAGCCATCGCAAGGCGCAGCTGCTGTTCCCGCTGGCCGGGGTGATCACCTGCGAGACCGACGAAGGCCTGTGGATGGCGCCGCCGCACTGCGCGGTGTGGATTCCCGGGGATATGCGGCACAACGTGCGGGGCCTGGAGCGGACCGAGAGTTACTGCCTGTTCGTCGAGCCGGAACAGGTCCGCGGCCTGCCCGGGGCCTGTTGCACCCTGGCGGTTTCGCCGTTGTTGCAGGCGTTGCTCAAGCGGTGCGTGGAGGTGCCCGAGCTCTATGACCTCGACGGCCCGCAGGGGCGCTTGATGGCGGTGGCCCTGGATGAACTGGCCGCCGCGCCCCAGGAACAGATCCACCTGCCGATGCCCCGGCACCCACAGCTGCGCGCCATGGCCGCGTCGATCATCGAGCAGCCGGCCGAGCGTCGCAGCCTGGGTGGCTGGGGCGAGCAGATCGGCATGAGCGAACGCAACCTGAGCCGGCTGATCCTGGCCGAGACCGGCCGGAGTTTCGGCCAGTGGCAACGCCAGTTGCACATCCTGCTGGGGATCAAGCGCCTGGCCCGGGGCGAGTCGGTGGAGAGCGTGGCGCTGGGCCTGGGGTATGAAAGCGCCAGTGCCTTTATCCGCATGTTCAAGAAGGCCGTGGGCCAGCCACCGGCGCGTTTCCTCGCCGAGCGCAGAATGCTGCTGGGCGACCATTCGGCGGTCCGGGACGTGGAATCTTCATTTGGCTGAATCGGTCAATCGCTTGTCCAGATTGACTGATGCAGACAAGGTTTCCTTTGCAGATGATAGGTATTCTTGTTTGTCTCTTGTCGAGGAAGCCTTATGAACATCGACCATCGTCAGTTTCCCCTGGTCTGGATGCACTACCGCGGCGCGGCCGGCCAGACCGATCCTTTCAGCCAGCTCGACCAGTTGCTGCAACGCCAGAAGCCCTTTGTGCTGGTGACCGCCGACGCGCCTGGGGAACAACCGCAGCCGGGCGAAGACGCACAGGCCAGCCTCAAGCAGGCCTCCTTGTGGATGAAGCGCAACAAGGAGGCGATCCGCCGCTGGATCCGGGCCAGTATCGTCATCGCCCCCGACGGCGCGACCCAGGCCCGGGTGGAAGCCTTCGCCGACACCTACCGCAAGTTCTGGGGTTACCCCCTGCTGCACTGCGCTTCGAAGGAGGCCGCCGTGACCATGGTCGACCAGTTGCTGGGGCAAAAGCGGATCAATGGCCATAACTGGTGAGCCAACCCCTTCCTCTGTAGGAGCGAGCTTGCTCGCGATGAACGATAACGCAGTGGATCAGGTACTCCGCGGCGCGGCCATCGCGAGCAAGCTCGCTCCTACAAAACCTTGCTCATAAAGACCCGGCTGCTGCCTTCGGGGTCGCAGGGGATTTCGCCGAAGCGTTGCCAGCCGTGTTTTTCGTAGAAGGACGGCGCCTGGAAGCTCAGGGTGTAGAGCACGGCCGAGCGGCAGCCGCGGCGCCGGCCTTCGTCTTCGCACGCTTGCAGCAGTCGGGCGCCGAGGCCCGCGCCGCGCAGGCTGTCGGGCAGGTAGAACAGGTCGATGAACAACAGGCCCAGGGAGGTGCGGCCGCTGATGCCGCCCAGGACCTGGCCGGTCTCCGGATCCTTGAGTTCCACGGCCAGGGGTTGCCGATCGTGGTAGCCGGTCATCTGCGCATTGAAGGTGGCGAGGCCGTTGCCGAGCAGGGTTTCGAAGCTGCTGTCGATTGTGTCGCTGATGACGATCGAGGGGCTGGCCGTGACGGCGGGTTTCATAGGGGGCATTCCAGTTCAGGCGTCGCGCAACAGGTCGTGGGCGTCGAGCAGGCGGTAGGCGATTTCCGGGTTCTTCTCCAGGCCACGGCGGATGGCGGCGGGGATCGATTGGCGGGTCTTGCGGCACAGGCCCGGCAGCTCGTCGAGCTGGATGGCGATGCCGCGCATGCTGCGCACTTCGTTGAAGCTGGGGGCAATCTGCACGCGGATGCCCAGCAATTCGTACATCCGCCGCTGCATGTGTTCGAGGTCGCTCAGGCTTTGCAGGTTCTCCAGCCGGTCGAGCAGGCGCTTTTCCTCCTGGCGGGTCAGGCCGAGGATGCGCAGGTCGGTGCCAGGAGTTTGCAGCAGGCGTTCGCGGTCGCAGTCACAGGCGCCGGGTGGGCAAGGCTGGCGGATCTGGAAATCGGGCATCTATGGACTCCACTCGAAGCGATCGCGGATCGCCGTTGCCCACGGGGTTGCCTGGAAATATACACAGACGGGGCAGGCTGTGGCGCGGGAATCGACGACCATGCCGGCGATTTTTTCAAGGCTGCCGGCACCGCCACAGCAGGCGCCCGTAGACCAGGGCGTTGATCAGCAGCACCAGCGCGCCGAGGCCCAACTGGATCTGCGGCGTCAGCCCGGCCGGGTAGATCAGCGGGATCAGGTAGTGCTCGATGAAACCGTCGCCATAACCCTGCTGGCCGGCGCCGTGGCGCAGGCGGTTTTCCCAGTCGGTCAGGGGGCAGGGCAGGTGGAAGACTTCGACCGCCACGCCCCAGATCGCGGCGGGCAGGTGCAGCCAGGCCAGGCGCGGCCACTTGAGCACCAGCAGGCCGCCGAAGAGTACGAACAGGATGAAGGTCAGGTGCAGCGAAACCAGGGTGTCGGCGGCGAAGCGGTAGAGCATGTCGAGTCTCGTTGCGGTCAGGGGTACAGCAGGGGTTCAGGTTCGCGCGCGGTCGAACCAGCCCAGCGCGGTGCGCCAGATGCAGATGCCGAGGAAGTACGCCGACATCGCCAGCCACAAGCCCATCACCCAGGGACCATTGTAGGGATGGTTGACCACCAATGACAGGCTGCACAGCAGCCAGATGGCGGTCACCGCGATGTTCACCGGCATGAAACGGCGCACGCGGAAGGGGTGGAGGAATTTCATCCGGGTCAGGGTCAGCAGCGCCAGGACCACGATGCTCGAAAGGCTCAGCCAGGGTGTCGGGGCAAGGATGTACAGCGCCAGCGCCACCACGTTCCAGGCCGCGGGAAAGCCGACGAAATAGTTGTCCTTGCTCTTCATGTTGACGTTGCAGAAGCAGAACAGCGACGACACCAGGATCACCGAGGTCGCCAGCAGCGCGCTGTAGTCCGGCAGCGGGATATAGCGATAGATGAACAGCGCCGGGATGAACACATAGGTCAGGTAGTCGATCACCAGGTCCAGCACCGAGCCGTCGAAATGCGGCAGCACCGACTGCACATTGACCTTGCGCGCCAGCGAGCCGTCGACCCCATCGACGATCAGCGCCACGCCCAGCCACAGCAGGCAGGCCTTGGGCTGGTTGTCGAACAGCGCCAGGGTGGCGAGGAAGGCCGTGACCACGCCGGTCGCGGTGAAACCATGGGCGCCCCAGGCTTTGAGACTGGCGATGTGTCGGGTCGTTATCACGGGTGTTCTCCAGGAAATGAAACCAGCCGTACGACGCCCCATTGGAAGAAACGGGGGCTTATCGCCAAACCTGGCCAGACTGCATCTATCGACCGGGCCGGCGGCGATAAGGTTCACCGCTGCCCGCGTCTTTGTCAGGCCACTCATGGACTTGTCGGCGTGCAGCATGGCGCCCAAGCCCGTGGCGGCTCCTAAGACTGTAGCCACAGTTTGGCGGGGACGGGCCCTGGCGAACGCGAATTTCTTCACGGCGCTGGGGGAGGCAGGGCGCCCACCGTGGCATTCACTTCCGGTGTCGCGGTGCTACATCCCGTTGGCGAAGGGCACGGCCCGGATATCGATGCGCGAGCGCAGGTGCTTCATCGCACCGGCGTACTCGGCCAGGACCTCCAGGGTCCAGTCGGCACGAGCGCGCAGGTGGCGTTCTTCGGGCGTGGGCTCGGCATGCGCATTGAATACGCCTTCCACCTGGCGAACGATCAGCTGCTCCGGCAAGTAGCAGATCCGGCAGTTCTTGTAGCTGGAGACGCGCAGCTCGGCGAGCGGATAGGCACCACCGAGGCCGGCCGAGACCCCGACCAGCAACGCCGGCTTGTGCCCCAACTCGGTGTGGCCGGCATACACGAAGAAGTTCTTGATGGCCGGGCAGGCCATGCCGTTCCACTCCGGCGTCACCACCACCAGCGCGTCGGCCTGGCGCAAGGTGGCCGAGTATTGGCTCCAGGCGTCGTTCGAGTCCGGGCTTGGCCAGAGCGGCAAGGGCGAGCGCCCGAGGTCGAGCAGCGTGACCTGCTCGCAGAGTTTCAGCTGTTGCAGGCGTTGGCCCAGGTAATGGGCGACCTTGGCCGACTGGCTGTCGGGCTGGCTGGAGCCGGCGAGCAGCGCGATATGCAGGCTCATTGCACCACCTCCTGCTTGGCTTCGGGACGCGCCGCCGGTTTGGGTGAACGCACCAGCGGCCAGAACAGTTCCTGCTGCCAACTGATGGGGCGCAGATCCTCGATGCCATAGGCGCTGGGCCGGCGGCGGGTGATTTTCGCGGTGCCGAACAGCACGTCCCAGAAGAACAGCAGATTGCCGAAATTGCCCTTGTAGTGGGTTACCCCGTCATGGGCGTTCAGGCCGTGGTGGGCGGAATGGGTGGAAGGGGTCGAGATGGTCCGCTCCAACAGCCACATCAGCGGGCGCAGGGCGGGGATGCGATAGAGCCTGTCGTCCCAGGCGACGCTGCTGTGGGCGGCGAAGATCACCGTCATCTTGACGATCAGGTAGCCGTAGTAGACCGGCGCCAGGCCCATGTAGATCAGCAGGCCAGAGAGCCAGATGCCCGGCATCAGCAGGTAATAGAAACTGTTGTTGCGGTAGACGATGCGGATGCTCATGTACGGCGCCGAATGGTGCGCGCGGTGCAGCGCGTAGAGGAACGGCAGGCGGTGGGTCAGGCGATGCCACCAGTACTGGGTCATGTCATCGAGCAGCAGGAACAGCGCCGCGCCCGCCACCCAGTGCAGGTCGCCCAGGCTGTTCTTCAGCGACGGCGCGAAGGTGTCCAGCAGCAGGGTGCTGAGGAACATCACCAGGGGGAAGGTGAGGCCCAGCAACAGCGAGGAACCGATGATCTCGATCAGCACATCGCGGCGCTGGCCCTTGGGTTGGCGAAAGCAGGTACAGGCGATTTCCAGGAGGATGAAACCGAGGAAAATCCCGGCCACGACCAGGATTGGATTGTTGGCGAGCATTGTTGTATTCATGGCAATCTCGAGTCAGGCCCGACATGGGCATTGCCCGAACAATAAGAAACCAAGAGCCGCCCGGACCCTATGCGCGAACTGGACAAAAACACTGGCGAAGAGGCCAATCAGCCGCTCCGCCGTTTTCACCGGGGCCAGCTCGGCCGGGTGCTGGAACGGGTGCTGCAACGCCAGACCCGCGGCGACCGCCAGGATTACAACCTGCTCGAGCTCGAACAACTGTGGCGCCTGGCGGCAGAGCGCGACCCGGCCATCGGCCTGCACTTGTTCGGCGAATTCACCCCCCAGGACCTGCACGTACTGGCCTACATCTGCCTGTACTGCCCGGACGTGCGCGGCGCCATGCAATGCTGGGCCGACTACGCCGCGCTGGCCTCGGACATGGACAGCCTGAGGCTGGTCAGCGACGGCGACCTGCTCGGCGTCGAACTGTGCATCGACGCGCCCGCCAGGCTGACCCGCTACGTGGTGGAGCATTACGGCGTCATGGCCCTGACCCAGATCCGCCACGGGACCGGGCAAGCTGTGCGCCCGGTGCGCGCCTGCTTCAGCCATTCGCGACCGGCTTACCACGAGGAATATCGCCAGTGGTTCGGCGATAACCTCGAGTTCGATTGCCCGCGCAACTGCCTGTACTACGACCAGGCCACCCTGCGCCTGCCGCTGTTGACGCGCCACGCCGGCATGCAGGCGTTGCTGCGCAGCGAGCTGGACCGGCGCCTGGCCCAGCGCCTGCAACTGGCTGGCTGGACCGGCAAGGTCGCGGCCAGCATGCGCGACAGCCTGGCCCGTGGCGTGGTGCCGAGCCTGGAGAACCAGGCCGAGGCGCTGTACCAGAGCCCGCGGACCCTGCGCCGGCGCCTGGAAGAGCAGGGCATGACCTTTCGCCAGTTGCTCGATCAGGTCCGCGCCGAGCTGGAGCAGCAGCTGGAGTTTCTCGGCGAGAGCCGCGCCCAGATGGCGGCCCAGCTGGGTTACAGCGACCTCGCGGCGTACCTGCATGCCCGCAAACGCTGGAAGCGCGACTGAATCCAGCACGCGCGCGACATCACAGCAGGCGTTGTGCGGATTCCTGAAAGGAATCCACTCTATAAAAAACATGAATTTTATTTATCGAATTCGAGCCTGTAGCGTGGCCCCGTCCCTGACCGATGGAGCGCCCTCATGTCCACCCCGCAGCCGCCGTCTCCCGCCGAACGCTACTGGCAGCGCAACCTCGCGGTATGCGCCCTGGGGGCGTTCACCACCATTGTCGCGATGACCCTGCTGTTGCCGTTCCTGCCGTTGTACGTCGAGCAACTGGGCGTCAGCGATCCGGCGGCCATCGTCCAGTGGTCCGGCGTGGCCTTTGGCGCGACCTTCCTGTCGGCGGCGATCACCGCGCCCTTGTGGGGCCGTCTGGGCGATCGCTACGGGCGCAAGCTGATGCTGATCCGCGCCAGCCTCGGCATGGCGCTGGCCATGTCGCTGATCGGCCTGGCGGAGAACGTCTGGCAACTGGTGTTGCTGCGCCTGCTGGCGGGCTTGCTCGGCGGTTATGCCTCGGGGGCGACCATCCTGGTCGCCACGCAGACCCCCAAGGCGCGCTCCGGCTGGGCGTTGGGCGTGCTGTCTTCGGGGATCATGGCCGGCAGCCTGGCCGGGCCCCTGATAGGTGGCCTGCTGCCGCCGCTGATCGGCATCCGCAACACCTTCTTCATCGCCGGCGCGGTGATCTTCGTGACCTTCCTGGCCACCACTTTTTTGTTGAAAGAGGCGCCGCGCGAGCCACGCCAGGCAACGCAAAAGGGCCAGGCGCCGGAGCATTCCTGGGCGTCGGTGACGGACAAGAAACCGCTGCTGAGCATGTTCGCGGTGGCCTGCCTGCTGATGTTCGCGACCATGTCCATCGAGCCGATCATCACCGTGTATCTGCAGGAGCTGCGGGCGGAAAACGTCACCCTGATGGCGGGGCTGGTGATGTCCGCCGCGGCCCTGGGCAGCATCATTTCCGCGTCGCAGCTGGGCAAGCTGGCCGACCGTATCGGCCACTGGCGGGTGCTCACTGTGTGCCTGGCCGCGGCGGCGCTGCTGCTGATTCCCCAGGCGCTGGTCAGCGCGCCCTGGCAACTGGTGCTGCTGCGTTTTCTCATGGGCCTGGCGTTGGGCGGGCTGTTGCCTTGCATCTCCAGCATCATTCGCCATTCGGTACCGGAAAACATCGCCGGGCGGATGCTCGGCTACTCGACCTCCAGCCAGTACGTCGGACAGGTGCTCGGCCCCCTGGCCGGGGGCTTTCTCGGCGGGCACTTCGGCATGCGCACGGTGTTTGTCGGCACCTGCGGCGTCATGGCCTTGTGCGCTCTTGTCACCTGGTGGTTCGGCTCGATGAAACCTGCCGTGCCGGTGGCAGGCGAAGCCGGTTAGACCGGGCCGACACCACGCCGCACGCTGCGTTCGACCATGGCGACAATGGTCTCGAACAGCTCATCGCGGGCTTGCTCGCGGCTGATTTCTCCGGTGGCCGCGGCATGGGACAGGGCCTCGGCGGCCCCGAGCATCGCCCGCAGGCCAGCCGTGGCTACGGTCCCGGGCGCCGCGAAGGGGGCGAGGGCGGCGCGGCATTTTTCCAGGAAGATCAGCTCGTACTCCTCCTTGATCCGCGCCAGTTCCGGCGTACTGGCCAGGGCGGCGATCACCCCGGGGATCTCCCGCCCCTGGGTCAGCACGCAGTCGACATAAGAGCCGGCGATGACCGCCGCGCGGCTGTCCAGGGTCGCTTCGCTGCGCTCCAGGGCGGCGTCCATCAGCAGCGTCTGGCGTGCATCGAAGTCCTGGTACAGCGCCGCCAGCAGCCCGGCGCGGGTGACGAAATGGTCATAGACCACCGGCTTGGTCACCCCGGCCTGCTCGGCGAGGCGGCCCAGGGTCAGGGCCTCGGTGCCTTCGGCGCCGATCAATTGCCAGGCCACTTCCAGCAGCTGTTGCAGGCGCTCTTCCCGGGACAGGCGGCGACGGGGGGGTGAAGCCTCGGAGGGGGTGCTTGACATGCTTATATACCAAAAGTAACTTACTGTTCGTAACTTACCAAAAGTATATAGGGCCTGGTTGCCGCCCTCAATTCATTTGCAGGAGCCTTTGCCATGCATGCGCTTATCGTTGTCGCCCACCATGATCCCCGCTCGCTCAGCCACAGCCTGGCGGCGCAGGTCGCCGAGGGCCTTGGGCCGTCCCACTCGTTCGAGATCGCGGACCTGTTCGCCGAGGCATTCGACCCACGCTTCAACGTCGCCGACCACGCGGTCCACCGCCGGCAGGAACAGCCCCCGGCCGACGTGCTGGTCGAGCAGGCGCGCATCGACCGTGCCGATGCGCTGGTGCTGGTCTATCCGGTGTACTGGTGGTCGATGCCGGCGCTGCTCAAGGGCTGGATCGACCGGGTGTTCGCCAACGGCTGGGCATTCGATTTCAACCTCGAAGCCAATCGCTTTGAGAAGAAACTCGGACACCTGCGGGTGCACCTGCTCGGCGTCGGTGGGGCCGATGCCGGCACATACGGGCGCCACGGCTACGAGGTGGCGATGAAGACCCAGATCGATCACGGGATCTTCGATTACTGCGGCGCGCGGGTGCTGACCTCGCAGCTGCTGCTGGAATCGGAAAGCCAGGACCCGGCGCTGCATTTGCGCACGGCCCGGGCCATCGGTCGTGGTCTGTTCACCCGTGTCGAAACCGCCGCGGCGGTCCAGGTGGGGTGAGGGGAGGATGCATCGTGCGGCTCCGCGACGTCCCGGTCGCGGAGCGCAGGACGGCACAGGCCGTTAGTGCCCGGCGGGCTGCGCCTGTTGAGTGAGGATAGCCCTGGCCAGTTCTTCATCGCTGGCGTTGAGGCCTGGGTTTTCCTGGCGGATTTTCTGCAGCACCGACTCCAGGTAGACACCACGGATGGCACCACCGCTGGCGACGAAACTGGAGGCGTCGTCACGGGCGGGAATCACCATTTTGTCGTCCTTGAAGGTCGAGTACAGCGAGGCGGAAACCCCTGCCGAGGTGGCGACATCACCCGCATCGACACGGGCCATGGCTGAACCTGCGGGCAGACAGAGCAACAACGAAGAAACGAGTAATAGGCGGCGCATGAGGGCGTCCTCCGACAGCGTGAAGCAAAAAGGAAGTACTACACCATCTAGGATGCGCGGTACTGCCCGGGAGTTCCCTGGGCGCCGGCTGTACCCGCTGGCCGGGCGTTTTGCGTGGGGCAGGAAGCGGCCCCCGGCATTGCACCGGAGGCCGTCGTCAACGGGCTGTCAGCTCACGACCCGGTAGCACGGCACATAGGCCGCGCCGCCCGGCAGTTTCATCCGGTGCTGCTGGACGAAGGATTTGAGCAGGTGATCCAGCGGCTGCATGATCGCGGTGTCGCCGTGGATTTCGTACGGGCCGTGCTTCTCGATCAGGCGGATGCCCTTGTCCTTGACGTTGCCGGCGACGATGCCGGAGAACGCGCGGCGCAGGTTGGCCGCCAGTTCGTGGGACGGCAGTGCGTGGTCCAGTTGCAGGCCGGCCATGTTGGCGTGGGTCGGGTCGAACGGGCGCTGGAAGCCTTCGTCGATTTTCAGCAGCCAGTTGAAGTGGAAGGCGTCGTTGCGTTCGCGGCGGAACTGCTTGACCTCCTTGAGCCCCTCGGTCATCTGCCGGGCGACCTCGGCCGGGTCGTCGATGATGATCTGGTACAGGCTGTGGGCCGCATCGCCCAGGGTCGCGCCGACGAAGGCATGCAACTGCTCCAGGTACGGCGCGGCGCTTTTCGGCCCGGTGAGAATCACCGGGAACGGCAGGTCGCGGTTGTCCGGGTGCATGAGGATGCCCAGCAGGTACAGGAACTCCTCGGCGGTGCCGGCGCCGCCCGGGAAAATGATGATGCCGTGGCCGACGCGGACGAAGGCTTCCAGGCGCTTCTCGATGTCCGGCAGGATCACCAGCTCGTTGACGATCGGGTTCGGCGCCTCGGCGGCGATGATGCCCGGCTCGGTGAGGCCCAGGTAACGGCTGCCGCTCATGCGCTGCTTGGCATGGGCAATGGTCGCGCCCTTCATCGGGCCCTTCATCACGCCCGGGCCGCAACCGGTGCAGACGTCCAGTTTACGCAGGCCCAGCTCATGGCCGACCTTCTTGGTGTACTGGTATTCCTCGGTGCTGATCGAGTGGCCGCCCCAGCACACCACCATCTTCGGCTCCACGCCCGGGCGCAGGGTGCGGGCGTTGCGCAGCAGGTGGAAGACGTAGTCGGTGATGCCCTGGGAGCTTTCCAGGTCGATGCGCTGGCTGGCCAGCTCGCTTTCGGTGTAGACGATGTCGCGCAGGGCGCTGAACAGCATTTCCCGGGTGCTGGCGATCATCTCGCCATCGACGAAGGCATCGGCCGGGGCGTTCAGCAGTTCCAGGCGCACGCCACGGTCCTGCTGGTGGATGCGGACTTCGAAATCCTTGTAGGCGTCGAGGATGGTCTTGGCGTTATCGACATGGGCGCCGGTGTTGAGGATGGCCAGGGCGCACTGGCGGAACAGGGCATAGATGCTGCCGGAACCGGCTTCGCTGAGTTGTTGCACTTCACGTTGGGACAAAGTCTCCAGGCTGCCTTTGGGGCTGACCGAAGCGTTGATGACGTGTCTTGGTTGCATTCTGGATTCCTTGAAAGCGAGACCACCGGCCCATGCGGGCCCATGGCTTAAGAATAGTGAGCGGCGGTCGGGACGCCGGGAAAAACATTCTCCCGGGCTTCACGACGCAAAGGCAAACGGGGCCACCGGAACGTGCGGCCCGTGCGCCTCGCTACTTTCTCACAGCTGGTGGTCCGAAGCGAAAGCGGCGTGCATCGCCCTTGGCTATGCTCAGCCCATTCACCCATAGGGCTGGGGAGCGCAACCGGGCGCCAGCAGTGCCAGCCTCGTCACGACATTGGGAGTGCGTGAACATGGCACCTGCATCCGAGCGGTCCGCGGTCAACAAGAGCTGCTGAAGTGATTGCCTGTCATGTCACCCATGGCGCTCCGTCGATCTTGTCCGAAGCCTGAATGAATTTATCGGCCCGGCACTGCTCATAACTCTAAATGGCGTAATCGCGCCAGGATCGTGTACGCAGTCAGGGAGCGGCATCCTCATGAGTCCAGTGTCATCCGTCAATCCAGGCCAGCCTTGTCGCCTGCTGTTGGTGGTCGAGGACGAGCCGATGATCCTGGAGTTTCTCTGCGAGATCCTGCAGGACGAGGGTTTCGCCACCCAGGCCATGCCCAGCGCGGATGCGGCGCTGCGGTTCCTGGAAAGCCATCCGGAGCAGGTGCGCCTGCTGCTGACCGACATCAATATGCCGGGCACCCTGAACGGCGCGGGCCTGGCCAACCGGGTGCGCGAGCGCTGGCCGGGCATGCCGGTGCTGGTGATGTCCGGTTACGAGACGCCGCAAAGTTCCGGAATTCGCTATCCGGTGTCGTTCATCCGCAAACCCTGGACCATCGGGCAGATCCTCGACTGTGTCGATGAAGCGTTGAACGGGACGGGGGAATAAAGAGTGGGGCGGAAGGTGAGGCGCGAAGCGGCTTTCGACCACCCAGGACCTCGGGTCCTCGGTGATCGCAAGGGAGGGTGAGCTAGCGGCTCACTCTTTGACGCTCATGAACTCTTTGGCCCAGACGATGTAGTCCTCGGGCTGGGTGTAGGTGTGGGCCAGCTCGGTGGCGCTGAGGTCCGAGGCCTGGGTGAAGATCTGCCGCTGTTCGCGCAGGCAGTCGTAGGTGGCCTTGATCGCCGCGAAATACGCCGCGTGGCCGTCGACGATGATCTTCGCGCCCAGTTGCGCCAGGCGCGCATCGTCGCGCAGCGCCGGGTTGCCGTAGGTCACCAGCATCAGGGGCACCGACAGGTGCTCGGAGATCTGTTCCAGTTGCTCGAAATCCTTGACCCCGACCATGCAGATGCCGTCGGCGCCGGCGCGCTCGTATTGCTGGGTGCGGCTGATGATTTCCTGGATCGGCAGGATCGCCGCGTTGGTCCGGGCGATGATCGCCAGTTCCGGGTCGACCCGGGCTTCCAGCGCCGCGCGGATCTTGCCCACGCCTTCGGCGACCGAGATCAGGTCGGTGGACTTGCGTCCGAACTGGGCCGGCAGCAGGGTGTCTTCGATGGTCAGGGCGGCGACGCCGGCGCGCTCCAGCTCGACCACGGTGCGCATCACATTGAGGGCGTTGCCGTAGCCGTGGTCGGCGTCGGCGATCACCGGCAGTTGGGCGACGCGGCCGATGCGGGTGGCCTGCTCGGCGAATTCGCTCAGGGTGATCAGGGCGAAGTCAGGCGCGGCCAGCACCTGCAGCGAGGCGACGGAGCCGCCGAGAATGCCCACTTCGAACCCCAGGTCGGCGGCGATCCGCGCCGACATCGGGTCGAAGACGGAGGCAGTGTGGAAGCAGGAGTCTGAAGCGATCAACTCGCGAAAACTACGGCGTAAATCTTGATGAGACAGCCTGGACATACGAACTCCCGGAAGGAGGTAAAAGAGATGCCGACGATAGCGTCGAGTCAAAAATGCAATCGGTCGTCCAGCGAGCCTGTGTAGGAGGTTCGCTGCGAAAACCTGGGCAGATGAAGACGAAGCAAGCAGGTATGAAACGGCGGGTGACGCCGCACCGGATGGAAAAAGCCAGGCGGGCGCTCTTGTTATGGCCGGGGTGAAGGCTATCACGCCGCCGCGGCGAAAATGATGACGAATTCGTATGGGCCCATGCCAGAACGGCATAGGCCATGCCGGTTGTCATGGGCGCCAGGGCGGGTCGATCATGCCGATTGAGAGGGTTCGCTCATCACTGGTATTTATGGGAGCGTCGATCGCTCGCGACGAAAACGAGCACGCGCAGCGACGGTTCCCGCACCGCGGATCACGGGCATGGCTCAATAAAATGTCAGAATTTGAGTCCAGGTCTGGACCTTTTCCCCTGATGCGCAATCATTAGGACGTGGATACCCAAAGGAGAGACGCATGTTCATTCGGTCATTGACCCTCGCAACGCTGCTCGCTGTCGTCGGCCCCGCAATGGCGGCCGACAACGAAGGCCCTCTGGCCCAGGATCAGGGCAAGGCGCGCCCATTGATCGTGATTGCACCCAGCTCCGTGGACCCGACCCTGGTGGCGCTGAAGAAATCCCTCGACGAGCCGGCCAACCGCCAGGCCTTCAACGAACGCAACATGGTGCTCTACACGGTGATCAACACCATCGGCCAACGCGACGGCAAGGACCTGGACCCGCAATCGACCATGGCGCTGATCCGCAGCCTGAAGCTTGGCGCCGGGGCGCAGACCAAGGTGATCCTGGTGGGCAAGGACGGCGAGAAGAAGCTCGAACATTCCGGGGCCATCGAACTCAAGGAAGTCTTCAGCACCGTCGACCAGCTGCCGGCCGCGGAGAAGGAAGCCATTGCGCCGACGTTAGCGCCGGTCTCGGAAGTCAAGGCAGCCCACGCCGGCAAAGCCGCCAAATCGGGCAAGCCTGCGGCGCCACCGAAACCGCTGGACGACTGAGCCCGGCCAGCACCGTTTGCTGATCCATCCCATCGCGAGCAAGCTCGCTCCTACAGAAACACGCATGCCCCCTGTAGGAGCGAGCTTCTCGCGAAGCGTTCTGATTGACCTCACCCGGCCATCAGGCATCGGTCACGACACCGCCAGCATTCCTTCCACTCTTGCTGCATCGCCATCGACCTCGGCGCTTTGCAATGTCCGGCTGACCCCGCGCACGATCATCTCGACCTCGCGTTCGTCGACGATCAGCGCTGGCAGCAGGCGGATGGTGCTGCCCCGGGTCACGTTGATCAGCAGTCCGTGATCCTGGGCCGCCCGGAGCGCCAGCTCGCGTTGTGGGGCCTTCAGCTCGATGCCGATCATCAGCCCCAGGCCGCGCACCTGCAGGACCTGCGGGTGATCGGCCAGCTCCGTCCGCAGGCGTTGCAGCAGGTGCTCGCCCTGGCGCCTGGCGTTGGCCAGCAGGCCTTGTTGCTCGATGATCTCCAGCACGGTGCAGGCCACCCGGCAGGCCAGCGGGTTGCCTCCGAAGGTGCTGCCGTGGCTGCCGGGGGTGAACAGGTGCGCGGCCTTGCCCCGGGCCAGGCAGGAACCGATGGGGATGCCGTTGCCCAGGCCCTTGGCCAGGGTCATCACGTCCGGGACTACGCCTTCATGCTGGCAGGCGAACCACTGGCCGGTGCGGCCGATGCCGGTCTGGATCTCGTCGAGCATCAGCAGCCAGTTGCGCCGGCTGCACAGCTCGCGCACGCCCTTGAGGTAGCCGGGCGGGGCAAGGCGGATACCGCTTTCGCCCTGGATCGGCTCCATCAGCACCGCGGCGATACGCGGGCCGTGGGCCTGCGCGGCTTGCTCCAGGGCGGCCAGGTCACCGAAGGGCACCTTGAGAAAATCCCCCGGCAGCGAATTCAGGCCCAGGCGTACCGCTGGCCCGTCGCTGGCCGCCAGGGTGCCCAGGGTGCGGCCGTGGAAGGCGTTCTCCATGACAATCACCAACGGCCGCTCGATGCCTTTGTGCCAGCCGTGCAGCCGCGCCAGCTTCAACGCGGTCTCGTTGGCTTCGGCGCCGGAGTTGTTGAAGAACGCCCGGTCCATCCCGGCCAGGCGGGTCAGCCGCTGCGCCAGCTGCTGTTGCCAGTCGATGCCGTAGAGGTTGGAGGTGTGCAGCAGCAGGCCGGCCTGTTCGCTGATGACACTGACCAGTCTGGGATGGGAATGGCCGACGCCCGTCACCGCCACGCCGGCCACCGCGTCCAGGTATTCGCGGCCGGTCTGGTCCCAGAGGCGCGTGCCCAGGCCGCGGGTGAAGCTCAGCGGCAGCGGCTGATAGGTGTTCATCAGGCAGGTGGCGGTCATGACGGGTAGCTCCATCCAAGGGGTGTGCTGGCAGTATCGTTAGCCACCTGAGCTAGATAAACTCGTCAATTCTTTAATCATCTTCAAGTCAGGGTTGATAATGGATCTGTTCCAGGCGATGACGGTGTACGTGAAGGTGGTGGAGGCGGGGAACATGACTGCCGCCGCCCGCGAGTGCGGCCTGTCCACCACCATGGTCGGCAATCACCTGCGGGCCCTGGAGCAGCGCCTCGGGGTCAGCCTGCTCAGCCGCACCACCAGGCGCCAGCGCCTGACTGAGTTCGGCGCCGAGTATTACCAGCGTTGCCTGGCGGTGCTGGGGTTGGTGGCGGACTCCGAGCGCATGGCGGAACAGGTCCAGGGCGAGCCGTCGGGCACCCTGCGCATCACCGCGCCGCTGACCTTCGGCACCGAGCGCCTGGCGCCGGCCCTGAGCGAATTCCAGCTGCGCTGCCCGCAGGTCAAGGTGGAGCTGACGCTGGCCAACCAGCGCTTCGACTTGATCGACGGTGCCTTCGACGTGGCTTTTCGCCTGGGCAACCTGGACACCTCGTCGCTGATCGCCCGGCCCCTGGAGGACTACACCCTGACCATCTGCGCGGCGCCGGACTATCTACAGCGCTGCGGCACGCCACGAGTCCCGGAGGACCTGCAGCACCACAACTGCCTGGCGTTCGCCTATCCGGCCGGTGACGAGTGGAGCTCCACCGCCACCCAATGGCCGTTGCGCGGGCCCGAGGGCGACGTGCTGATCCCGGTGTCCGGCTCGCTGCTGACCAACACCTCGTCCGGCCTGCACCGCGCGGCGCGGGGTGGCTTGGGGGTGGTGATGATGCCCGATGCCCTGGTGGAAGAAGACCTGCAACAGGGGCGGCTGGTGCCCGTGCTGCAGGACTATCAATTGCCCCGGCGGGCGATGCACCTGCTCTATGCCCAGGACCGTTACCGCCTGCCCAAGCTGCGCAGTTTCGTCGAGTTCGCCTTGGAGAAATGGGGGCGCTAAGCAAGCGCCAGGTCATGAAACAAAGACCCCGCCGTGCCGACCTGGCAGCGACGGGGTCTGGAGTGACGCTATTTGCCGGTCAGTTCAACTCGACCGGTTTCAACTGCTCCCAGGATTCCACCGGGCCCGGGTTGGCCGGCTGGCTGCCGCCGCCAAAACACACCGCCAGCTTGTTCAGCGCATTGATCGCGGTGGTGACCGCGCCTTCGGCCCAGCCGGCCGTCCAGGACACGTCATCGCCCGCCAGGATGAAGCGGTCGGGATTGCCCGTGTCGATGCCGCTCATGAACTGGGAAAAGATCCGCCGCTGATATTCGTACTGCCCTGGCAGGTTCATCTTGAAGGCGCCCAGGTACAGCGGCTGATCCTCCCAGTTGTGCTCCACGAACGCATTGACGGTGCTGTATTGCTCGTTGAGGTTGATCCCCGGATAGATGTTGTCCAGCAGGTTGGTGCACAGCTCGACATGCTGCGGCAACGGCGCGGGGCGGTCGCCGAGGAATTTCAGCGCATCGTCGTTCCAGGTGTAGGACAGGAAGATCCCGCTGCCTTTGTAGTCGCCCTTGCTGGCCGAGTAGTCGACCAGGTAAGTGCCGCGAGTCAGGCGGTCGGAGAGGGTGATGCTCATCTTGCGTTGCTCGTCGCCCACCACAAGGTCGTTCCAGAACGGGCGCTGGGTGGCGGCGAAAATCTTCGCCGACTGCATGTAGTGGGTGTACATGATGGCTTCCCAGGTATCGATGGGCAGCAGGCTGTTCATGGCGGGAAGGCTTTGCGGGTTCCCCGAGTAGCGCAGTTTGTCGAGGATCCGCACATGCGGGGTGTAGATGACGCTGGGGAAGTGGCACTGCTGGGTCTTTCGGGTGCGGGTGTCGGTGATGGCGACGCGGAAGGAACCGTCCGGTTGGCGCTCGATGTGTCGCACCTCCTTGTGGAACGGGTCGTCGAACACCTCGCGCGACAGCGCTTCGACCGTGGTGTCCTCGCCCCAGTGCAGCATCACGTCCCCCAGTTCCTTCGGCGCCTTGGACCAGAGCCGTTGCGGCAGGCTCGAGGAGCCGTCGAACATCAGTTGGTGGTCGGCGTCCAGGCCGGTGTACAGCACGCGCAGCAACTCGAGGATGCTGTTGGGGTAGTCGGTGTTCCAGCCGCCGGTGCCGAAGCCGATCTGGCCGAACAGGTCGATATCGGCCTTGCTCCAGCCGGAATTTTCCAGGAGCGCGGCGTAGAAGCTGACGTCGTCGCCGCTGGTTCCCGACTGAGGTTTGACGATGGCATTCCAGAGCTGCTTGATCTTCTGTTGATCGATGGAGCCCTCGGTCATGGCCTTTTCCAGATCTTTGAAGTGGTAGTTTTCCAGGAAGTCATCGAAGAACTGGTTTTCCAGCTCGACGTATTCCTGTGGCTTTGGAAAGGCCGGGTTGCCGTCCACTTCGTAATAGACCTTCTCCCCGCGGTAATCGACCACCGTACTGATCGCCGCGGCAGTCCCCGGGTTGGGAAAGTCCGCCGAGTTTTCGGTCATGCCGACTTTGCGGAAGTAGTGGAACAGCGCCTTGCCCGACACCGGGAAACGCATCGCGCCCAGTTCACAGAGCACCTGGCTGCCCGGGTTTTCGGGGTCGCCCTGGACCTTGGAGTAGAGCCGCCCGCCGATGCGCTCGGAGGCCTCGACCACCACCGGGTGCAGGCCCATGCGCATGGCTTCATAGGCGGCGACCAGACCGGAGACGCCAGCGCCGACGATCAACACTTTCTGCCCATAGTTCTCCGGGTCTACCTGGCAGGGGGGAAGCTTTCGATTAGTCGCGCTCTGCAAATAGTTGGCGTAGTGAAAGGGGAAGTCCGGAATCAGCGCAGTGACATCCTTGTTCATGCGCAGGGGAGAGCGGTTGGTTCTTGAAGGAATCGCAGACATGGGGTTTCTCCTTGAAAGTCATTTCCATGTGTTTCCACTTGCTCGATGGCTCTATATCCATAGTCGCCGAGGCTTCAGCCTAGAGCAGATTCTCGGGTTGTATAGGTTCGCGCGGGGTTTGTGCCCGCACGAGCCGAAGGAGCTAGGACTGCACCGCCGTGCACAACTCCACCAGCAGGCCGTCGGGGCAACGCACATAGGACACGGTCTGCCCCCAGGGTTTTTCGCCGGGCGCGCTGAGTTCGCTGGCGCCGGCATCCAGTGCCCGCTGGTGGGCGGCGTGCACGTCTGCGCAGACCAGGCCGATTTCCATGCCCAGCGGCCTGGCCGAGCTGTGGGCCTCGACGTGGCCGCCGTTGAAGTTCATTGCGCCCAGTTCATGGGCGGCGAAGGCGAGGGCGGTGGCGCCGGTTTCCAGTTCGCCGTAGGTGCCGGAGTCATGGAGGAAACGGGTGGACAGGCCGAAGGCGCGATTGAAGAACGCCAGCGAGGCGCTGACATCCGGGACATAGAAAATGGTGTAGGCGAATTTCATGCTTGAGCGATCCTTGTTCATTGAAACTGGAGGGCCACGAAGGCCGGTTTATGTGTCGCCCTGGCACCCGCTTGGGCGTGCGCATGAGTAGGAGTGCACGGTCGGTTTGGGCACTGAGCATTCAGGGTGCTGCGCAAGCGTACTACCCGATTCCAGGGACGATGATTTTCAATGGTTACAGATCGCTACCAGGCAGGCTTCGCGGCGAAAGGCTTGCTGGCGATGGCGGTCGTGAGGGCGCTATCGCGAGCAAGCTTCGCTCCTACAGAAGCGAGGAGTACGGGGCTCAACGCAACCGTTCAAGCATCTGGTAGTACCACATGCCCGCCGCCAGCATCGGGTTGCCCAGCTGGTCGCCGAAGGGTACGCGGATGTGCTGGCAGGCGGCGAAGGTGTCGTAGTCGCCCAAGTGCCCGGTGATGGCCTGGGCCATGATCTCGCCCATGATGTGGCTGGTGGCGATGCCGTGGCCGGAGTAGCCCTGGCAATACCAGACGTTGTCCGAGAGCTTGCCCAGTTGCGGGATGCGGTTGATCACGATGCCCATGGCGCAGCTCCACTGGAAGTCGATGGCCACGCCCTTGAGCGCCGGGAAGGTGCGTTCGATGCACGGGCGCAGTTCGCCGGCGATGTCCCGCGAGTCCTTGCCGCTGTAGTTGGCGCCGCCGCCGAACAACAGGCGGCCGTCGGCGGTCATGCGGTAATAGTCGAGCACGAAGCGGCAGTCGTAGACCGCCAGGTCCTGGGGGTTGAGGCGCTTGGCCAGGTCGCCCAGGGGCGCGGTGGTGACGATGCCGCCCATGGCCGGGAAGATCTTGCCCTTGAGTTGTTTCGGCTCCAGCTTGTGGTACACGTCGCCGGCCAGCAGCACCTGTCTGGCGTCGATGCGGCCCTGGGCGGTGATCACCGCCGGGCGCTCGCCGTGGACGATCTGCAGCACTTCGCTGTGCTCGAAGATCAGCGCGCCGAGGCTCTCGGCGGCGCGGGCTTCGCCGATGCACAGGTTCAGCGGATGCAGGTGCAGGTTGCGGGTGTTCTTGATCGCGCCGTGGTACAGCGGGCTGTCCAGCACCTCGCGCAGCTGTTGCTGGTCCAGCAGGCTGACCTCGTCGCCCATGCCGCGGCGCACCGCTTCTTCGTAGTCGGCACGCAGGCCGGCGAGGTGGCTGGGCTTGTAGGCGGCATGCAGGTGGCCGTGCTTGAGGTCGCAGGCGATGGCGTATTTGTCTACGCGCTGGCGGATGATCCGGTGACCGCGCCAGCGCAGTTGCCAGATGAAATCGTCGACCTCGTCGCCCAGGGTGCGGCGCATCTGCTTGCGCATGGCCTCGTCGCCGGACAGGCTGCCGGTGACCTGGCCGCCGTTGCGCCCGGTGGCGCCCCAGCCGATCTTGTGGCTTTCGACCAGGGCCACTTTCAGGCCTTTTTCCGCCAGTTCCACGGCGCTGGCGACGCCGGTGAAACCGCCGCCGATGATCACCACGTCGACGCTCACCTGGCCTTGCAGGGGCGGGTAGGCGGTTTCGTCATTCAGGGTGGCGCTGTAGTAGGAAGGGCAGCGTTCGGCTGCTGGTGTTACCGGGTTGAATGCGGCTGTCATGGGTCGTTCTCGAATGCTGGGAGGGGGCCGGGCCGGCGCCGTGACGCCGGCCAGCGCGTCACGCCTGGGTCAGGTACCAGCGCCAGTCCTGTTCGCCGACTTCGGCCATGAACTGGCGGTATTCGGCGCGCTTGACCGCCAGGTAGACCCCGAGGAATTCACTGCCCAGGGCATTGCGGGCCCAGCTGGAGTTCTCCAGGGCGGTCAGCGAGGTCAGCCAGTCGGTGGGCAGCAGTTCGCTGGCCTGGGCATAGCCGTTGCCTTGCACCGGGTCGCCCGGATCGAGTTGTTCGCGCAGGCCGCGATGGATCCCGGCGAGAATCGCCGCGGCCGCCAGGTAGGGGTTGGCGTCGGCGCCGCAGATGCGGTGCTCGATATGCCGGCTGTTGGCCGGACCGCCCGGCACTCGCAGGCTCACCGTGCGGTTGTCGACGCCCCAGGTCGGTGCCAGTGGCGCGTAGCTGTTGGCCTGGAAGCGGCGATAGGAATTGGCGTTGGGGCAGAACAGCAGCAACGAGTCGAGCAGCGACGCGAGCATGCCACCCACCGCCTGGCGCAGCAGCGGGGTGCCGGCCGGGTCCGCGGCGGCGAACAGGTTGTGGCCCTCGGCGTCGGCGAGGCTCACGTGCATGTGCATGCCGGTGCCCGCCAGGTCATCGAAGGGCTTGGCCATGAAGGTCGCCTGCATCCCGTGCTGGTGGGCCACGGCCTTGACCAGGCGCTTGTAGCGCACCGCCTGGTCCATGGCCTCCAGGGCATCACCGTGCTCCAGGGTGATTTCCACCTGGCCCGGGGCGTACTCGGAAATCGCCGTGCGCGCCGGAATGCCTTGCAGCTTGCAGGCGGCGTAGAGGTCGGCGAGGAAGGGTTCGATCTGTTCCAGCTCGCGCAGGCCATAGACCTGAGTGTGCCGTGGCCGGCCGCCGTCGGCGTCCAGTGCCGGTTGCGGGCGGCCGTTGCTGTCGCGCTTGGTATCCAGCAGGTAGAACTCCAGCTCGCAGGCCATCACCGGGTGATATCCCTCGGCCTTGAGCTGGTCGATGACCTTGATCAGCAGGTGACGCGGATCGGCGATGCTGGCCGGCAGGCCTTCCTGCGGGTGCATGCTGACCTGCACCGCGGCGGTGGGGATCTGTCGCCACGGCAGGCGCACCAGGCTGCCGGCCAGCGGGTAGGCGCGGCAGTCGATATCGCCGACGTCCCAGACCAGACCGGAGTTTTCCACGTCGTCGCCCTGCAGGGTCAGGCCGAGGATGGTGCTGGGCAGCGGGCGGCCGCTTTCATAGACCGCCAGCAGTTCTTCGCGGTGCAGCAGCTTGCCGCGCGGCACGCCGTTGGCGTCGAGGATGAACAGCTCGACCATGTCGATATCGGGGTTGGCGGCCAGGAAGCTACGGGCCTCGTCAAGGGCTGCAAATTTCATGGTTCTCTCGCTTGCGCCATGACGGCGCGCAGGTTCGGTTCATGCAGCGGCGCCGGCATGGCCCGGTTGCAATGGCAGATAGCAAGGCGGCAAGGCTCGACGCGCAAAGGCGCGCGTTCAGAGCGAAAGCGAGAGATCCGGAGGGCGCGAGGAATGACGCAGGCGGGAGCGGCACAGGGCCATGGGCAGATTGACCAGCAGTTTCATCGCGGGTCCCCGGGGGTGCCGTGGAGATCGCCGCGGGTGCGTTGCGTTGTCGCCATGCCAATGCCGAGGCGGCTGCACGGGGCAGCAGCGCATGTCTGGCAGGGCGGGCGGCAACACAAGGCGTTCATCGGCCGGCGGATCTCGTCAAGAATTCACGGACATTTCGTGCAAGTGAGGCTCACCGTTTTACCGGGACTGGTCCTCGCTGCCAAGGGGCGCGTCACAAAATATTTAACACCGCCCCCGGCAACGTAACGGAAAAAGTCCTCAGTAGATCCAGGGCACCAGGCGCCAGGTGTAGGCGCAGTAAGTGTCGTATTGCTTGCCGAACTCTTTGCGCAGCAAGGCTTCTTCGGCGTGGATGCGGGCGATCAGCGGGATCAGCATCAAGGCTGTCAGCAGCAGGCCGACCCCGGAGCGGAAGGCCAGGGCCCAGCCCACGCAATTGATCAGCAACCCCAGGTAACTCGGATTACGCAGGGTGCCGTAGATGCCGGTGGTCACCAGCTGATGGCCGGGCTGGATCGCCACCAGGCCGCTGAAGCGATTGCCCAGCACGAACACCGGCCACAGCCGCAAGATGTCACCGGCGATAAAGAACACCACGCCGAACCAGCGCGTGTCGGTGCCGCCAAAGGTCCAGAAATTCAGGCGGTCGGTGTAGGCGGGAAGAAAGGCCAGCAACAGCCCGAGGATGCCGAAGGCGGCGAGGACCCAGCGGTTTTCCCGGTCTTCCTGTTTGCCGGGGCTCAGGTTGCCTTCGCTGAACTGGGCCACGCCGGCCATCGCCAGCAAGGACAGGGCGATGACCCACAACGCCGGGTGGGAGAAGAACGCCACCAGCCCGCCCATGCCGAGGATGGCCAGGCCAAGGTAGACGAGGCTGGCGACCAGGCTGAGCGCCGCGAGTCTGGGAGAGTTACGCATGATGGCCCCTCACGAATGCCGAGGTGTATGCATTCAGTGTAGGTCCATCGCCGAGACAGCCCAGGTCGCCCGCGGCACCGCGTCGCCTGCATCGCCGGCAAGCCTGGCTCCTACAGAAGAGGAGGTGTTCACGCATGTCTGTAGCCGCTGCCGAGCAGCGCGAGGCTGCGCTCGAGGACGAAGTCCTCGCAAAACCTGCGCATGCGGTTTGCCTGTAGGAACGCGGTGCCCGGTTTTGCGGCCCCTGCGTTGCCGATCGCAGCCTCGCGGGCTCGGCAGCGGCTACAGGGACGCCATGGTGTTCCCGGCTTCTGTAGGAGCGAGGCTTGCCCGCGAGGCGGTGTATCTGACACCCCATCTCGCCTGGATCACCTACGGATGCACAGGCGGTTTCTCCGCCAACTGGGCGACCAGGAATTCGATAAAGGCCCGGGTCTTTTGCGGCACGCGCCGGGCCGACGGGTACACCGCGTGGATGCTGATCGGCGGCGCCTGCCATTCGCACAGCACCGGCACCAGGCGGCCGGCGGCCAGGGCGTCGGCGACGATGAAGTCGGGCAGCAGGGCGATGCCCATGCCGGCCTCGGCGGCCTGGGCCAGCAGGTCGCCGTTGTTGGCGTGCAGCGGGCCGGTGACGTGGACGCGCTGGGTGTCTTTGCCGTTGCTCAATTGCAGGCTGACTCCGCTTTGCAGGTAGCCATAGTTCAGGCACTGGTGGGCGGTCAGGTCGCGGGGCGTCTGCGGGATGCCGGCGCGCTTCAGGTAGTCCGGCGAGGCCACCATGATCCGCGGCGCCGGGGCCAGCAGCTTGGCGACCATCGACGAGTCGGCCAGGCTGGCGATGCGGATGGTCACGTCGAAACCGCCGCGTACCGGGTCCACCTGCTGGTCGCTGAGCACCAGCTGCAACTCGATGTTCGGGTGCTGCTCATGGAATAGCGGCACCAGCGGCCCGAGGCGGCGCAAGCCAAAGGACATCGGCGCGTTGACCCGCAGCACCCCGCGCAATTCGCCGATGCCGTCCCGCGCCCGCTGTTCGGCCTCGTCCACGGCGGCCAGGACTTCCCGCGCCGACTCGTAGTACTCGGCGCCGGCTTCGGTCAGGTGCAGGCTGCGGGTGGTGCGGTGCAGCAACTGCACGCCGATGGCTTCCTCCAACGCCTGGATCTGTTTGCTGACTTTCGAGCGCGGCACGTCCATGGCCCGGGCCGCAGCGGCGAAGCCGTTGGCATCGACCGTGATGACAAACGCGCGCATGCATTCGATGCGATCCATGACTGTCCCTATTTTGGAATCAATGATTCTCGATTTTAGGGAATTGTCCCTTTTTAATCTAGCCCCTAAATTAGCCACCAAGCCGGCAGCAAAGCCTCCCCAGCGGAACCCGCGCCGAGCCCCCGAATTTTGCAACTCAACGCTTTAACCCACTTAGCTATCGACATCAAAAGGAACGCGCCATGTCTATCCGTGAACTGCTCAACCCAAGCAACTCCGCCCTGATCCT
>LNAP01000244.1_pt1 | contig 61080 bp, 47 predicted proteins | sample 602601 | NCBI WGS metagenome assembly LNAP01 (sample SAMN02440304, study PRJNA202911) | soil metagenome | biome: Subtropical and temperate rainforests or woodlands; isolation source: soil samples (1 kg each in a 20% v/v slurry with milli Q water) were... ...
TCGCAATTGGCGGATAACAAGTCGGACGTTGCCGCCTTCACCCCGACACCGATCACATGCTTGTTGTTTTCGCGCAGTTTGGAAACCAGTGGCGAGAAATCCGAGTCGCCACTGATGATGACAAACGTATCGACGTGGGCCTTGGTATAGCAAAGATCCAGCGCATCAACCACCATGCGGATATCCGCCGAGTTCTTGCCTGACTGGCGCACATGCGGAATCTCGATCAGCTCGAACGAGGCCTCATGCATCGGCGCCTTGAATTCTTTGTAGCGCGCCCAGTCGCAGTAGGCCTTCTTGACCACAATGCTGCCCTTGAGCAGCAGCCGCTCCAGCACTTTTTTGATGTCGAACTGCGCGTATTTGGCATCGCGCACACCCAGCGCAATGTTCTCGAAATCGCAAAACAGCGCCATATTGGTAATTTCAGGCAAACCGGCCATGAGCAGCTCCATTCAGCTAATTAGCAAGGTGCGAAGTTTCGCATGGAAGCAGTCAACTGAGGTTTCCAGGTTCAAATGACTGTGCCGCTACGCATGCCTTAAATCGCCGATAAACTAGCCTGCAATTCCCTGATTCGATCTTCCCGCGCCGTCCCACCAGCGCCGACTTTTTATGCTCACCACCTTTGCCCATCACCTCTCACTCGCCGCACCCCTGTTTGCCATGGTGGCCATCGGCTACACGCCGGTGCGCTGGTTTCACTGGCCGCCCACGGTGGGCGAATCACTCAGCCGCTTTGTGTTTTCCATCGCCCTGCCCGCCATGCTGTTTCGCATGATGAGCGACTTTTCTCGTCTGCCGCCCGTGGATGCGCGCTTGCTGATGGCCTTTTTTGGCGGCTGCCTCATTGTTTTCGGTATTGGCCGCTTTTTCGCCTGGCGTGCCCTGCGCCTGGATGGCGTCGCGCAGTCGGTGTTTGCTCTGGGTGGCATTTTTTCCAACAATGTGCTGCTGGGTTTGCCGCTCGCCAAAACCACCCTGGGCGAGGCATCCCTGCCCTCCGTAGCCTTAGTTTTGACGTTTAACTCGCTGATTTTATGGACGCTGGTTTCAGTCTCCATCGAGTGGGCAAAGCATGGCACGCCATCATTTACCGGATTTGCCAAAACCTTGCGTTCGGTGGTCACCAACCCCATCGTCGCCTCCATTCTTGGCGGTACGGTTTTTGGCTTGCTCGGTGGGCGCATTCCGGCCTTGGTTGATGCCCCCATGACCATGCTCGCGCAAATTGCGGCGCCCCTCTCGCTCATATCACTCGGCATGGGCTTGGCAAAATATGGCATGCATGAAGGCTGGCAATCAAGCACAGCCATGTGTACCATCAAACTCGTCATCCAACCCTGTGTCGTGTGGCTATTGGCCTGGACGCTGGACATCCCCGCGATGGAAACTCACGTGGTGGTACTCCTGGCAAGCCTGCCGGTGGGTGCAAACGTGTACTTGATGGCACACCAATTCAAAACCCTGGAAGGCCCGGTCGCCGCATCCCTAGTGATCTCCACCGCGCTTGCGGCGATCAGCGTCCCACTCGTCCTGACCTTACTCGGTGCAGGACATTAACCAAGGCTGGGATGACCAATGCAGCCAATGCAGCCAATGCAGCACTCAGGATGCCATCCACACGGCATTGCCGGGCATCTTGTTTAGAGTCCTCACGCAAGCGCCAATAACGAGGAATGCAAGGAACCCCTTATTTACTCAAATGCTGATATTCATAGGTCAATCCTGCACCTGCTGCAGGCGAATTTTTCCGCAAGCTTGCCAGTGCCGAGAATGTGACGGCAAGAAACAGGAAAAAGGCTGGTAAAAACCTTCGGAAAGTACCCAATTCACAGCCCATGCTAGCGCTGGTGACTTTTCAGCAACTGCTCGAACTCCTCCGCCGGTATTGGCCGGGAAAACAGGTAACCTTGACCAAAGTCACACCCGATTGAGGTCAGCAAATCACATTGCGTCTGCGTCTCTATCCCTTCGGCAATGACTTTCATGCCCAGCTTGTGCGCCATGACGATCATGGCTTCGCAAATAGCCATATCTTCTGATGCCGGCGTCAGGTTGCAGATGAAAGACTGATCAATTTTCAGGTAGTCAATCTCAAACTTTTTCAGATAAGCCAGTGACGAGTAACCGGTGCCAAAATCATCGAGCGAAACCTGCATCCCTGCATCTCGGAAGCGCAAAAGGCGATCGCTTGTCTCGGATGAGGCATCCAGAAGCAAACTCTCGGTGATCTCGATGACGATACTTTGCCCTGGCAAACCGAGTTGCCGCAAGTGGTCAAACCATGCCTCGTAATCTGTCTCTTCGCTACGGAACTGCACGGGTGACTTGTTGACACTGATTTGCAAGTCCGCCTGATAAGCCGCCCGCCAAAGAGCCACTTGGCGCGCGGCTTCAAAAAATACCCAATGACCCAAGGCAACGATCAGCCCGGTTTCCTCGGCGACGGGAATGAACTCATCAGGCCGAATCAGGCCGCGCGAAGGATGCTGCCAGCGTATCAATGCTTCGGCTTTATGAATAGCGCCGCCGTTAAGATCCACGATAGGCTGGTAATGAAGTTGAAACTGGTTTTCAAGCAAGGCATGATGCAAGTCTGTTGTCATGCGCATGCGGGTTTGGGTAGATTCTTGCAACGCTGCGGTGAAATGGCTGTAGCGATTGCGGCCATGGCGCTTGGCGGCATACATTGCCTGGTCAGCATTTTTGATCAAGAGATCAGCGTCATTGGCATCATCAGGGTAGAGCGTGATGCCGATACTGGCAGAAACATAAACGGTTTCACCCCCCAACAAAAATGGCTCGGCCAAGCAGTGCAGAATAGCCTGCGCAATACAGGAAACCCCATCCGTATCGCAAATCTCTCCAAGAATCACGGTGAATTCATCACCCCCCATCCGGGCAACAGTGTCAGATTCCCGCACACAGCTGGTCAAGCGCCGCGCCGCCTCATGCAGCAGGATGTCCCCCACATCATGTCCCAGGCTATCGTTAACTTCCTTGAAGTGGTCAAGATCAATGAACATCAAAGCAACAGGCAAGCCTGTGCGATGCGCTATCTTGAGCGTCTGCTCTAATCGATCGTAAAACATGCGCCGATTGGGCAGGCCGGTATGGCTATCAAAATTTGCCTGTCGCCAGATCAACTCTTCCGAGCGCTTTTTCTCCGTGATGTCGTAGAACAGGGAAACGCGCCGATAGACAGCACCATCGTCGCTGAAGATCGTATTAATGCTGAGTGCCTCAACAAAAACCTCGCCAGATTTATGTCGATTCCAAATCTCCCCCTGCCAGCATCCAGTTGCCAAGATTGACGACCACATTTCCTTGAAAAAATTTACCTCGTGGCGTCCTGAATTGAGAATGCGTGGGTTTTGACCTATGACTTCGCTGAGTTCGTAGCCAGTCAGCCGGGTAAAAGCCGGATTGATCGCGATGATGTGGTTCTCAGCATCGGTCACGGCCATCGCTTCTGAACTGTGCTGGTACACCATGGCCGCCAAGCGGATTTCATCAATATTGCGGCTGCGTTCAATCGCGATACCCGCCAGACTGGCGGTTTGTTCAATGAATTGAATATCTGCTTTGCTCGGTAGTGTCACCTTGCCCTGGTACACCGCAAATGTGCCCAACACCCGGCCATCTGCAGCCCAAATGGGTTCAGACCAGCTCGCGCCAATCTGCATTTCCTTCGCCACTTCGCGGTAATTTGCCCATAACGGGCTTGTGGAAACATCCTCTACCACAACGCGCTGCCCACGGAACGCAGCGGTGCCGCAAGAGCCATTCCCGTCGCTGACCAGCAAACCATCAAGCGCTGTCTTACCCACGGGAGGCAAATTCGAGGCTGCGCCGATGCGCAGATGCTTGCCGTCCTCAGCCAGCAACAAAATTGCACATCGCAAGGCAGGACTTTGCATCTCTACCTCACACACGATTGCTTGCAATATTTCAGCCAGCGACGCACCATTAGCTAGCCGTTCGAGCACCTCGTTGCGCGTCTTTTCACGATTTTGCAGACGCTGACGTTCGGTGACGTCGTTGGCTATCCCGATAATGCCAGCAATCCCGTCAGCATTATCGGGAAGTTGTACCTTGGTGACTTCTAAATAATGGAGATTGCCGTCCGCAAAAACCATGGCCTCATGCCCAAAAACGGGCTGCCGTTCGATCAAACAGCGCTGATTGGAGGCCTGGGAGACGGCAGCCGCCTCATCTCCGAGCAAATCGGCGAGTTGCGCCGTTGCCAAAAAGCGACTTTCAGGCATTCCTACAGCGTTGCAAAATGTTTCATTCACAAAGCGATAGCGGCCATTGGTATCCATCAGCCAGATGCCCACCGGCGCGTGGTCAAGAATGGCATGGAGCTGTGTTTCGGCGGCTTGTATTGCCTGCATCTGCTGGTCGATCTTCGCCGTCATACCGACAAAACTTCGTGCCAGATCGCCTATTTCATCATTACGCTCCACGGGTAATGGCGGTAACGGCTGCCCCAAAGCATGCTGCCTGACCGCCTGGACCATCTGATTCATGGGCTTGGCGAGGAGCCGCGCCAAGATCAATGCCAACAGCATGGACAGAAAGGCAAACAGGAGCGTAATCTGAATGATGCTGGCTCCAGTGCGCCGACTCTCTACCAGTACTTTTTCGATGGGCGTATAGAGCCCCAGCGTGACAAAGCGTTGTTGCGCCAGGGTAGCGATAGGCAAGCGCATCATGGCGAGCAAAGAGTGCTGTCCCAGCGACTTGTTTTCGACCCGCAACACCGCCTGATCGATTTTGTTTTTGAAGAGCGGTGCTACTGAGGGCAGGTCATCCTGAATGCGGAATACTCTCCCCTGCTCAAAGCCAAAAGTTTTTCCTGGGTCAGGATGAATGAGGTAGTCGCCCTGCTGGTTGGTCAGTAACACACCCAGCCCCTGTGGCATATTGGCGAGAAGCAGCTCAAATAGCCCCCCCAGGTCAACATCAATCACCACAATGCCGAATAGATGGCCACCTTGGGTATAGATAGGCGTGGCAACGCGCAAGCTCGGCTTGCCAAAGCCATAGCTTGATCCCTGCTCCTTGTTCAGGCTAATGGGTGAAACATAAAGCTGCCCGGGTGCGAGCCGCATGGTTTCGTAAAAGTAAGGCTGGTGTTTTTTTTCCTGCAAATCCTCCCCCTGCACAATGCGCCATCTTCTGCTGTCGTTCGCGATACGCTCCACCCGCACCAGCTCGCGGCCAAAATTCGCGCTGCCAATCAGTCTGACTTGGGAATAGCGGTTGCGGGTCGCCAGCAAGCCGGTGAATATCTCTGCAAGCTGGGCTCGCTGCTTTGCCGATGCCATCGTATCCGCAGAGGAAGAGGCTCTCCCCTGCGTAATCTGCGAAATCTGTTTTATCTCCGGCAATCCGGCGACAAAAAGAACGTCTGCGGTAATTTCCGCCATGGATCGTCCAAAGTTATGCCCAAGCACCTTAGTCGCCGTCAACAATTTTTGCTGTGCAGCCTGGATCAGCAGGGCACGGCCCCGGTCATAAAGGTAATAACCAGTCAACGCGGTAAAGGCGGCACCTAGCAGCGCCAGCCAGAAACCGAACTTGATGCCCAGACTCAGCCGCATGTTTGGCCCATCATTGCCTCACAACCTTGCCTCATAACCCCTTCTCGCTTACACCCGAGAGTATCTTGTTCCACAACGCCAAGCGCTGGGTAGGGTTTTCCAGGGGTTCGAGCCAGATCAACCGGCTCCCGGCCTGGCTGCCGGGAGCAGCAGTCACCGTGTTAGCCAAACCATGCCACGCCGTAAAACGGTCGCTCACCTGTTTTTCCAAGGTGAAATTGATCCATTGCTCAGCCAAAGACTGGTTTTTGACACCACTGGATACAGCCCAGCAGTCCAACCAGGCCAGCGCCCCCTCGCGTGGGATGACGTAGCCTATATCCGCGCCTGCATCGCGCAAGGCCTTGAGTTGTTGAGTACCAAAGTTGGCAAAAATAATCGCAATATCATGGCGGCGAAACAAATCGACAGACTCTTCCAGCGTCGAGTAAAAGCTCAGCACATTGCGCCGCAACGCAATCAGTCGGCGCGCTGTCGCATTCAATTCTTGTGGCGACTGCTGAAAAATGTTTTTCACCCCTATGCGTTGCCCCGCTAAAGAAAAATTGTGGTTACTGGTATTAAAGGCCAGCACCCGCCCCCGATACTCTGATGCCCAGAGCGCATCGATTGACTGTGGCGGTTTTTTGACCAGCTTATGGTTATAAATCAAGCCCATCTCGGCATAGGTAAAAGGCACGGCGAAAATTTTGCCCCCACGAACCAGGCCGGGGATGGCTGCATAATCACGAAAGCGGGGCAGTTGTTGTTTGCGATTGCTAATGTTGGCCCCATTCAGCGGCCGACTCAAGCCATTATCTATGTAGCGTTGCAACTCAGCCGTATTAACCGCAAACACATCAAAGTCACGCCCTTTATTTATGCTCAGCTTTTGCCACATATCGTCGTCCGAGGTGACGTAAGTCACTTCAACACGTACCCCCGTACGTTTCTGAAAAATGGCCACCACTTCAGGATCAGCATAACCATCCCAGGCCAGGATACGCAGCGTCTCCTCCGCCAGCGCTACTTGGGATGGCAAGGTAAGTGCCAGTGCGGATAAAACCCAAAGACATGCCCGCCTGGCGTTAATGGGAAGAAAAAACCTATGAAACCGCTTCATAAACCCAAACATCATGTCGCAAACGGCTATTGGGCTAAGGAAATCAACTGCGCACAAAAAAGCGCAAAACAGCCCCCGAAGCCGCCCCGGAGGTCATGCAGCGCAAGCAACACGGCGGGCGAACAAACAGGTTGGAGGAAAATAGGCGCAGCATGGTACACATGGCATGAAAATAAGGCATCAAAAAAGGGAATCGCAGTATGCCATCATTTGTGCACTTACAAAAATACCATGGCATCAGCATAAAATCCGTCTGCAACTGAACTGCCATGGCCGAACATCTTGCTGCACGGGCGATTGTTCAGCGCCCAGCATGACCGTCATCCAGATGCAACATTGCCTGGCGAAAATAGGCTGATTTCAGCCCCTGCCTCTCTACCCTTTGACACGAATTAACCCACATCAGCACTCAAGATCGCCCAAGCACCGATAACCACCGATAACCACCGATAACATATGGCTCGACCATCCATGCCATCATGAAAACCCCTGGGCTTTCCGACCCGTATCCCTCAATCGCCATGACTGCCCCGCTTGATCCCTACCGCCGCCGCCTGATCTCAGCTGCCGCCCTGGCCGCAACGGGCAGTGCCTTGTCTGCTGTCGGCATTCCACTGGCAGCACTGGCCGCAGGACGCGCATCAGGTGCGGTCACCGGCTTTACTGCATTGCCTGTATCCACAGCAGACGCCGTGAGTGTTGCGCCTGGCTATCAAGTCAGCCTGCTTTATGCCTGGGGGGATCCGGTTTCCGCAGGCCCCCAGGCCCGCGCGGATGCTTCAGACACGGCAAGCGAACAAAGCCAGCAAGCAGGTATGCACCATGATGGTATGCATTACTTCCCGTTTATTGAGAACGGCCGTCCCTCTTCAGCGCATGGCCTGTTGTGTGTCAACCATGAATACACGGACGATGGCCTGCTGCATGTCGGCGGCATGGCCAACTGGAATGCGGCAAAGGTGGCCAAGGCAAAAGCGGCCGTCGGCGTCTCGATTATTGAGATCAGGCGCACTAAAAATGGCTGGCAGGTAGTGCGCCCCTCAAGCTGGGCGCGGCGCATCACGGCGGACACGCCCTGCCGCATCGCAGGCGCTGCGCGTGGTCATCCGGCCATGCGCACAGCCATGGATACACGCGGCGAATATGTCATCGGCACGCTGGATAATTGCGCCATGGGCTCCACCCCTTGGGGCACTTACCTGACTTGCGAGGAAAACTTCAATGGCTACTTCAAGGCGGGCAAGACGCCGAGCAAGGATCAACAACGTTACGGCCTCGGCGAAAAAACAGCCGGCTGGCGCTGGCATGAGGTAGATGAGCGCTTTGACCTGACACAGCACCCGAATGAAGCCAACCGCTTTGGCTGGGTGGTCGAAATTGACCCTTGGCGGCCCGATCAAGCGCCCGTCAAGCGCACTGCGCTGGGCCGCTTCAAGCACGAAGGCGCTACCGTCACCCAGGCGAAGGATGGCCGCGTTGTCGTGTATATGGGGGACGATGAGCGCTTCGAGTACATCTACAAATTTGTCTCGCGTGATCGCTACCAAGGGCAGGCAGGGAACGATCTGCTCAACCATGGCACGCTGTACGTCGCCCGTTTCGATGATGACGGCCAGGGCCGCTGGTTGCCGCTGGTGCATGGCGAAAAGTATGCGCAGGGCGCCTTGTCCGCCGAATACGGCTTTGCCGACCAGGGCGAGGTGGTCATCCGCTGCCGCCAGGCCGCCGATATTGCGGGCGCGACAAAAATGGACAGGCCGGAATGGATCGCCGTGCATCCGCACACTGGTGAGGTGTATGTGACGCTGACCAACAACAGCCAGCGCGACGCCAATGCTGGCCACGCGCCTGACCATCATGTCAATGCGGCCAACCCGCGCGCAGCGAATATGTTCGGCCACATTGTGCGCTGGCGCGAAACCGGCCACGATGCGGCGGCCACGCAATTCACCTGGGACATTTTCGCCCTGGCCGGCGACCCGCAAAGCGCTGATGGCGGCAAGCAGGGCAATATCAAGGGCGATGCTTATGCCAACCCGGACGGCTTGTGGTTCGATCCGGCAGGGCGCTTGTGGATACAAACGGATGTTTCCACGAACTCACTCAATCAGGACGGCTTCACCCATTTTGGCAACAATCAAATGCTGGTTGCCGATGTGCATAGCGGCGAGACCCACCGCTTTCTGACTGGCCCCAAGGGTTGCGAGCTGACCGGCATCACAGCCACGCCCGATGGCCGCACGTTGTTCGTGAATATCCAGCATCCCGGCGAGACAGGCGCGGGACGCTCTGATCCGGCTCGCCCGACGGCAGTTTCCGCCTGGCCAGCCAATCAGTTTCCGCAAGCCGTGGGTGGCCGCCCCCGCTCGGCCACGCTGGCCATCACGCGCGAGGATGGAAAAACCCTATTTGCTTAATGTATTGACCAGGCACGCTAATACATGAACCGTTCGGGCTGAAGTAAGCCTGGGCAAGGTTTAAAACTTCATCGTGCCGAACCAACAGCAGCGAGCGGGGTAACTGAGCGATAACTGAGAAGCAAATAACCCGCCCCCGCTCATTGGCCAGAGAGAGGATAATGCCACTCCTGCTTTTGCCTTTTCCGGGCGAAATACTTTCTCACGCCACCCCGCCAACTTCATGCCCTCCGCTTCAACCTCAGCCCTTGATTCTGTGTGCGATTCTGCGCTTGATACGCTGCACCGTACGTTTGGCTATAGCACTTTTCGTGGCCCGCAGGCCGAGATCATTGACCACATTGTCATGGGTGGCGATGCCCTGGTGCTCATGCCCACAGGCGGCGGCAAATCGCTCTGTTATCAAATTCCCGCCCTGTTGCGCAGCGGCACGGCCGTGGTGGTCTCGCCACTCATTGCGCTCATGCAAAATCAGGTGGATGCCCTGCTGCAAGCGGGCGTGCGGGCGGCCTATCTCAACTCATCGCTGGATTACGCCACCGCTAACGCCACCGAACAAAAAGTATTGAATGGCGAACTGGATTTAATTTATGTTGCCCCGGAGCGCCTGCTCACCGAACGTTTTTTAAACCTGCTCGACCGCCTCGGCCGGCAAGGGCAACTGGCCTTATTTGCCATTGACGAAGCCCATTGCGTCTCGCAATGGGGGCATGATTTCCGCCCGGAATACATTCAGCTCTCAGCCCTGCACGAGCGGTACCCGAAGATCCCACGCATAGCGCTCACCGCCACGGCCGATGCGCTCACGCGGCAGGAAATTGTGGCGCGGCTGGGTCTTGATAGCGCACGGACGTTCATTTCCAGCTTTGATCGGCCAAACATCCGCTACCTCGTCGCCGAACGGGATAATCCACGCCAGCAATTACTGGAATTTCTGGCCGGCCATCAGAACGAAGCAGGCATCGTGTATTGCCTGTCACGCAAGAAAGTGGATGAAACGGCGGCCTGGCTTAACGCTCAAGGCTTCATCGCTCTGCCTTATCACGCCGGGCTGGATGCGACGACCCGGCAAAAAAATCAACAGCAGTTTTTACGCGATGAACCCGTCGTCATGGTCGCTACCATTGCCTTTGGCATGGGCATAGACAAACCCGATGTGCGCTTTGTTGCGCATCTGGATTTGCCCAAAAGCCTGGAAGCTTATTATCAAGAAACCGGCCGCGCCGGGCGCGATGGCGAGTCGGCCGAAGCATGGATGGTGTATGGCCTGAATGACGTCGTCATTCATCGCCAGCGCATTGACGAATCCGCCGCCGGTGAAGAACAAAAACGCGTGGAACGCGGCAAACTCGATGCCCTTTTGGCCTGGTGCGAAACCACCGATTGCCGGCGCGTGTTCTTGCTCAACTACTTTAGCGAAGCCGCCACCCCTTGCCATAACTGCGACACGTGCCTGAATCCCCCCGAAATCTGGGATGGCACCCAGGCAGCACGCAAGGCTTTGTCTGCCGCTTTGCGCACGGGGCAACGCTTTGGCGCCGGACATTTAATTGATATTTTGCGCGGCAAAGCCACCGATAAAGTCAAGCAGTTCGGCCATCAGGAACTGCCGACATTTGGCGTCGGCGCGGATATGGACGATCGCGGCTGGCGTAGCGTATTCCGTCAATTACTCGCAGCTGGCCTTCTGCACGCCGATGTACAAGCCTATGGCGCCTTGCATCTGACTGAATCGGCTCGCCCCCTGCTGCGCGGCGAGAGCACGCTGTCGTTGCGCCGGGCAGAACGCAAGATTAAAAAGTCGGCTTTGGCGGGACGGCGGCAAGGCACGAGTTTGACGTCAATCACCACCGCCCCGGTCAATCCCATCCACAGCCCCCTCATCGACGCCCTGCGCACCTGGCGCGCAGCGCTTGCCCGCGAACAAGGCGTGCCCGCCTATGTGATCTTGCACGACCGCACCCTGCTGGAACTGGCCGCACGGCAACCACGCTCGACTGAGGAATTGCTCGATGTGCCAGGCATTGGCCAGGCCAAGGCCGAGCGTTACGGAGAAGCCCTGCTCAGGGTATTGGTCCAGCACCCGGATACAGAATTTTCCCCTGCAAATTAAGCGCAGATTAGGCCGACGGGCGATAATACGCACTCGTCCGTAACAATAAACAAGGGACGGTAAATAAGTGCCCGTCAAACACCTGAAGCGACTATCGTCCATAGCTACTGGGCACAGTTTGCGTTCATAGCGGCAAATGGCTTTAACCTTAATGATTTGAATCAGCATCCCGAGAAAGAACTGAATGACACGCGTTGATGATTTTCGCCTCAAATTAGGCTCACACGAATTAGTGCCCATCATGATCGGCGGCATGGGCGTAGATATTTCCACCGTTTCGCTCGCGCTGGAAGTTGCGCGCTTAGGCGGTGTGGGCCATATTTCGGATGCCATGGTACCCACGGTTTCCGACCGGCGCTTTAATACCAAGTTCGTCAAAGATAAACTTCAGCTCTATAAGCTCAACGTAGCCAGTTCAGATAAATCCACCGTCAAATTTGACTTGGGTGTGCTGGCTGAAGCTACCGCGCTGCATGTTCGCCATGCCATGGATGCCAAGCAGGGCAGCGGCATGATTTTTGTGAATTGCATGGAAAAGCTGACCATGAACGCGCCCAAGGAAACGCTGCGCGTGCGCATGGGCGCAGCCATGGACGCCGGCATTGACGGCATTACCCTCTCAGCCGGCCTGCATCTGGGCAGCTTTGCCCTGATTGAGGATCATCCCCGCTTTCGCGATGTCAAACTAGGCATCATTGTTTCTTCCCTGCGCGCCTTGCAGATTTTCCTCAAAAAAAATGCGCGCCTCAATCGCCTGCCTGATTACATCGTCATTGAAGGCCCGTTAGCGGGCGGACACCTGGGCTTTGGCATGGACTGGGCAGAATATGATCTGGCCACCATTTTTGTTGAAATTCGCGACTGGCTTGCCGAGCAAAATCTATCCATTCCTTTGATTCCCGCAGGCGGCATTTTTACCGGGTCGGACGCAACCGGCTTTTTAGCCCAAGGGGCTGCGGCCGTACAGGTCGCTACGCGCTTTACCGTCACCCACGAATGCGGCCTGCCGGATAACGTCAAGCAGGAATACTTCAAAGCCAGCGAAGAAGACATCGTGGTGAATACCATTTCACCCACGGGTTATCCCATGCGCATGCTGAAAAGCAGCCCGGCCATTGGCGATGGCATACGCCCCAACTGCGAAGCGTATGGCTATTTGCTTGATGCCAATGGCAATTGCCAGTACATCGACGCCTATAACCGCGAAGTGGCACTCCACCCCGACGCCAAAAAAATTCGCGTCTGGGATAAAACCTGCCTGTGCACCCAAATGCGCAACTTTGATTGCTGGACTTGCGGCCAAGCCACCTACCGCTTGAAAGACACGACGGTGCGTCAGGCCAATGGCGATTATCAGCTCCTGACCGCTGAACATGTTTTTCACGATTACCAGTTCAGCACCCATAACGAGATTTCCCTGCCCAAGCTTTAACGCAACTCCCCCGCTTTAGCCAGTTGGCGATATCTCTGATTCAATCCCGCTACCGCCACCAGATTGGCCAAAGCAACCAGCGCAAACAGTTCGGGAAGCGTCACACCTGCAGCGATGAGCGCACCTGCGCCCAAGGCGCCGATGACCATCAGCAACGCGTTCATGATGTTGTTGGCCGCGATCATGCGCGCACGGTGCGTTGGTGCACTGGCTTGTTGCAGCAGGGTATACAGCGGCACGGTAAATAAACCGCCACACAAACCCAGACCAAGCAAATCCGTCAGCACGCGAAACATGCCCGGCTGCTGCACCAGGGCAAGTGCGTTCAAAGGCAAGGTACTTGCCGCAGTCAAAACGGGCGAGGCGACATAAAGATCCAGCGCGCACAGGCTCAAACCCATGCCACCGGCAAAAATCAGCCAGCCCACGCGCGCGCGCCGGTGGCGAATCAGCCATTCGCACAACATCGAGCCTGCACCGATGCCAAGAATAAATGCCACCAGCAACAAGGTAACGCTGGTCTCATCTCCCTGCAAAACCACTTTGGCATACAGCGGAATATGCACCAGGAAAATCGCGCCATACAGCCAGAACCAGGAAATGCCCAGTAGCGCCGCAAAGGCCGGGCGATTTTTTCGCGCATAGGTCAGATTCCGCCAGGTTTCAGCGAGCGGATTGCGGCTGATGCGAAAAGTCGGCGCTGACAGGACGGCGCCGACAGAATGGGCAACTGATGGAACGGAAAATACAGGCACAACGGGGTCGCCAGCAACCGGCGGCGCGGCAGGGATACCGCGTGCCGCAACATAACCGATTAGCGCGATCACCCCACCGGCCACGCTAATCCACAACGTCGCGTCAGGCATACTGGCCAAAAGCCCGCCCAGCAAGGACCCCAGCAAAATCGCCACAAAGGTGCCGGTTTCAATCAACGCATTGCCGCCCATCAATTCACTCGCCGCCAGATGCTGCGGCAAAATCGCATATTTGATCGGACCAAAAATCGTCGAATGCAGGCCGAGCAAAAAAAGCGCCAACAATAAAACCGGCAACTGGTGCAGCCAAAAGCCGACACCGGCAATGGTCACGATCACCAGCTCAAAACCCTTGACCCAGCGTGTGAGCATGGCTTTATCGTATTTATCCGCCAATTGTCCGGCGCTCGCCGACAACAGGAAAAACGGCAAAATGAACACCCCCGCCGCCACATTCGCCAGCACGCCGGGCGAAAGCGTTGTCCACCGCCCGGCCTGAAAGGTGAGCAGCACAATCATCGCATTTTTGATGACGTTATCATTCAATGCCCCTAAGAACTGGGTAATGAACAAGGGCAAAAAGCGCTGCTCGCGCAACAGCAATAAAGGATAATTCATGCTTTCAAAAAATCCTCACGTCCGCCCAGCCAGCGCGCCAGATGCGCATCCGCCACATCAGGCGCATCGCGCAACAACTCATCGGCCAGTTGGCGTGCCTTTTCAACCAGCGCAGTGTCTTCCAGATCGGCATAGCGCAACAGCGGCAAGCCGCTTTGCCGCGCGCCGATAAACTCGCCAGGCCCCCGCAGGCGTAAATCTTCGCGCGCAATCTCAAAGCCATCCGTGCTTTCAAAAATCACTTTCAGCCGCGCCCGCGCCATCTGCCCCAAGGGCTGGGCGTACAACAAAATACACGTCGATTGCGCCGCACCCCGCCCGACACGGCCGCGCAACTGGTGCAATTGCGACAACCCAAAGCGTTCCGCATGCTCAATCACCATCAAGCTCGCGTTGGGCACATCCACCCCCACTTCAATCACGGTTGTCGCCACCAGCACCTGAATTTCATTGGCCGCAAAAGCAGCCATGACAGCCGCCTTTTCTTCACTCTTCATGCGCCCATGCACCAATCCCACGCGCAGCGTGGGCAAGTCTGCCAATAACTGCGCGTAAGTGTCTTCCGCCGTTTGCAGTTGCAGGGTTTCGCTTTCTTCAATCAGCGGGCAGACCCAATACGCCTGCCCGCCGAGCGCGCACGCAGCGCGCACGCGGGCAACGATTTCATCGCGCCGCGCGGCCGAAACAAGCCGCGTGGCGACCGGCGTTCTGCCGGGCGGCAATTCGTCCAGCACCGAGACATCCAGATCAGCGTAATAACTCATCGCCAGAGTGCGCGGAATGGGCGTGGCCGACATGGTGAGCTGGTGCGCAAAACGGCCTTTGTCTTTTAGCGCCAGGCGCTGACGCACGCCAAAGCGGTGCTGCTCATCCACAATCGCCAGTCCCAGGCGGTCAAAGACGACATTTTCTTCAATCAAGGCATGCGTGCCAACCATAAGCGCCGTCTTGCCAGCGCCGACTTTTTCAATCGCCGCGAGCTTGTCGCGCTTTTTGAGGCTGCCGGTCAGCCAGGCAACTTCCAGCCCCAAGGGCGAGAGCCACGTCGACAGCTTCTGGTAATGCTGCTCGGCCAGAATTTCCGTGGGCGCCATCAAGGCGGCCTGATAACCAGCTTCGACCGCATGCAGCATGGCCAAGGCCGCGACGATGGTTTTGCCACTGCCCACATCGCCCTGCAACAAGCGCTGCATCGGATGCGGCTGTGCCAAATCCTGCGCAACCTCGCCCCAGGCACGCCGCTGCGCGCCGGTGAGGAGAAACGGTAAAACACGCAACAGCTGCTCAGTGAGCTCATGGGTGGCGATCAATTCCGGCGCACCCAGCGCGCGGCGCGCAGTGTACGCACGGCGCAGCGATAACTGCTGCGCCAGCAATTCATCGAACTGCACACGCCGCCAGGCCGGATGGTTGCGTGACTCCAGTTGCGCTAAAGCACTTTCTGGCGGCGGCGCATGCAAAAGACGGATCGCGCCGGAAATATCTGGCAGCGCATACTTGGCCAAAGCAGCAGGTGGCAAGGTGTCGGTTAATTCAATGCGCGCCAATGCCCGCTGGATGAGCCGCCGCAAAGTGGATTGCCCGAGTCCTGCTGTGGTCGGATAAACCGGTGTCAAGCCCGTTGGCAGCCCAACGGTTGAGGATTCTCCAGTGGATAAGTCCGTCGCGCCGAGCACCTGAAAACGCGGATGGACAATTTCCCGGCCAAAAAAACCCTCGCGCAACTCACCAAACACACGCAAACGCGCCCCCTCTTGCAAGGCTTTTTGCTGGCTGGGGTAAAAATTCAGAAAGCGCAAGGTCAGCATGCCCTGCCCGTCATGAGATGCCTGCGCATCCTGGCAATGCGCCACCAATTGCCGACGTGGGCGAAAGCCTACCTCGCTGCTCACTACCACGACATCAAACTGCGCAGCCACGCCAGGCAGTGCGTCGCTCACCTGGCTGATGCGCGTTTCATCCTCGTAGCGCAAAGGCAGATGCAGAGCAAAATCAATATCCCGACGCAAACCCAGCTTGGCCAGCCGTCCGGCCAAGGTGTTGCCTGCTGCGGCATGACCCGCTTTGCGCCCGGCTTTTGACCCGATGGATCGAGTGGGGCGGGTGGATTCAGCGCCCCCATGATCAACCGTTTTTTTAACGCGCAGTTCAGCCAAGCACTAAAACCGCGTCGGCTTCAACCAGCGCATCGCGCGGCAGGGATTTCACCCCCACTGCCGCACGCGCCGGATAAGGCGCGGTGAAATACTGCGCCATGACTTCATTCACCTTGGCAAAGTTGGCCAAATCCGTCAAATAAATCGTCACGCGCACGGCGTCATTCAGGCTCCCGCCTGCCGCTTCGCACACGGCTTTGAGGTTATCAAACACGCGCACGATCTGCGCATCTATGCCCTCTACCATCTGCATGGTGGCAGGATCCAGGCCGATCTGGCCGGACAAATACACAGTATTGCCCGCCTGTACGGCTTGCGAGTAAGGGCCAATCGCAGCAGGCGCGGCAGTTGTTGCAATGATCTTCCTAGTCATAAATTCAATCTTTTCTAAAAATGTAAAACGAACAAAAAGCCCAGCAATGCCTACTTCAAAATCACCATGGCACTCTCTTCGATCCCCATGGCCTTGAGTTTGTCGCGGGCTTTGTCAGCTTCCGCTTGCGTGGCAAATGGCCCGATGTGCACACGCGACTCGATCACCACCGGCACGCCCTGCGCCTGCATTTTCTTGCGTAAATTTTCCGCGTTGGCAACAGAATTAAACACCCCCAACTGCACGCCATACTGCTGTACAGGACGCGGCTTTTTAGGTTTTATGAGTGGCTCTGAAACGAGGACATCTACCGTTTTGGATCCAGTGGCCGCAGGAGTTCCTGTTTCAATCACAGTCTTTTTTGCTGCGGGCAAAGCCCCTGGAGCAGGTTGCGGCTGGGTTACTTTGTCATCCGCAACCTGTCCCGTAATTTTTATTTCATTGCTCTCCATATCTGCCATACCCGCCACAGGTGCTGCAGGCAAAGCCCCAGGCGTTGGCGGTGAAACAGGCAAACTTTTGTCAGTGCGCGGCATCAATTGTCCTGAAGCAACGGTTTTGGACACCATCGCAGTCCCGTCGTCAGCTGAACCACTGGAACGCATCGCTCCGACAATCAACCACAAACCAAGCAAGCCCACCACGGTAATACTGATAATCGCGATAATGGTCACCGTCCGGTCCTTGACGTTCTCGTCCATGACGGGCAGGCTAGATTCTTCCCCAGCCGCCGCGTTCTTCATCATGCGATCCATAACGGGGTTTGCAGAGTCGCTTATCTCGTTCGCCATCAGCTTATCGGTACTGTTCGCCATCGTTTGACTATCACACCCATTCTTTAGTTATCAGCCATGCTTATCGAAAATGCGTCGGCCACCACATCAAAACAACCGGCACGAAACGAACGCCATTGCCCTTGATGATACCGCGTCTATGATCACATTAAAATGCTGGAATAGCGTGCTCCATATCCGTTTTAATCTCCTCGGCATCAGCCCGACCAACATTCTCCGTACATAAAACTCATGACAACCAACGAATTGCGTATCGGCCTCGTTTCCATTTCTGACCGCGCCAGCGGTGGCGTGTATGCCGACCAGGGCTTACCTGCGCTAAAGGACTGGTTTACCGCCGCCATCAGCACGCCATGGCGCATGGTGTCGCGCTTGATTGCGGATGAGCAAGCCTTGATTGAGCAAACCTTGATCGAGCTTTGCGATGCCGAAGGCTGCCATTTAGTGCTCACCACCGGCGGTACGGGTCCTGCCCTGCGCGATGTCACCCCGGAAGCAACACTTGCCGTAGCGCACAAGATCATGCCCGGCTTTGGCGAGCAAATGCGGCAGATCTCGCTAAACTTTGTGCCTACGGCCATTCTCTCGCGCCAAGTAGGCGTCATTCGCGGGCAATCACTGATTATTAACTTGCCCGGCCAACCCAAATCCATCAAAGAAACCCTGGAAGGCGTGAAAGACAACGCAGGCCAAACGTGCATGCCGGGGATTTTCGCTGCCGTGCCTTACTGCATTGATTTGATCGGCGGGCCTTACATCGAGACCCACGAAGCGATTGTGAAAGCCTTTCGACCCAAATCCGCCGTCAAGCCAGCGCCGACTATTTAAGCCCCGGGCTTTACAGCACCCGGCCTAGCCAAGCGCTAATATCGGCAACTTCCTCGGGGCAAACGGCATGCCCCATAGCGTAGCTTGCCCATTCAACAGGGTAATGCAACGCCAACAAAGCATCCCGTGAGCTCATTGCGCGAGAGAGGTTGATCACCGCATCTTCTTCGCCATGCGCCATGAAGATCGGCACATCCGCATTCCTGGCTTGCCGCTCCTCATCGAGCTTGGCCGCCAGGGGCAGATAAGTCGATAAAGCCATCACCCCGGCCAAGCGTTCGTCATAGCGCAAGCCTGTCATCAAGGCCACCGCACCGCCTTGCGAAAAGCCGGCCAGCACAATTCGTCCAGCCGCAATGCCACGCGCCCGCTCACGCACGATGAGCGCTTCGATCCGCTGCTGGGTAGCCCGCAAGCCCTGCTCGTCTTCGGGTCCGCCGCCCAAGGAAAAAATATCATACCAAGCGCGCATGGCCATGCCATTATTGATACTTACCGGACGCACCGGCGCATGGGGAAAGACAAAGCGCACCGAGAGCGACGCAGGCAAAGCCAGCGCTGGTACGATAGGCGCAAAATCATGCCCATCTGCACCCAGACCATGCATCCAGATCACCGCCGCATCGGGATTTGCGCCTACGGTTTGTTCTACCGTTTCCAAGATTTCTGTTTTTGATGGTTCGCTCATACATTTATTCCTGAATAGAACATGACATGATTTTTTTACCAGCAGCGCGCCCTGCCAAAGCCTTGGGATGTATTACTCACCTGCGCCGCTGAAAGCATTCCCGCCTGCCTGAATTACCCTGGCACTCTTTTTCATTACATACATTTCGCCATCGGCAATTTGCAAAAGCTCAGTAATCGTCCGGTCAGTGCCAACACTGGTCACAGAGCCCATGGATAAATCAATCGGCCAGCCATGCTCAGCAAACGCATCTTTTGCCAGCACATGAATGCGTTTGGCCAAGACATCACAAGATACCTCATCAGTCTCGGAAAACAGCAAAGTAAATTCATCCCCGCCAAATCGAGCCACTACATCGCTTGATCTGGAGTTATTGGTCAGTATCGTGGAGACAAGCTTCAAGGCCTGATCACCGGCATGATGTCCCTGTTCGTCATTGAGCAGCTTAAACTGGTCAATATCGATAAACAACAACGAATAAGGCTTGCCCGAGCGCGCACTGCGTGCCTGCTCAGCGGCAAACCGCTCGGTAAATTCCAGACGATTTGCCAAATCAGTCAGCATATCCCGGCGTGCAAACTCACGCTCGCGCCACACTTTAGCCATCACGCGCCCTATGACGATAAAGGTCACACTACGCGCAAAACTATTCAATACCCAAGCAGCCCAAGGGTAGTCTGGATAAACCGCAAGAAATTCCACCGTCGTCCAGATCAACCCCACCACAATGCCAACAACCACCGGCATGTGGGTATCAGACTGCCGCAATGCCCGCAAGGAGCTTAGCCGTGCGGCATGAATGATGGGCAGACAATAAAAAACGTCAACCGAATAATAAGTGGCAGACTGCCGATAAGACACGAAAGCAATCAACAAAACCTCGGCAACAATCGCCATTAAGTTCCAAAGGTTATTGGTGGCTTTCATTGGATTGGTTCCAGATGGCGTTCCATCTTCGAACAATGAAAAAGGGATAAAGGTTCCAAAACAAGTTCGTCTAGATGGATGCTATGTTAATCAGAAGACGCCTGATGCGAATCTAGCACTAACTGATGGCAAGGTCACATGCAAAATGGATAATTTAAAAAATCCTGCGAAATTAAGCGTTGGCAAGCCACTGTGAAACCAAGGTAGCGCCCCAGGCAACGCCAAATCCGGTCAGGTCTGTCGCCACAGCGCCCAAACCACCCGCGCAGCGCGACGCGGAAATATCCATGTGGATCCACTCGCACCCATGCGTGAAGCGGCGCAAAAATAATGCCGCCAGAATATGATCGGCCTCCCCTTCCATACTGCATTGCTTGATGTCCGCGACTTTTGAATCAAGCGCTGGCGCGTAATCCTCTGTCAAAGGGAAAGCGCACACGCGCTCGCCACTGGCCGCGCCTGCCGCGACGGCCAAACCTGCCAGGCCGGGTGCTGTAGCAAAAATCCCCGCTTGCCGCGTACCCAGCGCTGCCTTCATTGAGCCCGTGAGCGTCGCAAAATCAACCACCAGATCAGGCTTGCTACGCGTCGCCAGCGTCAACGCATCGGCCAGCACCATGCGGCCTTCTGCATCGGTATGGACAATCTCTATGGTCGTGCCATCCAGCGCCGTAATAATGTCGTCCTGTTTATAAGCGGTGGCTGAAATATGATTCTGTGCAATCGCCAGCCAGCAATCAATCGCCACGGGCAACTTCATTTCTGCTGCAGCCAGCGTCAGAGCCAGCGCCACGGCAGAACCATTCATGTCTTTATGCATGCCCGCCATATAGCGCGCCGGCTTGAGGTTATGGCCGCCCGTATCAAAACAGATGCCCTTGCCGACCAAAGCAATGTTTTTTAATTTTCGACCTGCGGGTTTGCTGGTTTTTTTCGGCCGATACCGCACATGAACAATCGCCGCATCATCCACGGCCGAGCCTTGCGCTACGGCACAAAAGGCGCCTGCACCCATTTTCCGCAGTGCCTTGACGTCATATTCCCTGACCAGCAAACCCTGCGCCTTGGCCAAACGCCGGATGCGCTGCCGATAGCTTGCGGGTGTAAGCTCGTTGGGTGCCAAGGCTGTTAATTCCCGCGCCAGATAATTAGCCTTGGCCAAAGCAACGACAGGCTTGATATCCTCGGCACCGAGCGGGCTGAATAATTCAATTCTGGCGACTGCGGTTGCAACCGGGGCCGCAACCGAGACTGCGGTTTTTTTCTTCCGCGTTGGCAGCGGTACGCCATTGACCAGCGCGGTAAAGAGCAAGTCACGGGCAACCGCTGCATCTGTTGCCCACAAGGCCAATTGTTTGGGGTTATCTTCCAGTAACAGCATCACAGCACAGCGCAAGCGCGTGAGTTGCTCAAACCGGGAAATCTTTGCGTCGTGCATCGCCAATGCCACCCGCCGACCATCGGGCAAATCAATTGCCAGCGGCGTTTTCGCCAACTCGGCTGGCTTGCTGGCCCGGCGCTTTAATACCGCCAGCCACTGCGCGCGTGCGGGCAACCCAGCCGGCAAAGTGGCACTTTCGGGAATAACGATCAGGGTATGCGATACAGCATTTAACGCGGAAAAATTATGCGCGGGGTGAATAATGAGGTGAGGTGAGGTCATGTTGTTAATCCGTCTCAGGCAACGGCTCAGGGCAAGTGCATCGCTTGGGTCATTCAAGCAGATCGCCCATTATAGGTATAGGCACTCCAGCCGCCCATACAGAAATGGATCAGAATGTTGAAATAGCGCCGATTTGGCACATAAACCTATTGAGTTCATGGCAATTGTCGCCATATTAGGACTCTAAAGTTGATTGAGAGACTCCCATGTCCATAAGCATTCGTCCAGCCGCCGTTGCCGGCCTGTTTTACCCGGCGCAAGCCAGCCCCCTGCTCGACCAGGTGCAGCACTTTATTGAGCGAGCCCAATCCCACGGGCAAACGCGCCCGCCCAAGGCCATCATTGTGCCGCACGCCGGCTACATCTACTCTGGCGCCATTACAGCCAGCGCCTATGCGTTGTTGCGTCCGCTACGCGACAAGATACGCCGCGTTATCCTGCTGGGACCGGTTCATCATGTGCCGGTACGTGGCCTGGCCGCCCCCAGCGTGGCGGCCTTTGCCAGTCCGCTCGGGGAAGTGCAACTGGATCAAGCGGCGCTGGCCAGCCTGGCTGACCTGCCGCAAGTGGTAGTGGATGACCGCTGCCATGCACAAGAACACTCCCTGGAAGTTCATCTGCCGTTCTTGCAAAGCGTGCTGGCGAACTTCAAACTTGTGCCGCTGGCGGTGGGCGATGCCAGCGCCGCCGAAGTGGCGGAAGTTCTGGAACGCCTGTGGGGCGGCGAGGAAACGCTGATTGTCGTGAGTTCAGACCTGTCGCACTACTTGTCTTACCCTGCTGCACAACAGATGGATGCGACAACGGCGCAAGCCGTGCTTGATTTGCGCACCGACCTTTCTCACCAACAAGCCTGCGGCGCCACCCCGCTGAATGGCCTGCTGCTGGCTGCCCGGTACCATAGCCTAAAGCCAGCGCTGCTTGACCTGCGCAATTCCGGCGATACAGCTGGCGACAAAAGTCGTGTCGTAGGTTATGCCGCCTTTGCCTTGTATGAGGATGACATCCATGCACGCTGATATCGCAGAAAAAACCGCTGCACGCAAAACCAGGCCGGACAGCGGAGCCGCGACCGCCGCCGAAAAACTCGGCTGCCTGCTCTTGCCGATTGCGCGAACAACCATCGCCAGCGCATTCGGGCAGCCGGGCGTAGCAGACGAATTCTTATCCGGAGACGGCTCTGCATTCCCTACGGTCAGATTCCCAGAAACGGGTTCAAACAAAAGTCCTCTTGCAGACGCCCCGCGCCTGCACCAGCCGGGAGCAAGTTTTGTTACCCTGACCCAAAATGGCGCGCTGCGCGGTTGCATCGGCACGCTGGAAGCACACCGCACCTTGCTGGCCGACATCAAGGCCAACGCTCTGGCTGCGGCTTTCCGCGATCCGCGCTTCGCCCCTTTGCAGGCAGCAGAACTGGATATCACCGAGATCGAGGTTTCCTTGCTTTCGGCCATTCAGCCTATTGAATTCAATAGCGAGCGTGACGCGCTGAAAGCCTTATGCCCCGGCAGGGATGGCGTGGTGCTGGAATACCGCCACTACCGCAGCACCTTCTTGCCCCAGGTGTGGGAACAATTACCAACGCCCGAGTTATTTCTGGCGCATTTGAAAAACAAAGCCGGGCTGCCGGCTGATTTTTGGGCCGAGGAGGTTCGCCTGTCAACTTATGCCGTGAGCAAATGGAAGGAGCCGTCGCGATGAAATCTGAAGCAATAACAACGTCATCAAACTACCCGGCGCGTTACTGGCATGCCATCAAGGATGGCCGCATTCAGTGCGACCTGTGCCCGCGTGACTGCAAACTGCATGATGGGCAAAAAGGTGCCTGCTTTGTGCGCCAGCGTGTTGGCGATCAGATGATCCTGACCACCTACGGGCGCTCCTCCGGTTTTTGCATTGATCCCATCGAAAAAAAGCCGCTCAACCACTTCTATCCGGGCAGCAGCGTCCTGTCTTTCGGCACGGCGGGCTGCAATCTGGCCTGCAAGTTTTGCCAGAACTGGGACATCAGCAACTCCAGGGACATGGACAAACTCATGGACCAGGCCTCCCCTGAGGCCATCGCCGATGCGGCCGAACGCTATGGCTGCAAAAGCGTCGCCTTCACTTACAACGATCCAGTGATTTTTGCCGAATATGCGATGGACGTGGCAGATGCCTGCCATGCCCGCGGCATCAAGACCGTGGCAGTGACGGCGGGCTATATACACGATCAGCCAAGGCGCGACTTCTTTGCCAGAATGGATGCCGCCAATGTGGACTTGAAGGCATTTAGTGAAGAGTTTTACTTCAAGCTCACCGGCTCACACCTGCAGCCGGTACTCGACACCTTGATCTACCTCAAACACCATACGGACGTGTGGTTCGAGATCACCACCTTGCTCATCCCCGGTCAAAACGACTCGGATGAGGCGCTTGCCGCGATGAGCCAGTGGATCATGCGCGAACTGGGGCGTGACGTACCGCTGCACTTCACGGCCTTTCATCCCGATCACAAAATGCCGGACATACCGGCCACCCCGCCCGCAACGCTGACCCGTGCCCGCGAGATCGCGCGCCATGCCGGGCTTGACTATGTGTATACCGGCAACGTGCATGACCCGGCCGGCGGCACCACATCCTGCCCGGCCTGCCACGCCCCGCTGATTGTCCGCGACTGGCACCAGATTGCCCAATACCGCCTCACCCCGGAGGGACATTGTCCGGATTGCCAAGCACCGCTCGCCGGACGGTTTGAAGCGTTCAGCGGAAATTTCGGCCAGCGGCGCATCCCTGTCGCCATCGGCGCAACCCGCAGATTATGAGGATGTCATCATGACCACACCCCAACCCATGCACGCCAAGCAACCCGGGCAACTGGTGCATATCCCACATGGCGACGTCTTCATCGAAGGCATGCTGGAATTGCCGCAAAGCCCGGCGGGCCTGGTCTTGTTCGCCCATGGCAGCGGCAGCAGCCGCCACAGTCCGCGCAACAACTATGTCGCCAGCGTTTTGCGCGCAGCCGGAATAGGCACGCTGTTGATGGACTTGCTCACGCCCGGGGAGGACAGCAACTATGAAACCCGCTTTGACATTCCCCTGCTGACCCGGCGCCTGCTTGCCGCTACCGCCTGGGTAAAAGAGCGCGCCGATTGCCATACCCTGCCGCTCGGCTATTTTGGCGCCAGTACAGGCGCTGCTGCCGCGCTGCAGGCTGCCGCCAAGCTGGATGGCAACATTGCCGCCGTCGTATCGCGCGGCGGACGCCCCGACCTGGCCGGGGCAGACAGCCTGGCTGAAGTAGCGTCCCCCACCCTGTTGCTGGTTGGCGGCGAAGATGATGTTGTCATTGACCTCAACCAGCGTGCCGCTGCGCACATGCGCTGCACCAAACAGCTGGCCATCATCCCCGGCGCCACCCATTTATTTGAGGAACCCGGCACACTGGAAGAAGTCGCCCGTCAGGCAGCGGCGTGGTTTGAGCATTACTTCAAATGTTGAATCTGACCGCAGGGAATGCAAAGCCGTCCCTGGACAACATAACGCAGAAAAAATTGGCGATGGCGGGATTGCCTCGTCACATCATGAACGACGCAAAATCTCAATGACTTCTGCATCCTCCACCTGCGGGAAGTCACGATAAAACTGCCCTACCGCCTGAAAATCGAAGGGAGTTTCCAGACACACCACCTCGTCGGCATATTGCGCCACCCTGGCTACCGTATCGGGGGGGGCAACCGGCACAGCGCACACCAGCCTGGCCGGTTTCTTGTCGCGCAGGCTGTGCAGGGCTGAAATCATGGTGGCGCCAGTGGCCAAACCGTCATCAACCACAATGACGATACGCCCGGCTGGATCAATCGGCGGATGCAATGGCGTGTATTCGGCACGCCGACGGCGGATGGTGGCAAGCTGCCGCTGCTTTTCCTGTTCCAGATAGTCTGCTGTCGCACCTGCCGTCGCAGCGTATTCCGCCACATATGTCCAGCCCGATTCATCCACCGAGCCGACAGCGAATTCCGGATTGGCTGGCATGGACAATTTACGCACTAAAACCACATCCAGCTCTCCCCCCAGCGCATCCGCAATGATCCGCCCCATCGGCACGGCACCGCGCGGAATAGCCAGCACCAAGGGATTTTTCCCCTGATAAGCGGCAAGCGCCTTGACCAACTGTTGCGCGGCGTGACTGCGATCATGAAAAAACATGATGGCCTCCTTGAAAACCATGAAGATACGCTTTTTTAAGCCGTTCCAGCCGGGCAACCAGCCAAGGTGCTTTACAATCAATCATCCAAACATTCCAGAATCTGTCCTATGCGCCAATACCTTGACCTGATGCGCCACGTGCTAGCGCATGGCACGGAGAAATCTGATCGAACGGGCACCGGCACACGCTCTGTTTTCGGCCACCAGATGCGCTTTGATCTGGTGGCGGGCTTTCCGCTGCTCACTACCAAAAAGCTGCACCTGCGCTCCATCATCCATGAGTTGTTATGGTTTTTGCAGGGCGACACCAACATCCGTTACCTGAAGGAAAACGGCGTCTCGATATGGGACGACTGGGCTGACGAAAATGGCAACCTGGGCCCGGTGTATGGCCATCAGTGGCGGCACTGGCCTAATCCTTCCGCAGCAAACCCCACTGGCGAGATCGACCAGATCACGCAGTTGATAGCCGGCCTGAAAAACAATCCGGATTCCCGTCGCCACATTGTTTCCGCCTGGAATCCGGCCGACATCCCGAAAATGAAGTTACCCCCTTGTCATGCGCTGTTCCAGTTTTATGTCGCTGACAACAAACTCTCCTGCCAACTGTATCAACGCAGCGCCGATATTTTCCTCGGCGTACCGTTCAACATTGCCTCGTATGCGCTGTTTACCTTGATGGTCGCGCAAGTGTGCCAACTTGAGCCGGGCGAATTTATCTGGACGGGGGGGGATTGCCATTTGTACAGCAATCATATTGAACAGGCCAGGCTGCAGCTCACCCGCGAACCCAGACCCCGGCCGCGCATGAAGCTAAACCCGGCCGTGCAGGATATTTTTTCGTTCTGTTATGAAGACTTCACATTGGAAGCTTACGATCCCTATCCGCATATTGCAGCGCCGGTTGCTGTCTGACAGGATGACCTGCTGATCGCCCAACGACTAATAGAAAACGCTCTTTCAGCCTATGCTTATCAACGCCTCCCCCATCTGGGCAAAACTGACAGCGCTTGCCAGTGCTCCATGATAGAACCGGACTTTGCCCTGCCTGGCCATCACGCCAAACTGCTGGCGCATTGTTTCGCCCAGAACGAAGCGCTGATGCGCGGCAAGACGCTTGATGAAGTGACTGCTGAACTCGCCGCCGTGTCGCCAACGCCGACTTTTTTCACCGGCGGAACGGCAGCATCCTTTCAGCTTGCACCCTACAAAGTCTTTCCCGGCAACCAGCCCGCCACCACCTTGCTCCTGCCCCACCTTGACGCCTACACTTCAGGGCAGTTGATTGCGCTATACGAACACAAAGTGTTTTCTTTGGGCGGGCTCTGGCAGATCAACTCTTTTGATCAATGGGGCGTGGAATATGGCAAGCAACTCGCCAACCGCCTCTTGCCCATGCTGGAAGGCACAAGCCCTGCCCAAGGACTGGATAGCTCGACAGCAGGGTTATTGGCCGCTTGTAAAAATAAGCATTAATCTCGGCCAATTTAAAATTATGCATCCGTGGAGGACACCAATGCCATTCCCAGCAGAAGAACGTAAAGCATTGCTAGACATAAAGGGTATCGGCCCTACTGTGGTGGCTCGTCTTGAACAAATGGGGTTTGAATCACTGGCTCATCTGAGCAAAGCCAATGCATTGGATGTCGTCTCTCAAGCCTCTGCTATCGTCGGCTCGACTTGTTGGAAAAACAGCCCGCAAGCTCGCGCTGCTATCCAGACTACCATTGGACTCGCACAATCGCACCATGCATAACAAGTCCCTCAACCTGAACACCCAACCACACATTGTTCTCATTGCTGCCGTCGCCGCCAATGGCGTGATTGGCGCGGACAACGCCTTGCCCTGGCGCATTGCCGATGACTTGAAACGCTTCAAGGCGCTCACCCTCGGCCATCCCATCATCATGGGACGCAAGACCTGGGAGTCTCTTGGCCGCGCGCTACCCGGACGGCACAACATTGTCATCACACGCAATCCTGACTACTGCGCGGAAGGCGCGACCGTGGTTACTTCGTTAACAGCCGCAATCACGGCCTGCGCAAATGAAGAAACTGCTTTTGTCATTGGCGGCGCAGAAATTTACGCCCAGACACTACCGCTGGCGCAACGCATGGAGCTCACAGAAATTCACACCGAAGTGGTTGGGGATGCGCATTTTCCAGAATTCAGCCACATCGATTGGTCAGAGCTAACGCGCGAACCGCATGTGAGTCCGGACGGACTCGCCTTTGATTTCGTCAGCTACCAACGGTCAGAATAAATGGATGCGTCGGCGTGTTGCCAGCGCCGACTTTTTGAGTTTGACTCAGAATTCCGCTTATTCCCGCACGCAATCCACGTAATAGCGCACATTACCATCACTGGCGTCTTTCACCAGGCCATGAATATCGGTTTCAAATCCGGGAAATTTTTCATTGAACTCACGGGCGAATTTGAGGTAACGAACAATCGTGTCATTAAATTGCTCACCGGGAATCAACAGGGGAATGCCCGGCGGATAAGGCGTTAGCAACACGGCAGTCACGCGGCCTTCCAGTTCATCAATACTCACGCGGTCGATTTCACGGTGCGCCATTTTGGCGAACGCAGCGGCCGGACGCATCGCCGGTACCATGTTTGACAAATACATCTCCGTCGTCAGCCGCGCGATGTCATTCGCCTTGTACACCACATGAATCTGCGTGCATAAATCCTTGAGGCCGACGCGCTCATAGCGCGGGTGCTTGGCAACGAACTCGGGCAGCACCTTCCACAGCGGATGGTTGCGGTCGTAATCGTCCTTGAACTGTTGCAAGGCCGTCACCAGGGTGTTCCAGCGCCCCTTGGTGATGCCGATGGTAAACATGATGAAGAAGGAATACAGGCCGCATTTCTCGACAATCACGCCATGCTCGGCGAGATATTTGGTGACAATCGCCGCCGGCATGCCGGTGTCATCAGAAAACTCGCCATCCACATTCAGCCCCGGCGTAATGACCGTCGCCTTGATCGGGTCGAGCAGATTGAAGCCTTCGGCCAGCTTGCCGAAACCATGCCAGCGCGCCGAGGGCTTCAACATCCAGGCGTCGCGCTCTTCGATGCCTTCTTCGGACAAATCATCCGGCCCCCAGACCTTGAACCACCAGTCGGCCCCCCACTCCTCATCCACCTTGCGCATGGCGCGGCGAAACTCCAGCGCCTCGGCGATGGATTCTTCCACCAGCGCGGTGCCACCTGGCGCCTCCATCATCGCCGCCGCCACGTCGCACGAAGCGATGATCGAATACTGCGGCGAAGTCGACGTATGCATCAGATAAGCTTCGTTGAATACATCGCGGTCGAGCTTGCTCTGCTCGGCATCCTGCACCAGAATCTGCGAAGCTTGCGATAAGCCCGCCAGCAGCTTGTGCGTGGATTGCGTGGAAAAGATCATCGACTCCTTGCAACGCGGACGGTCAGCGCCGATGGCGTGATAGTCGCCATAAAAATCGTGGAATGCGGCATGCGGCAGCCAGGCTTCATCGAAATGCAGCGTATCAATCTTGCCGTCGAGCATCTCCTTGATGTCTTCGACGTTATACATAATGCCGTCATAAGTGCTTTGCGTAATGGTCAGCACGCGCGGCTTGGCTTTCTTGTCGATGATGAACGGGTTGGCGTCGATCTTTTTCTGGATGTTCTCCCAGAGAAATTCCTCCCGCGGAATCGGCCCGATGATGCCGTAGTTGTTGCGCGTCGGCATCAGAAACACGGGGATCGCACCGGTCATCATGATCGCGTGCAAGATAGACTTGTGGCAGTTGCGGTCGACCACCACCACATCGCCCGGCGCCACGGTAGAGTGCCAGACAATCTTGTTCGAGGTCGACGTACCGTTGGTGACGAAAAACAAGTGATCCGCATTGAAAATCCGCGCCGCATTGCGCTCGGACGCCGCCACCGGTCCTGTGTGGTCGAGCAGTTGGCCGAGTTCTTCAACCGCATTGCAGACGTCAGCGCGCAGCATGTTCTCGCCGAAGAACTGATGGAACATCTGCCCCACCGGGCTCTTCAGGAAGGCCACGCCGCCCGAATGCCCTGGACAATGCCAGCTGTATGAACCATCCGCCGCGTAATGCACCAACGCGCGAAAAAATGGCGGCGGCAGCGAGTCCATATAGGACTTCGCTTCGCGCACGACATGTTTGGCGATGAATTCCGGCGTGTCTTCGTACATATGGATGAAGCCATGCAGTTCGCGCAGGATGTCGTTCGGAATATGCCGGCTGGTACGCGTCTCGCCATGCAGGAAAATCGGAATTTCGGCATTCTTGTAGCGAATCTGCTCAACAAAAGTGCGCAGTTCGGCAATCGTTTCTTCTTCCTCATTCGCCAGCTCTTCATCATCTACCGACAGGATGAAGGCCGACGCCCGGCTCTGCTGCTGGGCAAACGACGATAAATCGCCATAGCTGGTCACGCCCAGCACATCGATGCCCTCTTTTTCAATGGCTGAAGCCAGCGCACGAATACCCAGACCGGAGGCATTTTCAGAGCGAAAGTCTTCGTCAATAATGATGATGGGAAAATGAAAGCGCATGGAAATCCCTAACGAGGAAAGAGAAGGGTGAAGAAAGAGAAGCGTGAAGCGGGATGGAATAGGGGAGAATCGCAGGACAAGCACTGAGCGGTTGTATGGATTTACCCTTCCCCCTTCCCAACCAGATTCATCATATTTTCGGCAAAGTCACACCGACCTGCCCTTGATATTTACCCCCCCTATCCTTGTAAGAGGTCTCACACACTTCGTCGGACTCAAAAAACAGCACCTGTGCGCAGCCTTCACCTGCGTAGATTTTGGCGGGCAACGGTGTGGTATTGGAAAACTCCAATGTCACATAGCCTTCCCATTCCGGCTCAAACGGCGTGACATTTACAATAATACCGCAACGTGCATAGGTTGATTTACCGAGGCAAACCGTGAGCACACTGCGCGGGATGCGAAAGTATTCCACCGTACGCGCCAGCGCGAAAGAATTCGGCGGAATCACGCAATAATCGCCATCCATCTCGACGAAGGAATTTTCATCGAAATTCTTCGGATCCACAATCGTTGAATAGATGTTAGTGAACACGCGGAACTCGCGTGAGCAGCGGATATCGTAACCGTAGCTGGATGTGCCGTAGGAGACGATTTTTTTCCCCTCCACCTCGCGCACCAGGTTAGGCTCGAACGGCTCGATCATGCCGTATTGCTCGGCCATGCGGCGTATCCACTTGTCAGATTTAATGCTCATAGGGGTTAATGCCCGCTTAGGCTAGAGAAAAAGAGGTTAATGGAAGTTAAAAACAGGTGCGGCAGTATACTTTTTTCTCAGCCTGGTCACGTGGCAAAATCGGGCGCCAGATCAAATGCGTCCTAACGCCCATAGTGCCGATGAGCCGCCCCGAATCATGAAATCCGTCACCTCATTGCACCAAGGGCTGGCAAATGAACCCGCCCCACCCATCCCTTCCTCGCGGGGAGGCTTCTATCCGGCTCGCTGCGCCCGGTGATTACATAGCGCGCTTGGCCTAGGCATTTCACGTCAATAAATCCTGCAAAGCACATGAAAGTGACCACTATCTCAGGGAACACTCAAGCTCCGGGCGCTCTCCACGATTTTTTCACGCATCCACCGATGTGCTGGGTCATTATGCGTGCGTTGATGCCAAAAAATATGGAGTTCCAGCGGTGGATAATTCGCTGGCAGGGGCACGGTGACCAAAGGATATTGCGCGCAGAGCAATTGGGCAACCACCTCGCTGGTCACCAATAGAAGATCGGTACTTGCTAATAACAGAGGCACAGCAAAAAAATGCGCCGTCCGATAAATGGCCTCAAAGGCAGGGCTATTTACAGCCTCCCTGTCCCCTGCTGTATCGCTGTTTGCATGGCTGGCTCCGTGCTTAGCACCTGTTCGCAAGTCAGTTTTAAGGCGCGGCGTTTGGCTAAATTCCTTGATACCCACACCGCCTAGGGTCAGCGGATGTTTTTTCCTCACCAAGCCGACAGGTGAAAAGGTAGCCAGTTTGCTCGAATAGATACTAGGTGAAGCGGGCTCTGACAAACCGACAGCAATATCAAGCAAACCAACACTCAACTGTTGCTGATACGTTGATGAATCATAACCCTGAATCGCAAAGTGAATATGTGGCGCCGCCTCTTGAATCATATGGGCAAACATGGGCGCCAGAAGATATTCCATCATATCGACCATACTGATGTGAAAAACCATGCTGGACGTCTTCGGGTCAAACAACGTGTCATCCAACAAGCCTGTCAGGCGTTCCAGCATATCGCGAACAGTCGGCGCCAGCGCCAAGGCCTTGGCGGTCGGCACCATCTCACGGCCTGTGCGGATGAAAAGGTCGTCGCCAATTTCACCCCTGAGTCGGTTTAACGCATGGCTGGTCGCCGGTTGAGACAAAAAGACACGTCGAGCAGCTCGCGTGACATTGCGCTCGGTCATCATAGCGTCAAACACGCGCAGTAAATTAAGGTCAAAGTTTACTTTATTCATGATGTGCATTTTATCCATACTAATAATGCACTTCTAATATATATCCGAAACTTCTATCATTGCCAAATCATTTTGCATAGCCATGAATCAATGAGAAACACTATCCCCCCCCTTGTCAATTGTCCGCGAAAAGCGCCCCCACATGCCCATAGCGGAGGGGTATCGTGCTAGAGCTTGTCCGCATCGCATTAAGACGTCCTTATACCTTCGTTGTCATGGCACTGCTGATTCTGCTCATGGGCCCCTTGACGGCCATGCGCATGCCAACGGACATTTTCCCGAATATCAAAATCCCCGTCATTGCTGTCGCCTGGCAATACACCGGCCTGCCACCGGAAGAAATGGCCGGACGCATCGGCACAATTTATCAGCGGGTATTGTCAACGACCGTCAATGATATCGAACACATCGAGGCCAACTCCTACGCCGGCTTTGCCATCGTCAAGATATTTTTTCAACCAGGCGTTGATATTGCGACCGCGAATGCGCAAATCACCTCCGTATCCCAAACCATTGTCAAACAAATGCCGCCAGGCACGACCCCACCCCTCATCCTGAACTACAGCGCGTCCACCGTGCCCATTCTGCAGCTTGCGCTATCTGGCAAAGGCTTGTCGGAAAAAAACCTGGCGGACTTGGGGATGAATTCGGTTCGAACGCCACTGGTCACCGTCGCGGGTGCGGCCGTGCCTTATCCATTTGGCGGTAAAGTCCGACAAGTTCAGATTGATCTTGATCCTGCCGCTTTGCAGGCGCGCGGCGTATCCGGTCAGGATGTCGCTGCGACACTGGCGGCACAGAACTTGACCACACCAGTCGGCACCCAGAAAATTGGTGATATGGAATACACCTTGCAGCTTAATAGTGCGCCTTCCGTGATCGAAGACATTGGCAACCTGCCGATCAAAGTTGTCAATGGCACCACCATTTACATTCGCGATGTCGCGCATGTAAGAGATGGCAATGCCCCACAAACCAACATTGTGCACGTGGACGGCTCGCGTTCGGTACTGATGTCAGTGCTCAAAAATGGCGCGACTTCAACGCTCGCCATTGTGTCTGGCATTAAACAAAAACTGGTCGATATCAAATCAAACCTGCCAGATAGCCTGGTCATTGCCCCAATTAACGACCAATCCGTGTTTGTGCGTGCAGCGATCACCGGGGTGGCCATCGAGGGTGTCATTGCAGCGGCACTCACCAGCATCATGATTTTGCTTTTTTTAGGCAGTTGGCGCTCGACCATCATTATCGCAATCTCTATCCCGCTCTCCATCCTGGGTGCCATCATGTGCCTTTCCGCCCTGGGCGAGACGCTCAACATCATGACTTTAGGCGGCCTTGCCCTGGCTGTAGGTATTCTGGTGGATGATGCCACAGTCACCATTGAGAACATCAACTGGCATCTTGAGCAAGGCAAACAGGTTGAAACCGCCATCATGGATGGCGCGGCGCAAATTGTGACGCCAGCCTTTGTCTCCCTGCTCTGTATCTGCATCGTTTTTGTGCCGATGTTTTTCCTCGAAGGCATTGCGCGCTTCTTGTTTGTGCCCATGGCTCAGGCAGTTATTTTTGCCATGATTTGCTCGTTCATTCTGTCGCGCACCCTGGTGCCGACCATGGCGAACCATTTATTGCGTCCGCACGCGCCCCATACGGATGAGCATGGGCTGGATGGTGTTTTGCCGTCGTCATCCAACCCGCTGGTGCAATTTCAACGTCGTTTTGAAGCCCGTTTCGAGCATTTTCGCGATGGCTATCGCAACTTGCTTGACCTGGCGCTTCATCATCGTAAGCTGTTCGTCACCACCTTTCTGGGTTTTGTAGTTGCCTCGTTTTTACTCATTCCATTTCTTGGGCGCAACTTCTTCCCGGCTGTTGATAGCGGCCAGATCTTGATGCACGCCCGCGTGCAAGTCGGCACACGGGTTGAAGAAACAGCCAATCAATTCGCCCGGATACAGGATGAAATCCGGCACGTCATCCCCACGCATGACATTGACGTCATTGTCGACAACATTGGCGTACCCATCAGCAGCATCAACCTGACCTACAACAACACCGGGCTATTGGGCGAGCAGGATGGCGATATTCAAATCGCCCTCAAGGCGGGCCACCAACCCACCGCTGAATACGTCAAAGCCCTGCGCGAAAGGCTGCCGCGCGCCTTCCCTGGCGTCACGTTCTCCTTTCCGCCAGCCGATATGGTGAGTCAGATTCTGAACTTTGGCTCCCCCGCGCCGATTGATTTACAGATTCGTGGCGGCAAACTTGATGCCAATTTTGATTACGCCAACAAGCTATTGCCCAAAATTCGCGCCATTCCGGGCATTGCCGATGTACGCATCCAGCAATCCCGGCAAAACCCGGTTTTCAAGATCAATCTTGACCGCACGCAGGCGCAAGCGCTGGGGGTCACCACGCGCGACGTGACCAATAGCCTCGTGGTAAATCTCGCGGGCAGCAGCCAGGTTGCGCCCACCTTTTGGCTCAACCCGAAAAACGGCGTGTCTTACCCCATCGTGATGCAAACGCCGCAATATCGGCTGGATTCCTTGACCGCCTTGGCCAATGTGCCCATCAACAGTGCGGGTAAAGAAACCCATGTGCTGGGCGGCCTCGCAGAATTTTCCCGCGCTGCCAGTAATGCCGTAATCACTCAGTACGACATTCAACCCATGGTGCAAATCAATGCCACGACCCAAGGACGCGACCTCGGTGCAGTGGCTGCCGACTTGCGCCGCGTGCTGGCGGATACGGCCAAAGAGGTGCCCAAAGGATCAACCGTGGCCTTGCTAGGCCAAGTGCGCACGATGGAAAGCGCATTCTCCGGCCTGATTTTCGGCCTGATCGGCGCCATCGTCCTGATTTACTTTTTGATCGTCGTGAACTTCCAATCCTGGCTTGACCCATTCGTAATCATCACCGCCCTGCCTACCGCCCTGGCTGGCATTGTCTGGATGCTATTCACTACGTACACCCCTTTGTCCGTGCCTGCATTGACGGGCACCATCATGTGCATGGGGGTAGCCACCGCCAACAGCGTGCTGGTCGTAAGCTTTGCACGCGAACGCCTTGACGTGCTGGGCGATGCAACAGCTGCGGCGCTGGAAGCCGGTTTTGTGCGCTTTCGCCCGGTGCTCATGACCGCGCTTGCCATGATGATCGGCATGGCACCCATGGCGCTTGGCCTGGGTGAAGGCGGTGAGCAAAATGCGCCCCTTGGCCGCGCCGTGATTGGCGGCTTGTTCTTTGCAACCATTGCCACCCTACTGTTTGTTCCTGTTGTTTTTAGTATTGTGCATACGCGCCACGGCAAAAAAACCGTGTCCGCTGCCATCGGAGAATCCCATGCCGTCTGAAGCACCTGTTCATTCCCCTCGTCACCTGCGCAAAATCGCCACTTCTTTACTTCTCATCGCCTTGGCCATTGTCGTCATTGGCCTGGTCACGCGTTATCTGGATCACCGCAAACTGCGCGAGTGGACCAATACGCAAGCCTTGCCTACGGTGGTTGTCAATCCGCCCAATCCCGGCAAAAACTCAGCCAGCCTTGATCTGCCCGGCAGGATCGAAGCCTATGCCCGCGCGCCCATTTATGCACGCGTGTCCGGCTATCTCAAAAGCTGGAAAGCCGACATTGGCGCACCCGTCAAAGCCGGGCAGTTGCTGGCTGAAATCGAAACGCCCGATTTAGACCAGCAGCTCTTGCAAGCCAAGGCGGATCTGGCCAACGCCGAATCCGCCGCCAAGCTCTCGGCGACCACGGCAAAACGCTGGCAGGCCATGCTGGGATCGGATGCAGTATCCCGTCAGGAAGTGGACGAAAAAACCACGGATCTGACCAACAAGCAAGCACTGGTTAAATCCGCCAGCGCCAATGTCGAGCGTTATCAGGCCATGAAAGGCTTTGCCCGTATCCTCGCCCCTTTCGATGGCATGGTCACCGCGCGTTCAACCGACATCGGCGCTTTAATCAATGCAGGCAGCGGTGTGGGGCCTGAGTTGTTTGTGGTCTCTGACACCCGTAAACTGCGCGTGTATGTGAATGTGCCGCAAAACTACGCCCCGGCGATCAAAATCGGCGGCAAAGCCAAAATCAGCGTGCCAGAACATCCCGGCAAGTTCTACCCGGCAACCATCGAATCCTCATCGCAATCCATCAACGCCGCCTCGGGCGCGATGCTGGTTCAACTGCTGGTGAATAATGCCACAGGTGAGTTGCTTCCCGGCGGCTATGCGTTGATCAGCCTGGATTTACCCAACGACAAGCCGAGTTTAAGCATCCCGGCCAGCGCCTTGATATTCGATAAAGCCGGGTTGCGTGTCGCCACGGTCGACTCTGCCAACAAAGTGGTGATCAAGCGAGTCACCATAGCACGCGATTTAGGTAATGTGATTGAAATCGCCGCCGGCTTGAAGAACGAAGATCGCATCATCGAAAGCCCGCCCGATGGCGTAGAAAATGGCCTCTTGGTACATGTGGCCGCGCCCGAAAAAGCCGCCCCTGCAGCACAGGCAAACGATACCGCCAAAACAGCCCAAAAGCCGTCATAAACACAGAGCGACCAAACATCCGCACATGAAAAAACATCAATTCAGCGTAAAACAGTCCTGGTCACTGTTACCACTGCTGGCCGTTTTCCTCGGCGGCTGTTCTTTGGCACCCCCCCTCCAAACGCCAAAGATTGCACCAGCCGTCGGGGAATTCAAGGAAGAAAAAATCTGGCTGCCCGCCCAGCCCGCCGACAAGCTGCCACGGGAAGCCTGGTGGACTTTGTATGGCGACAAAGCGCTCGACACCTTGCAACAACGCCTGATTGCCAACAGCCCCAACCTGGCCGCCGCGCTTGCCCGCTACCAGGCCGCAACGGCTTATAACGAGCAGATTCGCGCCGCACTCTTTCCCACGGTGGACGCCAAAGCCAGCGCCCAGCGTAACCGCCAATCGGAACAACGCCCGTTGCGCGTATTAGGCCCCAATTCACCGGACATTTACGAGGATTACTCGGTCGGCCTGGGTATCAATTACGAGCTGGATTTATGGGGGCGCGTGCGCAATCAGGTCGCCTCTGCCTCGGCGAGCGAAAAAGCGGCCCAAGCTGATCTGGAATCCGCGCGCCTGAGCCTGCAAGCGCAACTCGCGGACTATTACCTCACCTTGCGCGGGCTGGATGAAGAAAACAGCCTGTTGAATGACACCGTGACTGCCTACGCCAAAGCGCTAGAGATGACGCGTGCCCGCCATGCCGGAGGTATTTCTTCCGGACTGGATGAGGCACGGGCGCAAAACCAGTTTGAATCCGCCCGCTCGCAAGCCAGCCAGACCCTGGCCGCCCGCGCCTTGATTGAACACGCCATCGCGGCCCTCATCGGCGAGCCCGCGTCCACTTTCTCCATCGCCCCACAGCAGGTTGCGCTGACATTACCCAACATCCCTGCGGGTCTGCCCTCCACGCTACTGCAACGCCGCCCTGATATTGCTGCCGCCCAACGCCGCATTGAGGCAGCCAACGCCGAGATTGGCGTTGCCCGCGCAGGCTATTTCCCCTCACTGATGCTAGGCGCCGTCTTTGGCTATCAAACCAGCCAGGCGGGGAACCTCATCAACACGCCAAATCGTTTTTGGGCGATAGGCCCCTCTCTTCTGCTCAATGTGTTCGATGCAGGCCAGCGCCAAGCCAAAGTCGCGCAATCCCGGGCAGCGCTGGACGAATTAAGCGCGCAATATCGCAGTGTCGCGCTGGCTGCTTTTCAGCAAGTCGAGGATAATCTGGCACAGCTTCAGCATTACCACACGGCTCTCGAAGCCGAGCAAGCCGCTGCTGCCGCAGCGCAACGCTCGCTCGACTTTGCCAACACGCGCTACCGCGAAGGCGCCATCAGTTACCTTGAAGTCGTCAGCTCGCAAACCACGACCCTGCAGGCTCAGCGCAACGCCTTGGCGATCAACACCCGCCAGTTGCGCGCCAGCGTGCAGTTGATCCGTGCCTTGGGCGGGGGGTGGACGATGGGAGACGAGAATAAAGATAACCAACAGACTCAACGTGAAGCCGCCGTCGCGGCACTCGCCAAACCCGCAAGCGAATAACACACAGCCGGCATCAGCGCAAAATTTCCGCCAGCGCCGCCACGCCGCTGGCAGGATCAGCGCGATCAATGCCAAGCAAAGACACATCGCCCACATGCGGATGCAAGGATGTCAAGGTTTCATCTAGGGAAACAGAAGAATCGGGGGACTCATTCACCACGATCGCCGTCACGCCAGCGCCGACTTTCTTAAGTGACTCCAACGCTGTCAGCGTATGGCTCAAACTACCCAGATAACTGCCCGCGACCAGCACGCAAGGCAGATCACTGGCAGCGATCCAGTCGCGCACGGTGTGTTGCGCATCCAGTGGCACCATCACGCCACCGACACCTTCGACGAGCACGGGAAATCCGGTGCTGGCGGGCTCTGCCTGCCTGGGCTTTGCCTGCCTGGGCTTTGCCTGCCTGGGATTCCCCTTCGGGGGCAGGCAACGGCGCGTAAAGCCAACCAAGGCCTCAAAATCCACCCGCCGCCCCTCGCGCGCCGCCGCCATGTCGGGCGAAAGCGGCGTGACAAAACGCCAGGGCGCAATCTCGTCCAGTGCCGCGACATCAATCTTTCGCCCCAATGCCGTGAGAATTTTTCCGGCATCACTCGCTTCTGCTGTGGCCATATCAAAGCCTGAGAGCACCGGCTTATAGGCTTGAACAGGCTGCCCGGCGGCGCGCCAGTGCCGCAACAGCGCACAGGTCAGCCAGGTTTTGCCAATATCCGTGCCGGTGCCGGTAATGAAATACGCGCCCATGCCATTACTTCAAGGCATTGACCACGACTTCAGCCACGTCTTTGGCCAAACCCTCACACGCCGCAATCCGCTCCAGCGCTTGGCGGGCATGCCCCTGACGCACGGCATCGAACTGCCGCCAGCGGTCAAAGCTGCGCGCGATGCGGGACGCCACTTGCGGATTCATCGCCTGCAGTTCGATGATGAAATCCGCCGCCAGCCGGTAGCCGCTGCCATCCGCCGCATGAAAATGGCGTGGGTTGGCGGCGCAAAAGCTGCGCACCAGGGCATACACCTTGTTCGGATTTTTGCTGTCAAACGCCGGGTGGCGCATCAATTCAGCAACGCGCGCTGTGGTGTCCGGCAGCCGCGAAGTCGCTTGAACTTGCAGCCACTTGTCGACCACCAAAGCCTCATCCTGCCACTTGGCATAAAAAATCGCCAACGCCGTTTCACGCTCGGGCAGGTCAAGATTCGCCAACACACCGAGCGCCGCGCTGGCGTCCGTCATGTTGTCGCTGCGATTCAACTGCGCCATCAAGCGTGGCAAGACTGTGGCTTGCAGATAATCCGCCTCACTTTCCGCCAGATAGCCAAGACACACATTGCGCAAGGCGCGGCGGCCCAACTGTGCACCCTCCGGCGCATACGGTTCTGTCGTTGCCAACATCGTCCACACTTTTTCAAAGCCAGGCCACAATTGCTTGGCTAGATAGCGGCGCAGGTTGATGCGGGCTTGATGGATCACCTCCGGGTCGATAACGCCACCACGACCTGCCACCTCCTCGGCCAGCACTTGCTCTGCTGGCAACATCAATGCTTCGGCGGCCAGCGCAGCGCTGTCGCCGACACCTAAACCGGCATCAAGCACACGCCCACAAGCGTCCACAAAACTCGCCGGAATCCAGCTATTACCCTTACCCTCTGCCGCGATACCCGCCAGCAGCACACGCGTGGCCAGGCGCTGTCCGGCTTCCCAGCGATTGAAGGCGTCCGAATCATGCGCCATCAAATGCGCGAGCTCGGCGTCCGTCTGCTCGAAATCCAAGTGCACGGGCGCGGAAAAATCGCGCAGCAAGGACACCACAGGCACCGCCGGGATAGCCTCGAAAACAAAGCGCTGCTGGGTTTCAGTGAGCGAGAGCACTTTTGTCTGCTCTAAAAAAGCATCGCTGCCATCCGGCAACACCAAACCGACCGCAACCGGCATGTGCAACGGGCCATCATCCACCGGCAAGCCCGCTTCCCGCAGCCGCGCTTCATAGGCCGTTGGCGCCAGGCTTTGCGTCAGGGTCAGGGTATAACGCTGGGTGGCAGCATCATACTGCCCTGTCGCGTGCAAGCGCGGCGTGCCCGCGCGGGCATACCAGCGGCGGAACTGCGTGAGGTTCACGCCACTGGCCGACGCCATCGCCGCGACAAAATCCTCGCAGGTCACCGCCTGCCCATCATGCCGCGCGAAATACAAATCCATGCCACGCCGGAACGCCTCGTGCCCGATCAGCGTCTGGATCATGCGCACCACTTCCGCGCCCTTCTCATACACCGTGGCGGTGTAAAAATTATTAATCTCAGCGTAAGACGCCGGGCGGATCGGATGCGCCATCGGCCCCGCATCCTCGGGAAACTGCGCGATGCGCAGCGTGCGCACTTCCTGGATGCGCGTCACTGCGCGCGAATGCACGTCCGCGCCGAATTCCTGGTCGCGGAACACGGTCAGCCCTTCTTTCAAGGACAACTGAAACCAGTCGCGGCAAGTCACGCGGTTGCCCGTCCAGTTGTGGAAATATTCATGCCCCACCACGCGGTCGATGGCCTGGTAATCCGCGTCCGTCGCCGTATCCTGGCGCGCCAGCACATACTTGGTGTTGAAAATGTTGAGCCCCTTGTTCTCCATCGCCCCCATGTTGAAGTCGCCCACCGCGACGATCATGTAGCCATCCAGATCCATCTCCAGCCCGAAGCGTTCTTCGTCCCAGCGCATCGCCTTCTTCAAGGCAGCCAGCGCATGCCCGCACTGATCCAGCTTGCCCGGCTCGACGTACACCGCGCAGCGCACCTGGCGGCCGGATTGGGTCACAAAAACATCCTCCAGCACATCCAGCCTGGCCGCCACCAGCGCGAACAGGTAGCACGGCTTAGCGAAAGGGTCTTCCCAACGCGCCCAGTGCCGGCCGACATTTTCCTCACCCGGGGATTCGCCGCTGGCCACGAGATTTCCGTTGGAGAGCAGTTGCGGAAAGCGCTCGCGGTTGGCCTCGATGGTGCAGGTGTAGCGCGCCATCACATCCGGCCGGTCGGGGAAAAACGTGATACGGCGAAAGCCCTCCGCCTCGCATTGCGTGAAATACCCATCGCGCGAACGGTACAAGCCCGAGAGCTGCGTGTTCTTGTCCGGCTGGATGCGCACCACGGTTTCCAGCACGAAATTGTCCGGCAGCGGCGCATGGATAGTCAGCGCGCCGTCCGTCAGCGTGTATTGCGATGCGTCCAGCGCCGTGTCATCAACGCCAGCGCGATGCTTGCTCTGCACTACCTTCAGGTCGTCTACGAGAATTTTTTTTAGCTCAAGCGCCTCGCCATTCAAAACGAACTCGCCACCCGCCACCTGCAGATTGCGCCGACAACCCAGTTTGGCGCGCACCTCGGCATAGCCCTCCTGAATCGCCACATGCAAATCAACTGTGTCAATCCACCAGGCAGGCGGGGTGTAATCCTTGAGATAAATCGTTTGTGGGGTATCGGTGCGCATGGAAGATTCCTGAATTAAGTGCAGACTAATGGAAAATACTCGGAAAATACTCGGAAAATACTCGGAAAATACTTGGAAAATACTCGGAAGATACTCAGCAAGATGACATTTTAGATGGCGTTCTCTTGGACATCACTCAACGCCTCATCCAGCATGTCAATGAACGCGCGGGTTTTCGCCGCCATCAGGCGACGCCCCGGGAATACGGCCCAAGCCGTATCCACAGGCAAATGCCAATCAGGCAACACCCGCCGCAAACGGCCATTGCGCACGCTGGATGCCGCAAAATAATCCGGTACTGCGGCAATTCCGGCACCGGCGCATGCCAAGCTAATCAGAATCTCCGGGGAGTTTGCTGCAGTGCGCCCCTGCGGCACTTCTGCCCAACGCTGATTCCCGGACAGCAAGACCCAGCCGACCGCCTCGCCATTGCGTCCGAGCAAGCGCAAGGTGTCATGTTGAAAGAGTTCATTCGGGGAGTGCGGCTCCCCACGCTCGGCCAGATAAGCTGGTGCCGCATAAAGCCCCCCCTGAAACACGGCAATTCGCCGTGCCACAAGGAGTGCGTCGTCCGGCAAATCCCCCATGCGAATCGCCAGATCAAAGTTTTCGCCCAGCAGATCGACGCGACGCGGCGACAAATCGAGCTCCAGTGATACCGCGGGATGGCGCACGATAAACGCCGCCAGCATGTCGGCCAGCAACATCGTGGCAAAATCACTCGGCATGGACACCCTGAGCCGGCCACTGGGATGCGCTTGCCGAAACTCGCTCAATGCGCTCACGGCCTCGACTTCTGCCACCACCTGACGCGCATGTTCGAGTAACTGGTGGCCAAACTCGGTGAGCGTCAGACGGCGGGTGGTGCGCAGCATCAGGCGCTCACCCAGCTGATTTTCGAGCAAGGAAATTCGCCGTGATACGGTCGATTTCGGCAGACCAATACGCTGTGCGGCCAGGCTGAAACTACCGGCTTCAGCCACGCGGGCAAAAATCAAAAGATCGTTAGGGTCGAACTGTTTCATATATGAAACAATGTTATCCGATTTAAGGTATTTACTAACAATTCATCTATCAATAGAGTACCAGCCTTACCGAATCCAACCTCAAGGAAAACCCGATGAACATCCTGCAAATCAATGCCAGCGCACGCCCAGAAGGCGCCAACTCCACCCGGATTGCCAATGACATCGCAGCCCACTTGCAAGCCAAGCATACGGGCGCAAAACTTATCCGCCGCGACCTGGCCGTGACGCCTCATCCCATGCTGGATGCGGCGGGCCTCGCTGCCTTATTCACGCCGGCCGAGCAACGTACGACAGAGCAAGCGGCGCGCGTTGCCCTCGATGACGCACTGATTGCCGAATTGCAAGCGGCAGACATCATTGTGCTGGGCGTGCCCATGTACAACTTTGGCATTTCCGCGCAATTGAAGAACTGGATTGATGCGGTGGTGCGTAACGGCGTGACCTTCCGCTATACGGAAACCGGCCCTGAAGGTTTACTCAAGGGCAAAAAAGCCTATGTTGCGCTCGCCCGTGGCGGCCTCTACCGCAACACCGGGAATGACAGTCAGGTGCCTTACCTCAAAACCGTGCTGGGCTTTATCGGCTTGACCGACGTTCAATTCATTTACGCCGAAGGCCTGAACATGGGGCCAGAAGCGGCCGCCCAAGGCTTTGCCGAGGCCAAAGCGGATATGGCCAGAGCCTTCGCTTGAAGACTGTTCGTTTAAGACTGATTGAACGGCTTATTTCAAATATCCCAATCGAGAGTGGGCGCGCCATGAAGATCAACCCCTGCCTGACCGAAGAACCCGTCATTCATTCACGCACTGTTGAGCAACTGGTGGCAGGCAAAGCCACTTCGGACGGCGCGGGCGTCAAGCTGATCCGGGTATTGACGCAATCGCTGCAATCTCGGCTCGACCCCTTTCTGCTGCTGGATGCCTTCGGTAGCGACAACCCGGCGGACTACATCGGCGGCTTTCCGGCGCATCCCCACCGCGGCTTTGAAACGGCGACCTACATGATTACCGGCCACATGCGGCATCGCGACAGTGCAGGCCACGAAGGGCTGCTGGAAAATGGCGGCATGCAGTGGATGACGGCGGGTCGTGGCGTCATCCATGCCGAGATTCCGGAACAGAAAGAAGGCGTCATGGAAGGCTTTCAGCTCTGGCTGAACCTGCCCAGCCAGGACAAAATGATGACGCCCTGGTACCGGGATTTTCCTGCGGCCGAGTTGCCCGGCTTCGTGACGCCTGCGGGTGTCCGCGTGACCGTCCTGGCTGGCCAGAGCCACGGCGTGGCGGGCGCCATCACCCGGGACATCACGCAGCCCATTTATCTCGATATTCACCTGCCCGCCGACATGCGATTTGCGCAACCGCTACCTGCAGGACATAACAGCTTCGTTTATGTTTATCGCGGCAAAGCCAGCATTGCCGGAACGCAAATCCCGACGCAACGCATGGCCATCCTTGCCAACAGCGCACACGCCGATGGCGTGGTGATTGAAGCGGCAGAAGACGCCCGTATGCTGCTGATCGCCGGTCGGCCACTGAATGAACCCATCATCCAGTACGGCCCGATTGTGATGAACACCCAGCAGGAAATCAAGCAGGCCATGGATGATCTACGGCATGGACGTTTAGCTGCCGAAACAATTTAGCTGCCAGCGTCATCCCCATCTACCCCCACAGGACATCACCATGAAAAAACGAACACTTTTTGCAGCCATTATCTTCGCCGCTACCGCAGCGCCTCCCGCCATCGCCGCACCCGAAACTTACGTGCTGGATCAAGCCCACAGCTTCCCGCGCTTTTCATATAGCCATTTTGGCTTTTCCACCCAACTCTCCCGCTTCGACAAAACCACCGGCAAGGTTATTTTCGACAAGGTGTCAAAGACCGGTTCGGTCGATGTGGTGATTGATACCAAGTCGGTGGACACGGGTTTTCCGGTCTTTAACGAACATATCCAGGGTGAGGATTTCTTTGATACGGCCCAATATCCTACCGCCATTTTCAAATCGACCAAGGTGGTCTTTGACGGGGACAAGCCCGCCAGTATCGAGGGCAACCTGACGCTCAAGGGCATCACCAAACCCGTCACCTTGACCGTCACCTCCTTTTTAGCCATGCCGCATCCGATGGTGAAGAAAGACGCCCTCGGCGCCAACGCCTACACCGTAGTCAAACGCTCGGACTTTAACGCCGGCAAATATGCGCCCTATGTCAGTGATGAAGTCCGCATTGACATTGCCATCGAAGCGATCAAGGAATAAGCTTGTTGGCATAACGTTGAAAGGCCGGATGGATGCTTTGGTGGCACGAGTGGTCACCAAAGCAAAAAGTCGGCATTGGCGCGACGGCGGACAGGGCATGAGCCCAAGCATAAAGCCCAGACAAGCTCGACAAAATAGCGCCGGGGTTTACTGCCCCGGGGGTTTTACTGCCCCTGGGGTTTTACTGCCTTGTGCTACGGCCCATGGCGACTTAAAGCCCCGACATCAATGTCGAGTAAGCTGGTCATTCACGGGGGATAAACTCCCCAACCCAACCCAAACAAACCACTCATGCCCCCCAAACCCCGCCTCACGATGCTCAAGGGTCTGTTGCCCTTTTTAACGCCTTATCGCACGCAATTTTTCCTGGCCGGCGTCGCCCTGGTCGTGGCCGCCCTGGCAACGCTAAGCATCCCCTACGCCTTCAAGCAAATGATCGACCTTGGCTTTGGCGCCACCGGCAGCCAGGGGCAGGGGCACATCGACTTGTATTTCCTCGCCTTGTTTGGTGTTGCCAGCGTCATGGCCGTGGCCACCGCAGCGCGCTTTTATGCCGTCTCCTGGCTGGGCGAGCGCGTCACGGCGGACATTCGCGCCGCCGTGTATGGTCATGTATTGAAACAAAGCCCGCAGTTTTTTGAGACCACGCGTACCGGCGAAGTGCTCTCACGACTGACAACGGACACCACGCTGATCCAGACCGTCGTTGGCACCAGCATTTCCATGGGTTTGCGCAATTTGCTGATGTTCATCGGCGGACTGGCCATGATGATGATTACCAGTTTCAATCTCTCCATCATCATTATCGTCATGCTGCTCGCCGTCGTGCTGCCCATTGTCTATTTTGGCCGCCGCGTGAGAAAGCTCTCGCGTGATTCGCAAGACCGCGTTGCCGACGCCTCGGCGCTGGCGGGCGAAGTGCTCAATGCCATGCCCACGGTGCAGGCCTTCACGCAAGAAGCCCAGGAGATCGCCCGTTTTGGCGCTACCGTCAATACGGCCTTTGCAACCGCCATCCAGCGCATTCGCGCCCGCTCGTTGCTGACCGTGATTGCCATTCTGCTGATCTTCGGCGCGATCGTTTTCGTGCTGTGGCTGGGTGCTTATGCCGTCATTGAAGGCCGCATGACGGGCGGAGATTTGGGTCAGTTCGTGCTTTACTCGGTGATGGTCGCCGGCGCCATTGGCGGGCTGGCTGAAGTCATGGGCGATGTGCAGCGCGCCGCCGGCGCGACCGAACGTCTGCTGGAGTTGTTCGCTACCGAATCACACATTCAATCGCCTAACCATCCGCGTACCTTGCCGCCGCCCACCGGCCAGGGCGCGGCGCTGACGCTGCAAGACGTATGCTTTAACTACCCGTCGCGCCCGCTCACCCCCGCCCTGGATCATGTCTCGATAGATATTCAGCCAGGCCAGACCATCGCCGTAGTCGGCCCCTCGGGCGCAGGCAAGACGACCCTGTTCCAGTTGCTGCTGCGCTTTTATGATCCGCAACAGGGACGCATCATGCTCGATGGCGTGGATATTCGCCAACTCGCCCTCAACGATTTACGCAATGCCATCGGCATCGTGCCGCAGGACAGCGTGATTTTTTCCGCCAACGCGCTGGAAAACATTCGCTATGGCAAACCCGACGCGAGCGATGAAGAAGTCTTCAAAGCCGCACGCCTGGCCGCAGCGCACGAATTCATCGAGAAGCTGCCCGAGGGTTACCAGAGCTTTCTCGGCGAACGCGGCGTGCGCTTGTCAGGCGGCCAGCGCCAGCGCATCGCGATTGCCCGCGCGATGCTGAAAAACCCGCCCTTGCTGTTATTGGATGAAGCGACCAGCGCGCTCGATGCAGAATCGGAGCGCTTGGTGCAAGGCGCGCTGGAAGCGGCCATGCAAGGCCGCACCACCTTGATCATCGCGCATCGCCTCGCTACCGTACAACGCGCCGACCGCATCCTCGTGATGGAAGACGGCCGCATCGTGGAAACCGGCACGCATGAAGCGCTGGTGGCCAAAGGCGGCCTCTACGCGCATTTGGCCGCGTTGCAGTTTCACGCGGTAGCATAGTCAGGCGCGCAGTCAAGGCAATATGGCAAGGCTCGCCGCCGTGTTGCCAGCGCCGACTTTTTTGGCCAGCGCGTCACGGCAGGTTTGGGATAACAACCCTGTCTCGTGGCTACCAGTTCCTCACGCGGCCAATATCCACATGTACAAAGTTGGATGCCGGGTAATAACCCACGCCGCCAGTCTGCAAGCCAATCGCTGCCCGGCGCAGCTGATCCAGCGGCACGCCTTCAACGTGAATATCCACTGCCATGCCTTGCATGTGCAAACTGTGCTTGGCCACGCCGCCTGAATTCGCGGCTAACAACGCGTTGGTTTTAGGCGAGCGATAGCCGGAAATAATCTGGAACGGGCGCGGCACAGCCAGCACGCCGTGCAGGGTGTACAGCAAATCCAGCAGCGGCAGCTGCATGGACAGCACGTCGTTGGTGCGGTGATCACGCAAGATATGGTTGATGTCAGCCAAAGCTTCCGGCACATACTCGCCATCCGTCCAATAGCTCGTCTTCAGGCTCTCGCCGGTATGCTGGTTGTAAAAACTCAGCTCGCGCGCACTTGCTTTCCGGTCAATGGCAGCCCAGGCCGAGCGGCCGGTGAAGCTCGTAAGCGCCAAGACCGCACCCGCTTTTAACCAGTTGCGGCGTATTTTGCATGCCGTCTTACCCGTGGAATGATTTGTCATTGCTTAACTTCTCCTTCATTTCAATTTTCAACGTGAAAGGCTTGGGCAAGTGCGCTGCGTCATCACCGGGCGCAGCGGGCCGGATAGAAGCCTCCCCAAGAGGGGGCGAGGCGGATGGGCAGAGCGAGCCCATTTGCCAGCCCTTGGTGCAATGAGGTTGACGGATTTCATGGTTCGGGGCGGCCCATAAATCCGTCAACCTCATGGCGCGATGTGCGTTGGCACAACCATCGGGCGGACGCGCGTCACATCCCTCGCGATGCCATCCTGCCGCTCCAACACGTCGGCCGCACGCGTCCAGTCGATGCGCTCGGTCAGCAACTGTTGCTGCGCCAGGCTTTCGAGCGCCGCCATCGACACATCGCCGCGCCGGTAAATATCCGGATGCACCTCCAGAAAAACCTGCCCGGCAGATTCTGCCATAAGCAGCGGGCTGTAAATAATTCGCCCAGGCGTGCCCAGCGGCACCTGAGGGAAAAGCGCGAGGATATCGTCAAGGTGCAAGCGGATGCAGCCATGGCTCTGAAAATGATACACACTCGGTGGCGCATTGGTGCCATGAATGCCCAGCGCCGGAATACTCAGTCCCAACCAGGTGTTGCCCAGCGGATTATCTGGCCCCGGCGGCACAGAAACTTTTACCACCTGCCCCTTTTTTCGCATCTCTGCCTGAATGGATTTGGGCACCACCCAGGTTTTTTGGTCGGACTTATTGACGACCGTGAATTCGCCCTCGGGCGTCGGCCAGCTGGGTTTGCCCAGCCCCACCGGATAGGCTGCGATCAATTGGGGCTGATGCTGTGCTTCTATCTCCGAAGCGCGAAAAAAATACAGCAGCCGCTGCGGCAAATTGATCAGCAACGTGGCCGCCTGGGTCTGGGTCTGGGTCTGGGTCTGAATCTGCACCTGCGGCACAATGTGCCGATTATCGATTTGCAACTTTTGCCCCGGTTTCAAATACTCGGCAGCTTGCAGACCATTATCACGCGCCAATACAGCTGGCGTAACACCAAACCGCGCACCCACCTTGATCAGATAATCGCCCGGCTGCACCTCGTACTCGAACGTACGGCCGATAACTTGAGCCTGCCCAAGCGGCGCTATCGACACAGCCAGACCAGGTGAAGCAGACAAAGTTGAAGGGGATGACTGTGTGACTGGCGCAACCGGAGCCGCCTTCGCAGCCGCCAAACCAGACACCTGAGCAGGTACCTGAGCAGCAGCCATCAAAGGCAGTTGCATACACCCCAAACCAAAAACCACTAAGCCACGAACCAGCAGGCCATGCCATGCAAACGGATGCGATAAAATAAACACTCCCCCATAAATAATCGGTACAACAAATCAGAGCCGCGCAATACCCCGCCCTGTTTCTCATTTTACAGCAGGGGATATTTTCATAAACCCATGCCTAACTGCCGCACAAGGGGCATCCCCCGCTTCAAGCAACGAATACCACTGATAAACTGGCTTGACGCAGCACATACCAAAACCTTCATCTGCGCCTGCGCCAACCCTTACGTACCGATGGGACGAAAGACCTCTCTTACCACCAAGAGTTCCCCAGCGCACTGATCCATGCCGACCTAATCACCATGCCTGCGAGCAAAAACAACACGCCATTCACGGGCCAGATATCCCAAGCCACCCCTGCCTCAAACGCTGCACTCTGGCTTCCCTATACCCAAATGGCCACCACACCGCCCGTCCCCGTTGCCATCGCCACTCAAGGGGTGAGGATACGTTTAGCGGACGGACGCGAACTGATTGATGGCATCTCATCCTGGTGGACAGCCTGTCATGGCTATAACCATCCGCACATCCGCCAAGCAGTGGCTGGACAGTTGAATGTCATGCCACATGTCATGTTTGGCGGCCTGGTGCATGAGCCAGCAGCCAAGCTCGCGCAACGCCTGGCCGCGCTCCTGCCGGGCGATTTAGCGCATGTTTTCTTCACCGATTCCGGCTCTGTCGCAGTCGAGGTGGCACTCAAGATAGCGCGCCAATACTGGATGAACAAAGGTGAGCCAAGCCGCCAGCGCATCATTCATTTTCGTCACAGCTACCACGGCGATACCTTTGCCACGATGGCCGTTTGCGACCCGGAAGAAGGCATGCACGCGCAATTTTCGGCGTCCATGCCGCAAGAAATCATGGCTGAATTGCCTGTGGATGAAAAAAGCCAAACCACATTTGAAGAATGCCTCGCGCAACACGCGCATGAAGTCGCTGCGGTGATTATCGAACCCTTGGTGCAAGGTGCCGGTGGCATGCAAATGCACGATGCCGCCACGCTCGCCCAGGTAGCGGCGACCTGCCAGCGTCACGGCGTGCTGTTGATTGCCGACGAAATCATGACCGGCTTTGGGCGCACGGGACACTTATTTGCCTGTGAGGAGGCCGGTATTGTGCCAGACATCATTTGCCTCTCCAAAGCACTGACCGGCGGCACGCTGGCACTGGCCGCGACCGTTGCCAGGCGGCATGTCTTCGCGGCGTTTTTGAGCGACGACCCTGCCTGCGCCTTGATGCACGGCCCTACTTTCATGGCCAACCCGCTGGCCTGCGCTGCGGCCAACGCATCGCTCGATTTGTTTGCGCAAGAACCGCGCTTGCAGCAAGTAGCGATGATTGCAGAACAGATGGAACAGGAACTCGCCCCTTGTCGCCAATTAGCGGGCGTGAAGGATGTCCGCGTCAAGGGCGCGATTGGCGTCGTGGAAATGCAGGGCGCGATCAATCTATCCGCCTATCGCACCCTGTTTGCGTCCCGCGGCGTGTGGATTCGGCCATTTGGCCAAGTGATTTACCTCATGCCGCCATTTGTCATTTCAGCGGCAGACTTGAGCGTGCTCACCACCGCTGTCGTTGCCGTTGTCAAAACACTGGGCGTGAATGGACAAGCTGGAGCGGCGTGACCCAACAGCAAATGGCGTTGTTGGCGTTTTTTCACGCTAAATTAACGGCGAATCAAACCTTATCTGCCGGACGCGGCCCACGACGTGATTTTTTAAAAAACCGCTTGCCTGGCTTGGCCATACCCGGATTTCCTGGACCTGCAACAGCAGGTCCGCCATTCGGATTTGCTACATTGTTTCCTGCACCCTGCAAGCCTTGGACATTGCCTTGCGAATGGTAATGGCGATTCGCACCGGGTGGTGAGGCCGCAGATCTGCGCCCAGGCTCAGCAAAGCGTTGTTGCTTGGGTTGCCGCCCCGTATCCACCTGGTGCGGTGATTGCGCACGATTGCCCGGCGCTAGCTGTATTTCCAGCTCAATGAGTTCATCCCACAACGCATCCGACCGATCCCGATCGGGAATCGCCAATAACTCGCGCAAGCGACGGCGCGGGTCAGACAACGGTGGCTTTGCTGGCACTGCTTGCGGATTTTGTCTGGGTTGCCCCGAATGCGCTTGGAGCACAACCTCTGCAAACACCCCTCCCTTGTCGGGATGGGCTGCATCCGGCGCTAAAGCGTCTGTATCCAGTGCGTTAGCCTGGGCGGGTTCTGCTAACCCAGCACCTGGGGTAACAGTAGGCATGACATCGGCCAGTTCAACCGCAGCCCTCACCGGTACTTCTGGCGCCTTGGCAATTTCAGTTCCCGCAGCAAATTCAGCCCTGTTTTCTGCAGCAGTTGCAACGCCAACTACAGCAAGCGGTTCTACCGGTGCTGCTTTAGCCACTTTCAATCGGGAAGGACTCTTCACCACCACGCGGGGAGCTGCCCGCGGGCGGGCAGGCTCAGCCACCGCACACGCATCCAGGGCATCTGATGTTCGATCCGGGCTCAGGTTCGGGGTTGCATTCGGCATGGCTGGGGAAACGCCAAGCCCACCTGCGTCCTTTAACTGGCCGATATTCTCTACCCCGCTTGGGGTGGCTGCTTCGTTTGGGGTAGCTGCTTCGTTTGCCGTCCCGGTTGCCAGGACTTTGACCTCTTGCACTTGTCCAGAGGTTGATTGTTCATTCATAGGGCATGTCGCCTAAAAAATTAAGTTAAATATCAAACCCTGCTCACAGGGCACATGGATTGTTTTATACGACGCCTTTTAAAGGCGGCTCGTTAGTCAAACCGATAGTCAAATTTGACTTGAAATACAACGATAAACCACTGCGCCATTCATTGGAATAATTGGAATAATTGGAATATATAGGCAAATACGCAAGTATCGTCGGCATCCTTGGGCCACCCCGGGTACAGCCGCCGTCTTGCCAGCGCCGACTTTTTACGTATTCCGGATCACGATGTTAGGAAACTTACTGGTCTGATCCTGCGCCTGTCCTGCCAGTTTAACCGCAAGACGGCGCGCGATCGTCGCGTAAATCTCAGCTACACGCCCGTCAGGATCAGCCACCACTGTGGGCGTACCTGCATCCGTCTGCGTGCGAATCGCAATATCCAATGGCAAAGCCCCCAACAGCTCAATGGCATAATCCGTCGCCATGCGCTCACCACCGCCACTACCGAAAACAGGCTCCGCATGACCACACTGCGAACAGATGTGAATGCTCATGTTTTCCACCACACCTAAAATCGGCACACCTACTTTTTCGAACATTTTAAGCCCTTTGCGCGCATCCAGGAGCGCAATATCCTGTGGCGTGGTCACAATCACCGCGCCGGTAACAGGCACTTGTTGCGCCAGGGTGAGCTGAATATCGCCGGTTCCGGGCGGCATGTCAACAATCAAATAGTCCAAATCCTGCCAGCAGGTTTCTTTCAGCAACTGCATCAAGGCTTGCGTGACCATCGGCCCGCGCCACACCATGGGCTGCTCCGGGTCGATCAGCAAACCAATCGACATGGTCTGCAGGCCATGGGCCATTAACGGCATGATGCCACGGCCTTCAACCGCTTCGGGCTGCTGTCCTTGCACACCCAGCATTTGCGGCAGGGACGGACCATAAATATCCGCGTCCAGAATACCTACCCGCGCACCTTCCAGCATCAAGGCCAAGGCCAGATTCACGGCAGTCGTGGATTTGCCCACCCCTCCCTTGCCACTGGCCACAGCGATGATATTCTTGACGCCGGGAATCAGCTTCACCCCGCGCTGTACAGCATGCGCCACGACGGCTGAGGACACATTCACGCTGATCTGGCCAATGGCCGGAATGCTTTGCAAGCCTTCCATAACGATTGCCTGGATACGCCCCAACTGACGTTTGGCGGGGTAGTTGAGGACAACATCCAGCGCGACATCATTTTTGCCGTCCGCGGATAAGCGGATATTTTTAATCTGTTTTGCACCCACAAAATCGCGCTGCGTGTGCGGGTTGGTCACCTGGGACAAGGTGTCGAGTATGGTTTTTTCAGTAATCTGGGTCATAAAAAAGGATAACGGGCGCTGGGAAGGCCCATGAACACTGCATGAGCTTAAAACTAAGACAGGCAAAGCCAGGCAATGCTGGCATGGGACTAATTTTCCAGCCTGTCGAAAACAAGCGGCTATTATAGCTTTTTGGTTTTAATCCTTTGTGCCCATGCACCGACTAAAAAGCGACAGGCAGCTTACTTGGAATCCCCAGTCTTTCCTGAACAAGACCTGCCAAGTTGCATCAGCCCGGTAAAAACAGGCTGCTTAAAAAATTAACCAGACTTTATAAATAATTGAAAATTCAGAAATTTTTCAAGTAATCAATCTTATCAGCCACCACGCGCCGCTGAGTTTTTGTCCTCACCCCCTTCATTCAAATGGCGAATTTCCGCTATCATACGAATTTCCCACACCTGCATTTCCATGGCTAAATATGTTTTCGTTACAGGTGGTGTCGTGTCCAGCTTGGGCAAAGGCATTGCTGCTGCAAGTCTGGGGGCGATTCTCGAATCGCGCGGTTTAACCGTTACCCACCTCAAGCTTGACCCTTACATCAATGTCGATCCCGGCACCATGTCGCCCTTCCAGCATGGCGAAGTGTTTGTCACCGAGGACGGCGCAGAAACCGATCTTGATCTTGGCCACTATGAGCGCTTTACCAGCGCCAAAATGGGCAGACGCAACAATTTCACGACGGGGCAGATTTACGAATCCGTCATCAAAAAAGAACGCCGTGGCGAGTATCTCGGCAAGACGGTTCAGGTTATTCCGCACATTACCGACGAGATCAAGCAATACATCCGGCGCGGCGCGGAAGGCGCGGATGTGGCGATTGTTGAAGTCGGCGGCACGGTGGGCGATATTGAATCGCTGCCTTTTTTGGAAGCCATTCGCCAAATGGGCATTCAGGAAGGCAAAAACAACGCCTGCTTTATTCACTTGACACTCGTGCCGTGGATTCCTACCGCAGGCGAGCTCAAAACCAAACCGACGCAACATTCGGTCAAGGAATTACGGCAAATCGGCATCCAGCCGGACATTTTGCTGTGCCGTGCGGATCGCCCCCTGCCTGACGATGAACGTCTCAAAATTGCGCTGTTCACCAATGTACAGCCCGAGGCTGTGATTTCTGCCCTGGACGCGAGCAGCATCTACAAGATCCCGGCCATGTTGCATGAGCAAATGCTGGATCAAATTGTTTGCCACAAGCTCGCGATCCTCTCCAAAGCGGCGGATTTATCCGCCTGGAACAAGCTGGTTGACTCGCTGGAACACCCCGAAGACGAAGTGAATGTCGCCTTTGTGGGCAAATATGTTGACCTGACCGAATCCTATAAATCCCTCACTGAAGCCTTGGTGCATGCGGGGATACACACGCGCAGCAAGGTAAATATCCATTACGTGGATTCCGAACTGCTGGAAAAGGACGGCTGCGGCTCGCTTGCCGAAATGGACGCGATTCTGGTGCCAGGTGGCTTTGGCCGACGCGGCACGGAAGGCAAGATCGCCGCCATTCGCTACGCGCGCGAACACCAAGTGCCCTACCTGGGCATTTGCCTGGGGATGCAGCTCGCCGTCATTGAGTTCGCTCGTGACGCAGCGGGCTTGACTGACGCACACAGCACCGAGTTTGACGCCGCAACGCCGCACCCGGTGATCGCCCTGATTACCGAATGGATGGATCACGAAGGCAAAATTGAGCAGCGCGATGAAAATTCCGACTTGGGCGGCACCATGCGTTTAGGCGGACAAAAGTGCCAGCTCAAGAAAGACACGCTCGCCCGCGAGATTTACGGGCAAGACGTGATTACCGAGCGCCATCGCCATCGTTATGAAGTCAATAACGCTTACCTTCCGCGCCTGGAACAAGCCGGGCTGATCGTCTCGGGCGTCTCGGCAGAAGGCAATCCGCTGTGCGAGATGATAGAACTGCCCAAAAGCCAGCATCCGTGGTTCGTGGGCTGTCAGTTCCATCCGGAATTCACCTCCAACCCGCGCAACGGGCATCCACTGTTTATCGCCTACGTAAAGTCGGCGCTGGCGGTACGGCGTTCGATGAAGAAAACAGCATGAAACTCTGCCACTTCAACGCCGGACTCGACCAACCGCTGTTCTTGATCGCCGGCCCATGCGTCATTGAGTCGCGCCAAATGGCGTTGGACACGGCCGGCCAGCTCAAGGAAATTTGCGCCAAACTAGGGCTTAACTTCATTTACAAATCGTCCTATGACAAGGCCAATCGCAGCTCGGGCAAATCGTTTCGCGGTTTAGGCATGGACACGGGCCTGGCAATTCTGGCTGAGGTCAAACAACAAATCGGCGTGCCGGTGCTCACCGACGTGCATGCCGAGGATGAAATTGCCGCAGTCGCCAGCGTGGTGGATGTGCTGCAAACCCCCGCATTCCTGTGTCGCCAAACGGATTTCATCCAGGCGTGCGCGGCTTCCGGCAAACCGGTGAATATCAAAAAAGGCCAGTTTCTGGCGCCGGGTGACATGAAACATGTCGTCGCCAAAGCCAAGGAAGCCAACGCCGGGGCGGATACCATCATGGTGTGCGAGCGTGGGGCATCATTTGGTTACAACAATCTGGTGTCCGACATGCGTAGCCTGGCCATCATGCGCGAGACGAATTGCCCGGTGGTGTTTGATGGCACGCATTCGGTGCAACTCCCTGGCGGGCAAGGCACCTCTTCTGGCGGGCAGCGTGAATTCGTGCCCGTACTGGCGCGCGCGGCCGTAGCCGTCGGCATTGCCGGCTTGTTTATGGAAACCCACCCCAATCCAGCCGAAGCCTTGTCCGACGGGCCCAACGCCTGGCCGCTGGCGGATATGCCGGCGCTGCTGGAAACCTTGCTTGAACTCGATGGCGTGACCAAACGCCGTGGTTTTGCAGCGCACTTTTAATCTCCCATTTCAATAAAATCAAGGACTAACATGAGTGCAATTGTTGATATCGTCGCCCGCGAAATTCTGGATTCACGCGGCAACCCGACCGTTGAAGCCGACGTCTTGCTCGAATCCGGCATTTTGGGCCGCGCAGCCGTGCCCTCCGGCGCCTCCACAGGCTCACGCGAAGCCATCGAATTGCGCGATGGCGATGCGGGGCGTTTTTTAGGCAAGGGCGTGATGCAGGCGGTGGAAAACGTCAACACCGAAATCTCCGAATCCATCATCGGTCTGGACGCTGAAGAGCAGGCTTTTATCGACCAATCCCTGATCGAACTGGATGGCACGGACAACAAATCCCGCCTGGGCGCGAACGCCATGCTGGCCGTTTCCATGGCTGTAGCCAAAGCCGCAGCCGAAGAAGCCGGGCTGCCGCTGTATCGCTATTTCGGCGGTTCCGGCCCCATGCAAATGCCCGTGCCGATGATGAATGTGATCAATGGCGGCGCGCACGCCAACAACAATCTGGACATTCAGGAATTCATGATTGTGCCCGTTGGCGCGCAATCCTTCCGCGAAGCGCTGCGCTGCGGCGCAGAAGTGTTCCAGCACCTGAAAAAACTGGTGGACAAAAAAGGCTATCCCACCACTGTGGGCGACGAAGGCGGTTTTGCGCCCAACGTCGCGGGCAACGATGAAGCCATCGAGCTGATTTTGCGCGCGATTGAAGCCGCAGGCTATACGCCGGGGCAAGACGTGGCGCTAGCGCTGGACTGCGCGGCATCCGAGTTCTATAAAGATGGCCGCTATCATTTGGCCTCGGAAAAGCTCGAACTCTCCTCCGAAGCGTTTACCGACTATCTTGCGACGCTCGCCGAGCGCTTCCCCATTCTCAGCATCGAAGACGGCATGAGCGAAGCCGACTGGCCGGGCTGGAAAACACTCACCGACCGTCTGGGCACAAAAGTGCAGATCGTGGGTGACGATGTGTTTGTGACCAACCCCAAAATCCTGCGTGAAGGCATACAGCAAGGCATCGCCAACTCCATCCTCATCAAGATCAACCAGATCGGCACGCTGACCGAGACCTTCGCTGCGGTTGAAATGGCCAAGCGCGCAGGCTACACGGCGGTGATCTCGCATCGCTCGGGCGAGACGGAAGACTCAACCATTGCCGACATCGCGGTAGGCTTGAATGCCTTGCAAATCAAGACAGGATCACTTTCCCGCTCAGACCGCATCGCCAAATACAACCAGTTGCTGCGCATTGAAGAAGACCTTGGCGGCACCTCCAGCTATCCCGGCTTGGCCGCGTTTTATAATTTGCGTAAATAAAACTGAAACCATCCGGTGAAACTTACGCCATGAGCCGGTTAACCTGGCTGCTAGTCGCCCTCATCGCTTTGCTGCAATACCCATTGTGGCTCGGCAAAGGCGGCTGGTTTCGCGTGTGGGACAATGGTCGGCAGCTTGAAGCGCAACGCGCGCAAAATCAAACCCTGGAGCAACGCAATGCCGCGCTGGATGCCGAAGTGCGCGATTTGAAGTCTGGCCTTGATGCCATCGAAGAACGTGCCCGCTTTGATCTTGGCATGATCAAAAATGGCGAATTTTTTGTGCAAGTGCCACAAGTGCCAAAAGTGCCAAAAACACCGGCACAACCATCCACCCGGCCATCCTCCGCTGCATCAACAAGCACGCCCCCGACAAGCAAACCGTAACCGACCTTGCCTGATACCTTGCATGAGCGCGTTAAGCCCTGCGACAAAAAGCTGACAGGTAACAAAAGACTATGCGCCGTATCGCCAGCGCGCCCGGCAGACTTGAGTCCGTCTCTGGAAAGTACCCGTGGAGTGCCGACTTTTTTAGCGCAACACGCTCTACCGCTCATCCAGCCATACCCAGCCATACCCAGCCATACCCAGCCAATCTCAACCTCCATTCTGCGCGCCTCATTCCCCACGCCTTTGCTAAACTGGCGAGCTGCTTGAGTCCCCGATTGCCCCTCTTTTAAAACCGATCCCCATGTCACGAAAAATTCTCGTTACCAGCGCCCTGCCCTACGCCAATGGCGCGATCCATCTCGGCCATCTGGTCGGCTACATGCAAACCGATATCTGGGTGCGCCTGCAAAAAATGCTCGGCCGCGAATGCTGGTATGTCTGCGCCGACGACACGCACGGCACGCCCATCATGTTACGCGCGGAAAAGGAAGGCATTACGCCGGAGCAGTTGATCGCCCGCATGCATACCGAACATAGCCGCGACTTCGCCGGTTTCCATGTCGCGTTCGATAACTACTACACCACACATTCGGAAGAAACCCGGCGCTTTGCAGAAGATATCTACACCAAACTGAAAGCCGTCGGCCTGATTGATGTGCGTTCTATCGAGCAGCATTACGACCCGGTCAAGCAGATGTTCCTGCCCGACCGTTTCATCAAGGGCGAATGCCCGAAATGCGGCGCAAAGGACCAATACGGCGATTCCTGCGAAGTCTGCGGCGCGGCCTATGCGCCCACTGACCTCAAAGACCCGTATTCCGCCATCTCCGGCGCCAAGCCTGAATTACGCTCCTCCGAACATTACTTTTTCAAGCTCTCCGATCCACGCTGCCAGGCATTCCTGCGCCAGTGGACGCGCGAGTCGGGCCACCTGCAGATCGAGGCCACCCACAAGTTGCAGGAATGGCTGGGCGCGCCGGGAGAGAACAAGCTCACCGACTGGGACATCTCGCGTGATGCACCGTATTTCGGTTTTGAAATCCCCGATGCGCCGGGCAAGTATTTTTATGTCTGGCTCGACGCCCCGATTGGCTACATGGGCTCGTTCCAGAATCTGTGCGCCAAAAAAGGGCTGGATTTCAACGAATTCTGGGGCAAGGATGCAAAAACTGAGCTGTATCACTTCATCGGCAAGGACATCCTGTATTTCCACGCCCTGTTCTGGCCGGCGGAACTCGAACACGCGGGCTATCGCACGCCGACGCAAGTGTTCGCGCATGGCTTTTTAACCGTGGATGGGGCCAAGATGAGCAAGTCGCGCGGCACCTTCATCACCGCCGAGTCGTATCTCGCGCAAGGCCTCAACCCGGAATGGCTACGCTATTACTTCGCCGCCAAACTGAATGGCTCAATGGAAGACATTGACCTCAATCTCGACGATTTCGTCAGCCGCGTGAATTCCGATTTGATTGGCAAATACATCAACATCGCCAGCCGCGCTGCGGGCTTCATCGAAAAAAAATTCGGCGGCGAGCTGCTTAACTCGCACTTTATCCAGGAGTTTTATGCCGACCTGCCAGGCATTGCCGAAGCCGCCGACGAGATCGCCGCGCATTACGCATCCCGCGATTACGCCCGCGCCCTGCGCCGCATCATGGCGCTGGCCGACCAGGTTAATCAATATGTCGATAAGCACCAGCCCTGGCAGCTTGCCAAGTCAATCGAGCATCGGGAACTACTGCAGTATGTGTGCACCGTGCTGATCAACGCCTTCCGCCTGCTGACCATTTATCTCAAACCCGTGCTGCCCAAACTGGCCCAGCGCGCCGAAGAATTCCTCAACATCGCACCATTGGCCTGGGCTGACGCCAACCATATCCTGCCACCCGCGCATCGCATCAACGCCTATGAGCATCTGATGCAGCGCATCGACCCGGAACAGATCGCCGCGCTGGTCGCCGCCAACCGCGAAACGCTGACTGCTACCGAGCAAACGACGGCTGTTGCAGCACCCCCAGTAAAAACAACCGCCGAATTCGCTCCAACCATAGGCATAGACGATTTCAGCAAGATTGATTTGCGCATTGCCCGCATCAGCGACGCCCAGCATGTCGAAGGTGCCGAAAAACTCATTCGCCTGACACTGGACCTGGGCAACGAAACACGCCAGGTCTTTGCCGGCATCAAATCCGCTTACGACCCGGCGCAGCTCATCGGCCGGCTCACCGTGATGGTCGCCAACCTCGCCCCGCGCAAGATGAAATTCGGCCTCTCCGAAGGCATGGTGCTGGCCGCCTCGGATACTGGCGGCCAGACATCCGGATTGTTTCTGCTCTCGCCCGACAGCGGTGCGCAACCCGGCATGCGGGTCAAATGATGCTGACACGGACGCAAAAACCAATATGTCACCGCAACAAGCACCGCCAAATCGGCGATCGCGAACCGGCTTAACCACAAGAAGAAATCGAGAAATGATTCCTAACTAATTGAGTTATTGGTATAGTACAAGAAGTGACATGCTGTATGAATGGCTGAAGTAGCTTCTGCAAAATCTAGGACTTTTAGGAGTACACAATGCGTAACAAACAATCCGGCTTTACCTTAGTCGAAATCGCCATCGTGCTGGTCATCATCGGCCTGCTGCTCGGCGGCGTGCTCAAGGGGCAGGAACTGATTACTCAAGCGAAAATTAAAAATGTGTCTAATGACTTAAATGGAATCGTTGCTGCGGTCTATTCATATCAAGACCGTTACAAGCGCCTTCCAGGAGACGATCCTGGCGCCACGCGGTGGCCACTGATCACTGCTCCGGGGGGGAACGGTGATAATGTCATCGGTGGGTCTTATGCTTCGACAAACGACGCTGACGAATCCAGATTGTTTTGGGGAGAGATGCGTCTTTCTGGTTTTGTAGCAGGACAAACAGACACATTGGCTCATGCCAATGCGCAGCCACTCAATGCCGCTGGTGGGATCATGGGTGTCCAGAGTGGGGGGATGGGGCTTTCTGGCACCATTGTTTGCTCCGGAAGCCTGCCCGCCAAGATTGCGCAAGCACTTGACAGCCAAATGGATGACGGCAACGCAAAAACTGGCACCGTCCGAGCACTGCTAGAAACCACCCCTCCTACGTCTGTGGATACCACGGCTCCAACGACAGATTATATTGATAACGGGACAAACCTCTACGTGCTTTGCAAGAACATATAAAAAGTCATGCAATCCTGAAAGCCCGCTTCGGCGGGCTTTTTTATTTTCCGCGCAACAGCACGCCCTCACCCGCTGTGACGGCGGCAATCGCACCGAGCAGGACCACCACATCGCCTTCGATCAACGCCAGATCGGGCATCGGCTTC
>LNAP01000409.1_pt1 | contig 61004 bp, 49 predicted proteins | sample 602601 | NCBI WGS metagenome assembly LNAP01 (sample SAMN02440304, study PRJNA202911) | soil metagenome | biome: Subtropical and temperate rainforests or woodlands; isolation source: soil samples (1 kg each in a 20% v/v slurry with milli Q water) were... ...
GGGACTGCTACGGGCCCATAAACCCGAGCAAAAGTAGGGGTCATTATTCGATTGCCGATTTCGGCAATAAAGGGGTCAAGATTCAATTGCCGTTGACACAGCATTGTGCAAAGCCTCCATTGTTTCGTGAATTGCTGCAAATGCATCGCTACGATATTTTTTTACCATTCTGATTTATCTCCACAAGTCGCAATAGCAGAGCCTTCGCTGCCATAGTGAGAGCATGACTTTATGCAAGTAACTCAATAACGTGCCTCATAACCCACGCCAGTTCCGGCGGCTCCAGATCCCAGACGCCCGAGCGTATTTTCGCTTCAACGCCCTTTTTCGTGCGCGCGAGGTTGAATTCTCGAGTCCAGTCAGGGTTCTCCGCTTCTTTTCGCAGCACGTAGGTTTTTAAGTGCTGCGCCAGATCTTCAGCGTTATCGTACGCTTCCTGGTACTCAGCGTCGCTGGCAAGGTTCGAGTACGTTCCATCCTCCATTAGCCTTACAGAGAGCTTTGGGGCAGCACCAGTCAGCGCGGCATCTAGGGTACGGCGGGGAAAGTCCTTCGGAATATCAGCAGTCACGTTGCCCCTCGATCAGGATGGTCCGATTCTGATTGTTTAACAAGCTGGGGCGCCAAGGCAAGCGCAAAAGGAAATGTGTTGGGAAGTGATCACAACGGATGAGCAGAAAAGTAGTACACGGGTAAGAAATACTACTTTACTGCTCATTTTTTAGCTCTAAATCAACGTTTGTGCAGAACAGGCATCCACATCTGCCAAGCCCTCAAGAGCCAGCTCACTCTACGAATTCTGGAAAACCACTGTTGCAGAGAATGCAAAAAACATGCATAGTAAGTGCATAACAGATCTCTTGGCACTCTAGAAACTACACCTCTCGCTTCGGGCGCTCAGCATACAAAGCCCCTCTGAGCAGCTAGCCAATCAAAGAACGGCCCAGCCACATCTTTGTCGACAATGACATTATCTCGCCGCTTCGAAATATCCAAGATACGCTGACTGCTCAGATCTACCTGCACCACGATGTTTAGATGACTGAGCAACGACCGGAGTGCTTGGCAGGTTCGAACGAATTGAAACTCGTAGTCTGGTAACCTAGTTGTAGACCCTACGATATCTGCGGGACTTGGCAACTGTCTGCCTTGGCTTTGAAGTTGGTCTACTTGCTCCTCAAGCGACGTGACATAGATCTTCAGTCGCTCCAACTCGCGCTTCAAGTTCCCGCTCTCCAACTGGGCACTGGTGATTAGCACCTTAGCCGTTGGGTCCGTAACTGTTCGCGAGTTCAGCGTCTTAGTCCCGGGAGCGAGGCTTCTGACTTGATGAGTCAGAAGCTTGGCTTTGTATCGAGTGTTGCGTAAGAGCGTAGATTTGTTGCATGGCTTGCCCTCAACCTGAGTGATGTGCTTAGCTACAAGGTCGGCCAGGTCGGTCGGATTGCGTACCTTGACTCTCGTCTTCGCCAGAAAATCGAGGTATTCGACGAACCTGTTTCGCCTCTTGCCATGCTGCAAACCTGCTGGGAGCCTTTGTGGTCATGTGACATCCTCGACCGAGAGCAACCTAAGGTTAGTCTTCGGAAGATTAGTCATGTGGACTTCGTCTTCCAATAAACTTGCGACCTGGGAAACGGTCAAGCCCCTAGATGCAACAAGGGACTTCAGCATCCCAGCGCATTCTATAGCAGGGTCCACTGGGCTTAAGGCAAAAGCTTCGCGAATCTTCCCCGCGCGAGCGAGCAGTTCGCGGCGCAAGAGATCAAACCGCGCACGAACCTGCGGGCTCTCCAGCACTGGAAATGCGATACACTCTCCGAGCCGTGCCAGCAAATACTCAGACTCAGTGGTCTGTACAGAAACACGCCGAAGGTCCCTCTCAATGATTTCAGGCCGTTGGACTGTCCAGCTCCTAGTGTCTTGGCCAGCCACGATTCGCTGACGCATCACCTCCAGAACCTCTTCATTCAGCATCCATCCGCTCAGGTCTTCGCACAAGCGCGCCCTATCCGCGTCCAGCATGTCCAGCTCCGCCGGGGTGTACTTGGTGTTCAAAGTCTTCGCGTCCACAGCGAGCACAATCTCAAGCTCATCAACGGCATCTGCCACCTGGCGCTTCTTCGCCATAACGGCGGGCAGATGGTCAATGAATCGGACTGCATATGGACACAAGCCGCAACGACGAAGACCCTTCAGTTCCTTCACAACATCAGGCGGACAATTGTTGCCGTAGGGGCAGACCTCAGTCTTGTTAAAAGCGACGTCAGCCCCACCCGTTTCGAGCAACACAGCCACTCCTCCCTTCGTTCGCTCACTGAAAGAGATATTCATACCTCCGTGAGAGGCGATGGTTTCTTCCAAACCAGCCTTCATACTCCGAGCCAAGTTGGAGTTGAGGTTGTCGGCATAAATGAACGCAGTCGAAGCCTCGCCACCTTTCAAGACAGGCTCAAAAGCACCTTTCAAAGCAGCCTCCCGCATGCGAGCAGCTTGGTAAACTTGCTCTGTTTCTAGGGCCTCTTGATCCAGGTGCACGTAATAGGCAACTGTGCCAGGCTTTTGGCCGGTAATGTACTTACCAATCAAATCAGTTGCTAGAAAGGTGATGTACTGCGACACCACAGCAACTCGGGCCGAGTGGGGCGTTGAAGCTGTATGGACTCGCAACGGACAGCTTTCACCCATTTTTGTAAACGTAGCACCATAATCAATGAGCTTCTTCTGCAAATCAGGATCGTCCGGCTCATGGCCTGGTGGCAGCAAATGCAGCACTCGACGACTTTGACCCAACTCGGGCAAATCAGGCATCAGCCCTTGAAGCCCGCAAAGCACCGATTTCCATACGTCGTTGTATACCTCATCGTGATGCGGCTTGCCCATGCTCGTGTAAGCGAACAGAGGCCTGAATTTGGGCCACTTTGTACTCGGATTGTCGTTGTAGAAATGTTCTGAATGAAAGCTCGGGTTCTCGATGAGTTCACACCATTTACGCTGTGCTCGCAGAAGCTCGATGACGCGAAAGCTCACATGCGGCGTCCAAGGCGTCGTCTTTTGCTTGTCAGTATTGACAAAGAGAATCGAGAATTCTGTATCACCCTTATCCACAAGCGCGTCAAACTTGTCTCTGTCGAGCCATTGAATGTGGTTATGCCGCACACCCGTATGTAGCGCCACGAGGTTTTGATGTAGCGAGTGGGGATGAGGCAGCCGCAGCGTGCGACCATCTCGCACTGTTCTGGACCGAATATCCAACACGTTCGGAATGAACTGAAGCGCTAAGGTTTTCGTCCTCGTAATCAGGACAGGGATGAAACCCACAAGGTCGCTAGTTGCGAACGTGTCGATGATATTTCCGTTAGCCTCGAGCCTCTTCAGGCCGTCTTCAGAGAGTTCACCGGCAAGGACCTTATTCAGAACTACTGAGTGATACGCAATCAACGCCTCGTGGTAGTCCAAGTAGACACCGAAGAACCGACGAGGCACTGGCTGCTTGTTGGTGTTCTTCGAGCGCGAATTCCTAGGAAAGTCATGAGGCGCCAAAGGTTGGGTGAAGCCTTCACAACCAGGAATTTCCTCCGAGTAGCGCTCTACAAACTCGAAGAAACCTTGCAGTTGCCGCAAGGTGCCATAGAAGCTATTGCCGCCCCACTTACGCTTCTCTGCCTGAATGTTCATAAATTCAATGAACGTCACTGGCGTTTCTTCCTCTGTCGGAAGCAGACGACTCACAAATACACTCTTCACGAGCAGTGAAGGGGAAGATGGAAAGACCCAAGAGCTCCCAGGGTTTCTGGCAAACCAGTATGGTAAATAGTAGAAGAGGTACACATTCCACCACCCCACCGCGCTGTAGATGGGCCTGTAGCTCTCCCGTGTGACCTTCGATACGTATAGATCTTCCATGTCTAGCCAGAGCTTGGACATGACCGTAATGTCAGCATCGAGCCCGGGTAGCCGCGTAAGCGACCTGATTCGTTCGGGCTTACCCCAGGCTGCCGCCAAGTGCAGGATCTCCTCCAATAGGTCATGGTCAGTACGAGGCTCATCCTTAAATAGATGGAGCAAGGCCTTCGCAACCATAACCTTTTGCCCCTTTGCATTAACGGTACTCGAAAGGGTCAGCCTGAGCGAATTAGTCCAACTTTCCGAAGTAACGTTGATTCGCCCAGGGAATGCTAAGTTCAGCACGTCCAGCAGTGCGCCGTACGCCAGCGGAACCCCATTTTTTTCGTTAATCACCTTCTCTGCAGCCTTGATTTGCAACAAATCAGCGATGTTGGCGTCTTCCGGCTTATGCCAGCCGGAGGCCAACAGCAACTTGGTTGCATAGGTCAGAAACCATTCACGGCGCTTACGGTCTCCACCAATTGTTTCAAAAGCCGGGTGCGGCAGGGATTCAGCCTGCGAATCCAAGGTACGCACGAAACTCAACAGTTCCGAAGCGACGTACCTGCCAATTTCAAACCGCCGACCACCCTCTTTGTGCATCTGAGGCCAGGTGAAGGTAGATGGGAGTGTTATGGCTCCGCTGCTGTGCAGTGCGACAAGGAAAAGCCCCAATCCTGACTTAATATTGAGTGCGTAGGAACGCTTATAGCTATACGGACCGTATTCATCTGCGGCCATCACAGTGTCGAAGAGGTCCTTTGTTAAATGCCCAGCTCTCGCCTCGTAGGCTTCCAGCGCACATTCGACGTAGGCCTTGTCGAGTTGCCTACCCACGTCAAGGAGAACTCGACCCTGGACAAACTTTGCGAAGGCTGCACGAATATTGGTTTTCGTCGTCACAGTTTCCAGGCTCACACCCTGCAAACCACCTAGAATCAGGTGTTGCTCTACCGCCACCCCCAAAGCCGCCCTCACCCGTTCTGAGAGCTTAAGACCCATAAGGTTGAAGACGACGCTGTTAGCGGTCAAATTAACCATGGGAAACTACCTCACGTTTCATCTCAGCTCGAAGCCTGGCTACTTGCGATTCAAGCGCCTCCAACTTCAGCTCAATCAGCTTCTTGGGCGCGCCATTGCTGAACAGGACTCGATTGGCGTGTTGAATCTCAAGCTTGAGGAGGTCCTGATCGTAACGAGCGTACTTAAGGGTAGTCTTCAGTTCTGCATGGCCCATCAACTGCTGCACCATAGGAGGGGGCAGTCCGAACTCACCATTGGCGCGAGGAAAGTAGTTCAAAAGGTAAGTACCATACATATGGCGCAGCGAGTGCCCAGCGGTCCCGCGAGGAAGGTCCACGCCCACGTGCGTGCACACCCTATGAAATCGCTCCAATCGCGTAGAAGCCGCACTCAAAAAATAAGGCATACCTCGCTCTTCCTCACCTGATAGGAACTGAAAGACAAAGCCGTGTCTTCCGTGAGCGATGTGCTCAATGTCGAGGTACCCTTTGAGCGACTCAAAAAATTTTGAGGCGAACGGCTCAATGAGCAGCGTCAGCTGAGTCGTTCGCCCCTTCCACGCCAGTACAGTACGTTCTTCTACAGAAAGAGCCCGATAACTTGCATGGCCAATTCGCGTCTCTGGCCCCACTAGCCGTACAGAGCCTTCTAAAACGTCTATGTCCTCCATTAACAACTGGAGCGCCTCATGAGTCCGACACCCACTAGCTGCGAGAAGGGCGTAAAGCGTTTTGTCACGGAATGTAGGCATGGCGTCGATAAACTCTAGCACCTTGTCATACGGAAACGCCCGACTCTGCTCGTATGGGATGTCTCCGGCGCCTCCATCTAGCACGACACAGTCAATAAGCCTTGGGCCGCCTGCAATGACGCCCGCAAGCATTGAGTTCGCTTGCATCGCACGGACCTCAATGGGCCGGAGTTCTCGACGTTTACCCAATTCAGGCAGCAGCGGGTCACCATCCACGGGAACTTTGAGCTTCTCCCTCAACCGTGCCAACTCTGCCATTTCCTTTCGGACATCTTCAGAAAGACGCAGAAACCGCCGAATGGCCGCCTTCTTTGGTGTCAGACTCCCCGACGAGTTCACACCTGGCGGGATTTGCGCAGCAACTGTGCGAGCAATGTTGCTGCGGGCATCCACCCCCAATTGCAGGAAGTCACCGTAGGCCTCGATTGCTTCGGACAACTGCAGCTTTGTCATTTGCCCCCCATGGAGCGCAGAAACTTCTATGAGGTAGTCAAAGAACTTAGCCACGTGCCGACAGTACGCTTTCCGTGTATTCGGTTTATTGTTCCGAAGTGCGTATGCAAACGCTGAGAACGCGGGGATGGGCTGCCCATCCGGTCCTAACAACACCCAGGTAGGTTGACCGTTGACATTTCGCTTTCGAAGGCTGACGTTCTTAAACATTTTCTGTCCAAGTATGCAACTGGAAAAATGCTATCAGTTTGTCAATAAATATGCAATGAAGTCGCGTATTTGAGACCAGAGCCGCCAGGTGCCAGCATCCAAAGAAAAAGCGTCCATACAGGGCGCTTTTATAGGGAAAAATGTGCGACGTAGAGGGTTCGAACCTCTGACCCCAGGCTTAGAAGGCCTGTGCTCTATCCAACTGAGCTAACGTCGCATTGAAACTAAAAACAAGCCGATTGTAATACGCAACCACACCGGCCTTAAATAAGAACCCCCGACCCCGGGCTTAGAAGGCCCGTGCTCTATCCAGCTGAGCTACTGCCGCATTGTACAAAACCATATTGGAGCGCAATTTTAGCGCGTTGCACCAGAAAGCGGAAAAACGTCACATATCGGGCACTTACAGCATTCGTAACTATTTCACCACACGCTTACATTAGGTAGCGTTGATAACAATCCCAAATGCTACAGTTTCCCGGGTATCAATAAGAAACCCAGATAACCTCCCATGAAATTTACGTACTCATCGCTGAAAAGCAGCCTATGCGCCACGGCGCTTGCAAGCAGCGCGCTCCTCGTTTTCCCCGCCAGTGCCGGCCTTAGCTACAAGCTGGATCGTCCCCAGGCCCTGCCGGGAGATACGATTAATATCGACGGTCTGCTTTTCAACGATACGGCAACAGCCATCACGTGGAACGCTCCCAGGCAATTGGTCATCCAGTGGCGCAATCAGGAAGGAAAAGCAATCCGCAGCCTGGCATACCTGGCCCAAGGCGGCGAGCAGGCGACAGTTCCCGTCAACAACTTTGTGAAGTTCACATGGCGCGCTGTGGTGCCTACCGGCGTTCAGGGCTTGCAGGCCGTCAATATTGAAGGCGAGACCACCTTGCTTGCGCTGGACACCAGCCCACTTGAAAACAGTACCATTTCAGGCACTCCCGCCGTCGGCCCTGTCGTCGATGCAGGCGCGGCAACCGGTCCACAAGGACACGACCCTGCCCTGCCCGAGAATGTGGTGGCCACAACCGGGGCGTCCTTATCCCAGGGCCCGGCCGTTACGACGGCGCAGCAGCCCCCGGCACGAGCCACCGGCTTAGCGAGGTATACCAGCGCCATTTCAGCCTACGAACCCATCTATTTCGACGTGGGGAATAAGGGTGGGCGAAATGCGCGCTATCAGGTCAGTTTCAAGTACCGCCTGTTCACGCCGAACGATGCGAATAATCCCGAATTTGAAGATCATTTCTTCCTTGGTTACACTCAGACGGCACTATGGGACTTGCACTCGGATTCCAGTCCTTTTGTCGACACCTCGTTCAAGCCCAGCCTTTTCTGGCGCAAGGATGCGATATGGCAATCACCTGAAAAAAACGTTTTTCTTGGTCTAGCCAGCGGAATCGAGCATGAATCCAATGGAAAGGGCGAGGAAGATTCGCGCTCACTCAATTTTGCCTATATACAGCCCGAATTCAATTATCGTTTCGGAGGCGGAAGCACGCTTACTTTTGCACCCCGCGTCAAGACCTACTTTTCTACCGGAAACAGAAACTCCGACTACTCCGACTATGCTGGTCATGTCGATTGGAAATTGCGATGGGCGCAGGATAACGGCCTGGTATTGTCAGCCTTGCACCGCCATGGCGACGGAGGTCGCACGACAAATCAGCTGGAAGCGGCATGGCCGTTGAAACGTACCGTCCTGAACATGAACGGCTACCTGCATGTGCAGTATTTCAAGGGCTACGGCGAGACGCTGCTCGGCTACAACCATAAAAGCGAGCCCCAGGTCCGTGTCGGTATTTCGCTGATTCCATAAAGAGAGGTGCCGCCCACTCAACGAATGCGCGCGGCGGCTCTCTGAACCGGCGCCGAAGATGTTCCACTCTCGGTCTCGCAGGCGTGAATCAAAAACTGCCTGAATACGTCGACGAGTCCGGAAGGCTGCCGGGTGCTGGGCCATAGCAGGCCAACATCCATGGGCGCAAGCGAATCGCTGACCGGGATGGCCATGATTTTCTTTCCTTCCAGGGACCACGGCCTGTACACCAAGTCGGACAATATCGAAATGCCAAAGCCGTAGGCGACCAGGCCTCGCAGGGCTTCCAGCGAACTGGTGCGCATCGCTATGTTGAGGGCGGCCCCCGCCGGCCCCCAGTGCCGCATGGCCGCGGCTTCCGCATCATCGACAGTCAGCAATATATAAGGACAGCGTTCAACGTCGGAGAGACTGACGATCGCTTGCCGCGCAAGCGGATGGCTGGCCGCCATCCAGACCCGGCGGCGCGAGCGGACAAGAAGGTGATGCCCATAGCGCTGCGGCATCTCGATATTCGACAGCAGCGCCACGCCCAAGTCTATTGTGCTATCGGCCAACGCCCGTTCGAGCGCAGGCCTGTCCATATCAACCAGATCAATTTCGACCTGCGGGTAACTGCGCTTGAAACGGCTGAGCAAGTCAGGCAGGAAGTAACCCAGCACCGTATACGTAGCCGCCAGGCGTATGGTGCCGGTCGCGGTTTGTGGAAGCAGGCTGGCATGGCGCATGGCATCGTTGACCGAATCCATGACGTGCCGCGCATGATGAAAGAAAACCTGCCCTTCGGCGGTCAATATTACGCCATGAGGCAAGCGGTCGAACAGCCGCACCTTCAGTTGTTTTTCAAGGCTTTGTACGGCACTGGTGATCGCGGACTGGGACACGTGTTCAGACAGGGCGGCAGCGGAAAACTGTCCAGTGGTGGCAGCGGCAATAAAGTAACGGAATTGCCTTAACGTGACATGGTCCTTCATCTGTTTTTCCAATACCTGTTAGCTGAAAAATTGATTTTACGATATCAAGATAAGCTCATACACTGGAAAGACAACATTATTCCTACAGGAGACAACCTGGTGAACGCTCCTCTCGATCCGGCTTTGCTCTCGGCACTGGCCACTGCATCCCTCGACGACAAGTACACGCTGGAACACGGCCGGGCCTATATGAGTGGCACCCAGGCGCTGGTACGGCTGCCCATGCTGCAAAAAGCGCGCGACCGGCTGGCGGGCCTTAACACTGCCGGTTTCATATCGGGCTATCGGGGCTCTCCTCTTGGGGCGCTGGATCAGGCCCTATGGAAAGCCAAGAAGCATCTCGCCGACAACGAGATTGTGTTCCAGCCCGGATTGAATGAGGACCTGGCGGCCACGTCGATATGGGGAACCCAGCAGGTCACCCTTTATCCGGATGCCACCCACGAGGGCGTATTCGGCATGTGGTACGGCAAGGGGCCGGGCGTGGACCGCTCCATGGACGTCTTCAAGCACGCGAACTCGGCGGGAACGGCACGCCACGGCGGGGTGCTGGTCCTGGCCGGCGATGACCATGGCGCCAAATCGTCCACCGTCGCGCATCAATCGGAACACGCATTCCAGGCCGCGGGCATACCGGTACTGTATCCGTCCAATGTTCAGGAATACTTGGATTACGGTTTGCACGGCTGGGCCATGAGCCGCTACTCGGGTCTCTGGGTGGCCATGAAGTGCGTCACCGAGGTCGTCGAATCGACGGCATCGGTCGACATCGATCCCGATCGCGCACGCATTGTCATTCCCGACAATTTCCTGCTGCCGCCGGACGGCTTGAGCATTCGATGGCCCGATCCACCGCTGGTCCAGGAAGCACGGCTGATCGACTACAAATGGTATGCCGCCATCGCCTATACGCGTGCCAACAAGCTGAATCGTATTGTCATTGACTCTCCCCGCGCACGTTTTGGCATCATGACCGCCGGCAAGGCCTATCTGGACACGCGCCAGGCTTTGGCCGATCTCGGGTTGGACGAAACCACGTGTGCCCGCATCGGCATCCGCTTGATGAAAGTCGGCTGCGTCTGGCCGCTGAATGCCCAGGATGCGCGCGAATTCGCCACAGGACTGGAAGAAATACTGGTCATTGAAGAAAAGCGCCAGATACTGGAATATGCGCTGAAAGAAGAACTCTATAACTGGCGCGACGATGTCCGGCCTCGGGTTTTCGGCAAGTTTGATGAAAAAGACAATGCCGGGGGTGAATGGTCTGTACCGCGCGGGCACTGGCTATTGCCGGCTGCCGCCGAACTGTCTCCAGCACTCATCGCCAGGGCAATAGCCCGGCGCCTCGAAAAGGCCGACCTTCCCGCGGAAGTTCAAAGCCGCATTGCCGCACGCATAGCCATCATCGACGCCAAAGACCGGGAACTGCGCAAACCTGTTATCACCACCGAACGCAAACCTTGGTTCTGTTCCGGCTGCCCGCACAATACATCGACCAATGTGCCCGAAGGTTCGCGTGCGCTGGCCGGCATAGGCTGCCACTACATGTCCATCTGGATGGACCGCAAGACCGAGACCTTCAGCCACATGGGCGGCGAAGGCGCGGCATGGATAGGCCAGAAATCGTTCACCAACGAGAAACACGTATTCGCCAACCTGGGCGATGGCACCTATTTCCATTCCGGCGTGCTTGCGATCCGGGCTTCGATCGCCGCCAATTCCAATATCACCTACAAGATTCTGTACAACGATGCGGTTGCCATGACGGGCGGCCAGCCAGTCGACGGCATACTCAAGGTCACGGACGTCATTGCGCAAGTCCACGCCGAGGGTGCCAAGAAAGTCGTGGTAGTCACCGACGAGCCGCAAAAGTATAAAGGCGTCGCGCTGACCGGTAATCCGCCCGTCTATCACCGCGACGAACTCGATCGTGTGCAGCGCAAACTGCGTGACATCGAAGGCACCACCGTACTGGTGTATGACCAGACCTGTGCCACCGAGAAAAGACGTCGCCGTAAACGCGGTGCGTATCCCGACCCGGCACGTCGCGTATTCATCAATGATGCCGTCTGTGAAGGCTGCGGCGACTGTTCTGTGAAATCCAACTGCCTGTCGGTCGAACCGCTGCATACGCCGGTGGGCGTGAAACGCAAGATCAATCAGTCGTCATGCAATAAAGATTACTCCTGTGTCAACGGCTTCTGCCCCAGCTTCATCACCGCTGAAGGCGCACAGGTCAAAAAGCCGGCGCTGAACCGGGAAGCCTTCGATGCGCCAGCCGCGCTTCTCGCCGGCCTGCCGCTGCCCGTGCTGCCTGCGATTCAAAACAGCTACGGCATACTGGTCACCGGAATAGGCGGCACGGGCGTCGTCACCATAGGCGGCTTGCTGGGCATGGCGGCACACCTGGAAAGAAAAGGCGTAACCGTGCTGGACATGGCAGGTCTGGCACAAAAAGGCGGCGCCGTGCTGAGCCATGTCCAAATTGCCGCGCAACCTGCCGACCTGCATGCCACCCGCATTGCCACCGGCGAGGCCCGACTGATCATCGGCTGCGATGCGATCGTGACGACCTCGGCCGATGTCTTGTCCAAAGCCCAGAAAAATGTGACGCATGCCGCGGTGAACAGCGCCCCTATTCCCACCGCCGACATCATTCATAACGCAAAGTGGCAATATCCGGCAGCGGCGGCAGCCGATGACTTGACCGAAGCGATCGGTAAAAACTGCGAGTTTTTAAATGCCAATGCCCTGGCCACCAAACTGCTGGGCGACGCCATCTATGCGAACCCGCTGCTGCTGGGCTATTCGTGGCAAAAGGGCTGGATACCGTTATCGTACGAAAGTCTCACACGCGCCATCGAGCTCAATGGCGTCATGGTAGAGAAAAACCAGTCCGCCTTCGAATGGGGCCGCGCGGCTGCCCACCACGGCCCGGAGGCGATTGCGCCGGAACGGGATACCAAGGATGCCGCGGCCACCGTGATTGCCATGCCTGAAACACTGGCCGGCATAATCGAGCGCAACACGCAGTGGCTGACGCAGTATCAAGACGCAGACTACGCTGCCCGTTATGTCAATGCCATCGACCGGATACAAAAAAAAGAAGCCTCACTGGCGTCAGCCAGTACTTTGCGTCTGACACGCGCGGTCGCCACCAACCTGGCTAAGCTGATGGCGTACAAAGATGAGTACGAAGTTGCCCGGCTCTATGTGGACCCAGCCTTCGCCGACAAGTTGCGGACCCAGTTCGAAGGCGAACCCGGGCGCGATTATCAGCTGCATTTCCATCTGGCGCCGCCGCTGTTTTCCAGACGCAACGACAAGGGTGAGCTCGTCAAGAAAAAGTTCGGTCCCTGGGTGATGTCGGTCTTTAAGATACTCGCGGCGCTCAGGGGGCTGCGGGGCACGGCGTTCGACGTATTCGGCAAGACGGCCGAACGTCGCCAAGAACGCCAGCTGGTACGCGAATACCTCGAATTGATCGATGAACTATCGGGTAGCCTGACGGAGCAGAACCTGGCCGTCGCTATTGAACTGGCCAACCTTCCCGATGATATTCGCGGCTTCGGGCACGTGAAGGAAAAAAGTGTGCTGGCCGCCCAGACACGGCGCGGTGAACTGTTGAATGGCTTGCGGACGGCGGTTCCGCTGGGGCGCGCGGCCTGACACCGAAGCCCGCGCGATGTCGCGCAGGCTTACAACGACAAATAAGAGCGTCGGACCTGCTCGTCTTCGGCCAGCTCCGACATCGACCCGCTGTAACGGATGGCGCCCTTCTCCAGCACGTAGGCACGATCGGCGACAAGTCGGGCGAAGTGTATGTTCTGTTCGGAAAGCAGAACACTGGCGCCACGGGATTTGAGGGTCAGGATCATCGCGACCATCTGTTCTATGATGACCGGCGCCACGCCTTCGGAGGGCTCGTCCAGCAACAGCATGTAGGGATTACCCATCAGTGTGCGCGCCACCGTCAGCATCTGTTGTTCGCCTCCACTGATCGCGCCGGCCGGACGCTCTTTCATGCCGGCCAGATTTGGAAACAGCTCATCGATAGCCTGCACGGTCCAGTTCAATCCTGGCCGTCCGTCCGGCCACGTTCTGTTGGCCTGCCGGCCTGTGATCAAATTTTCCTTGACCGTCAGTTCGGTGAAGATACGTCGATCTTCGGGTACGTAGCCCAGGCCCAGTCGCGCCACCTCGTAGGGTTGGCATTTTTCAAGCGCGTGCCCCATGAATCGTATCTGTCCGTCACGCCTGGGTCCCAGGCCCATGATGGCCTTGAGTGTCGTGGATTTACCGGCGCCGTTGCGCCCCATCAATGCCACGACCTCCCCCTGGCCGACCTCCAGCGAAATAGCGTGCAGGATGTGTGCGGCACCGTACCAGGCGTTGACCCCGCTGAGCGTCAATAAGGGCGCCGGGACTGTGCCATCGTGCGCTTGTCTCATGACGCCTCGCCGCCGGGTGCCACAGTTTCGAAAGTCTTGCCGGTTCCGAAATAGACCGCCTGCACCTCGGGATGGGCGCGCACATGTTCGGCGTTGCCCTGCGCGATCAAGCGGCCGCGCGCCAACACGATGATACGGTCGGCATAGGCAAAAACCACGTCCATACTGTGCTCGGTGAACAGGACTGCCATGTTTCTTTTGACCACCAGGCTTTTCACCAACGCCACCAGTGCATTGCGCTCGGCCGGCGCCATGCCGGCCGTGGGCTCATCCATCAACAGCAATCTTGGTTGTCCGGCCAGACTCATGGCCAGCTCCACCCGCTTGACATCGCCATAAGCCAACTCGCTGCAGGGGCGGGAAGCCTGATTGTGCATTCCCACCTGCTCCAGCAGATCCAGCGCTTCGCTGCGAAACCGATGGGTAGCCGCGCGCCAGAACGAATAGACCTTGCGGTGATGGGACAGCAGGGCCATCTGGACATTTTCGAGCACGGTCAACGATGCGAACGTCGCCGCAATCTGAAATGTTCGGCCTACCCCCATATGGGCGATCCGGTAGGATGGCGTCCCCAGCAGTTCGCGCCCGTCGAACCGGATCGAGCCCGCACTGGCTGTCAGTTGCCCGCCCACCATATTGAAGGTGGTGGATTTTCCAGCACCATTGGGACCTATCAGCGCCAGCAACTCGCCGGCGGCCAGGTCGAAGCTGATGTCGTCAACGGCGGTGTTGCCACCAAAGTGCTTGGCCAGGTTGCGCACTTCCAGCAGGCTCATGAGCGCTTTTCCTTGTCTTGCATCAGCAAGCCGAAATGACCTGCAATGCCTTGCGGGAAGGCCAGCACGATCAGGAGTATGACCGCACCGAACAGGGCTCGCCAATACTCGGTGATACCAATGAAGTAATCCTGCAGTATCGTGAAGCTGGCCGCACCCACCACGGGGCCGAACAAGGTCTGTATGCCGCCGAGCATAACCATGATGAGCGCATCGACGGACTTGGCGACGGTGATGACCTCGGGCGACGTGCTGCCTTTCGAAAATACATACAGTCCCCCCGCCAACCCTGCCAAAAGGCCGGCGACGATGAAAGCAAGCCACTGCACTCGCTTCACATTGATGCCTGTCGCGTCCGCACGCAAGGCTGAATCGCGGGAGGCTCGCAGGGCATAGCCGAAAGGCGCGAACACCATACGTCGTACTACGACGATGGCCACGATCACGATGGCCAGCGTGAAGTAATAGTATGCATCGCCCGACAACCATTCTTCAGGCCATATGCCGATGATGCCATTGGAGCCACCCGTGACCGCATCCCATTGGTACACGATAGACCAGGTGATTTGCGCGAAAGCCAGTGTAAGCATGGCAAGGTAAACCCCCGAAAGCCGGATACAGAACCAGCCGAAAACAATTGCCGCCAGGGCCGCCGCCAGCGGCGCTAAAAACAATGCGCCTCCCATGCCGGTCCATTGCGACTGGAACAACAACGCTGTTGCATACGCGCCAATTCCGAAATAGGCGGCATGACCGAATGATGCCATGCCTCCCAGGCCCATCATGAAGTGCAGACTGACGGCAAACAGAACGGCTACCAGAATGTCCTGAGCCAATACTGTTGCATACGGCAAGGTGCCCGACAGCAAAGGCAGGACGGCGAAAAGGGCGATAAGCGACATTGCCAGCCATTTGAACCCGGTGCCGGCGGTACGCAAGGGTGCGTCCGGCCTGCCGATATGGCGTATGGTCGCCAGCGGCTTGCCCCGAAGACCCCACGGTCGGAACACCAGGACAAAAGCCATGAAGATGAATTCGACCACCAGCGTCAGCTTGGGAAAGGCGATGCTCATGCCGCCTATTTCCATGACGCCCAGGGCGATGCAGAGGGCCTTGAGCTGGGCGATGATCAAGGCGGCCAGATAAGCACCTGGAATCGACCCCATGCCGCCCACGACGACCACGACGAAGGCATCACCGATAACGCTCAAGTCCAGCATCAGGCTGGCAGGCTGGCGTGGAATCTGGATTGCCCCGCCCATTCCCGCAAGGAAGGCGCCCAGAACAAATACGCTGGTAAAAAGCCAGCCCTGGTTCACCCCCAGCGCCCCAAGCATTTCACGATCTTGCGTGGCAGCGCGGACCATTGTTCCCCAGCGGGTTCGCGTCAGCAACAGCCACAAAGCCAGCAACACGGCAGGTCCGATCACCATGAGCGCTAGATCATATACCGGCAGATAGCGCCCCAGAATCGAAACCGACCCGTTCAGTCCTGGGGCAAGTGGGCCCAGCAAATCATCTGGACCCCATATCCACAAGGCGGCATCATTGAACACCAGTACCAGCGCAAACGTGGCAAGCAACTGGTACATCTCCGGCGCCTTGTAGATGCGCCGGAGCAATGCCATTTCCACCAATGCCCCCAGGGCGGCCACCACAAGCGATGCGGCCACCAGGGCGACCCAGAAACCGAAAGCTGTCTGCCCCCACTGCTGGACGATGGAGTAGGCAACATAAATGCCCAGCATGTAGAACGAGCCATGCGCAAAATTGACGATGCGGCTGACGCCGAAAATCAGTGAAAGACCTGCGGCCACCAGAAACAGGGAAGACGCCTCGGCCAGGCCGTTCAGGAACTGAACGATAAAACCAGTAAGCTGCATTGCGGATTACGGCGCCCAGGGCGCCGCGCTCTGTGACAGGATTAATCGGCCGACACGGGCCGCCATTGTCTGACCTGTTCGTCGGTGGGTTGTACGCTCGCGCCGTCCACATAGGTGAAGTCCGTCATGACGCCCTTGCCATCCTTAATGGCCAACGTGCCAACATAAGCGCCCATCGTGGACTGGTGGTCGTTGGCACGGTACTGGATGCGTCCGAAGGGAGTATCGACTTCAAGGCCTTTGAATGCCTGGACCAGGGCTTCCGTATCGGCGCTGCCGGCCTTCTTGATGCCCGCCGCCAAGGACAGGATTGCGTTGTAGCCGACCACGCTGCCTAATCGGGGGTAGTCGTTGTGGCGCTGCTGGTAGGCTTTCAGGAATGCATCATGTTCGGGTGTGTCGATGGCATACCACGGATAGCCAGTCACCACCCAGCCCACGGGCGTCTCGCTGCCAAGCGCATCGAGATATTCAGGCTCGCCGGTAAGCATGCTGACCACCGGCAATCCCTCGAAGAAATTACGCTGCGTCCCCGCACGGACGAATTTCGAGAGGTCTGTAGCGAACAATACGTTGAACATGGCTTGCGGCTTGGCATCGGCCAGCGCTTGTACGACGCTGCCCGCATCGATCTTGCCCAGTGGCGCCGCCTGCTCTGCCACGAATTCGACATCCGGCTGCGCCTGCTTGAGCAGCGTCTTGAAGGTGGCGACTGCCGACTGTCCGTATTCGTAATTGGGATAAACAATAGCCCAGCGCTTCTTGTTCATCTTCACTGCCGCGGGTATCAACATCGCCACCTGCATGTAGGTGGAGTTGCGCAGTCGGTAGGTGTAGCGGTTTCCGTCAGCCCAGACTATTTTGTCGGTCAGCGGCTCGCTGGCAAGAAAGAAGACTTTCTTGTGCTTGGCGAAATCGGTGACCGCCAGACCGATGTGAGAGAGGAACGTCCCGGTGAGAACATCGACCTTGTCGCGAGTCAGCAGCTCTTGCGCCGCGCGGACCGCGTCGCCCGGATTGGAGTTGTCATCGCGGATGATCAATTCAAGTTTCTTGCCATTTATCCCGCCGGCGGCGTTGATCTGTTCCAGGGCCAGTTCCATGCCCTTTTTGTAGGGCCCTAGAAAGGCAGGCTGGGTCTTGTAGCTGTTGAGCTCGCCAATTCTGATGACATCTTGCGCCCACGCCGAAGTGACCGCCAGGGCCAGGGCGGCAGCGCCAAACAATTTTGCATAAGGGCGGGGAATGGTCATGTGAGTTCCTGTGCTGGACGGATCAGGGAGTAATCGCAATAAATTGTACGCAATATGCAGGTCTATGGTCGCAACCATTACACTACGCGGTTAACTGATCTTTAAATACTAGCAATGCGCGATTTGACCCTGACTTTTATCATATCCAGCTTGGGCCTGCTGATGTTGAGCCGTGGCATGCTCGCAGCGTGGCAATGGCAGCGGGTGAAACAGGCCGGCGGCATTCTGCCCATACTGATCGGCGGCTTGCGCATCGATGCAAACCAGATAGCCATTATTGCGGGAATCCCCGCGGTGCTCTCCCCCTGGATCGGGCACATCCCGCTGGCGGTCGCGATCACGGGATGGTGGTTCATGTTCGCGTGGCTGTTATTGGCACTGCTAGAGGTCTCGACCCCGCAATTCATCCATGAATATGATACCCGTCCGAACCGTCTTTATGTGGAATACCTGAAGCATCCAAACGAAGTGTTTGGCATGCTCTGGAAAGGCTACAAGATGGTCATATTCGGCGGCGTCGCTGTGCTCGCGCTATCGGCGTGGATTGCCTATACCCTGTTCATCGCTGTTCCGCCCGATATCAAAATGGTGTGGTGGGCACGTCCCTTGGTGTCCCTGGCCGCTGCCGTCGCAACATTCCTGGCCATACGCGGCACGCTGGGCCATCGACCCATCAATCCGTCGACCGTCGCCTATTGCAGCGACAGTATGCTCAATGCGTTACCGCTCAATTCCCTGTATTCGGTCAGCTATGCCTTGTACAGCATGAAAAATGAACGTTCGGCGGAAGACGTCTATGGCAAGATAGAACCCGACGAAATGAATGCCTTGGTCAGGCAAGGCGCAGGCATTGACCAATGCAGTGTCGACATCCCGACACTGCATGCGCAACACCCCAGTTCCAAGCGCTCGCGCCCGCTCAATGTCGTGATGATCGTCCAGGAAAGCCTGGGCGCGCAGTACGTGGGCAATCTTGGCGGTGCCCAGCTTACGCCATGCCTGGACGCGCTGTCACGTACCGGATGGAATTTTACGCGTGCCTACGCCACGGGCACCCGCTCAGTACGTGGGCTCGAAGCCGTGGTTGCCAGCTTTCCGCCCACCGTCTCTGATGCCGTCCTGCGTCTTTCCGGTGCGCAAAGCCACTTTTTCACCCTGGCGCAGGTTTTGAAGCAACAAGGCTATCGATCCAGCTTCATCTATGGCGGCGAGGCTCATTTCGACAACATGAAGAGCTTCTTCCTGGGCAACGGCTTCGATGACCTTCATGATCTTCCGACATTCAAGAACCCTGCCTTCGTCGGCACATGGGGCGCCAGCGATGAAGACATGTTCAACAAGCTGGACCAGGTCCTGCAAGCCACACCCGATCAACCCACTTTCACGCTCGCGTTTTCGGTCAGTAATCATTCACCCTGGGAATACCCGAGCGGCCGGATAGATCCCGACGGTAACCCGGCCACTGTCGAGAATACAGTACGCTACGCGGACTGGGCGATCGGCCAGTTTTTTGACCGGGCCCGGCAATCCGACTACTGGGACAACACGGTGTTCCTGATCGTAGCCGACCATGACTCGCGCGTCGGCGGCGCCAGTCTTGTTCCCTTGCGCCATTTTCATATTCCCGCGTTGATTCTCGGTGCCGACGTGGCGCCGCGCAGCGACAACAGGTTGATCAGCCAGATAGACCTGCCAACCACGCTGCTGTCGATCATGGGCGTGGAGTGCGAACATCCCATGATAGGACACGACCTGACAAAAAAAGGCGGGGGGCGCGCCATGATGCAATACGGCGAAAACTACGGCTATTTGAAAGGCGACACATTGATGGTGCTGGAGCCACATCGCGACCCCAGCCAGTACACCTATCAGGCGCCCTCCAGCTATATTCCGGTACGCGCAGACGCCGAGCTTGCACGGGAAGCGCTCGCGCACGCGGTATGGCCCAGCTGGGTATATCAGAATCAAGCCTATACGCTTCCACACTTGCAGGCAAAAAAATAAGACTGGCTATTCGTGCGTAATGCGCGTTCCAAGCACCGCCAGAAACTGCGCCATCCAGGCGGGATGCGCAGGCCATGCGGGAGCGGTGACCAGATTTCCATCGGTATGTGCCTGGTCTATTCCTATTTCCGCGAAAGTGCCACCAGCCAGCCGGACCTCGGTGGCGCACGCCGGATAAGCTGAACATGTACGGCCTTTCAGTACGCCTGCCGCCGCCAATATTTGCGCGCCATGGCACACGGCGGCTATGGGCTTACGGGCGGAATCGAACTGTCGGACGATCTCGAGTACTCTGTCATTCATGCGCAGATATTCGGGGGCGCGGCCGCCCGGAATAACGAGCCCATCGTAATCATTGACGTCGACATCATCAAAATCGTGGTTCAACGCAAAACGGTGGCCCGGCTTCTCGCTATAGGTTTGCGCGCCTTCGAAATCGTGGATGGCGGTCGCGACCGTATCGCCCGCCTTTTTATCCGGGCAAACCGCATGCACTGTGTGGCCCACGGTAAGCAGTGTCTGGAACGGCACCATCGTTTCGTAGTCTTCAGCGTAATCGCCGACCAGCATTAACAGTTTTTTGCTCATGATTTGCCTCGCCATGGATTTACTTGCTTAATGACACGCCGCCCGCAAGTGATCAGCGGCGCCTTGCCGGCAAAGGCCGGCGCATCATCTTCGATCGAAACGCATGAAATTACAAGCTCATCGGGCATCTGACCCTAGAGTGAATTTCACTCAGCTTCTGGCAATTACTGCCAAGCCTGTCCAAATGCCACCTATAATTGTCATTTTTTCACTGGAAGCCCCCTAATGGAGCTGTTGCTTGACCCCGCCGCGTGGGTCGGCCTGTTAACACTTGTCGTCCTTGAAATCGTACTGGGCATCGACAACCTGATTTTCATTGCCATATTGGCGGACAAGCTTCCGCCCGCGCAGCGAGACCGCGCACGCGTCATTGGCTTGTCGCTCGCCCTTGTCATGCGCCTCGGCCTGCTATCCGGCATCTCATGGCTGTTCAAGCTTACCGAGCCGCTATTCTTCGTAGGCTCTTCCGCTTTTTCGGGACGCGATCTTATTCTGATTGCGGGCGGCTTCTTTCTGGTGTTCAAGGGCACCATGGAAATGCACGAAAGGATCGAAGGCAAGGCGGCCAGTATGTCCGGATCGCGCATGTACCCCGGTTTCTGGATCATAGTGACGCAAATTGTGGTGCTGGACGCGGTCTTTTCGCTGGATGCCGTCATTACCGCGGTGGGCATGGTGGACAGGCTGGAAATCATGATGGCCGCCGTAATTATCGCAATCGGCATCATGCTGGTCGCGTCCAAGCCATTGACGCGCTTCGTCAATGCGCATCCCACCGTGGTCGTCCTGTGCCTGGGATTCCTGCTGATGATAGGTTTCGCGCTCGTCGCCGAAGGTTTCGGCTTCAAAGTGCCCAAAGGCTACCTCTATGCCGCCATCGGGTTTTCAGTGGCCATCGAAACACTCAATCAAGTTGCCCGGCGCAATCTGATCAATCTGGACACACCCCGTCCCATGCGCGAACGCACCGCTGAAGGCATCCTGCGCATGTTGGGCAAGCGTCCCGTCTATTCCGACAATACCGGCGATCACCCGCCTTCCGATCCTTCCAACACACCCTTTGCCGTCGAAGAACGCAATATGGTCAGCGGAGTGCTCAGGCTGGCTGATCGCAACGTGCATTCCATCATGACGCCCCGCACGGATATTACATGGATCAACCTGGAAGACGAGCCCGAGGCCATACGTCAGGAAATTAACAATACGCCGCACGGTTTTTTCCCCGTGTGCCGCGGATCGTTGGACGAAATTGTAGGCATAGGCCGTGCCAAAGACATGATTGCCGACCTGATCACACATGGCACGTTGAATGAGAAAGTCTTCCGCCCCCCCATCATCGTTCATGAAACCGTCCGCATACTCGACCTGATCGATACGCTCAAGGCAGCCCGCGGACAACTGGTCATTGTCATCAATGAATTCGGCACCGTCGAGGGCCTGGTCACGCCCATTGATGTTTTCGAAGCCATAGCGGGCGATTTCCCGGACGAAGACGAAACGCCTGACATCATCACCGCCGGCGAGAACCGGTGGATCGTCGACGGTGCGGCCGACATGCACCACTTCCAGCAAACACTCGACCTCGAAGGCTTGATCGAAGAGTCGGACGAATACAGCACGGTGGCCGGCTACCTGCTGCGCCAGTTCGAACGCCTGCCAGAGGTGGGCGAAGAGCTCACCTTGAAGCATCACAATGCCGCCTTCGTGTTCCGCATACTCGAACTGGAGGGTCGCCGTATCGCCAAGCTGAGTGTGGAAAAACGCGGCCTCGATGAAAACAATGACGAGGTTGGCCCAATCATCGCATCATGATCCATTTTGTATGTTATAGTAGCTGGCTGTTGTAAGCAGTGAACAAAAATTCGGGGCGTAGCGCAGCCTGGTAGCGCATCTGGTTTGGGACCAGAGGGTCGAAGGTTCGAATCCTTTCGCCCCGACCAATACTAAAGCGGCTTAGCAAGTTTTCTTGCTAAGCCGCTTTTCTTTTGCTGTGATCCGAATACCGGCGATCTGATGGGAATCGCGCGCAATCGCACGCGCCCGGGTCATTTGCCAACGGCTTATGCCTTCCCTTGCGATGCGCGCCATTGCGCCACGGTGTCGCGCAATTCCCGCCTGATCACCTTGCCTGTCGTCGTCATCGGCAATTCATCCACGAAAAAAATCTCGCGTGGATACTCGTGCGCTGCCAGTCGAACTTTCACGTGCTCCTGGATTTCCCGCTTCAGGGCGTCGCCGGGCTGCTGGTTTTCGTGCAAGACCACCACCGCGACGACGATCTCGGTCCGCTGGGAGTCCGGTGCTCCGACCACGGCGGCCATTTTCACGGCGGGATGCTGCAGAATGCTGTCTTCGATCTCGCCCGGTCCGATACGATAGCCGGCCGAGGTGATGACATCATCATTGCGTCCCACGAAGCGTATATAGCCGTCGCCATCCATCGCGCCCAGATCGCCAGTAAGCAGCCAATCACCGATGAATTTCTGCTCGGTTGCCTCCAGGTTATTCCAGTATTGCAGGAACATGACCGGATCCGGCCGCAATACGGCAATATTGCCGGTTGCACCGGCGTTGACCATCGCACCTTGATCGTCGACGATGGCAACGCGGTGTCCGGGCACTGGGCGCCCTATCGAGCCGGCACGAATGGGCATGAGATCGGTGCATGACGAAACCGTCATATTGCACTCCGTCTGACCATAGAACTCGTTGATGGTCAGCCCAAAACTACGTCGACCCCAATCCAGCAGCTCTGACCCCAGCGTCTCGCCTCCGCTGGCCACTGACCTAAGGCGATAGGACCAGCGCCGTTCGGGATTGGCCACGGAACGCATCATCTTCAGGGCAGTGGGAGGCAGAAATGTATTGCGTATCTCGAAATCCTGCAGCAGCTGGAAAGCCGCTTCCGGCGTGAATTTCTGAAAGCGATGCGCGACTACAGCAATACCGTGGTGCCAGGCGGGAAGCAACACATCGAAAAGCCCGCCGATCCATGCCCAATCGGCAGGCGTCCACATCCGGTCGCCCTCCTGCGGGAACAAATTATGGGATATCTCCACGCCCGGCAAATGACCCAGCAGTACCCGGTGAGCATGCAGCGCACCCTTGGGCTGGCCGGTTGTCCCCGATGTATAGATAATGACCGCGGGATCGTCGGCGGCCGTATCGATGGCGGTGAAGTCGTTACTATGGCCGGCCAACTCGCGGTGCAGGTCCATAGTGCCGGACAATGCGCCTTCTGTAGTGAACACCGCCTGCAAATCCGGCAGGCGATCACGAATCTCGAACAGCTTCGCCGCGCCTTCGCTGTTGGTGACGACCACTTTCGCTCCACTGTCGGCAAGTCTAAATTGCAGGGCTTCGGCACCAAACAGCGAAAACAGCGGAATGGCGATGCATCCGGATTTATAGATGCCGATATGCGCCATGGCGGTTTCGGGCGCCTGGGGCAGGAGCACGCCAACTCTGTCGCCAGGCGCCACGCCCACACTGCGCAGCAGGTTGGCGAAGCGATTGGAGGTTTCATGTATCTGGCCGAAGGTGTAGTTGCTGGCCTTCCCGTCATGTCCAACCTGAATCAGCGCGAGGCGGCCGGGATCCTGCTCGGCCCACTTGGTGCACACATCGGCACCAATGTTGTAGCGCGGCGGAATAGACCACTTGAAACGTTTGCATAGGTCATCGTAGTCTGCTGGTGCTGTTGGTAACATGGCCCTTCTCCGCGCTGAATTGGTATCGTGATTGAATGAAACGTGGCCCCGCGCTATGGAGTGGTCAAGGGTGCGGGGACGACCGAAACTTTTTGCTCGACAGCAGCCCTGTACTGGGAGTCCAGGGCCATCCGATAACCATCGCGATTCTTCAGTCTTCTCCAATACTCGCGAACGGTTGCCGGAAATTCCGGTTCCATGTCAAGGAACTCGGCAAGCATCAGGGCATAACCCACCGAGATGTCTGCGGCAGTGAACCGGTCTGCACACAGAAATTCGTGCTCGGACAACACGGCGTCCACGGCCCGCAGACGCGCCAGAAACCAACGCCTGTAGTCCGCCTCAACTTGAGGATTGCGGCGTTCCGGCGTCTCGAAACGTCCGTATCGAAGGACTATCGTCTGCGGAAATGTGAGCGTAGCCTCGCCAAAATGCAGCCAGTTCAGGTAAGCACCGAAGCATGCTTCGTCCGGCTTCACATCCATCGAAGCTGGACCGTATAGGGCCGCGATATATTGGCACATTGCCGCCGATTCCGTCATTCGGACCTGGTCATCAAAAAGCGCGGGAACCGTGCCAAGGGAATTGATCTGCAAGTATTCGCGGGCAGCATACCGGGGCGGAAAGGGAAGCATTTTGAGTTCATAGGGAATGCCACACTCTTCCAGCGTCCACAAGGGACGGAACGATCGGGCGCTGACGCAGTGATATAAGAGGATCATGAATCCGTCACCTCGTTGCTGGAACCGGCTGACATAGAGACCGAAGGCGCCTTGGCAATTCGGGCAACCCATTCCGGTTCTCGCCTGTCCAAAAAAGCGGTCATTCCCTCTTTTGCCTCTGGCTGGGAACGCAGCACGGCAATCCGTCGCGCTGTATCTTCCAGCACGGTATCGTCGACGCGTTGCTCGGCCACATTACGAATCAGGTCTTTGGCGGCACTTTGCGCTGAGGGTCCACCCAGCAACAGGGCATCCACGATCTCTTGCACCTTGCTATCGAGATGCTCGGGCGCCACGACCTCGTGCACCAATCCCAATTGCGCAGCACGCTCGGCAGACAGGCGTTCTGCCGTCTGGAAATAACGGTAGGCCTGGCGCTGTCCGATCGCGCGTATGACATACGGACTGATTGCCGCAGGAATCAGGCCGAGGCGAACCTCGGATGTCGCAAAACTGGCCGTCGACGACGCAATGCAGATATCGCAGGCCGACACCAGGCCCATGCCACCACCCAGCGCCGCGCCATGCACCCGCGCGATGGTCGGTTTGGAGATCTCTGACAGCGTGCGCAACATGGTAGCCAGCCGGCGCGCATCATCGTGGTTTGAAAGGGAATCCGCATCGGCGGTTTCCCGCATCCAATTCAGGTCGCCTCCCGCTGAAAAGCTCTTGCCGCGGCCGGCCAGCACAATAACGCGCAGCGACGTGTCGGCATCCAGGACATTGCAGGCGGCGGTGAGCTCTCGAATAAAGGTGGCATTGAACGCATTATGCACGGCCGGACGGTTCATCCAGACCGTTGCGACCGGGGCATCGACGTGAATATCCAGGGTTTCGTACATAGGTTCCACTAATGGTTATCTCGATAAGGCGCAATCAGGACATCAGTCCACGGTCCGTCATGTACTTGTGTACACACTCCAGCCGCCAGACGGGGTCCTGCAAAGCAAGTAATCGTAGCTTCTCTTCGGTACCCAGTGGCAATAATTCGCACCATCGGTCGGCTACCCAGGCACTTTCATCGAGACGAAACGGTGGCGCTATGGGCATCTCGGAGACCGGCACTCCGTCTTTTTGAAGCTGTGCAATGATTTTACCCAGGGCATCGGCACTACGCTGGAGTGACGCCGGTATTGGCACTAGCGGATCGTCGGCGACAGGCAGGATGGTTCCCATCCATAAACCGTATTTGGCTTTTGCGCTGGACAGCAGATGGAAACGCGACGTACCTGTGCACCGCAAATGCAATAGCGCAGGCATCGGGGCGGTCCATTCGTCGATGCGCGCCATGGTCCCGACCGTTGCCAATTCTTCGCCGCCTTGCGGCTGGCGGACTTCGCTGCCGCTGATCAACGTGACGACGCCGAACTCTGTCTTATCGGCAATGCACTTCCTGATCATATCGAGGTAACGCACTTCGAAGATACGCAATGTCAGCAGACCTGCCGGAAACAGCGTGGTGCTGAGGGGAAACAGGGGTACGGAGTTCATGGATCGTAGTCCTTCTGAATAAGCGAGGCGACTTATCGACCTTGACTGGGGCAATGCATAAGGAAACGCGTGAGGATTCCTGCAGAATAAAAGCGGGCCACCTGGGTCAGGAATGTAGTGAAATCGATGCCGGCCGTATCGTCGGCCCGGTCGGATATCGTCCTCAATACGCCGCAGGGCACCCCATATTCATAGCATATCTGTGCCACCGCCGCCCCTTCCATTTCGACGCATAGGGCATCAGGCAAGGCGCTACGCAGCACGGCAACCGCGGACGTATCGCAGACAAAGCAATCGCCGCTGATGATGGTGCCGCAATACACTTTCGGATCGTCGATGCCGAACGCGCCTCGCGTGGCGGAAAGCACTTCCCCGGCGAGGTCCGAACCGAGGTAGTCGTTTGCACATTCGCTCAGCAAGGCGACCATCTGCGCGTCGGCGTCGAAATAGCTGCGGCCCAGCAAGGGAACTTCGTAGCGGGAAAACAAGGGCCTGGCATCGAGGTCGTGCTGCAGCAGCGTCCGGGCTACCACGACATCCCCAACGCGCACGTGTTCCGCCACGGCCCCCGCCAGACCGGTAAAGACAACCACGGTTACGCGGAATTCGCGTATGAGCGTCACGGCAGTCGCCGCGGCGGCGACCTTGCCGACACGAGCGAGTACAAGCACACAGCGGCGCCCCGACAGCCGCCCCTCGTAATATATGCGCTGGCCGATATGGCGCATGACAACATCAGGCCCCATTGCCGTCAGCAATGTCGCAATCTCTTCCTGCAGGGCCGCAAGGATGCCAATGGTGCTCATTTACCGTATTCCCAGGTCAAAACGTGCAATATGCATTTAACCACGGTCACACAGAACAAGCTCTCGGGCTAAAATTCGCTTTTTTGCCTTGCGTGCCGCCATGAAACACCTATTTGCCTTCATCGTTCTGGCTGCCGCCAGCATCCTGGGTAATACCGCCCATGCTGCGGAAGTAGGTTGCGTCAGCACCACTTGGCGTGTGCTCAACAACGACAAGGTCTGCGTACAGTCATTCAAGGATCCCGGCGTCGACGGCGTGGTCTGTCATGTTTCCTACGCACAGACGGGCGGCATATCCGGCGCCTTGGGCTTTGCAGAAGATCCTTCACGGTTTTCCATTGCATGCCGTCAGGTCGGTCCCATCCAGGGCAAGAAGCCCGTGCGCCAGGCAGAAGAAAATGTCTTCACCCAACGCATGAGCTTCCTGTTCAAGGGATTGAATGTGTCTCGGCTGGTGGACCAGGAGAACAACTCGCTGGTATACCTGGTGGTCAGCGAGAAGGTTATCGAGGGTTCGCCGTTCAACGCCATTTCATCGGTTCCCCTCATGCCGTGGAACGATCAGCCACCCAGGCTCGATGTGAAAAAGTGACCGCCTTTTTCTAGGTTCCCTGCATCCAGCTCTGCAGGCCATCCACCCATGACTCGGCCGGCAAGCCTAATGTGGCCCGAATCATCGCGGCCCGCTGGTACAAGTCGGTGAAGTCGATCGACGGTGCAGTCTTGAAGCCAATGGCAACGACATTGCCGTCGTGCACTTCGGGCAACCAGGCGATGGCCCCAAAACCGGCTTCCATGGCCTCCAGGTTTTTGCCGTGATCGGGAGCGTCACAAAACAGGTTGACCGTCAGGATGCCATGAGGCGCAAGACAGTCCGCGCACGCCCGATAAAAGGCTGGCGACTCGTACACCGGTCCTCGCGCCTGGGCGTCGTACAAATCCACCTGCAAGACATCGACTGATCCATGATTTTGAACGTCCTGGACAAACGCCATGGCATCCATCTGCAACACTCTGAGCCGTTCATCGTCGGACAGTAAAAAGAACAGGGACCGGCAGGCAGCGATCACCGCAGCATCGAGCTCGATGGCGGTCACTTTCGCCGTCGCGAAATGGCGGTGGCAGAATTTGGTCAAGGCGCCGGCGCCCAAGCCCAGTTGCACAATGTGCTGAGGTGCCGCATTAAACAACGTCCACATCATCATTTGCTGGACATACTCCAGATCGATCGCATACGGATCCGCAATTTTCATCGATCCCTGCACCCATTGAGTGCCGAAGCGCAGAAATCTTACGCCGTTCTCTTCTGTCACTGTTATGCCGCTCATGCGTGCACACATCCATTGTTGAACAATTCGACCGCCATAGTGCTCTATCCTGTATGAAAAGCACCTGCGCCGCGCGCAGGGAACTTAAGGTCCATGACCCTGCTCTTATTATCTCGCACCTTCTTCCTGCCCGAGACCATGCCCACCCGATTACGTTCCTTCCTGCTTGCCACGATCTGCAGCCTGCTCCTTGCCGTCGTTGGCTATGTCGCGCTCGATCGATGGCAGCGCGCGACAATATTTTCAATCGAGCTTGGCGAAGGCCGCTGGTGGCGCGAACCTCCCTCCAGAACGGAAATTTTCGACATCAATCTGGCCGGAAATGGCACGGTCCGTGCCTGGTACCTTGCACACGCTGATCCCAAGGCACCCACCGTCCTTTACCTTCATGGCTCGCGTTGGAACCTCAATGGCAGTGTGTTCCGCATTGAACGATGGCTGGAAATGGGATTTTCCGTGCTTGCAATCGACTATCGCGGCTTTGGCGAGTCGAGCCCATTGCTGCCCTCTCAGGCCAGCGCAACGGAAGATGCGATTGCCGCACTGCACGAACTCGAGCAGCGCCAGCCCGATCCGTCGCGCCGCTACGTATATGGGCATAGCCTTGGCGGCGCCATCGCCGTCTCCATGGCAGCCCACACGACACACCCCGCATTTGCGGGACTCATCCTGGAGTCCACTTTCACCAACATCCAAGACATGATCCCCACCACCGGGTATTCGGCCATACCGGGACTCCATCGCCTGGTCACGCAGCCGTTCGACTCCGTCGGGTCAATAAACCAGGTGCGCAGCCCGATTCTGTTCCTACACGGCACGAACGACCAGATCGTACCGCACACCATGAGCGACCTTTTATTTGGCGCAGCCAGAAACCGTACTGACACCATCCAGCAACTGGTCAAGATACCAGGCGCCTCGCACTCGGGCGTAAGCCGCAGCGGTTCGTCCTACGAAGAAGCCATAATGAATTTCGTCGGCCTGACCTCGTCGTCGACGAACGTCGCTGCAAGATATCAGGCTGACCGCTGAATCGAAGCGTCTGCCTCGGCGTGGCAGCAAATGAACCGAAGCCACCCGAAACAGTTACCAAAAGCTATACTCGGCGCATATTATCTTTTCAAAGGCCGTCAGCATGCAGCTTACACTTGAAATTCTGGAAAAACTGGCACTACAACATGGCGACGACATCGCCATCGAAGACGCAAGCACTCAGGTCAGCTATTCAGAACTCGTCACCGCGGTGAACGCGCTGGCGGTCGCACTGCAGTCCAAAGACCCGGTACCCGGATCACGCGTGGGGTTATGCGCTGCGAATTCAATGGAATATATCGTGAGCATGCTGGCCATATTGGCGGCAGGAAAAACGCTAGTTCCCATGAACTGCCACGGCACGTCCGAACAGATGCTGCAAATTCTGATGGACACCCATCCCGGCACCGTGCTTGTCGATGACATCGGCGATGCCCTGGTCAAAAGCGAAGATGACTTGAAAATCCCTTTCTCGCAGTTTCCGGGGCTGGTCCTGACCTATCGGGACCAGAAACCGGCAATTACATCGTAGTACCGGGGTCGAGCGAATAAAGATAGTGGCGGAAACGGTCGTAGTGATTGATGATGTCGGCCACCACCTGATCGGCATGATATCCATAGATATCGTAGCCCCGCCCACCCTTGTTCAAAAATACCTCGGTACGATAAAAGCGACGTTTTTCGCCATCCCTGCGCGCGGCATCGGTCAGCGCAAATGCAGGAATGGGCTGGCCGACCATGCGGACCGCATAGGTGAAGTCCTGGACCTCGTCGGCATGGCGGATCACCAGTTGCATGCCGTCGTCGAGGCGCACGGAGTCGGCGTCGATCTGGCGCTTCCTCAGCTCCGAAGCAACGGTCTCGAATGCTTCGGCAACAGTCTGGTCAATGAATCCGCTGGCCTGTTTTCTGGTGGGATGGCTCACGATACTGGCCAGACGCTGGCGCAAGGACAATCCACCTTGGCCGCTGACCAGCGGCGCAATCGGCAAATTGCGGCTCGCCTGGATGGACACCTCATCGCGCAAGCCCTTGAGTATGCCGTAGCACATCAACAGCATCACCACGCATAACGGCAGCGCCGCAATGACGGCGACTGATTGCACCGCCTCCAGTCCTCCCGCCACCAGTAGTCCGGCCGCAACACCGCCGCAAGTCAAAGCCCAGAATATCCGCAACCATAGTGGTGGTTCTTCTTCTCCTTTGGAGGTAATCATGGCGATGACGAGGGCTCCCGCGTCGGATGCGGTGACAAAATAGACCGCGACCAGCAGGCCGGTGACCCAGGCGAGGAAGTTGGACCATGGCAAATAATCGAATACCGTGAACAGGGCCAGGGGAAGATTCGCCGCAACCGTTTCGGATATCTGTCCGTTCGCTACGTTGAGATCCAGCCATATTGCCAGATTGCCGAAAATCGTGAACCAGACAAAGCTGAAACCGGCGGGCGCGAACAGCACACCCAGCAGGAACTGGCGTATTGTGCGGCCGCGCGAGATCCGCGCGATGAACATGCCGACAAACGGCGACCAGGAAATCCACCAGCCCCAATAAAACAGCGTCCAGTCACCCACCCAGGCAGTGGGTTCGTACGCATAAGTATGGAAAGTTCGCGCGACAAACGCATGAATATAAAGGCCGATGTTCTCGACGAAAACGCGCAACAAATAGGTTGTGGGGCCAAGCGCCACGATCAGGATCATCAGAAAGGCCGAGACGATCAGTATCGATTCGCTAAGTCTCCTTATGCCGTTGTCCAGTCCGGTGGCGACCGTGAATGTGGCAAGCAGCGTGACAATGCCGATGAGCAGCAATTGAACGGTCAGGCTTTGGGGCAGGCCAAAGAGATAGTTCATGCTGGCATTCAGTTGCGCTACGCCCAACCCCAGCGAAGTGGCCAGTCCGGCAAGTGTGCCGACAACGCCGAAGATATCGATGAAGTCGCCTATTGGCCCGTGAATACGATCACCAATGATGGGATGAAAAGCAGACCGCAGGGCCAACGGCTGTCCGCGCCGATAGCCAAAATAGGCCAGAGCCAGTCCAAGTACTGCATAAATTGCCCAGGCGTGGATGCCCCAGTGGAAGAAGGTGATTTCCATCGCGTCGGCTGCCGCTTGAGCGGTGCGCGGCGGCGCATCCGGGGGGTGGGCAAAATGCATGATAGGTTCCGCCACACCATAGAACACTATCCCTATCCCCATCCCGGCGCTGAACAACATGGCCACCCAGGTGCCGAACTTGTAGTCAGGTACCGAGTCGTCAGGCCCCAGTTTGACCTTGCCGAGACTACTCATGGTTAGACCGAGCAGAAATATGACGAAGATGCCCACCGACAGCATGTAGAACCAGCCGATCTCGCGAATGATCCATTTGTTGGCACCATTGAACAGTGCCGCCGAGCCTTTGGGCTCAAACATGGCGAAGCCTATGAGTCCCAGCGCAATAAGTGCTGAACCGAAGAATGTCACGGGGGCAACACCGCTGAAGTTAATACGCAAGTTATGCTCCTGTCTGATGCTGCAGCTCATGGCCGGATACGTCCGCCCAATTCACTGCCAGATAAGTCGCTGCTTCGCATCGTCTGTTCTACTTCTATAATGACGCGACGCGCTACCGCACTTATCATTACCACGGGATCCGAACATGTCCACCGCTACTCAGGAAGACCTGGCCAAGCTTATTCTGCGCCTGGCCATCGGCATATTCATAGTACTGCATGGCATTGCCAAAATGATCAACGGCGTAGGCCCTATCGAAGGCATGATGGTTGCGCGCGGCCTACCGGCCTTTTTTGCCTGGGCCGTCTATATTGGCGAAGTGCTCGCACCACTGATGCTGATACTGGGCCTGTACACGCGACTGGGCGCCTTGCTGATCGCGCTTAACATGGTCGTCGCCGTCGCGCTGGCACACAGCGGCCAACTGATGCAGCTGGGTGGCAGCGGTGGATGGCGGCTGGAACTCCAGGGCCTCTTCCTGTTCGGCAGCATCGCCATTGCCTTGCTGGGCGCCGGGCGTTTCAGTGTAGGCGGCAGGGGCGGAAGCTGGAACTGAACCCGCCCTTCCTTCCTGCCTGGCGTCCTTATGGGAGCAACCATGCATAAACACGTGCGCCAGCCCCGTATAGGCTTGGCGCTGGGTAGCGGATCGGCCCGCGGCTGGGCTCATATTGGTGTCATTCATGCTCTGGCGAAGGCAGGCATTCGGCCCGATATCGTTTGCGGCACGTCGATTGGGGCGCTTGTGGGCGCAGCCCATGCCGTCGGCGAACTCGACCGGTTCGAGCAATGGGTAATAGGTTTGGGTATCAAGGATGTGGTCGCTTTCATGGATTTCCGCCTGAACGGCGGCATGCTCAAAGGCGAGCGCCTGATGGATTTCTTTCGCCGCAACTTCATTGACCAGCCCATTGAAACGCTCGGAATGCCGTTCGGCGCCGTCGCCACGGCGCTGCATACCGGCAATGAAGTATGGTTGCGCAATGGATCCACCGTTGACGCCGTGCGTGCTTCCCTGGCCTTGCCCGGCCTATTTTCCCCCGTATGGCATGATGGGCAATTGCTCGTCGATGGAGGACTGGTCAACCCGGTACCGGTTTCGCTGGCGCGTGCCATGGGAGCCGACTTCGTCATTGCCATTGACTTGAACTCCGATATCCTGAGCCGCCATACCAGCCGTGCCGCCGCACCCGTCCCGCAAACCACAGGCACCGTCGGGTCCGAATGGATGCGCAAACTGCAGATGAACCTGAGTTCATTCCTGCCTGAATCCGTCCCACCCGAGCTGCGCCTCCCATCCATGCTGGACGTAGTCGCCGCCAGCATCAATATCATGCAGGTACGCATCACGCGCAGCCGCATGGCAGGCGAGCCGGCCGATATCGTCATTTCACCCCGACTGGCGCACCTGGGACTGCTGGACTTTCATCGCGCAAAAGTGGCTATTGACGAAGGTCAGCGGGCGGCCGAAGCAAGCATTCCAAGTTTCGTGGAACTGGGATTGATAAGCTGATTGCGCACAGCCTGCTCAATTGCCGGGGGGCCCGCCCAGCGGCCCGACCTCGCGCGATGCCTCGACATGGCGCACGCCCAGTATATGGCCGAGACTGCCGATGCGCGTTTCGTCCACCGTGCCATAAATGACGCCAATTGAGGTCATCTGGCGCTGCACAGCCATGCCGACGTCTATGCAGCGGTCGACGACCTCCGAAAACCGCCCAAGGTAATCGTCGTCCACAAGAACAGTCACCAGGATTCGGGTCATGGATTGGAACGCCTCATGTCAGGGTGCCTGGACAAGTCCGGCGCCGACATCGCGGGAAGGCTGGGTCAGGCGCCTCGCTGTCTGCACGAGAATATTGAGCAAGGCTCGACTGCGCAATGTCGGATCCGACTGGGCGTGGAGCGCGGCGATTCCGGCCACGAAAGGTGTTGCCATGCTGGTACCGCTCAGGGTGTTGTGCCGCTGCGGTACAGGCCATGACGATAGAACCTGGACTCCTGGACCCGCAATGTCGACCTGGCCGCCGTCGGGGACTAGCCCTGCGCATGAAAACGAGGCAGTCTGCAACGCCTGATCAATGGCTCCTACCGCAAAAATCGATGGGCAATTTGCCGGATGAGACACTGGCGCTATCAGCTCGGGCCGCCGGCTTTCGTTGCCTGCGGCGGCAATGATGACTGTACCCGCGGCCAGTGCGCGCCGCGCCACTTCTTCAAATACCTTGGAATAGTTCTGGCCCGACTCCAGCGAACTGCCCAGCGACATGGATATGATGTGACAGCCATGCTCTATCGCCCAATTGATTCCTTCAAGCACGCTACCGTCTGCACCACCACCCTGGTCACCAAGGACTTTACCGATATATAGCTCGACCTCGCCCGCCACACCGTAACGGGGTCCGGCGGAGGGACGTGCGGGGCCACCTGCGATGCCTGCGCAATGAGTGCCGTGCCCGTTCCCATCCTGGACCGACTCGCCGTCGACGAAAGAGCGCGACACAATCTGTCGCGCCGCGAAATCGGGGTGTGTCAGGTCCAGCCCGGTATCCAGGACAGCAAGCTTCACGCCCCTGCCGTTATACGTCGAAACGGCGGAACGTGTCACATGCACTCCCCAGGACATGGATGCCTCGTCCGGTGGCGTGGAAGGCGGCTGCACGATCGCTGCCTGTCCCTGCCGCTCAAGCGCTCGGTCCACGATTTCATTGACCGCATCCCGATACCCTTTCAAGTAAGCGGCCAGTGACTCCGGATCGTTGGAAGGCGGGACCGGAATGCCAATGTCCTTGGGCCTTGCCATGGCCCTGACCTGCCTTTCCAGTTCTATCGCTAGAATTGCCGGATTGCTTTCCTGGGCTGCCATGGCCAACAAGCGTCGCTTTTCCTCGCCGCAACGTAGCAGGGCCACGCCTATCCGGTCGAACACAACGGCACATTGATCGGTCAATTGAGCGCGAGGCAGCTCGCCGTCCGGTGCAAGGGTGGCGATGCTGGTCACCTGGCCGCCTGTCAGCTCTTTCAGGGCTCTGAAGGCTTCCTGCTTCCGGTCCTGGCACAACAGGACCAGATAGCGCCTGCTAGGGATCGGATCCATATTGACACTCCTGGATATCTGCAGGCGGTCCCTTACCCGCGGCCGAGGATCGCCTGGCGGAGGGCGTCCCCCCGAATGGCCGACCCAAAGAGGGACGCCACTTACAGCATGCAATGCAGACCGGGAGGCGTCAAGCCGCAAATACTACATTTGGTGTCTTATCCGAAGCGGCCCGTTATGTAGTCCTCGGTTTCCTTGCGGCCCGGCTTGACGAAGATCTGGTCGGTCTCGCCGAATTCCATCAGTTCGCCCAGGTACATATAGGCTGTGTAGTCCGAACAGCGGGCGGCCTGCTGCATGTTGTGAGTCACGATGACCACGGTGTAATCGGACTTCAGTTCGGCAATGAGCTCTTCAATTTTGGCCGTGGAAATGGGATCAAGGGCCGAACATGGCTCGTCTAACAAAAGGATTTCCGGCTTGATGGCTACGCCCCGAGCAATACACAAGCGTTGTTGCTGGCCGCCAGAGAGGCTGTTGCCGCTTTGGTTCAGCTTGTCCTTGACTTCGGTCCACAAAGCCGCCTTGGACAGCGCCCATTCGACGCGCTCATCCATTTCGCCCTTGCTGAGCCGTTCGAACAGACGCACACCAAAGGCGATATTGTCGTAGATGCTCATGGGAAAAGGTGTGGGCTTTTGGAAGACCATGCCGATCTTGGCCCTGAGCAAGGAAATATCGGTTTTGGATGCCAGGAGATTTTCGCCGTCGAGAATGATTTCGCCCTCGGCACGTTGACCCGGATAAAGCTCGAACATGCGGTTGAACGTGCGCAACAGCGTCGACTTTCCGCAACCCGAAGGACCGATAAAAGCAGTGACCTTGTGCTCTTTGATGGACAGGTTCACGTCTTTGATCGCCTGGTACTTTCCATAATAAAAGTTCAGGTTCTTGACTTCCAGCTTCGTGCGTTCGGGTGTGAGCGTAGTGTGTGGCATAAGGATTTCCCGGTGGAAGCAGGGCTTCCAGCCATATTGTCATTTACGGAACAGGCTGCGCGCGGCAATGTTGATGCCCAACACCAGCAATGTGATCAGGACAGCGCCCGCCCACGCCAGTCGATTCCAGTCTTCGTAGGGGCTGGCTGCATACTGGAAGATAACCACAGGAAGGTTGGCGATAGGCGCATTCATATTCATGGACATGAACTGGTTATTCAGCGCGGTAAACAATAAAGGCGCGGTTTCGCCTGAAATACGTGCAATTGCAAGCAAGATGCCAGTGATGATGCCGGAGCGTGCGGCCCGATATGAAATGTTCATCACGATGCGCCACTGGGGGCATCCCAGCGCCGCGGCCGCCTCGCGCAGGCTGTTGGGAACGAGTAGCAACATATTGTCGGTGGAACGCACAACGACCGGGATGACCAGTATGGAAAGCGCCAGTGCGCCCGCCCAGCCCGAATAATGTCCGACCTGCGCCACGTAGATTGCATAAATGAACAAGCCAATGACGATGGAAGGCGCCGACAATAACACGTCGTTGAGAAAGCGGGTGGCGGGGGCCAGCCAGCCGCGCTGACCGTACTCGGCCAGGTACGTGCCCGCCAGCACGCCGATCGGCGTACCAATAAGCGTACCCACCGCGGCCATCATGATGCTGCCCAGAATGGCGTTGAGCAGGCCACCGTCGGCGCCCGGTGGGGGCGTCGCCTCGGTGAACAGCGTTAACGATAAGGCCGAGCCGCCTTTGATGAACAAGGTAAGGATGATCCAGCAAAGCCAGAACAAGCCAAATATGACGGCAACGGAAGACAGCCCCAGCATTATCCGGTTGAAACGCTGTCGCTTTTTGAAGACCGGGTTGGACAGGTTGACGACGGAATCAGAAGTAAACATGGCTTATGGCTCGGTTAGTGCGAGGTCCCTTCGCCCTTGGACAGGCGAAGAAGCAGGAGTTTCGAGAAAGCCAGCACGACGGTGGTGATCAGGAACAGGATCAGTCCTAGTTCCAGGAGCGCGGCCTTCTGCATGCCGCCCGCCTCGTTGAACTCGTTGGCCAGCGCCGACGCTATGGAATTCGAGGGCGAAAATATCGAGGAAGGCAAGTTGAAAGCGTTGCCGATGACGAAAGTAACCGCCATGGTTTCGCCCAAGGCACGCCCCAGGCCCAGCATGATGCCGCCTATTACGCCGGTTTTGGTATACGGCAGCACGACCCTCCAGACCACCTCCCAGGTTGTGCTTCCCAGGCCATAGGCCGATTCCTTGAGCAGAGGCGGAACCAGTTCGAATACATCGCGCATCACGGCCGTAATGAACGGAATCACCATGATGGAGAGAATGAGGCCAGCCGTGAACACGCCTATGCCGAAAGGCGGGCCGGCAAAGACATCGCCCAGTACCGGAATGCCGGCGAACAAGTCAATGACATGCGGCTGTATGTACTGCTGGAATATGGGCACGAACACGAACAGTCCCCACATCCCGTAGATAATGGATGGAATGGCCGCGAGCATTTCGATGGCAGTGCCAAGCGGCCGGCGCAGCCAGACCGGGGAGAGCTCGGTCAGGAACATGGCAATACCGAAAGACACAGGTACCGCGATGACCAGCGCAATGAATGATGTAAGCAGAGTGCCCACAATGGGTACCATTGCCCCATAGACGTTCTGCACGGGATCCCAGTTATTGGTCCACAAGAAGGCAATGCCATGCGCTGCTATTGATTCACGACTTCCATAGAGCAGCGATACCATGATGGCCGCCAGCAGTATGAATACCAGAAACGCAAAGGTGCGCGTCAGGTTCTTGAACAGAACGTCCATGACCGCGCTTCGATTATTTTTCATGTCGGCTTTTTAGCGTTTCGTGGAAAGACCATGAGTATAAAACCACATAATAAGGACGGTGCCATCTGCACAGCACCGTCCTGGTATGACTTGCGAGAAGATCGAAAACCGATTTTACCTGTTACTTCCAGATGGCACTGCCGTCAGCAGCCTTGATTTCGGTTTTCCATGCTTCGGCGATCTGGCTGGTCACGTTGGCAGGCATAGGAACATAGTCCAGTTCCTCGGCCATTTTGCCGCCCTTCTTGAAGGCCCAGTCAAAGAAAGCAAGCGTGGCCTTGCCATTTTCCGGCTTATCCTGCTTTTTATGTACCAGGATGAAACTGGCCGACGTTACAGGCCATGATTCGGCGCCGGGCTCTTCGGTAAGTACTACGCCCATTCCGGGTGCGCTTTTCCAGTCGGCATTGGCGGCCGCTGCGGCAAATGCCGACTGCGTGGGCTGAACGAATTTTCCGTCCTTGTTCTTGAGCTGGGTCCAGGACAGATTGTTCTGCTTGGCATAGGCATACTCGACATAACCGATCGAGTTCTTCAGCTGGCGAACATAGGCCGCGACGCCTTCATTGCCCTTTCCGCCCTGACCGGTGGGCCACTTTACTGCCTTGCCTTCGCCGACCTGCTCTTTCCAGGCAGGAGAAACCTTGGACAGATAATTGGTCCAGCCGAACGTCGTACCGGAGCCGTCGGAGCGGTGTACCACGATGATGGAAGCGCTAGGCAGCTTCACATCAGGGTTCATCGCCTTGATGGCCGGATCATCCCACTTGGTGATTTTGCCAAGAAAGATATCCGCAAGCACAGGGCCCGAGAACTTCAGTTCGCCGGGCTTGATGCCGGCAATATTGATGACGGGAACCGTTCCACCGACAATTGCCGGAAACTGGAACAAGTTATTCTTTTCGAGCGCGTCGGCCTTCATCGGATCGTCGGACGCACCGAAATCAACAGTCTTCGCAATGATCTGTTGTTGTCCGCCGCCCGAGCCTATGGACTGGTAATTGATGCGGTTGCCGGTTTCTTTATTGTATTGGTCGGCCCATTTGGCATAGATGGGATAGGGGAAGGAAGCGCCTGCACCGGTAATGTCGGCAGCATGCGCTGTCAGGGAAGCTGCAGCAAAAGCGACGCCGACTGACACCTGTAAAAAAACGCGTTTGAACATGGAGAAATCCTCTTGACCTTGCACTAGTTAAGACAGGGTGACCCTGCACAGACGCTATATTAAGTACGAAATATGACATGTTCGTGACAGTCGCGTATGTTGTTCAGGGACCGAGTTGCTTCATGAGGTGATGATGGAGATTGAACGGTTTTCCGCGGCCTTTCACCTTCACATACGTGCCGTTGGGCAACGCACGCCAAGCCAATTGATTATCGCGCAAGGCATAGGTGAACGATTCATTGATGACACGTCGCTTGAGAACTTTGTCCAGTATTGGAAAACTGACCTCCACACGGCGGAAAAAATTGCGATCCATCCAGTCGGCGGACGACAAATATACGTTTTCAGCTCCGTCATTATAAAAGTAGAAAACACGCGAATGCTCGAGAAACTGGCCAATGATGGAGCGCACCCGGATATTCTCCGACATCCCCGGCACCCCCGCCCTCAGTGCGCAGGCGCCCCGAACGATAAGGTCGATTCTCACGCCTGCCTGGCTGGCCTTGTACAGCGCCTCGATTACGATAGGCTCGAGCAAAGAATTCATCTTAGCCATGATGCGGGCCTTTTTACCCGCCCTGGCATTGACCGCCTCACCCCGGATAAGCGCAACCATGGTTTCATGCATGGTGAACGGTGCCTGGAGCAGCAGCTTCAAGGGCCGTCTTGCACCCAGGCCGGTCAATAGCGAAAATACTTTATCCATGTCCTCGCACATACGCTGATCGGCGGTCAGCAGGCCAAAATCGGTATACAGTCGGGCAGTACGCGGATGATAGTTGCCCGTGCCCAGATGACCATAACGCCGGATATGTCCATGCTCGCGTCGCAATACCAGCGACATCTTGGCGTGGGTTTTGTGTCCCACCACGCCATAGCTGACGTGTGCGCCCACTTCCTCCAGCTTGGCTGCCCAGTTTATATTGGTTTGCTCATCGAAGCGCGCCATGAGTTCCACCACCACCGTGACCTCTTTACCGGCCTTGGCCGCTGCCACCAGCAACCGCATGAGCTCGGAGTCTTCGCCTGTGCGGTAGATCGTCTGCTTGATGGCCACCACAGACGGGTCCAGCGCGGCGGCAGTCAGGAAGTTGAGCACCGGCTGGAACGCCTGATAAGGGTGATGCAGCAGACGGTCTTTCTCGGCGATGGCGGCAAAAAGCTCCGCAGGTCTGTCCGCCACCATGTCGAAAGGCGGCGGCATCCTGGGACGGTAGTCGGGAAACAGAAGCTCCGGACGTTCAATCACATTGCACAACTGCATCAGGCGGGATAAATTAACCGGCCCGCTGACCCGGTAGGTATCCTGCGGTGAGAGCTGGAATTCCTTTTCGAGAAAGGTGGCCAGCGCCACCGGCATGACGTGATCGATCTCGAGCCGTACCGCTGCCCCGAAATTTCGCTGAGAAAGCTCTCCCTGCAATGCCAGCCGCAGGTTCGTAATTTCTTCCTCGTCGACAAACAGGTCGCTGTTGCGGGTCACGCGCCACTGATAACAGCCTTTCACGTCGAGACCCGGGAACAACTCACCCACGAACGTACTGATCAATGCCGTCAGCAATATATAGCCGTGGGGAATGCCGCAAATCTCGGCAGGCACCTTGATGACCCGCGGCAATGCGCGCGGCGCCTGAACAATGGCGATTGAGGCACTTCGCCCGAAGGCGTCCTGGCCATGCAGTGAGACGATGAAGTTCAGGCTCTTGTTGTATACGCGCGGAAAGGGATGTGCGGGATCGAGACCGATGGGTGTAAGCATGGGCATGACTTCACGATGAAAGCCTGCTTGGGCCCAGCCTAATAGTTCCTCACTCCAATCTGCGGGATCAAGCAGCGCGATGCCTTCTTTCCTGAGCCTGGGAAGCACGTCGTGCGTAAGCAGGAAGTTTTGCCGATCGACCAGTTCGTGAGTCGCGACATGCACGCGTTCGAACGCTTCGCCCGGGGTGTAACCGTCGCTGCCGATCTGGTTGGGATTCTGGCGCTGCTGCTCCTTAAGGCTGGAAATGCGTATCTCGAAAAATTCGTCCAGGTTAGAACTCACAATGCAGAGGTAACGCAAGCGTTCAAGCAGCGGTGTATCGGGATTCTCAGCCATGGCTAAGACCCGTTCGTTGAACTTGAGTAGGGAAAGCTCCCGATTCAGCAAAGTGGGATCAGACGACGAAGGAAGCATATAAGGGGAAGCCTGTGCGAAAAGTTAACCCAATCTTTTACTTCATTTTTCTTACGGTTATGTGACAAGCAAAAAGTAGGCCTCTTTTTGGCCCCACAAATAGTGATTATCGCTGTTTTTCCCTTAATTAAGTCCCGCACGGTCCGCTGTGCCCCGCGGGATCCTTATAATCGCAAGGTACTCATCAAAAACTGTCACAATGGACTACCTACTTGCCGCCGTTGACCTCGGATCAAACAGTTTCCGTCTTTCAATCGGACGTGTTGTACAACAGGATGGCGCCGCCCAGATTTACGCGATCGACCGGCTGAAAGAATCAGTCCGGCTCGCGGCAGGTCTCGATGACAACAACGTCATCAGTGAAGAAGCCATTGAACGGGCCATCACGGTGCTGCAACGCTTCGGAGAGCGCCTGGCCGGTTTCCACCCGAACCGGGTTCGCGCCGTGGCGACCAATACCTTTCGTGTCGCGAAGAACGTAGCTGAAATATTGCCGCGTGCCGAAGCGGCCCTGGGTTTTCCAATCGAAGTGATTGCCGGACAGGAAGAAGCCCGGCTCATTTTCTCGGGCATAGCGAACGAGCTTCCACCCTCGCCGAATCGCCGGCTCATGATAGATATTGGAGGTGGATCCACCGAGGTCATCATAGGAAAAGGCTTTCAGCCCATGCATATGTCCTCCCTTTTCATGGGATGCGTGAGCTATACGCGCCAGTTTTTCTCCGACGGACGCATTACAGAGTCCAGAATGCAACAAGCCGAGCTTGCCGCAAGACGGGAGTTCGAAGCGATTTCGAAGCAGTATCGCAGGACCGGGTGGCAAGAGGCTTATGGGTCATCTGGAACCGCCAAGGGCTTGCTGGCAGTCCTTACCGAAGGAGGCATGTCAAAGAAAGGCATCACCCTGGAAGGAATGGAAAAGCTCAAAGCCAAGCTAGTCAAAGATGGCAAGGTGATCATGAGCGAGCTGCCTGGCCTCAAGCACGATCGCTCGTTGGTTCTGCCTGGTGGTCTTGCCATCATGATGGCCGCTTTCCAGGAACTCCATATCAAGCTGATGCTGCCCGGCGAAGGCGCCCTTCGTGTCGGCGTCCTTTACGATCTGCTGGGACGCGACATGCAGCACGACAAGCGTGATGAAACCGTGCGTCAATTCATGAAACGCTACCATGTCGATCCTCGACAATCCGAACGCGTCAAGCGCGCGGCACTGGAATTCTTTTCACAACTGGAATTTCCCGACGGACCCGACAGACAGGAACTGGAACGCACGCTGGGGTGGGTGGCCGATCTGCACGAAATCGGAATCAGCATCGCGCATGACGATTATCACAAGCACAGTGCCTACATTCTCCAGCACGCCGATATGCCGGGCTTCTCAAATGATGACCAGATCATGATGTCCTTGTTTGCGCTCGGCCATCAGGGCAAACTGAGCAAACTCCACGGGCGAAATCCCTCCCGTGCACAATGGCTTACCTTGTTCTGCCTGCGGCTGGCCGTTTTGCTGCTACGCCGACGCGATGACCGCGAATCCCTGCCCATATCCCTGCAGGCCAACGGACACAGCATCCGGGTACATGCCGATCAAGCCTGGTTGCAGAACCACCCTCTTACCGAGTTTTCGCTGAAGACCGAAAAACGTGAATGGAACAAGGCCGGATTCGATTTCGACGTGAACCCGACCTCATGAATGCCTTCGTTCAGCGCATGCCGAAATGGCGACGGTAACGGGCATCCATCCGCTGCGCATCCAGTAAAACTGGAAAGTCCGCCGTATTGAAGTCGGGATCCCAGGCCGGTTCGCCACAAATCTGCGCCCCCGCCTTCAAATAGCCCTTGATCAGTGCCGGGACCCGGCCTGGAAGCACGTCATCGAGGCGTTCGACAGGATACCGGTGGCGTGGCACCAGGCGAGGCAGGTCAGGGCTGGCGGCCAAGATGTCGCGCGCCCTGCGCCATACCTCGGCGGCCGCGGCACCGTCGTCACGCAGGCTGACGCTGGCGCAGCCCAGCACATAGCGCAGGCCCAATTGCTGGACTACACTGGCAATACCCGACCATAGAAGCATGATCACAGCACCATTGCGATAATCGGGGTGAGTGCACGAACGTCCGATTTCAACGATTTCCTGCTTCAAATCGCCCAGTCCGGCCAGGTAAAACTCGGATTCCGCGTAATAGCCGCCTGCGTTCCTGGCGTTTGCCGGCGTAAGCAAGCGATATGTCCCGACCACGCGGCCCGTATCGACTTCCTGGACCATGAGGTGTTCGCACCAGGTATCGTAATGGTCCACGTCCAGGCCGTCCGCCGTATCGGGAAACACGGCGTTCATCTCGTCAGTGAATACCTGGTAGCGCAGGCGCTGGATGGCCTCCAGCTCCTCGTTATTGCGGGCCAGTCCCAGAACCAGGCCTCCGGCCGACGCTGCGGGCCATATGGCGTTGGTGACCGCAGCCGGTGGGGTACGTGCAAGCTCGAACATGGTGTGGCTCCTGTAAAGATGCCACGATTATGCGTGCCAAATATTTCAGGTTTTTGATGCCTGCCTTATTTGCTCGACAAATCCACATCGACCAGTTGTTGCACGCCATCTTCCGCTAAAGATCGTTCCTCGGCCTCGACCATAAGACGAAGCTTGGGTTCTGTACCGGATGCGCGTATCAGCACACGGCCCCTGCCGTTCAATTCACGTTCGACTTTTTCCTTGGCGGCCTGCAAACCCGCGTGGGTCTGCCATTGCACGTCCGGCGCCAGCGGCACGTTGACCATTTTCTGCGGATACATTTTCAGATCGGCGACCAGATCGGCCAGACTATGGCCGCTGCGACTCATGGCCGTAAGCACCTGCAATGCGGCAATAATGCCATCGCCCGTAGTGTGGCAATCCAGACACAGCAGATGGCCTGAACTTTCGCCACCAAAGAGCCAGCCACGTTTTTGCATACTCTCGAGCACATAGCGATCGCCCACCTTGGCGCGTTCGAACCCGACACCCAGGGCTTGCATCTGTTTCTCGAATCCGAAATTGGTCATGAGCGTGCCCACGACACCCTCTACCCGGTTCTGCGTCATGCGATCACGAACTATCGCGTAGAGCAGTTCGTCGCCGTTATAAATGCGGCCGGAACCGTCGACCATCTGCAGCCGGTCGGCATCGCCGTCGAGCGCTATTCCCAAGTCAGCCCCGCGCGCCTGCACTTCCGCGGCCAGGTGTTCGGGATGCATGGCTCCAACGCCTTCATTGATGTTGAAACCGTCAGGCTGACACCCAATGGCAAACACTTCGGCGCCCAGCTCGCGGAACACATGGGGCGCAATGTTATAGGCGGCGCCGTGGGCCCCGTCGACCACGATGGTAAGTCCCGACAAGTCAAGTTCGTTGGGAAAGGTGCTTTTACAGAACTCGATATAACGCCCGCCCGCATCGTCAATGCGACGGGCGCGCCCCAGGGCCTCTGAACCGACGCAACCCAGGGGCTCGTCAATGGCCGCCTCGATCTGAGCCTCGATTTCATCGTCCAGCTTCATGCCCCGCGCGGAGAAAAACTTGATGCCGTTATCCTGGTAGGGATTGTGCGACGCGCTGATCACCACACCTGCCACAAGCCTTAGTGCGCGTGTGAGATAAGCCACCGCGGGCGTGGGAATGGGACCTGCGAGCAGCACATCGATACCCGCCGCAGACAAACCGGCCTCGAGAGCCGATTCGAGCATATAGCCTGAAATACGGGTGTCCTTGCCTATTACGACTGCCGGGCGCCCACGCCCGGGATGCTGGCGCGACAGGACGCGGCCTGCCGCATACCCCAGTCGAAGTGCGAATTCGGCGTTGATTGTCGGGCCTCCGACTTCGCCACGGACGCCATCAGTACCAAAATACTTGCGCTCTGTCATATAAATTTCCCTTGTTCAATTGCCTGCCATACTTTTACCGCATCCACAGTGGCAGATACATCATGCACACGGATGATATGCGCCCCCCGCGCTACTGCCGCCAACGCCGCGGCGACGCTGCCGCCAAGACGGTCGGCTGGCAAACGGCCTGTGACATGACCGATCATGGATTTGCGCGACATGCCGATAAGCCAGGGAAAGCCCTTGCTGTCGATATCGCGCAGGCGCTGCAGCATCAAATAGTTCTGCTGCGGCGTTTTTCCGAATCCAAAGCCGGGATCAAGAATAATGCGACGCCGGTCGATACCGGCATCGCGCATGACCTGTACTCGTTCATGCAGAAAATCGCTGATCTCGTGCAAAACATCGTCATAGCGAGGCGCCTGCTGCATGGTAGTGGGCTCGCCTTGCATATGCATGACGCACAGGCCGCAGCGTGAATCCAATACTGCCTCGATGGCACCGTCGTGACGGAATCCATAGATATCGTTGATCATGTCCGCGCCGGCGTCGAGCACGCGACGCATCACCTCGGGCTTGAAGGTGTCGATCGACAACGGTATACCCGCATCGAGCAAGCCTTCTACTACGGGCAGGATGCGCGCAAGCTCGTCGGCTGCGGACACCGGTACGGCGCCGGGACGGGTAGACTCGCCGCCTATGTCCAGAATATCGGCGCCATCGGCAATCAGTTGCCTGCCGCGCGCAATGGCGATATCGGGAGAGTGAAGCGTGGAAGTGTTCGAAAAGGAATCCGGGGTGACATTCACGATCCCCATAACCAAAGGGCGCTCGAGTGTAAGCTCGAAGCGCCCACAAACCAAGTTTGAGCTCATCGTTGTGATTTCGGAGCCTGCCCACCTGCATGATCAGTTGTGGGCAGGAGCCGAACCTTATACAGGCGTGGTTGCAGCAGTACCGCCGGCCGACGTCAGGCCGGCTGCCGGGGGCGGGCTGTCGGGCGTGTCGTTTTGCGACGCGACGACTTGCGGCGCACGCGGTGGGCGACCTTGCATGATGTCTTCGATCTGTTCCGCATCGATGGTTTCCCATTCGAGCAAGGCGGCTGTCATGGCTTCCATCTTGTCGCGGTTCTCTTCGATGATCTTGCGCGCCACGGCGTACTGCTGATCTATGATGGCACGGATTTCCTGATCCACCTTCTGCATGGTGGCTTCAGATACATGGGTCGTCTTGGTAACGCTGCGCCCCAGGAAAACCTCACCTTCGTTTTCGGCGTACACGACAGGGCCGAGGGAGTCGGTCATGCCGTAGCGCGTAACGATATCGCGGGCGATGGCGGTAGCACGTTCAAAGTCGTTGGATGCGCCGGTAGTCATCTGGTTCATGAAGACTTCCTCTGCGATACGGCCTCCGAACAGTACTGCGATGGTGTTGAGCAGGCGATCTTTGTCCATGCTATAGCGATCGGAATCGGGCAACTGCATCGTGACGCCCAGGGCCCGGCCGCGCGGAATGATGGTGACCTTGTGAACCGGGTCGGTCTTGGGCAGGCTGCGCGCCACCAGGGCGTGGCCCGACTCGTGATAGGCCGTGTTGCGGCGTTCTTCCTCGGGCATGATGAGCGAGCGGCGCTCGGCACCCATGATGATCTTGTCTTTCGCCTTTTCGAAGTCGTTCATTTCGACCGTACGGCCACTACGACGTGCGGCGAACAAGGCGGCTTCGTTGACCAGGTTGGCCAGGTCGGCACCTGAAAACCCAGGAGTTCCGCGAGCCAGGATCATGGCATCGACGTTGGTGGCCAATGGCACCTTGCGCATGTGCACTTTCAGGATCTGTTCGCGACCACGGATATCGGGGAGCGAGACCACCACCTGCCGATCGAACCGGCCCGGACGCAGCAAGGCAGGGTCGAGCACGTCAGGACGGTTGGTCGCGGCAATAACGAGTACGCCCTGGCCGGTTTCAAAGCCGTCCATTTCGACCAGCAATTGGTTAAGTGTTTGCTCACGTTCGTCGTTGCCGCCGCCCAGACCAGCGCCACGCTGCCGCCCGACAGCGTCGATTTCATCGATAAAGATGATGCACGGCGACTGTTTCTTGGCATTCTCGAACATGTCGCGGACCCGGGCAGCGCCCACACCGACGAACATTTCGACGAAATCCGAACCGGAGATACTGAAAAAAGGCACCTTGGCTTCGCCGGCGATGGCCTTGGCCAACAGCGTTTTACCCGTACCGGGTGAGCCAACCATAAGCACGCCGCGCGGAATACGACCGCCGAGGCGCTGGAACTTGGTGGGATCGCGCAGGAAATCGACGAGTTCCTGGACGTCTTCCTTGGCCTCGTCACAACCGGCCACATCGGCAAACGTGATGTGATTGGTGTTTTCGTCCATCATGCGGGCGCGCGACTTGCCGAAGCTGAAGGCTCCGCCCTTGCCACCACCCTGCATCTGGCGCATGAAGAATATCCATACTCCAATCAGCAACAGCATCGGGAACCAGGAGATGAACAGGCTGGCCAGGAATGAGGGTTCTTCACGCGCCTTGCCAGAGACTTCGACGCCAGACTTGACGAGTTCAGGCACCATCCACAGGTCGCCCGGGGAAGTCAGACTGTACGGGCGGCCTGCATCGGGGGTTACATACAAGGTGTCTCCCTGGATGTCGACCTTGTTGATGCGGCCCGCCTGGGCGTCGCTCATGAATTGGGTGTAAGTCACGCTTTCGGTAGTGGTTGCGCGGCCGTCGAACTGCTTGAAAACAGTAAAAAGGACCAGCGCGATCACCATCCAGATCGCGACCTTGGAAAACGAGTTGTTCAAAGCCAACCTCCACTTGTAACTACCACTTGCCGGACCCCCGCAACTGCGGCAGTAAAACAAGTATGTCAATGACTCATTCTACTCGATAGAAAGAATCGTGTTTGTCAATCCCTAGGATTTAAGACGCCGTCCGACCAGAAAGGTTTCCGAGGACCTGATGCGCGAAGCCTTGGGTTTGCGTTCGACCACGCGATGAAAACGTTGTTTGAACGATTCCACGATTTGAGAGAATCCGCTGCCATGGAATGCCTTGACGATAAGGGCGCCGTTGGGCTGTAGATGGTGGCAGGAAAAATCCAGGGCCAAGTCGCATACATGCTGAATTCTAGCTGAATCGGCCGAACCCACGCCTGATAAATTGGGGGCCATGTCGGAAATCACAAGGTCCACCCGCTGCCCATTGAGCATATTTTTTAATTGATCTAGTATGGAGTCTTCACGAAAGTCGCCCAGAATGAATTCGACTCCGGCTATAGGTTCCATGGGCAGCATGTCCAACGCAATGATGCGCCCGTCTATAACACCGCCGGCGCCGACCATGCGTTCGCGCGCAACCTGTGACCAACTTCCCGGCGCCGAACCCAGATCAACCACAATATCGCCGCGTTGCATCAGCTTTTCAGTATCCAGGATTTCAGTCAGCTTGAAGGCCGCCCTGGCCCGGTACCCCTTCTGTTGCGCCATTTTGACGTAGGGATCATTAATATGCTGCTGAACCCACTCTTTAGAGAATTTATTTTTGGCCATTACCGTACAATCTCATTATGCCAAAACTCGACATTACTTCCCAAGAGCGCAGCGCACTTCGCGCCGCAGCCCATACTGATTGGAGACCGGGGTTTATCCGAATCGGTGCTTAAAGAAATCGATCTTAATCTGAATGCGCACCAGCTTATCAAGGTTCGTGTTTCGGGAGACGATCGAGACGCACGCGTTGCCATGCTGGACTCCATATGCGAGACCTTGTCGTGCGCGGTAGTGCATCATCTTGGCAAAACCCTGATCATCTATCGGCCCGACACCGCGGCCATGCGGGCCAAGGCCGAAGCCGAGAACGCAACCCGCGCCACACGCAAGCCCTCGGACCCACATACGCCAAAGAAACTGGCGGCCAATGGTGGAACCCGTACGCGGCGCACTGAAAAAGCTCTGCGCAAGGCGCGTAAGGCCGAAAGACTTGAATCGGCGCCGCCACGCGCGAAACGCGCTGGCGCGGCATCGCCGGAACGTCCGGCCCATGCCATACCCCGACGGGCAGGCAGCGCAATGTCGCTGCGTGCCGGTGCGCGGCGTTCGCTGGGCCCGGCCAAACGCTGATCCGTGCGCACACATTGCAAAGCCCATGCCGGTTGCTATTGCATGGGCTTTTCTTTTGCGTCGGTAATTGTACCTTCAGCAGGCGCGGTTGCCTGCCTCTTGAATCATAAGATTACAAATAGCTGACGTTCAGTACTTCGAATTCGCGGATCCCGGCAGGAGCCCTGACCGAGACCACGTCGCCCTCGCTTTTACCGATAAGCGCACGTGCAACCGGGCTGGAAACCGAAATGAGATTGGCCCGGATGTCGGCCTCGACGTCGCCCACGATTTGGTAGGTAACGCGCTCGCCCGAATCCAGATCTTCGATTTCGACGGTCGCGCCGAACACGGCTTTTCCGTCCACGTCCAGGGCGGACGGATCAATGATTTGGGCGTTGGACAATGTGCCTTCAAGTTCCTTGATGCGGCCTTCGACGAATGCCTGACGTTCGCGCGCAGCGTCGTACTCGGCATTTTCGGAAAGGTCGCCCTGAGCCCTGGCTTCGGAAATGGCATTGATGATATCGGGGCGTTCGACGGTTTTCAGACGGTGTAGCTCGGCCTGCAGACGCTCAGCGCCGCGTGCCGTCAACGGTATCGCAGACATAATATTCCTGAATAAAAGTAAAAAGACGCTCCTCACGAGGAGCGCCCAGTATTGAATTGGTGAGACAGTTTGAGCCGTCTTGAGCGAACTAAAGGAAGCGTTGGTTTGTTATGGCTGTGAACAACGTTTGGGTCTAGCTCAAAAATAAATCCCCGGCCTGTGCCCAAACCGGGGGTATGGGTGTATTGTCGGCAAACTCGGGCAAAATTGCAAGCCCCCCAAACGGCTATGGCGCCGCTGCCTCCGGCTTACCGGAACCGATGCGCAATAGCGCATACAAAATGATGGCGCCGAATGTTGCGGTGCCTATGCCGTCCAGCCGGAACGCGCCGATCTGCAAGGAAAAATTTCCCGCACCCAAAATCAATGTGACCGCCGCCACGATGAGATTCCGGTTATCGGTGAAGTCGACCTGGTTGACGACCCATATGCGTGCGCCGGCCACTGCGATCAGGCCGAACACGACCAGGGACATCCCGCCCAGCACCGGACCGGGTATGGTCTGGATCAGGGCGCCGAATTTCGGGGAGAAGCCAAGCAGGATGGCCATGAACGCAGCAACCACGAATACCAGGGTCGAATAGATGCGTGTGACCGTCATCACACCGATATTCTCGGCATAGGTCGTGACGCCGGTACCGCCTACCGCTCCGGACAACATTGTGGCCACGCCGTCGCCCACAAAGGCGCGACCCAGATAGACATCCAGGTTCTTCCCTGTCATGGCACTGACCGCCTTGATATGACCGAGGTTCTCGGCAACCAGGATGATCGCAACCGGAACAATGACGCTGATCGCATGGGCTTCGAATACTGGCGTCGCGAACGTAGGCAGGCCCAGCCACGGGGCGTTCGACACGCCGCTGAAATCAATGGCAGGCCCCAGGCCAAGCACATTGGCAAATACCGCATAGATGACGCAGGCCAGCAGCAATCCGACCAATATCAGCAAACGCTGCGTCGTACCCCGCGTATACACGGCGATACCGCCCACGCAAAGCACGGTGACGAGCGCCATCACGGCGTCGAACGTCGAGCCGCCCATGGCGCCCTTGGCTGCGATCGGCGCCAGGTTCAAGCCTATGACGGCAACGATGGCGCCAGTTACCACCGGAGGCATCCAGCGGTTTATCCAATTGGCGGTGCCCCCGGATCGCGCGTTTATCCACCACACAAGCAAGCCGATAACGGTATAGACGAGGCCGCAAATGACGATCGCACCCAGCGCAACGCCGATATTGGGGTTCGGTCCCGAGCCCGCATAGCCGGTCACAGCGATGACCCCACCGATAAAGGCAAAGCTGGAGCCCAGGTAACTGGGGACGCGCCCGCCAACGAACAGGAAAAACAGCAAGGTGCCAATTCCGGACATCAGGATGGCCACATTGGCGTCGAATCCCATCAACAATGGCGCAAGGATCGTGGATCCGAACATGGCCACTACGTGCTGGGCGCCCATGGCGATGTTCTGCGGCACGGAAAGGTATTCATCGGGCTGCACGACAGCGCCCTGCGCACCACCCTTCACTTTGCGCCAGCGTGGAAAATAAGTGTTCGACATAGAAAAAAGGCCTTGCTCCAAGGTTGGGGGCTGCCCCATGGCATGCCCGCTGTTTTACCGTGGCGAGAGTGTACGGGCCTAGGGCACGGAGCGGCAAGAAGTACCGGCGTTTTCCCTCTGGAATGACGCGTATTCCCTATGGCTTATGGTCCACATTAAAAAATGTGATTGGACGCAAGCGGCTGCATTGCCTATGTTGCGATCATCCACAAACCCAATGGAGGCAAAATGAAAAAGACAATAAAACCGCTGCTGACTGTCCTGCTGCTGATGGGAGCCCCTGCCCTTGCCGGAACGGTCACCGTCATCACATCGTTTCCGAAAGAACTGACGCAAGCGTACAAGTCGGCCTTCGAAAAAGCCAACCCCGACATCAAGCTGGAGATTTTGAACAAGAATACGGTCTCGGGCATTGCCTTCGTACGCGAAACCGACGCCGGCAAGCGGCCCGAGGTCTTCTGGGCGAGCGCTCCCGACGCATTCGAAGTGCTTGCCAAGGCGAACTTGCTGGACAAAGCCACCGGCATTGCCAACCCCGACGTACCCGCGAAGATAGGCAGCTTTCCCATCAACGACCCCGCCGGTTTCTTCCTGGGCCAGGCCCTGGCGGGCTACGGCATCATGTACAACACTCGTCTGATCAAGGCCAAGAAGCTTGCCCCGCCCGCGTCGTGGGACGATCTGCTTGAACCGGCATGGTATGGCAACGTGGGCATTACATCGCCATCCCGATCCGGCACCATGCATCTGACCGTGGAGACGATTCTGCAAGGCGAAGGCTGGGACAAGGGTTGGACCACCCTGCTGCGCATGTCCGGAAACAGCGCCGCCATTACCGACCGCTCGTTCGGCGTACCCGATGGCGTCAATAACGGACAGTTCGGCGCAGGTCCGGTCATCGATTTCTTCGGACTGTCTAGCAAGTATTCCAAGTTTCCTGTTGAATTCGTCTATCCCGAAGAGACCGCCATCGTTCCAGCCAATATCGCACTGATCGCTGGCGCCAGGAATACCGACGAAGGCAAAAAATTCATTGCGTACACCTTGAGCAAGGAAGGGCAGGAACTATTGCTGAAACCCGAGATATCCCGCCTGCCCGTTCTTCCCTACAGCAAGCTCGACAACATCCCCGACGGCTATCCCGATCCGGGTGAAATCGCCAAGCGCAGCAAAGTGCAATTCGATGTCGACCTCTCTCAAAGCCGTTACTACATCGTGCAATCATTGTTCGATCAAACCATCACGTTCCGGCACGCCGACCTGCAGCAGGCAAGCAAAGCCATTTACGACGCTGAGGCCAAGCTTGGCAATGCCCCCAGTGAACAAGCACGAGACGCTTTGGCTCAGGCCAAGAAACTGGCATGGACGCCTTTGCTTGACGCGGACCAAGTAAAGTCCGCGGAACTCATTGCGGTGTTCGCCGGTAACAAGAAAGATGCGGAAGTCAGCCAGAAACTTTCCAAAATTCAGGGCGACTGGAACAGCCAGGCCAAGGCCAACTACGAGAAAGCGAAGACTCTGGCACAAGAAGCCGCCAAACTGTAGTCAGCGCAGGCCCGGGGCCGTGCCAGGCACGCCCCCGGGCCTTGTTTTGCCCGATACAGCACCAGACGGTGCAGCGGGCACGTTCCGAGGCTTCCATGACTCAATCCTTCACATCGCGATTCCCTTCCGGCCTCGTGCTTATTGCTTTGCTCGTCCTGGCATTTCTTGCAACATTCCTGATCATCCCGGTCGGGACGGTTTTCTATAGCGCCTTCGTCAATGCGGACGGGAGCTTCACACTCGGTCACTTCGGTTCATTCTTCCACCAGACCCTGCTGAAGGAATCTTTTTTCAATAGTCTCTATGTGGCACTGGCCGCAACTTTTTTCTCTTCCCTGATCGCCGTTCCGCTGGCCTATCTGACGATACGCTTCCGATTCAGAGGGGCACTCATTATCCAGACCCTGGGCGTTTTACCGCTGATCATGCCGCCGTTCGTCGGCGCTGTGGCCATGCAGCTGATCTTCGGCCGCGCGGGCACGATGAACCTTCTCCTGGACGAATGGTTCGGCATCACCTTACCGCTGATGGATGGACTGAACGGCATCATATTCGTCGAGTCGCTGCACTATTTCCCATTCATCCTGATGAATCTCACAGTGGCGCTGCGCAACATCGACGGAGCGATGGAGGAAGCCGCGGTCAACCTGGGCGCCAAGGGTTGGCGCTTGTTCAGACGCGTCATATTTCCGCTGGCCCTGCCCGGCTATGTGGCCGGTGCGTCGCTGGTCTTTGTCAAGGTATTCGACGACCTGGGCACGCCGTTGGTCCTGGGCGTGACCAATATGCTGGCGCCACAAGCGTATTTGCGCATCACTCAGGTGGGCATCGACGACCCTCTGGGCTACGTCATCAGCGTCATCATGATCGGCTTTTCCATTCTGGCGCTCTGGCTGTCGGCTCGCATGCTTAAAGGAAAAGACTACTCCACCCTGCAGAAAGGCGGCAACTCACTGCAGCAACGGTCATTGAATAAACTCCAGACAGTGCTGGCCTATGGCTGGATCTTCCTTGTCCTGTTGCTGGTGCTTTCGCCTCATCTGGGAGTCCTGATGCTGTCGCTGGCGACAGTGTGGAGCTACGCCCCTCTGCCCGATGGTTATACCCTAGCCCACTATTCCGCCGTGTTCCAGGAATCGCCCGGCATGATCCGCAATACCCTGCTCTACTGCGGGTTGGCCGCCGGCATCGACGTCATCCTGGGGACGGCCATTGCCTACCTCATGCTGCGCAGCAAGCTACCCGGCCGGCAGTGGCTCGACTGGATATCGTCGGCGGCGCTGGCAGTACCCGGTATCGTACTGGCCATCGGCTTCATGCGGACCTTCCGCAATGTCGACATTCCCGGGACGGATGTCGGACTGACCACCACCTGGGTACTGATCATGATTGCCTATTCGATACGCCGACTGCCCTACGCCTTGCGGTCCTGCGTCGCCGCCCTGCAGCAGATCAACCTGTCGCTGGAAGAGGCGGCTGCATCGGTCGGCGCCAATCGATGGAACACGATACGGCGCGTGGTGATTCCCTTGATGGCCGGCGGCATGCTGGCAGGCTTCGTCACCAGTTTCATTACCGCAGCCGTCGAACTCTCGGCTACCATCATGCTCGTTACACGCGACAGCGACGCACCCATGAGCTACGGTATCTATCTTTACATGCAAAGTGCCTCTGGTCGCGGACCGGGTGCGGCTCTCGGCGTTCTCGCCGTTGTGGCGGTCGCAGCAGGCACTTATGTGTCCCACCTCATCGTTGAGCGTGCATCGGCCCGTCAACGCCCGTCGCGCGCAAGCCAGGAAGCACTATGAAAAAAGTCAGCGTGGAATGCCGGAATATCAGACTTTCCTATGGCAAGACCGAGGTTCTCAAGGATATCAGCCTGGTCGTGGAACCCGGGGAATTCTTTGCCCTGCTCGGCCCTTCGGGATCAGGAAAATCCACATTGCTTCGGCTGATCGCCGGCTTCAACCAGCAAAACTCCGGCCAGCTGCTGGTGGATGGGCGGGATATCGGCTCAGTACCGCCGCACAAGCGCAATATCGGCATGGTATTCCAGAGCTACGCCTTGTGGCCCCACATGACTGTCTGGGATAACGTTGCCTTTGGCCTGGTCGAGCGCAAGGTGCGCAGCGCCGAACTCAAGACAAGAGTTGCCGCCGCCCTGGAGCTCGTGGGCCTCTCACAATATGCCAAGCGGCGTCCCAATGAGCTTTCCGGCGGACAGCAGCAACGAGTGGCCCTGGCGCGGACCATCGTCATCGAACCGCAGGTGCTGCTGCTCGACGAACCTCTGTCCAATCTGGACCGCAATCTTCGAGTGCAAATGCGCCAGGAACTGCTGTCACTACAACGTCGGCTTGGCATCACCACGATTTTTGTGACGCACGACCAGGAGGAAGCCATGACGACGGCCGACCGCATGGCAGTCTTGGACCAGGGCATTGTGCAGCAGGTGGGAAGCCCGTCCAACCTCTTCGATTTTCCATGCAATCGCTTCGTGGCCAATTTTGTAGGCACCATGAATGTCCTGGAAGGCGACGTCAAGGAACGCAGCAGCAACAACATCACCCTGAGCGTAGGCGGTGTCGGCGACCTGACGCTGCCGCTGCACTCCGAAGCGCCGAACAGTCGCCGGCTTGCCGCCAGCTTTCGTCCGCATACCGTCCAGATGGAAAATGCCGGAGGACGCGGCGACGCGCGATTCATCTGGCTGCCCGGCATCATCGAGCGCAGCGAATTCCTGGGCGAGTTCACGCGATATGAGGTGCGCGTGGGTGATCAACGCGTCACAGCGGACCAGTCCCACTATGCCGGCCTGAGCCTGTATCGCCCCGGCGCGCCCGTGGCCATCGGGCTGGAACCCGCCCAGATCCGACTACTCAGCGCCTGACCGATAAGCGGATCGATGGAAATCTACCAGATTAGGGCGTTCGTTACCGTGGCACGGGTTGGCAACCTGACCCGTGCCGCCGAAGCGCTCAACCTGACGCAACCTGCCGTCACCGCGCAGGTAAAAGCGCTCGAACAAAGTCTGGGTGTGGCCTTGTTCGACCGCAGCGCCGGCAAGTTCGCCTTGGCCAAGGCCGGCGAGAGCCTGCTGCCGACTGCCGAAGCCGTCCTGGCATTGGGCACCCAGCTCAAATCCGAAGCAATCGCACTGCAAGGACAGTTGCACGGCGTGGTCGTGCTGGGCATACCCAGCGAACAAGTCGACTTCCTGCGCCTGGGGGAATTGGCCAGCAGTGTCACCCGCAGCCTTCCCTTGATCGAGTTCCAGACCCAGGTACTGCCCACTTCCCAACTGGTAGAATATGTCAGCACCGGCCGCTTGTCGGCAGCGTTAACAATAGCCGCCTACCCGCCGCGCGACGTGCAATGGATGCCGCTGCGCAGCATCACGTATCGCATCGTATTGCCCCACGCGATGGCTGAGCAGCTGAAACTCGGTGGATGGACAGAGCTCGCCGCACTGCCCTGGCTCGATGGGCCACATGGCAGTCATATACATCTGCTGTTGCGCGAATTGTTTGAAAGGCATGGGCTGGCGCCGCGCATCGTCATGAACAGTGCCGACCAAGCCAATATGGACGCACTCGTCCGGGCCGGAGCCGGGTGTGCCCTGGTGCGCGAGGAAGTCGCGCTGATGGGCGCCAAGCGGCAGGATTTTGCCATTTGGGGGCGGGCCAGCATCGAGGCTGGTCTTGGCTTCATCACCTCCACTGAAAATGCCGGTCAACCGATACTGGTCGCCCTGATCTCGATGCTCAAGGAAATCTGGAATATTGACACTCTCATGGAAAAAATCATCGCATGAACGGGACGCAATTCTGGCTGGTACGCCACGGAGAAACTGAATGGAACGCCAATAGGAGGCTCCAAGGATGGCTCGATATTCCCTTGAGCGCGGTTGGCGTCAGGCAGGCCGAACAATTGGCCGAGTATTTGCAATCCCCGGCTTTCGACGTGTCCATCGATGCGATAGCCAGCAGCGACCTGAGCCGTGCATTTGAAACCGCCCGGATCGCCGCCGGCCATCTGGGCCTGCAGGTGCGTGCCAGCCGCGACTTGCGCGAACGTTGCTATGGCATCTATGAAGGGCGCGATTGGACCGCGCTCGATGCCTTACGTGCCGGCCAGGGTGGCGTGGATTTTCGAGATCCGCAGCAAGCGGTCGAAAAAGGCGAGTCCCTCCATGCCTTCAGCGTCCGCATCAGCGGTGCCTTCGAAGCATTGGCGCAGCAGTACAAAGGCCAACGCGTCCTTGTTTTTTCGCACGGCGGCGTCATCGACATCGCTTGGCGCAAGACGCACGGAATATCGCTGGGTGCGGCACGTCCCGACCCCATACTCAACACTAGCATCAATCACTTCTCCATCGATGAAGCCAACAATTGGGCAATGATAGACTGGGGACGCATCGGACATCTTGAAACGTCGGCACTCGACGACGTGCTGTAGTAATCATCATGAAAGAACGGCATAATCCATCGGCTTGTCCCTGTGGCGGCATCGTGAAGGGAGCAAGCTTTGCGGCCTGTTGCCAGCCCTATCTGGAAGGACGCGAGGTCGCCCCCACTGCTGAACATCTGATGCGTTCGCGCTATACCGCCTACACAATGGGTGCAACGGCCTATTTATTGGCGACCTGGCATCCTGACACCCGTCCGCCCGAACTCGCGATTGATCCTCCCGGTACCCCGCATGCCCCACGCTGGCTGGATCTGGCCGTTCACAGCCACACGCAATTATCCGAGGACCGGGCCCAGGTGATGTTTACTGCACGCTACCGGGTGGGCGGCCGCGCCCAGCGTCTAAAGGAACATAGCCGGTTCGTGCGGCAAGATGGGCAGTGGTTTTATGCGGCTGGCGATGTGGATTTCAACGCCACACCGCAGTGATGAACGCCACTCAACCCAGTCGCGGCTTACGCTCGCGGCGAACGGCGAAATAGTCGTACAAGCGGTCAGGGATCAGCCGCAGCAGTGTGGCCACACATGCCATTTGCCATGGTATGACCTTGTACGAGACGCTTCTTTCGATGGCCCGGCCCGCCAGCGCCGCGAAGCGGTCTGCCGACATGAGAAACGGCATCTTGTAAGGATTATGCGCGGTCATCGGCGTCTGGATGAAGCCAGGCGCAATCGTAATCACTTTGACGCCGGTTTGACTCAGCTCTACGCGCAAACTTTCGCAGTACGCCCTGACTGCCGCTTTCGAGGCACTGTAGGCGCCGGCGCCCGGCAGACCGCGCACGGCCGCGACGCTTGCTATTCCGACCAGACGCCCGCGTCGCTGCTGTTTCATGGAAGCAATGAAGGGCTCGAACGTGGCAACCGTGGCATTCAGATTGGTGGCGATGATGGCTTCGAAAACCCGGAAGTCATCCGGTTCTTCGGTGAGTGTACCGGCACTGATTCCGGCGCTGGCAATCACAACATCGACCGGTCCCTGCGCCAGGAAATCGCGCGCAGCCGCATGCAAGGCCGCGCGATCCCGCACGTCCAGCGAGTACACCCGGTGTGCACCCGGCAGACTGTTCTTTAGGGCCAGCAAGGCCTCGTACCGGCGCCCCACCAGCCCCAGCTCTGCGCCCTGCTGCGCATAAAAAGAAGCGAGCGCGGCGCCTATGCCGCTGCTCGCTCCGGTGATGAACACACGCTTCATGTGTGACTGTTCGTCACTGCTTGGGCAGGCTTGCGTGCAGGTCTTGCAGCGAATAAACCTTCAGTCCTCCACCTTGACGCAAATACTGCAGCCCCTCGACGGCGGCGCAGGCTCCGGCTATCGTCGTGAAGAAAGTCACTCGCGCGGCCAAGGAGTTGATTCGTATCATGCGCGAATCGGCAATGGCGTTGCGCCGTTCCTCGACCGTGTTGATGACCAGAGCGATCTCGCCATTCTTGATCATGTCGACGATGTGGGGACGACCCTCAGTAACCTTGTTGACGACCTCAACGTCCAGACCGGCTTCCTGGATGGCCGCCGCCGTACCGCGCGTGGCGACGATCGTGAACCCCAGGGTGATAAGGCCGCGGGCGACTTCGACCGCCAGCGGTTTGTCCTGCTCGCGCACGCTGATGAAAGCGGTGCCGGTCTCGGGAAGCAGTACGCTGGCCGCCAACTGCGACTTGACGAAAGCTTCGCCGAAGCTTTCGCCCACGCCCATGACTTCACCGGTGGACTTCATTTCCGGACCCAGAATGGTGTCCACCCCGGGGAACTTCACGAATGGGAACACGGCTTCTTTTACCGAATAATAGTTCGGTACGATTTCCTTCCGTATTCCTTGCTCGGCCAAGGTCTTTCCAGCCATAGCCCTTGCGGCGATCTTGGCCAACTGCAAACCGGTGGCCTTGGATACATAAGGGACGGTCCGTGACGCGCGAGGATTCACTTCCAACACATAGACGTCACCGTCCTGGATGGCAAACTGCACGTTCATCAGGCCTTTCACATTCAGTGCCCGCGCCATGAGCGATGTCTGGCGCTTGATTTCGCTGATGGCTTCCTCGGACAGGGAGTACGGCGGAAGGCTGCAGGCCGAATCACCCGAATGGACGCCGGCCTGTTCGATGTGTTCCATGACGCCGCCGATGAACACTGTTTCGCCATCGGCGATGCAGTCCACATCGACTTCGGTCGCGTTATTCAGGAAGTGATCCAGCAAAACCGGCGAGTCGTTACTGACCTTGACCGCCTCGCGCATATAGCGCTCGAGATCCTGCTGTTCGTGCACGATCTCCATGGCGCGCCCCCCCAATACGTAGCTGGGACGCACCACCAGCGGGTAGCCGATCTCGGCGGCATGTGCCAGCGCTTCGCCCTCGGTCCGGGCCGTGCGGTTCGGAGGTTGACGCAAGCCCAGCTTGGTAAGGAGCTTTTGAAAGCGTTCACGATCTTCCGCCACGTCGATGGACTCGGGGCTGGTGCCGATGATGGGCACGCCATTGGCTTCAAGGGCACGCGCCAGCTTCAAAGGAGTCTGGCCGCCGTATTGGACAATCACACCCACCGGTTTCTCGTTGTGCACGATTTCGAGCACATCTTCCAGTGTGACGGGTTCGAAATAAAGGCGGTCGGATGTGTCGTAATCGGTGGAAACTGTTTCCGGGTTGCAGTTGACCATGATGGTTTCATAGCCATCTTCGCGCAGGGCCAGCGAGGCATGCACGCAGCAGTAGTCGAATTCGATGCCCTGGCCGATACGATTGGGGCCACCCCCCAGCACGATGATCTTCTTGCGATTGGTGGGCGCCGATTCGCACTCGTCTTCGTAAGTGGAATACATATACGCCGTGCGCGTGGCAAACTCGCCGGCACAGGTGTCCACACGTTTATAGACAGGGCGCACGCCCAACTGATGCCGCAATTTTCGGACTTCAGTCTCGGAGGTGTCCAGCAGGAACGCCAGACGGCGGTCGGAAAAGCCGCGGCGCTTGAGTTCGCGCACCGTGTCATGGTCGAGGTCGGCAGGCGTCTTTTGCTCGAGCGCAAGTTCGATATCGACGATTTCCTTGATCTGTGCCAGAAACCAGGGATCGATGCGTGTAAGACTGTGCACTTCTTCCAGTGTGAAACCCTGAGCAAAGGCGTCGCCCACATACCAAATGCGCTCAGGGCCCGGCTCGCCGAGCTCGACCTGGATCTTTTCGCGATCGGTGGTTTTCTGATTGAGCCCGTCGACCCCAACTTCGAGACCGCGCAGGGCTTTTTGAAACGACTCCTGGAAAGTACGGCCGATTGCCATAACTTCGCCGACGGACTTCATTTGGGTAGTCAGGCGGGAGTCGGCCTGGGGGAACTTCTCGAATGCGAAACGAGGAACTTTGGTGACCACGTAGTCGATCGACGGTTCAAACGAAGCAGGCGTGGCGCCGCCGGTAATCTCGTTCTGCAGTTCGTCGAGGGTGTAGCCAACAGCCAGGCGCGCGGCGACCTTGGCAATGGGAAAACCCGTAGCCTTGGAGGCCAGTGCCGAAGAGCGTGAAACACGCGGATTCATTTCAATGACAATCATGCGCCCATTGTCGGGATTGACCGCAAACTGCACGTTGGACCCGCCGGTATCGACACCGATTTCACGCAATACCGCAATCGAGGCATTGCGCATGATTTGGTATTCTTTGTCGGTAAGCGTTTGGGCCGGGGCCACTGTAATCGAATCGCCCGTGTGTACGCCCATGGGGTCCAGGTTTTCGATCGAGCAAACAATAATGCAATTGTCGGCGCTATCGCGGACAACTTCCATTTCGAACTCTTTCCAGCCCAACAGAGACTCTTCAATAAGCAGTTCTTGTGTAGGCGAAGCTTCCAGACCACGCCGGCAAATCGACTCGAATTCCTCTGGGTTGTAGGCAATGCCGCCGCCGGACCCGCCCATGGTGAAGCTGGGGCGAATAACCACCGGAAA